>Ga0058701_10004742_pt1 | contig 11111 bp, 11 predicted proteins | sample AgamicOrMae_FD_97039 | JGI IMG/M metagenome (GOLD analysis project Ga0058701, IMG submission 97039) | Agave microbial communities from Guanajuato, Mexico - Or.Ma.e | ecosystem: Host-associated > Plants > Phyllosphere > Phylloplane/Leaf | place: Guanajuato, Mexico | collected 2012-06-04 | reverse complement strand
CGACCTGCCCCGACCTGTCCCGACCTGTCCCGCCCCTTTTTTTTCGTACGATCGAGCGCGACTTCTAAGTAATTTAATTGTTCCTCTTTTTGACACGCATTTTCGACTCATAGAAATGTGCCAATCGAGTTGATGGAGACTTTTATCGATATTCAAATCGAGGTATTTTTTTTAAATTCCAGTTTCCATTTTTAAATCTATTTTGCTGGAAGCTAGACTATCAGTAGGAAAAAAGAATAAAATATTGTTTAACATGTTACGTGTTTTGTTGACACTAACGTTTTCGTTTGGAGATTTCATTTCCGGCATTACTTTATGCCTTCATTTTTTATAACTGGAAGGAAAATAATGAATGGATGGTCCTCAGAAGTCGTTTTCATAATCAGGCCTCTCCGACAATTACATCAAAAGCAAGGGCCGTCTTACATTTGTCAACAAAACATCTTGAAAGAAAATTTCATGAAAAAGTCCTGTTTGGAGACTCTTTGTTGAAGTACGCTTACCTTATTAGTTGGGTCTCATAATCGGCTATAAATCCTCGATCAAGTTTAAAATTCAATGCTACTTTGTCGATTTAATATAGTCTCGGTTACGTCCGAGTGACATTATAAATAAAGGATGCAGTCACTTTTGAAGAGAGCCTCGACATTAAGGCGGCACCCTTTGAGACACCTTCCAGATTGCGAGGTAACCTAACCTACGTTGTTGCATGCTATTAGTCCTCGAATATATTGAAACTTCAAAAACGAGGTCGAACACAACAGGTAGAGAATGTTAGCTATAAACTGGAAAAGAAGATTTTGTAAAAAAAATGTTCAAGGGTGTCGTTTAGTCAAAGACACCTTTCTGAAAAGACTCTACAACTCGTTACTCTCCAACTCTACGGCTCGTTATAAGTGAGATACGAAAATACCGCAGCAGTGTCGAAAAGTTTGGTCGTAACACGCGCGTTCGTTTCTAAGTGACGCTTCGAGCGGTCTTATTCTTAGTGCGTCCAAAGTTCCTTTGGCACCGACAAAGCGACTCTCGCATTTAAATACTCAGTTTTAAATGCATCCGAGTCTAAAATCCACTTAAACCGTTTTGTTCCAACAACCCTGGACCTTATCCAAGACGTGATTAACCCATAAGAGCCCAAAGTATTTTGGGTAAATTTTCGCTTAAGAGAAACTCAAAGGATTTTTCCCATCAATTTACACAATTTTTAGCTTTTGAAAATGCCTAAATTATTATATTTCAGGTTTTCAGAGGGGTGGTATTTTTAATTTAAGTGGCAAAACTGAACTAAAAAGATCCTCTAAAATAACTTTTTCTGTTTCCAAACGGCAACGCTGGGCGGTAGTGAGTTAAACGAGTAAGTACGATATCTCAACACGAGTATAACACCAAGCCAAAAGTCGCTAAAAATATGCTCGTAATAATGTTCTTCGTGAGGTATATTTGAGAGGTGCAGAATGGATGGAGACCCATTGTGAGTTGAATACCGAAGAATTTCTTTTTGAGGTGGATTTTTTTAAATATAGTGATGAGTTGCTTAACCCGGTAACGGATCGGGCGGGTGTTGTATGAGCGAGCAGAGATTGCGAACCGCGGGAGGGCAAACGCAGTGGGCAGAGAATGTGAGCCCTTTTTTACATACTTTTTTATCTTTTCTTTGGTCGTACGTGCGAAATGATTGAATTCCTGGGAAAAAATGGTGGAGCCACCAGCGTGCTGTTCTATGGTTTCACTGACGTTTTTTATTACAATCGAGAAGGCTACGCAAATAGTGGCAAAAGATCGTTGATTTACCCTAAAACCCAGTACAGTATCAAATCCTTACTGCCGCAGAACATGTTTGAGGGAGTGCGTTTTTCTTCTTCTTTTTTTTTGATTAGCAAACCCGCTAAGAGGCGACCTTGTAATCTACATTTTCTTTTGTTAAATCACACTGAGTACCATTGGATGTATCAGTATATCAATACGCGGTTTAGGACTTATGGCTGTATCTTTTCCAAGTTAGGCTCTGCTGAACATTTCCATAGACTTCTTCCTCAATTATCTTTCGTAAGAATCCATTACGTGTTTACACTGAGAAAACTGGGTTTTAAAGTTCACTACATGTCAATGAAAATAAAAAGTGTGACAGCCAAACTTGGCTAGTAAACGCTAGCAGGTTTGCCAAGTAAACGTAACCGTTACATAGTACTGTTTACAGTTACTGGCAAATCAGGTAACGTATACTACCCGAGTAGGCCTTCGCTTTTTTTACTAATTGTTTGCTTACACAGTTTTTTTCCCCGAGTATTTCTTTATGTTAAAGCAGTATTCTCGAAAAAAAAATGCAATTTTCCAGTTGTGCTTGGTGATTTTTGCTCCAGTTTTGAAAATCCAATCACTACATCACTGTCAAAAAAGCCCGGAACACTGTATACTATCATTCTGGATTTGTGGGTGGTGATGTGAGCAAAACGACTGGAATACCCAGTCTTGTTGGGTGGAACTCCAAAGGTGGAAAATATTGCTTTTAAAAGTGACAGCGTGGGGTAGACGAGGCACGCTAAAGTTGAAAAGAGTATTTCTGATGAAAAGAGGAACAAGAGTCGGCGCGCCTTGCGTCAACAGTCGATAATACGGTCTGCGACATGAGACGAGCGCGTCTGTCTTGTTTGTTTGATTTCTTTTAAAAGTGTTTGCTCGGAGCGAGAAGCGACGCCAGATGCGAGGCCTCACACAAATTTGATGGGGCTGATACGTTGCACTCTTTTGTCTGCACCAAAACTTAGAGATTTGAGTCATTTATGGCGTTTTCGTGTCGATAGCTACAGTATTTTCGACGGTGGGAGAAGGCACGGGAAGAGCTGTTGCGATTCAATTTCTTTGCGGAAGAGAAAGTGATAATATTTTGCAGTTGATTTACTTTCACTCACGCCTCTTCCCCGATGACACGACTTTCTCTTAAGGCGAAATTTCCGGAGAACTTTTGTTAACTCGCTGTTTCGAAACGTTTATTATTCAACGTTTCGTGAACAGATTCGGCCAGCTTACCTTACGTAAAATTTGCTAAGAAAGAGTAGGTAAAACAACGAGTTTTGTGATTCTGTGGAGGAAAACCTAGTTCTCACAACATGATCTACTCTTTACGGAAGAGCTGCAAGGACCTTTTCATATCAGTAAATTTCTCTTAGGTCATAACAGTAAATCGAACCTAATCGATGGGCAAGTATAGCGCAAGAGAGTAAATCGTATAGAAAAAACGTATAACAATATTGATTTTTTGAATTATTTGTATTCTGTCGTTCTTATTGGTTTTATTTACTAACTCATTTTCCCGATCTGAGACTGTTCTCAATCCATCGCAAATTTGCGAAACGAAGAAAATCTCTCATATTTTCCAAAGTTGAATATTCTAATCGATTCGAGAATAACATGTAAGTTTTAAGGGAAAATCGGTTAATCTGTTGAGGGAAAATTCGCAGTATTCCGCGGACGCGAAGATCGGTTAATCTGATCGTGACGCGTTTAATAGCTTTGGTCGGGTAAAAGGTCCCGAGGCATGGAGAGGGTTTACATCCACCGCACATCTGTTTCTTGCTCCTGAAGGTGGCGTTGCTTGAGGCGTGGGGCGAGGCCTGGGGCAAGGCCTGCCCCAAGTCCCCAAGGACCTCCGGAGAGAGCGGTTTGAATGATCACGTCTGGAAACAGGCCCCGAAATCGGCTCGAAATCGGCGTCTCAAAAAGGACCAGGTTTGCCTCGGCCTTGGCGAGATGATAACCAGGACTGCGCGCCAGTGACGCACTCGCCGAGCGGGACCCGGACAACAGCCTGCAGCAACGGGGAACGGCCCACACCCACACACGTTTTCATCTCAGGAAAAAGGTTAAAAGTAAAAGATTGGATTAGGTTAGCCTAGAAGTTATTTGCTTGCGCAATGAAGGAAGCGAACATAGCAAGGTGGGATCGTTGTCTCGTCAGGAAAGGAAGTATGCGGGAGATGCCGCGTCAGCGAAGCACGCGGTCGCGATGCTGTAATAGGTAGGCAACCGAGAAACGCTGATGTTGCGAGGGTTGCCTATGCGCCGATTGTAAGGGGCTCCCATTCGCAGCGCCACGAGTTCGGATTAGTACCCCAATTGAGTCTTGATATAGGCACAACCGGCTTTTTCAACATTGAGCGACTATCCACATTGTTTGTTAAGCTTCAATGCGAGGAACGTTTTTAGAAGGTTACGCAAAATAAGCCACTTTTTTTTTTAGTTTACAAAATGTCTTGTTATCTGGAGAAATTTATGCGTAAGTTGGGTACGTTATTATGAAAGTTCCTCAAGGTCGTATGAAAGATTCGGAAAGTGAGTAGGTAATGTTACCTTAACTTGAAAGACTGATGAAGTTTGTTGACTGTCTTGTGTGGGTAGTTGCGAGAACTTTCGCTAAATCTTCGTTCTCACTTTCGGGGGACGGATTTCGGCGAAACGGCGTCTACGCCAACGCCACTGCTTTGCCACAATTTAACCCACATGTCTTGTCGCAAATTCCTTCCTTGAACTTCGTTGAAAAGAGACGCTTGAGAGTCAAAGCTGTGTAAAATGGACCCCATATTTTCAGCTGTTTGTCGCAGTGGATGAGCATCACAAACACTTGAATCACTATTGCAGCGCGTTTCAACGCCCTGTGCGAATACCATTTCCCGCTTACATGCTCATGAATTCCAAACTTCGGCATATACCTACTGTGTTTTACCTTTCTTCGTTATCCAAGTTTAAGCTGCATAGCTTTCATTACGCTCAGCTCAACGATGAAATGCAGGGGGGGCATTCGGTGGCGCCAAAAACCACAAGCGCTAACGCCGCAAGCGCCAGTCCGTAACCGCCAAACGAGAAAAGTCGCAAACGCCAAAGTTCGTATAGGTTAGGTCAAGTCAGGTTAAGTTAGGTTGGGTAAGGTTAGTATTGCGGCTAAGACCTTTGGCGTTTGCGACTTTTCTCGTTTTGCGGTTACGTATTGTCGCTTGCGGCGTTTGCGCTTGTGGTTTTTGGCGCTTATGACAGCTACCCGAAATGCAGAACATTGGTAGAGAGTGCAGTCTTAAAATTTCACATTGTACATAGTCTCTGCGTTTACATCCCTTCCACTGGTCCCTGAAGAATGTCTCCTGTCCTGAACATCAAAGTTAGTTCTTAATTAAACTGTATGAATAACGAACAACTAGCAGATTGAAATGACTGCGTCGAAATACAAAAATCAACTGCGCGTTCGATAACTATCGATTTTCCAAGCTTTAGTCTGCTGTTTTACATACTGTAAATTTGAATTAGAAAGAGTCTCTGAGATTCAGTAAATTTTCTCTGAATCTCAGATACACTCACTGATTCAAATTGGAGTGTAGAGTAGGTATTGCCCTAAAAGCCTATTTTCTCAAACTAAATGGCTCGATTAAAAGTAAGCTCTTCAGTCCGATAAAATTATTTCAAAATTAATACAAGTTGGCAAGTGGAATTGAGGCATGATTCCAAAGCTGGGGGCCCACGACTTTCTTGTTCCATAAATAATGCTCAATTGCTCGACGACGAAAAGCTGTTTAACTGAAATGAAAAGCTAAAGAGTCCCTCAGGAAAATCGTCGCTCTCTTTTTGGTACAATAGCGTCGTAGCCGGTTCAACTCAATTGATGATAACCTTTCGAACTCTACTAATTAGCGAAAAGAGCTTTTTTAAGTGAATTCTGTGTTTATTACGGGGAGATTTCGGAAGCAGTTTTCGCCTAAAAGTACTTTAAGAAGGAGTGACAGTTTTTGGGCCTCTAAGTATTTTACAGCTTCGCAATTAATTGGGTGGACTTTGAAGACAAGAGCTCTGTGAATTACAGTCTCTTGGTTCAGCTCCATTGTTTATGGACGACCACGTTTTTGATCAACAACTTTTAGACATAGCGTTCCACTCGAAAGCTCCCATGGTATTGTCGTGTCATAGCTTTAATAAGCTCCCACCTAGTCGCCACTGAGCCTAGGGCAGCTCAGTATTCAGTCAGCAGCCGCCTAGAGGTGACATCAGATTTAGCAACGTCCAATCAGAGCGCGTTCCGAGTCAGGCATGAGACCTATGACCCAGCGTAACCATGGTTAAACTAACATATGGAGGTAAACAGATAACCTTTGCGGTTTTATATCGTTAGTAATGTAATGACATTGTAGAAAACAAGAAGTATTAAATGCCTAATTTATTGGGTGGGTATTAGAAACAGCCCCCGTTCTTGAACAAAACATCGTCGAGTGTGTTCGCAGGAAATTATGGCCCATAATTTATGGGACGGCAACGCCCCCTGCAGGGGAACGTTGACGGGGGCGGGAATCACCGTCTTGTGCTGACACCACACGCCAATTCTTCTTTGGCTTTTGTCCTTCGGATTTCTTTGGGAGTCAAGGTTAATTTGTGTCGTCAAATGGATATTCTTTAGGGCTACCAGTAAGTCACTTTTTTCACTTTATGTCACTTAAAGAAATGTCTGTCTCTAGTTCCCACTTTCCCGTTTTTTTTTTTCACTTTTCGTCACTATTTTAAGGATCCTGTCCCGTTTGTTGCGACCCAACAAAGCAAGCCAACCATTTTCCGTCGACGAAAAAAAATGTATACGGGCTTGAAGTGTTTATGTAAGGTCACTTCTGGGTCACAATTCAACGTGTGATAAAATGTCACTTACCTTCCTTTTTTGAGATAAAACCTGAGTTGCAGCCCTGATATTTTTTATTGAGCTGCAAGAAGTTACAAAGAAAATTTGTAGAGAGAGTCACGGCGTGTAAATAAGTTATGATGGCAGTGCGGTGGTGGACCTGGGGCAACTCGGGGATGCTTGGGGAGTTCCTGGGAGACCAGAAGTTGACCGCGGGATTCGGACATAGCGTCGTCGTAGTCAGTTGTGTTTGATGGCATTTTTTTGAATCACAGACTGCAGGTTACTTTCGACGTCTTTTTTTTAAGGCGTTGTCGTATTAAAGTAACGGTAGATGTTGAGATCAAGGTTAAGAATGCAACTGCTGCGAGCATGTTTATATCAGTATACGAGGTTTGTGCGGTTCTGGGGGTCGGTTTGGGTTTCTCTGGTCGTTGAAGCGTGTATAGGGCTTTGATTCGCCTATAGACCAAAAGCTGATGAGTTGCCAAAAATTGTGAGGATGAAAAAGATTAGTTAGGTTCACTTGTTTTCTTTTGGCGGTGTTTGATTTATCGAAATGGTTGGGAGACTGAAAGGCTTAAACTAGACTTAGGACGTTTGGAACAGCGTCAGATTAAGTTAAGGTAACTTCTAGCTTCCATCATATTAGATTGGATTAGCTTAGCTGCGATTAGCAGCTAACTTAGGCAAGCTTAGGTAGAGCAAGGATAGCTCAGGTTAGCTTAGGCCTAGGTTAGCTTGGAAGCTTTCTTAAAGTTACAGAAAGAGTGGGTTTTGGTTTTTAAGATATGTTAGCTCGAATTTTTTTTTATGGTCTTTAAGCCAAAATCCATTTTTCTGTAACCAAAGTATTATTGAAAATTCAACAGCTAAAACTGATATCACCCGATGTTCCTTTATTGATGATGAGATATACTCGGACAGAAGAAAGGCAGCAATAAGAAAAGTACCTGTGGATTTACGGAACGAGATAATCTCTAGGATTCTGTTCACTGTATCAAGTAACAAATGTAATTCAGTCACCTACTAAAAAAATCAGTTTTTTCTTGCAACGACTTTTCATAACACGTAAAGGAAAGCCGCAAGAATCAGGTCCTTTGAAGGATGTCCTTTTTCTTGGAAGTATCTTCGACCTTTGGTATATAATCCTGTGTTAAGAAAAGAGCGGCAAATCTGAAAGAGAATAGCTAATTTTTAGCAGCGACGTTGCAAAGGTCAGTAGGTACTTTTAATAAGCAACTACTGTCTCATTATTCGTGATATGAACATTACTTGAAGGTAACTAGAAGTTGGCAGCAATCCGCATGTCGGGCGGGAGATTGAAAGGAGCTCTGTTGGCAAACCATAAAATCGACATCCCTTGTAATTCCTCTTTCCTGGAGCTAGACTATAAATGACAAACATCTAGTTACAGAAAACTGAAGGAGTAAGCTGATTTAAAAAAATATATAATTACTAACGTCATATACTACATTCTGGTGATCTCTCAGAGATATTTGCTACACTTGGCATGAAGAGCTGAACACTTGAATATTGAATTTCTATTCAAAGAATAATTATCAGTTAAATAAATGGCAAACGTCAAATTCGTTCGAAACGTCAGCCCTATTCGATTTGAGGTTTGCTTTGAGTGTCAGGTTGGTATCAGTGTTTTGAAAAAGTGTCAAGTCCGATTGAAGTATCTAGGTGGAATACATTGTGAAATTCAAAGGTGGCAGCTGTCCACTTTGTGCTCCTGGTTTAATCTTTCATTGCGTAATGAAGATTAAAACCATTCTGCATCGTGGTTTAGGTTGGGGGGCATTCGATAGCGCCAAAAACCATAAGCGCCAACGCCGCAAGCGCCAGTCCGTAACCGCCAAAAGAGAAAAGTCGCAAACGCCAACGTTCGTATAGGTTAGGTTAGGTCACGTTAGGTTAGGTTAAGTAAGGTTAGGTTAAAATAGGTTAGGTAAGGTTAGTATTGCGGTTAAGACCTTTGGCGTTTGCGACTTTTCTCGTTTGGCGGTTACGGATTGGCGCTTGCGGCGTTGGCGTTTGTCGTTTTTGTCGCTTATGACAGCTACCCGTTTAGGTTAAGCTTGGTTGAGGTGTCTTGTGGTCCAGTCCGCTGGCGCTTTGTTTAGTTTTAGCCACGCTGTGCTTTGCGCCAACACATTGTGATTCCTCACTTTTAGTGACCTTTCCTCTTTGCGGCTTGGCTGTTGGCTGCACTGCCGTGCCCTTTCCCTCTCCAGGAAGTCAATCTCAAAGGCGCACCGGCTGCGAAGGCCTCGCGTTGCGTAATCTCATCAAGGCCCTTGCAGCGCAGGTGCCGCCAAAAATACCCAGGTCTCAACACAGATTTGTAAACATACATCATCAGTGAAATGGGATATGCTCTTCTGATTTGTCCTTTCTTGTAATGATGTTTTCCTCGAAGCGACGTGTATGTACACGTCCCCCTGTATCCTCGTTTAGAATACGGAGCGGATTGTCTCGGCAGTGTTCTGTGTTTTGCATTTCCTATATTTTGCTATCCATGATACACAGCAGATAGCAGGTGCAACCTCTTTACAGTAATATTTCAAAAAAATATTAGCGGCGTTGGCATCACTTGAAATAAGTTATCTCTGAGCTTGGAACGTGATTTTAGTCGCTCTCCATCTTCGCGGAAATAACACGTTAATATAATTACTTCTTCAGGAAAAATGCAGTCTCCGCCATGAAAAGTTTCGGCGCACTTTTGACGCACGTTTACAATAATTAAAATAAGGCGACTGACTCATTCTATATTCTCCGAATTAATTTCTTATGAAAGTAATCGTATTAAAAGTTGTCCCATTCCCGATTGAAAGTTCCCTCGTGACCCGCGAAAATCATAAGCGCGACAAGCTTCAAAGGACGATAATAACACCTTACTTTGTATGCGTGGACGATGTCATTATCGAATAATATCGATGTGATGAGGGCCGGCGAAAGTACATTTTCGCTAATGCCCTTCGCAACAAACTTGTCGTTCTTACTTCTCCCGCAAAGGATATGCATTTCAAACCGCACGGCAGTAGTACTTGTATTCCGTCATTGTGTGCGCAGTTTGTATGCACAAGGAATGGGAATACTTTTTAAATGTCTAAAGTCCATGTGTCCGTATCGTTTTTCTTGTACAGTAGAAATCGTATATAACGAGACCGGTTATAACGAGCAACCGGACATAACGAGTAGATTTGGTGCTGAAGTCCGGTCTCGTAGATACACGTATATGATTATAGCGATATCGGTTATAACGAGAACCGGTTATAACGAGCAAACTCGGCTTGATCTTGGTGCTCGTTATATACGATTTCTACTGTACTTTTGTTTCAAACTTTTCAAGAGGAAGAAAACTATAGTTTATAAAATCCAATTCTTAGAGCTGAGAACGTTTTAATTTATCTTTTAAGTATACATTCCTAAGAGTTTCCGAAGAATATTTCAAACATTCAAAAACTTAGTTTCTTTTGGACTTTTGATAAATTTGAAAGAACAATAACTCGAAAACTTTGATTTTGCCATGTTTTTAGCACAATGTTTTCTGGTTCGAAAATTCTTGGGATAGAAAATTGCACGCTAAATCTGAATCAGAGTCTCTGAGATTCAGTGAACATTCACCGAGATTCAGTCGATTTAGCGCCACCTAATTTTTTCAGTGGTCCTTTATTGACTGTAATCCGGTGAATTTCCAGAGAATCTCAGTCTTTGATTCGAAATTTCGAGTGTGCCTAACCGAAGGAAATGCGGAGAGGGGGCGCGTATGAGTTTGTGTAGGATGAAATGAAGAACTCGTGCCAAGAGTATAACAACAGTGGAAGTGGCCGTTGGTCTTTTCGAAGTGAAATCCGATTAATTGGGGTGGAAGAAGTGGGTGAGTCAACAGAGGCGTTGAGCGTTCGTCTCTGTGGCCCCGAGGCGCCATTCTTGGCGCCTCTCCTGGCGCCAACTTATTTTCTTCTTCGTTATGTCTCCGCTTACGTAATTGAAAGCGATTCGGAAGCAAAACACTTTAATCTTATTCTAATGATAAGCTATCTACGAAGATGTAGCAGCATTTCGCTTTTGATTCAATTTTTGCCAGCTCTTGCACTTGCCCAAGAAAGCAACTTTGATAACAATTGACGCTACTAGTGCATCCAAGTCTTTTCCATTGTTTTGATCAAACGTCTGTCTTATCGAGGATGTAGAAGCGGTCGAGTTTAACTTTGACTTAAGGAAGACAATATCGTTGCTGGTATTGATAAAATCTTTGCCCCAACATCGTGGACACCCATGTCGTTTTGTTAGAGTGATTTCATTGTTGAGAAAAGCGCGAGAAATGTTGCGGGATTTGAGTTTTGGAGTGAATTTAAGTGAGCGTCCGTTTTATGTTGCAGGTAACTATGAAAAGGGGAGGATAACGGTCCGGAACGCGCGGCCGGTCTGCAACCAGCGAAAGATAGGTAAACTT
>Ga0058701_10004741_pt1 | contig 11111 bp, 3 predicted proteins | sample AgamicOrMae_FD_97039 | JGI IMG/M metagenome (GOLD analysis project Ga0058701, IMG submission 97039) | Agave microbial communities from Guanajuato, Mexico - Or.Ma.e | ecosystem: Host-associated > Plants > Phyllosphere > Phylloplane/Leaf | place: Guanajuato, Mexico | collected 2012-06-04 | reverse complement strand
CCCCTCCCTTCCTTCATCCCTCTCCCCACCTTCCCTTGCCATCTACAACCACGGAGTGACTCGAATAAGTGGTGTCGCCCGCCGCGACAAGCATTTTTTACGCAGGTCGCAGGGAACGTTTCGTTCTCTCTGCCCATTTGGCACACGCGAATTATCACTAAGAAATGAAATAAGTCTCTGAGTAAAAGTTAGCGTATGATAATGAATTCGTGGAAAAATGAACGCGTCGTTCACTAGCTTAATGCGGCCCCACCTCACGGCTTCCCGCGCATAATGTATTACTTCGAGTTGATTAACATTTTGTGCTTGAAGATGACCTCAATGCAATACTGCTAAACCTTGAGGAATCTTCAGCTTACAAAGGTACGTCCTACCATCAAAAGTAAAAAATCACACGTACGGAAAACCTTAAGAATTGTCGCATGACAGTTAACCCAATGTGATTCTGATATTTTGAAGTCTATTATGGTCTTCCGATTATATCGTTATTGATTTAAATGTACGAATACCTACCTACCTCGGATGATAATTGATTTTTTTTATTCATATCGTATGGAATTTCAAACAGTAATTTCCAGTTTTTAGAATGGTTTAAATCTTAAGGATTTATTAAGTGTATGGTTTTATGATGTGTTCAGGCTCGCTTGGTCTCTCAGGACAACCTACGTCCAACCATCCCTGGTCAAAAATTCATTCAGAATCTATAAATCTCCTTACCTGCACTCTTATTGGTATTCTTGCAACCCATTTTAAATCCGCATTGAAGTAAGTCTAGGATAGAAACTCGGGAGATAAATTTACAATGACGACAATGCATAGTCCGTACATAACCTCGATGAGAATATGCAGTCGTTTCGTTTTTAAGAAATGGAAACATGTAAAGTAGCGTTTCCAACGAAAGCCATGGAGACCACTTGCGTGTTCTTTTATTCGATAGAGATGTAATGAAAGCCCTGAGAGAGAATTAGTTCGCAGGGAATCTGAATTATACCCTTGACCGTCGAATAATGGGCAGAGGGGTGTTCACCTTAAAATGATCCACAATTCGACTTCGCCTATATTCGACTTCTCACGAAATATACATTCTGAAATGGAATATCATGTGGAGTATTCCGCTGCTTCCTTTTCTAGACTTTTTTAAAAAAATATACTATGTTAAATAATATTCGACTACCGCGTAGGTTAGGTTAGGTTCAGTTTTGGGGCCGTGTGGCTCTAGCTTTACTCTTCCCTCCATCAGACGCCCATACGTAGAACAAACAGCAAACAAAATCTTTAAAACGAAGACAGTAGCTGTCTTCACCAGGTTGGCTTAGCGCTGTGCGCTGAAATCGATTCTTAGATAAATATCCTCAATCAGAGCGCTGCCAAAAGTTCAAGCTTCCTCAGACCTGGAAAATCTTTTGGTGATCCCAAAACAAAACGTCATGGTGAAAGGTCAAAGCGGATTTTCTCAAAAAGAGGTGCCACCGTTGGCTGGCGTCGGTGAAAGCACCTGGCGGAAAAATCCGATCTTTCCATCATTTCCTTTTCTTTTTCTTTTAAGTCTGTTAAAATAAAATGCAGAGGCTTTTTTTCCGACGAGAAGGTCCATATCTGTTGAAATCAAGAATGATTCATTAGCAATCTGATGTGTTTTTGAATCGTTTATCATAAACACACGACTTTGCCAGATATTCTTGAAATGTATACATCTTTCATAGGGAGTATTTTACATCATGAGGAGCAGCTAAATTATGTTTGGGCGCAAGTCTTCTCTGAACTTGTTATCATTTATTTTTAGGGTACCATTGAAATTAGAAAGATTGCTTTCACTCTATGGTGAGTGTGGAGAAAGTTGAGGAGTTGGTTAAAGCACTGTTTACTATGCGACCTCAGTCAGTCCAAGCTGTCTTTGCTTCGCTTCAACCTTCTTTTATTGAGAACATGCTGTCTTCGGAAATTCCTGGACGTCCGAGTCTCTCATAGCGTCTTCCATTTCTATTTTTATTGCTTTCAGTTCTTGGATTCGATAAATCCGATTGAGCAGTTTTTTTGTTGTTTTCGTTTTTTTAGTTATTTTACTATTGCTTTATGAAGAGGATGGGAGGTAGCTATCCAACTATATCGAACCTTTCCTAGTACCAATACCAAGTCCTGAATGATGGAAAGGAGAACTTCAACAGGCCTTCAGGGTAATCTGAGTGTGCATGCTGTTTTAGCACATATTAGGTTACATCGTGAATTTAGAACGAGTGGTTTTTACCGAGGCCCACCCTGGTGTAATCTTTCACTCCTAAAGGCGGCTATTGGGGGTTAAATTAACCTAGAACCGCTTCTTTTTGCTACTACTTTGCATGTGTGGTTTTCAAGAGCACGCAAAATCCTATATAAAGGAGCCTAAGGCAAGGAAAGAGTTGCAGCGAAACTCTGCCGCCTGTGTCGACCAAACGCTCTTGCCATGTCCCACGGTGTTTTAAGAGGTTTGCAGGCGCAAGAGAGCATTAGCACCTACCGTGACAAAGAAGTTCTGCATAATTTGCTTAATCCACACCCATCCTTTCAGAACTTTTGTTGAGGAATTAGAAATAGCTCCGGACCTGATAGGTTTTCCGCTCGTGCGGAAATCACAGGCCCAGAACGAAATCCGCGTATTTTGTCAGTTTTGTCATGTAATTCGGATAAAAGTATGCCGGGATTTCGGAGGAACATATTTGTAATTGAAAGAAGAGCGTAAAACGCATTTAAATGAGGGTGAATTGTTACTTGAGTAAATCAGGAATATGCACTTCTGTGAAATTGTTTCCCAGATAGATGACCGTACCCTGCAGATTCGTGAAACCATAACGAGTTATATTCTTATAATTGATTTGTTTTAAAATCTAACGTCACAAGGTCAATCTCAAGAACATAACGGAACGTCAGACGTGAAGAGAATGCATCAAAGCTTTGAAAAATATCAGGTAATTTCAGTGCTGGAACGAGCAGTGCTTTATGGCAGTAACAGATCATCTTGGAACTACCCGTCAGAAAAAAAGAGAAAAAAAAAAACCTTTCCCAGCAAAACCATCAACGGTATTAAGAGGCCTCCTCCTTTACAACTTTCCTATTCCAAGCCTCAAACTGCCTCCGGACCATTTATTCTTTCTGCACTTTGAGTACGATGACCAGAGCCTTTAACGCAATGTCATCGCGGTCGTTACTAGTTTCTCTTTTATTTTTATCCCAGCTTGCGTTGCGATTACAGATCGCGCTTACGTCGCCACGAGCTTCATTAAAATCCAGGAAAAATAGACCATAAATTTTAGACGATTCACGAACGATGGACCAAACTGGACGCATATCAAATTTCCCTTGTGCCATTCTCACAGGACCGGTTGACCTATTTAAGAAAGTGGAGGAGAGCTCATCGCATTGAGATTTCATTGTCCTTATATTTTATTTTTGGTTTTCGAATAAAATCGTGGGCCTCTTCTAACACTATTGTTGACACTCTAGCGTCACATATACAGTAAAAATACTTTGCGGAATTCTATACTTGTTTTGGGCGTGGAACCAAAACGGGGGTGGTACGTATTTTGGTTATTTTTGAAGATAGGCCTGTTGAGTCATTTCATTCAAAAGGTTTCGGCGAGACCTTTCCATTTACGTGGCTGAACACAGGCCTGTGTTGAAAAATAACCAAAATACGCACCATCCCCGTTTTAGTACCCAAAACAGGTATAGTATTCCCCGAAACGGGCGTTGTGTTTTTACGGTGTACGAAACGGAACTCCCACCTGCCACAGATTAGTCAATGGGATACATGGAATGTATTGTCGTCACTGTAAGAGCGAAGTTACATATCGGCATGATTTCTCATGATTTGTGTTGTCTAAGGGAAGTTTTCCACTCACTGTCAGGTAATACCAGAAATGTAATCTGCAGCAAAAAGCAATCACTGAAGGGTCTAATAACCCCCTTGAATTTTACTATTGCGATAAGACGTACTTGCGGCTCATGAAGGCCCCATTGGCTATCTTCCTCCGCTTGCCCATTACCGCAACGCCCATACCCTTGCTGGTATTTAGAAATACTTTTTAGCTCGCGGAATAGCCCAGCCCTTAATCACGCCTTCGCAAACACGCCCCCATGTTCACGATGCCAGGATAAAGTTCGCCAATAATCCAGTCTTAATGAAATGGAGTGTGGCTGAAAACGTGGTGCATTCGCCCTGGATATGGTGGTGTGATTTGGCCCAAGAGCTCTGCTGGCGACAAGCCTCTTCTCTTCGCCCTTGCAAAAGCTAGGATTCAATCCTATACCGGTTAACCCACATAGAGCAAAACCATACTCTGTCGCGCAAACTTCCAGTTGCTGTTGACCTTGTGCTGTTTTGCTCTGAAACTCGGTTTTCGCTCACATATCCCCTCAAATAGTCTTCGACTCGGTGCAGGATGGGGGCCATACACAAATTATGTCACGATCCGAGGAAGGGGGGGGGGTCAACCGAGGTGTGGAAAGAGGGAGGAGGGTTGACTAAGGTGTGGCTTCACGCCGTTTCCGCTTATCCTCTAGGTGAAGTCCTCGAATTGGATTAAAAAAAATACATTTAGTTTTGGCGAGTGTCCAGGTTATGGAAACCGTAGGCGCCGAAAGAAGTGGGTTTTCAACAACGTTGACTGTACTATCACAGTAAAAACAAAACCTCCGTTTTGGGAATGCTGTATCTGTTTTGGATATGAAACTGAGACGGGAGTAGTGCATATTTTGGTAATTTTTCAACATAGACCTTTTTCAGCCACATCGCTGGAAAGCTCTCGGCGAGACCCTCTGAATGATATGGTTGAACATAGGCCTGGAAATCTTGTCTACAATGGCATTTTTGGAAACGCAAGAGTTTCAAAAATCGAGTCCTGAATTCCAAGAACATTTTTGTTTCTTTTCACTGAAGAACCTGTTGCTGGTTATGCGAAGGTGCAGTTTTTAATTGATAGGATATATTGTACGCTTAGACTACGTATAATGTATATGCTTGTCTATTAAATCGTTTTTAAAAAAATATACGTGCCACGTTTGCAATTTAACCCTGAAGGCCGGGTACAGTCAGGCTTACATGTTTCCACTGAAATTCTCTTCAACCAGATTGTTAAGGACGTTCTCGGAAATGCTTGTTGTTTTGTTTCCCTTTGAAGCGGTTCTCAAGAGTTTCAGATTTTTTCATAGGAGCTGATTACTTCTGTGCATGCACATTTATCTAGCAGAGTGATTTTAGTCTCCATTGTTTTTAGTTTTGCCTTACGTGTTTTCCAAGTCACTGTTTGTCATCTTTCCCTTCTTATGCCAGTTGTCACACAAACATTCATCTTTTTTGTTCAAGTGTGTCGCTATGCCCCAGGAAATAATAACAGGGTCTGAATGCAAGTTATCTGCTATGCCCTACTTTGTTAAATACCATACCTGTTTCTACATTATATATCAGAGGCTATATTTAATCTTGGAAATATTATCCAAGATAGGATTTTTTGGTTTTCATCTTTATTACGTTTTTCGTCATAAGTCGAGTTGTTGAAAGCACTAGGTCTTTTATACAGACTTCATTCAAGTACACCTTACGGCCGCAAAGCCGAGTGGAGTAATAGCTGAACAAGGCGCAAGTTTGGTAGAGCTGGCTGCCAGAGCGGGAACGGACTGAGGCACAAGACACATAGCCTTACAAGATATCCTTGATTGTTGTTGATTATGCAATGAAGGATACAAGCATGGATCACACGGATGGTGACTTTGGAGAATCCTAACTTGCACACTCACACGACCTGTCTCGGGAAGCCATTCTGTCTAAATTAAAGATCCATAAACTCACGCTATCGTAAGTAAGTTGAGGTTAGGCAAAGTTGATTATAGCCTTTTTCCATGCTGTGTGAGGAGAAGACTTGCTAGAGCAACTGTTCATAGCAGAAATCAGTACATCATTAACATATTTTTATGACCTATTCATGTAACGTTAAAAAAATCTGACCAGCAGCCTTTGTGTCCACAAAGCTCCGTGTCCTATTTATCGAAAAAATTGATTAGCTAAACCACATAAAAAAATAAACTGGAGTCTTTGTTGTGTTCCCAAACATCAAGTCGTTCCTCGCCAGTGAAAACGAGGGTAACTTGTAAGTTTTTTTTCTTCTTATCTTTTTACAAATCCTCTGTGCTCACTCTCTGTCGGGCTGTGCCTAATTGCAAAAGGAATAAATGAGGACACGGAGGAACGGCGTTTCGTCATTTTGATGGATTGCTTTTTTGTTTCATTTTGAAAGGGTTCGTAAATTAGGGCAAGCTACCCTCAGCTAGCGTCACCTCCGAAAAGTGCGAGCCTGCCTCGCGCAGATCCTGAACGCCGCCGGCTCCAGTGCTGCCAGCGCGGATTTAGATGTTCTTGCCGTTGGGCCCAACTGCGGGCTTTCGTTCGATCTTTCTGCGGGCAACGTAAACTTTCCAGATGTCAAATTTCGTCTTTCAATTAAACTCCTTGATCTTCTTCTGTTTTGAAAAGCTTGTCACCTCTCAGCGCGGTGACTTAATTACAGAACTTGCGCGGGTTTGCTCGAAAGAGTTTTGCTCTCGAAACACAGATGCGCTGGGCTGTATCTCCGACTGAAAAGCATTCAGAGGAATACCCTCACATCATCCTCCCATCTCTCCTTGCTCAAAGTATTATTTCAGTACTTACTATGAAAACCTTCAGAATGGAAATGGTTTTCTCTATCAACTGATAGCTCATAGCGCTTAACAGTACGACAAAAAGCTGTGTTTGTTGGGGGGAAAAAGACGTATCATGACATGTCTGCAACACGAACCCTTTTCTCGGCGTGCCGCGGAACAAACAAGTGCGGTATCTGAGAAAACGTCCGCGAGAACACTTTACACATTCACTGCCACCATGGTTTTAATTTTCTTTTCGATGTCTTACGAATTTTGCTGTATTTGAAGAGAATATGACACTTAAAAAGAAATCCCGCGACGAATAGAGTCACTTTTAAAGAAAGTTCTTTTTGTATTTATATTGTCTTGGGGACATTGTAATAAAAGCCATCACCTGAAATCTCTGGGGATTATTTTACGGGTTAATGTCCTTATGAAGTTTTTTTTTCTTGTTTTTTGTATTCCTCCCTTGATATTTTTAATACCCGCGCATACTGGTACGTTGTTTTTAAGTGTCCATTTTGAGGGCACACGTTGCCGGTGAACCCAGTGTTATTCATGGAGAGGATTTGTGTGGGACTTAAATCTTTTAGCACCTCCTAAAGCTGCTTATATTTCTGTAGGTCCTTAATGAGTTCCACGTAAACCCCAACAAATAATGTAGAGTGTAGCTCTTTTTATATCTTTTTAAAAGATTTTCCTTTGAAAGATCAGCTTGAGCTGATTGTGAGTTTTATTTAGGCAAAAGCAAGACACAAATCGATATCTTTATTCTCATATTAGCTTTGACATTTTGATCTATCATGTGTTGGTCGTATTTTGCAAACATGCTACGGTATTTGTGCGTCATAAGATATCCAAACTAGTTAGTGAAACCTCAGTTACTAACTTTGTGTTGATGCCGGATGAAGAAATTAAATTCAAACGAAACAGCATTGAATTTCTGAATGGCTCCATATCTTTTCTCAGACAGATTTACTTTCTGATTGTCAGGAATATTTATAATCTTTACCATATTTTTGCGTTTGTTTTTGTATTTTAAGTATGAAATATTTTAATAAAAATATTTTCTCTTTAATGATGCCATCTTTGCCTACTTCACTTCTGCTTGTTCGTTCTATTCACCTCGTTTTTACAATTTCCACGCTGTGCTTTGCCTTCTTGGAACATTCTCTCTTTTAGCATTTCCTCTGCCTGTAGCGTGTGATGGTCATATCTTCTTTGTTCGCTACGTTACTCTCCTTAGTAACATTTGGCACAAGAAAGCGCCAAGAACGAAATTAGCAAGGACCCTTTTATAATGTTCTTTCCGTACATGTTTTGTCTATGAAGAAGTTTACAAAAGGTGCATTCACTCGGCATATATATTTTTAAGCTGCTGCTTCAGGAAATGGTCGTATTTCCTCTCTTTTCTCTACCACCTTTGAGCCTTAATTGTGTCTTGTTCTTTTCAATATTTTATAACAGGACTTTCTCTTTTTTGTTAGAAATTTCGTTTGTCGGCTTGTGGTTTATCTCCCTTGCTCCCTCCTCTTTAAATTTGCAAACCAATACATATCAGCCAGCTTGAAAAAAATCCTACGATTCTCCATGAGAACCTCGTCCTCATGGAAATCTTATGTCTTACGTTTCATAGAAATACCGTATCAGGGACATAATATTACTGTGTAAGATAAAGTAAGCTGCTGGACGAAACAACAATGACGTCGCAACATGTATTCTTGAAGTCTATGCTACAGGAACTGTGAGCAGACATATTTGACGACAGCCTATACGTTACTCATTGAAGAGTACTTCTTTTTATGTTACTTTATTGAATGCCAATATAATTTTACTGTTAAGAATTATTTTTCTTTCGATTTTTCTATACTACTTTTACAAACGGAGGTAACAGGCATTTTTCTTACTTAATGAGGTAGTACCACTGTATTCATAGAGGTCATCGTCGAATGTAAAAACGCCGAGGTTTTTTCGACTTCGCCGAGGTTTTTCGATTTCTAGCTAAAAAAATATTTTTTTATTTTCAAGTTGTTACGATTTAAATTTATTGGAGGACACTATAAGTAATTATAGAAGTTGTCTATTGTTTCATGTTCTGATTGAACGCCCCCAAAACGAGTATGTAAAATGCGATTTTCGCTGAATGAGCCGATTAACCTTTCCTGTCGGAACTATGCCATTTTGGCCCAAACCGTTAAGACTTTATCTTCGGGTCTTTGAGTACTAAAAGAATATCAAAATTAGTGTCGATTCTCATAGAACGTACCCAACATCTAAAAATATTATTACTATCGCAATTTGAAGGAGTGGTAAAAATGGGAGCAGCGAAACTGTAATAGCCCACATAAAGCAAATGCGTAATTTGTAAAAAGCGAGGTGGAAGGGAATTATAGTTGTCCCGGACGGACAGAAAAATGCATTTGAAGTCCGCAAATTCCAGCGGTGAATGTGATGGAAGAGTGAGTGGGGCAGAACCAGGCGGTGCAATGGAAGAGTGAGTGGGGGCGGAGTGGGAGGTGCGGTGACGGGGGAGGGCAGGGGCGGAGGGGGGCGGAACAGGGGTGGAGTGGGGGGTCGGGGAAGGAGTAGAATGGGTGGAGTGTCGGTGCCTAGGACCCCCTCGCTCCCCAGCAATCAGGCGGTCCACTGGCTCCTGCCAGCTAAAAGTGCTCTTCTTAATTTATCGCTGTGCTATGCTGGTTCCAGGAACTAGAACGCGGTAGCTCAGCTCGGGTCACCTCATGGTTAACTCCGCGTAACAGCTACGCACACATCCGGAGAAATTTTTTCCCCTTTCATTTTACGCTCCAGCCCCCTTCAGGGATGTAGAGACGCAGTGAGAGGAGGTGCGGGAGTTGCCCCGACAGAGGTGACACAGAGTGTCAGGGTCTCCGTGAAGATAGAAGACGAAAAATAACATTTCCAGCCAGCGGATCTCGGCCAAGGCGGCTTTTTGTTGACTTAACAACTACTTTTTTCCGGGAAAAGGCAATGAAAATGGCCTTGAATCCAAAAAAACCTCGACCAATTTTCAAAACTTATTGTCTTTTTTAGCGGAAGTAATTAAGATTCTTCCTTATTTCAATACTTGCGACACTGTAAACGCGTAAGGTAAAGGTAACTATTTTTTTCAGACTTCACAAAAACTATGCCTGTAATTAATAGGACGCGAGCGCTGAAAATCTCTAGGTCCGTTGCACTTTAGCTCGTTACTGAGTCTATGATAAAACTGAAGTGTTTTTCTGTTGCAGGTGAGCATGTAATGCATCGCGGGTGACTGTCGAAGAGCTCTGAAAGGTAACGCATGGCATCTTTAAAACTGTTTGAATTCATACAGTACCATTCATTTTTTATTTTTTTTTTGCTCTAGCCGGTGGTTTGCGCATGCTTGCATCACCACAAAACCGCGCGCTGAGCTTTGGGAATTTCGTATCCCTCGTTTAGTATCATTTTTTTATTTTTTTTTTAATACAGAATGATTTTAGTGACAAATTGTCTGCTATAAATCGCTCTTGATTGAAAAACCAGATTACTGGTCCTGGTGACATAAAAATAACCAGGACCCCATTAATATTTGCCTTTTTAGACCTAGTTAAAAATGTAGTAAGACACCTAAAATCAGCCTTTTTTCGCGTCGCTCTCCTGCGAGGCAGTCCGGTTTATGTCTCCGGAGTACACGCACGGGTTTAGAACCGTCGAAAAAGAAGCTCAAGAGTGAAAGATACAGTATGCCGGGGTCTCTTCCCTAAAACATCTGTTTACTTAATTGAGACCGAAAATAAATAATGTGGGTCGTTGTTAGTGGACGTCGCAGCAGGGAGACTTATCCTTGCATGCTTCGGAGGATCAAAGTTGGGCGACCCGACAGGTCAGGATTAAGGGAGCTCGCCTTATTGGCGTTAGTCTTAGTTCCAACCACATTAATCTGCCAATGAAAACGCTCCACAATTTGCTAACTATCCTGAGGGAGCAACGATCCTTAGCCAAACGAACAAGATGGAATGCCCGTGGTCGTAACACGCCGCCTCAAACAAGTTTCACTCCAGAAAATAATATCCTGTGGCTTTCATTAATAAGCATCTTCTTAGTCTTCTCCTCATGCACTTATATTGCTTTTACATGTAGTACCTTCTCTTAGTAGATTTAAAAGCGCGAGATCTCATGCGGATCTTGAGTTTTTAATACTATCGAAAGAAACCTGTGTAGGCAAAATCTCCACAGGAGTGCAAGCGTGTTGCCTACTCGATATCGTTGAATAGGCAACACGCCTCGCATCCGTGTCGAGACCTTGCCTACAAGAAACTCTTTCGATCCTCTAAAGTGGGAGACTCGCATGGCACCTCCAGGAAGCTAGCCCGCCCCAAATTGAATGCCCCACCGCACCCCACCCCCTCTGATTGTGCTCTATTTGTGCTCTTTTGTGCTATGGTTATCAACATTTGTGCTTGCACGGTAACGTT
>Ga0058701_10004740_pt1 | contig 11112 bp, 3 predicted proteins | sample AgamicOrMae_FD_97039 | JGI IMG/M metagenome (GOLD analysis project Ga0058701, IMG submission 97039) | Agave microbial communities from Guanajuato, Mexico - Or.Ma.e | ecosystem: Host-associated > Plants > Phyllosphere > Phylloplane/Leaf | place: Guanajuato, Mexico | collected 2012-06-04 | reverse complement strand
AATAGCTCTCGGTGAGAGCTTTCGATTGATATAGCTGAACATAGGTCTATCTTGAAAAATAACCAAAATACGTAAAAGCATGCACCTTTTTAAGTTCACATCCAAAAACAGGGTATGCAATCCCCGAAATCGGGTATTCCATGAAAGGAATAAAAATGGACTCTGGGTATGAATGGGCTGAGCACTGTTTTGGATCCTAAGACTTAAATATCGCGGTATGCGCGTTTGAAGAGCCGGTGAAAATACGCAATGCGATGAAAACAAAAGGCGTACTACTGTGGAAGTAGCGCACGGCAAGTGTGAGTTAGCGTTGGGCTAGTGACTCTTTAGTTAGGTAACCGAACGAACGAGTTTGAGTGTAGTCTAGGCTAGTAGTCTGCCAGAGCTACTGCATACAGTGCGTGGGCGGCATAGGCGTGGCCGCCGCTGAGGGGGGCGCCACGGGCCCCCCCGCGCCTTGTCAGTGTTGCGCCGCGAACTTCATGCGCTTCTGCTTCTGTCGCTGGTTGCAGAACCAGACACGAACCACGTTCTTTTTGAGGTCGAGCTTTTCAGCGATGGCTGCAATCTTTTCGCCGGACGGCCGGGGCTGGACATTGAAGTAGGCCTCTAGAGAGCGCTTCTCCGGGGCCGCGATCGACGTGCGCTTTCGCTTCTTCTCTCCAGCTGGCAAGACGCTCGGAGCATCCGGATCCCGTCGCTTGCTCCTAGCCTGAGCCTCCGCCTCCTCCAGCCAAGCCTGCAGGATGGGCTTAAGCGCGATCATGTTGTTGTGGGACAGGGTGAGGGACTCGAAGCGGCAGATGGTGGACTGGCTGAGCGCGCCCACGCCGGGCAGCTTGAGCGCCGCGAGCGCCTTGCCCACGTCGGCCTGCGTCACGCCCAGCTTGATGCGCCGCTGCTTGAAGCGCTCGGCGAACGCCTCCAGCTCGCGCGGGTCGGTGTCCGAGTCCGGGTGCAGCCCCGCGGCCGCGGCGGCGGCGGCGGCCGCCATGGCGGGGTGGTGCGCGGCGGGGTGCGGGTGGTGGTGGTGCGGGTGGTGCGGGGCGTGCCCCGCCAGCGGCCCGCCGTGGTGGTGGTGATGGTGGTGATGCCCCCCCATCATGGAGTTGATGGGGTTGTACATGGGCGGCGGGTGCAGCTGGTGGTGCGAGTTGTCCGACATGGGCGTCAGGGTCGTCATGCCCCCGGCGTCCAGCATCTCGAGTCCCTCCATGCCGTGGGGCCCCATCTGCAACACACGCTTTACATGAGCTCACGACCCCTGTGCCTCTCCTCGCCGACATTGTAAACCGCGGTGGCTTTAAATGCTGATCGACGGCGATAACGTTTTCCCTGCTCGGAAAAAGTAATTTTCGTAATGTTTTTGTCGCCCAAACAATAAGTCGCAGTTAGCGGGGCGCGTCCGGGTCCGGAGGACGGCGGCGGCGGCGGCGGCGCCGGGTCGCGTGGCGCGCACGCGACCGCCGCCGACGGCGCACCGCTGCGCCGCCGTCCAACAAGTAGGGACATCTGGTGGCCACTTACGGCGCGGTGCAACACGACTCGCCTCGAGCGAGGTGCCGCTCCGGGCCGTCAGCTCGACACACTTGACGCCTCACTTGTCCTTTCCTTTTCAATACAGATTTCATACCACGGACAATGGTGCAAAAAGCTCTCTTAGATTTGTGTACCCAATTACCCTTGTAATCCAATGCGGCCCAAAGCCCAAAGATGTACTGAAATATCCGAAAACGGGGTCTAAACTCTACCTCGTTATTTAAATATAGCTATCGCAATCAGGAACCTCTTTTAAATAAAAAGGTGCGTACAGTAAACATCTTCGCATTCAAATCTAGGGACTTTGTCCCTTGATCGAGGGAGTTTGTGTACAATTTGTATTACAATTTTTCAAATATAATTATATATTTTTTGTGTAATGATGTGATGGATGTATTTGTAGCGTTGAGTTGACCATACCGATCTCGATGTTCTCCGTATTAAATGAGTTATTAGAAATTATCGACACAAATTGCGTAAGGATAAAAGTTACAGGATGAATGCGACACGACTTTGGATATCAATAACGTACAGGAAAACAACGCTCATTTAGATGAACTTAATGTAAATTATCTTCATAATGGCCATGATGACGAGGTTACCGAAGGCTTCTCATGGTAATTTTCCAACAGTAGCTTGGGTTAGGCTAGCAGGGGGAGTACCGTAACTTACCGCCTCCGATTTTCTTGAAACTTTCAGGACTTTAAGGTAGTTGTATGGAAAGATACGCAAGCCAAAACCGTGCCGCCTGAATGTATTGTTTTAGTCTTAAAAATAGCGTAAAAATTTGAACATAAAATATAAAAACACGAAAAATTGTCAATGTCTTCCAAACTGTTGGAAATATCGGGAAATCTTCAAAATTTCAGCCTTAGGCGCCACTTGTAGGTGTTCTGCAAGGAATAATTATTGATTTAAATCATATCGGAAACAATATTTTTTGTTCTATATTGGACGCTATTTTTAAGGTTGTAAAATAAATTTTGGCTGCAAGTTTGGGGCTAGGGTACCATACCATTATCTTGCAGTCCTGAAAATTTCAAGAAAGTCTGAATTATACAGTTGTGGTACTCCCCTTGTAGGTGCCCTGTGCCTCGCTGCACTTGCGCTATGTTGGAAGGTGGAACACATCAGGTAGAAATACGACCTAGTGTTAGCAACCTTGCTTTTACAAATTGCGGGCCGCTTCATTACAGCGATTTCTCTGAATATTAAAAGCCCTCCTCCTGAACCGAAGGCATCAATCATCTCTCTTCAACTCTGCTGGGCTAATAGCGCGTTCCTTGTTGCGGCGCACGTCACAACGTGGATCAAACTGACGTCTTCTGTCAACATTATGATACCTTTAAGTTCAGCTACTTTTTCTTCCCTTCCAGTGTTGACAGATTTTGCGGTGATGTCACACTGAGAAAAGCGGGTTAGTAAAGTTTACTAAAAATTGATAAAACAACTAAAAAGTGCGACGGCCAAACTCGGCTAGTAAACGTGACCGTTACGCATGTTTACAGTAACGTGTATTGGCAAATCTGGTAACGTTTTTTAGCCGAGTTGGCTGTCGTTTTTTTTCTTCTATTTTTTAGTAAACTTAAACTAACGCAGTTTCCTTCTTGATCGTTACCAGATTTGCCAGTAAACGTTACTAAACAGTGCTGTGTATAACGATAACCTTTACCAGCAGTTCTATAAGCGTTTAGCCAAGTTTGGCTGTCGCACTTCTTAGCTACTTTTACTAATTTTTAGTAAACTTTACCACCCCACTTTTCTCGGTGTTAAGACAAATCAGATGACTATACTTTTTGTCTTCACGCAATAAACAAGGTAATATTAAATATCGGTCAATATGAATAGAGACCTAAGGTAGAGAGCCATTTTGAGAGCGGGATGTGCATGTAAACAAACCAAGCACAAAACAATTTTTGATCTCCGAACCAAAGCAGTGGCTAATTTATGCCACAAAGGAAGTCTTAAAAATTATGCAAGCTTGTTTCATTTTCTTTGGGTATTTCTTCCACAAAAGCTCCCGATTTTAAAATAAATCTCGATTTGAAAATTCGATGTGAGTAGCAGACAACATCAGGACGACGAACTCAAGGAGGTCGTCGTCTGCTAACTCGGATTTTCAAATGGAGATTTCCATTGAAATTGAAAGGTTTTACGGGAATTTTACCGAAAATTAATTAAAGGAAGTTGCACTATCAGGCCTCCTTCATTGTATAATTTCGCAGCTCCTTCTATTCAAAAATCAAGAGTTGATTTTTGCCTGTTTTTTTTTGTTTTTTTACATTCACACCACGCTCTCTTAATGGCTCTCTAGATCTATCTCTAAGAAGACTCAGCAGTGCGCTCTGGGAATAAGTTTCTGTGGCCTTTTTGCTGCGCACTTTTACTTAATTTTACTGCAAGCAATTGAAAATGCTGAATTGTCCTCCATCCGGAGTAGGGGCAAGTTACTCGGTGATTCTGGTATAGTCACCTATGTCATTCAGGAGTGGGGGGGGGGCGGAAGGCCGGGGTTTGCCGGGACAGTTAGTTGTCTTCCGAGTATCTCCCCCAGGCCCAATATTTCATCATTACGCGGGTGTACCCAACCCGGCGTTGGAGGCAGCTCTCCCCCTCTCCCCCTCCCCTTTCCCCTGTTCCGCTTCGCTAGCGCGGCACTCACACACATACAAACTGCTGTAAATCGCTGCCTCTGAAGTGCATCTTACTCTTAAAAAAAGAGTGTCGTCGCTATAAAACTAACTTGGATTTTTTGGGAAATATCGGAGAACAGCTTATTCCAAAACACGGAGAAAATGTCTTCAGCAGAATTGTTGTGACAATCTTCAGCAGAATTGTTGTGATATGCACATGTTACGGTGACTACCGTAATTGTTAGTAATAATTAACATTGTTACAATTAAAATTGTCTCCGCGCGCCCGACCGTCCTCGAGCAGGGCTGCACCACAACAGTGCTTGTTTCCAGAGGCTATATTAACAAAACGTATTGTTGAGGCAACAGTCATATTTCCGAGAACCAAATTCAAACGCGCACAAGTTCGAAAAAAAAATAAGGCCTGAATATTGTGCGTTGGAAAAATTTTGTATTTCAGTCGAAAATTCTTGTAAGCAATGGCGAAATTACTTAAAATTATTACAAACGATTGTTACACCAATTGGGCGTACCTGTACCAATTAAGGTTGAAAGATAAAATTATCTGTCGTAATTTCATTAGTTTTCCTGATAAGCCCGACGATAATTAAAAGCCCTCACCGAACCTTACGATTGGTATGGTTCACGCTTACAGCCAGAACCAGTGAAATTTCGCTGATTATACTCTGACCACCGTTTAAAGGTTTCCAGAGGAGTGGTATTTTTTTAAACTGTGTCAATATTGAATTGAAAAGCTCCTATTAAATAAATATTTCTGTTTCCGAACGGTATCGCTGGGCGGTAGTGGGCTGAACACAAAAAATGCGAAATACCCTTTTCAAAATGTGCATTCCCAAAATCGTATAAACAGCAACGCGGGAAGAAGCTGATCGATCGATTTAACCTTTGCATTTTAGTCTTCCCCTCATAATGAGAAGTCGCAACAATTAGCGATGGAGGAAAAAGCGCGCGCAGGCGCTGCGGGGCTTGGCGGCGTGGCGCTTGGCGCCCATCTGCTCTGCGCTGCACTTCGCCAGCCAGCCGACAGCCGGCGCTTCGGCAGCCGGCGTGGCGCCGCCGCCGGCCGCCGCCAGATGGCGCTTGCGCGCTGCGCGCTGGGATTCTTCCGTTGGGGCTCGGGGCTTCCGGTGTTTGTGCTGCACCACCTCCTGCGCTTCCTTCCCGAATACAACCCTAAGGTATATAAGTCGTGTGCGCTTGAATGCTTATACTGCAAGGGTTCTCAGGTGGAATTTACTTACAGTGCACCGCGCCTATCTCAAGAATACATTCTAAATAGAAGAAAAGTTAATTTTTCAAAAGGTCTCGTGCAAAAGAGAACAAGAAAACATAGTTACATTTTTTGGTTCCTTTTTTCTGGAAATTTTGTGAATGGGTACTTTAGAACTGATTGAAATCATGTTTTGGACTATAATTATTGATGTTGCCTGTCTTCTTACGTCATCCGATAAACCTCAAGGAATCCTCGAAAAAATGTAATTATATTCATATTTCGGCCCATAATTTTGCAAAATGCATGTTGTTAAACACAGGAAAATATCGATGTAGGTAGATCCCATCATCCGGTTAGTGCCAGGAAAATATTTTAAAGTTTTTTATTTCCAAGAAATACCGACATAGCAAGGGCTTAAAATTTCTTTAGCTCATGTGAACCCGATTAATTTTCTGCTGCGGTCAAAATCAGTGCCTCGCTTTTACTTCAAAAACACAATCTACGTGATATTTTCTGTCTTTGAGTAAATATTTTTTAGCAGTGGTCAAAACGGTTCATTTAGAAGAACTGGAGCAACGGCTAAAGTTTACTCTCATTTAGATTAAAGTCATGAACGTCTAACTGTACGAACTTATGAACGTAGCAAACGAGATTCGATTCCACCCCCCCCTCCACCCCCAAATGAAAAAAACAACCCTTTTTTAAGGTATGTTGTTTTTAAGAAATACAAGAGCAAACACAGGTCTAATCAAGGCATTTTGCGTAGGCCTATGTGTCAGGTAATTATTTCTGACTGGATTAAGATTGGCTGCGACGAAATCGCGCTTGCCGAAAGTGTGCGACGCCGCAACCACATACGAAGATGCGACTGCCTCGCAGCATCCCTCAACATAAAACCCAACAGCGGTTTCATCTAAAATTTAATCAAAGAAGGTGGGAATGTTCAATCAATGACAACATGTTTGGAGCGGAACGGTAAAATGGCATTGCGAGGAAACCTTTAACTGCAAGAAAAACAAATTTTCCTACAGCGCCGAAAATCGTTGCCATATATTAGGTCTTAGATTTTATTAATTATGGTCCTAATTCGACATGCGTGATATTTTTTTTACGTTTACAACAAAATTTTTAGCATTTTTTTACCGTGGTATGTACTTTCTAAGTAACCATTTCTTACGCATCGTATTTTATGGCCGTATTGCAGACTGCGATCTAATTTTTTTTAATTTGAGTTAATGAAGTTAAAAAATGAGTATGCCCTTCGATATGGTTGTTATTTTTTTTAGGTAAACACACCATTAGCCTTATTTAACAAAAAGGTCCATCGAGGAATATGCCTTGACTGGGTTATGATAAGCCTACCTTAAGAAGTAATGGAACCATATGTTAATCTTAATTCTCAAAATTCAATTAAAACTGGTATTGTATAATTAGTGAGATTTCTGTGCTCAATGGTCAGTTTAGCAAACGTAATAGCAAATTCAAATACTTTCCGAATATTTTCGGAGGTAGGACAACGTCTTGTGTTCGCTTCATTAGCGATTTCTCGCTGACATCCACGCACAAAGTTACATTTTTCACCCCTTGTGTCTAATCGTTTCATACTCTCATTACAAGGATCAACGGAGGCTGCAACCGCGTATAGGCCAAGATTAACTAAGTTGCCCTGTGCCTCGCTTCGTTGTCACTCCGCTCAGATGTCACCATCTTCGATACTTTCCTTAGAGCTCTCTGCGTAAGTTGCCGCCACTAGCTAATCAGACAATTCGCCAAAAGTTATGTAAGGTGATAAAGGTTATTCATCAGGTGCAGGGTTAGGTTATCTAACCCACTACCGCCTAACGATGCCGTTCGGAAACAGAAAAAAATATTTTAGAGGAACTTTTTAGTTTATTATTGCCACAATTTAAAAAAATATCACCCCTCTGGAAGCCTGAATTCAATTATTTAGGCATTTTCCAAAGCTTAAAATTGCGTAATTGAATGGGAAAAATCCTTCGAATTTCTTTTAAGCTAAATTTCACCCCAAATACTTTGGGCAGTTATTGGTTAAGGTATATTATCACTCCACCGAGGTTTGGTGATGTAAACAACAAGTCAGAATATATACATAACCCTAAAAAAGTGTAAGAGTATCAAGATAAGGAAAATAAGGTTTGCAGCGTTGCGGCCATATGACGGGATTTCGCCGGAATGGATTTTGATTGGCGGCGAATGGAAGATAAAAGTGTTGATCCGAACGAAGCTGGGCTGTAAAACGGATCCCAGTTCTCGTGGCCATCACCATCACCATCGTGAGGGATCGCCCTTTTTATCTGTGCTAAAAAGCGCTAAGTGCACAACTGGTGGAGCATCTCTGCGTCCTCGCCGCCGCGCTGCCGCCTGACAGCCCGACCGAAGGGGAAGGCTGCCAGACACGTCGCTGATTGACATCTCCTTTGAAGTTTGCGCCTTAAGGTGTTACTGCTACTCTTGTTTATTGTTAATGGTGACAGAAGGGATCCGATGCGGCATTATGTGGTCCATTTTATTGATATCGAGATTTTATCTCCAGAGAGATCAATATCTTAGAGTAACTCCATTTACAGCCACCAATCTGTCCTTCGAAAACGAAGCACGAATAGACTGTTGGATAATAAGCAGAGGATTTCTGGTGCTTATGGGATTTTTAAGTGCTTCAAAGTTAAGCACATTTGACTGTTTTAGGCAAATTTTTAAATGTAAAACATTTAAAAAAAATATATTTTTGGCTCTTGGACTTTTTTAAGTTCTTGAAATTTTAGCATATTGGACTGTTTCGGACAGTAAATTATTTATAAAACAATTTTTAAAAGCTACATTGGTGGCATATGGACTTTTTCAAGCTCTTCAAATTTCATCATATTTCGTCTTAAAGAGATTCCAAAATGTATATTATTTTTTAACATGTATTGAATTTCAGGTGAACTTTGCTAGTTTGCCACGGGGAATCATCCTTAAATCAAAAATATGCAGTAGCATTTTTTGAGTGTTAATGATACGCGAACAACTGCCCACTTAAGACAAAAAATTTAAAAATATAAAATCTTCATTTAAAACGTAATTTCGGAAATCTTAAAAAGTACTACCTATATGATAAATAACTTCGTTTATATATTATAATAATTTCATTACATGTTTTGATTACACGGATTTGTGACGACCTGCGCAGCTTCCTCTTCATTAATAAATTTTAGAATCGCCTTCGTTCTCACGGAGAAAAAGACTTTGCTGGCTCAGCAAAACGTTTTGTTAATATAGCCTCAGCAATCCAGAATTGATGTGGTGACAATTTTAGTTGTTACAACAATATGAATTGTTACCACAACAATATGAATTGTTACCACAACAATATGAATTGTTACCACAACAATTACAGTGGTCACTGTAACAAGTGAAATTGTCACCTCAACCATTCTGGTTTGCTGAGGCTATATTAACATAACGCTTTGTTGAGACAACAAGGTCATTTTCTCCGTGTATTTAGACTCTATTCTCCTATTGTACAAGCAACAATTTTTCAAGCATTTTCAAATGGCTGAACGGAAAAGACCTTCCCGGTGGAGGGAAGAGGAGAAAAGCACGCGTTTTTAGGTTGGCAACCCTTTTTGATAGCAGGTGTGCAAAAATCCTGCGAAACTGGTCGTAAAATGAGCGATCGAGCAATGCAAGTGTCTCCCCGGCTTGCCTTGCTGTGCTTCGCCACTTCGAGGGACACGGAGTTCCAGCCCTCCGAAGACCATCTGCAGAAGAGAGTGTGTCAACCGGACCGCAACCCTAACTGCACCATTCCGCGGCGTTGCCAGGTCGCCAACCGCTTTATTTCGTCTTGATACACATCGGATTTACCTTATCTCGTGTTCGAAACCTCGTCGCTGGAGCGTTAGCGGACTGAGGCACAAGGCACTTAGGTTAACCTAAGCTTTGAGCATGATTTTTCCTTTTCGGTGGCAGTAGCTGTGACAGTATAGTTGTAGTGTTCGGTAGAGTGAACCAATAACAGTCCAAAGTATTTGGAGAGAAATTTAGATTAAGAGAAATTGGAAGGATTTCTTTCACTAAAATACGCAATTTTAACCTTTGGGAAATGCCTAAATTATTAAATTTCAGGTTTAGAGATGGGTGATATTTTTTAAACTGTGACAATACTGAACAGGAAGATCCTCTAAAATAAATGTTTCTGTTTCCGAACTGCATCGCTAGGCGGTAGTGGGTTAAGCGGCGGCAGGCTTGGCGACAGCTGAGCGGGCCAGTGAAGCAAAGCGCAAGTTACCTTATCCTTTTTAACCCAATCTACGCGATTGTATGTCGCTTATACTTGTTATGTAAAATAGTATTAAACAGGCTGGATTACAGGAGGTAGAAGATGTTATCTCTCTTTACATCAAACGTAAAGTGTTTTCTCTTTCCTTCTTGATATCCATCGCAGTGAAAAGTACGCCTTAAGTAAGGATTTTTGTTCATTTAAAGGCACCGACTCGACTGTTAAAAGAAGGTTAAGGACTGAATTGAAAGGATTTATGTCTTTGAATAATAAATGATGTTGCATTTTAAAAATTCGATGATAAATTGGGAGTCCATATTTATATTCCTTTATAGGAAAATACCGCGTAAGACGAATCATTCCAACGGATATGTTTCACTAAATTCCGTCTCTTGGGACAAAGGCTTGTAAAGTCACCCGTAAATGCCCTGGATCGAGAATCCATAGCAAGTCAATGCATGTATGTATATCCATAGAAATCCATGGATATCCAAATCGATATCCATAGAAGCATGGATAACTAAAGACTGATATCCATAAAACATGGATATCCATTTATGGATATTTATTATTTACGGATATCCATTGCGGAATGTCCTTGCAAGGATATCCGTGCTTGGATATCCATGTGGATATCCACGCTTGTATGGATAACTGAAGACTGACATCCAAAAATCATGCGGATATCCATGTTGATATCCGTCGATTTTTGGAAATCCATGCATGGATTTGCTGTGGATTCTCGGACCAGGGTGGGATCCAAAGTATCCATGTCCGGAACGTAAAAAATCAGTTTTATTCCAAAGAAAATGCACGCCAGCGAGAAAACAGTTTTATTTCCAATTACGGAACGATTTTATTTCTGTAGTCAAGTTTAAAGGGCGTCGTAGGGCAACTCTCCTGTCTGCGAAATGAGTCACCTAAACTGCTGTTTCATTGAATTGTTCTGTTTTTTAGGGACAAAAGCGCCCTATGAAATAGTTGCTTGTCGCCCGCAAGTGGCGTCCAAATTATCCATTTATGGCTTGAAACGCAATAAAAGTGTTTTTATTTGAAATAAAAGACGCAAAGTCTGGAATTATTTGGCGCTTCTCGCTCCTTCTCCGCGCCTCGCAGTTTACGCAACTGGAAGTCCACTTACTGGGTGTAGATGGTCCTCTCGGGAACCGTAGGAAACCGTACTACCCGGGCGGAACATGGCGCGGGCAGAGCGCGCAGCGCCACCGCGGCCGGAACGTAGTTTGTTAGGATCGCTTCTCTCGCTCCACGGGAGGAAAAAAATAAAACGCTCCTGGGATGAAAAAGACAAATTGGCAGATCGTCTCCCGAAATAGAATCCACAATGCCCGTTTGTAAGCGCCCAAACTCACCCGCTTCGTGTCTGGTGCTCAGCTTTCAATAAACTTGCGCTGTCTTAATCACTT
>Ga0058701_10004739_pt1 | contig 11112 bp, 6 predicted proteins | sample AgamicOrMae_FD_97039 | JGI IMG/M metagenome (GOLD analysis project Ga0058701, IMG submission 97039) | Agave microbial communities from Guanajuato, Mexico - Or.Ma.e | ecosystem: Host-associated > Plants > Phyllosphere > Phylloplane/Leaf | place: Guanajuato, Mexico | collected 2012-06-04 | reverse complement strand
CATTTATTAAATTATGGCTTTTATCGAGTAATATTCCATATTGTAATACTTGTTTGTAGTGTTTCTAAGTAAACTACGTCACTATAATTCTTACGTTTTAGCAGTACAACTAGAGATTTTCCTAAAGTCAGATTAGGTTCCCCAATCGCAATTTTTGAAAATTCATTTCGTCCAGTCTTGTAGTATAGACGTTCATGTCGCGGCAAGTATAAGTTCATGTTGCAGTAGGAGGGTAGTATTACGCAACGAATTTATCGCTAAAGTCACTTTCCAGCGACAAAAAGGATGGTTTTAGTTCCGGCCCGGCGTTAGCCATAGAGCCTGAAAACTACGATACGCCACAAGAAACACCCCTAACAAAACCCACAATGTTAAATTATAATCTCCGGGGTCCGCCCTAAAGTTGTGTCTAGTGGGACGCAGGTGTGATGTCTCCGGGGAACACTTAACTACGACCAACTTTACAACACATGCTTAATCTGAAGGCGATTCTACTTTATCGTTGTTCAATTTCAATATAAAATAAACTTTGTAGAAGACAAGTTCGGCGAAAATGCCGCAAGATTATACCAACCATGGAAACGAGCTCTTTTTTGTCGTCACATGGGTACACTTTTCGTTATCCAGATTTTTGTTTACCGAAGCGCTCTCGCTTCACTTTACGAACTGTAAGGCAAAAAAATGCAAGGATTTCTTATATATTTCTGCGTAGAATAAGTATATCGAGCACGCGGTCCTGTATTTAAAGCATTTTTAGTCAGCCGTGCTCGCAAAAAAATATAATAAAAAAAATAATTAGAGGTGAAAATTGCTTTAGGAATGAAAATCGCACTGTTAAAGCGAATTTCCACTCCAAATTTTTGTAGCGGGTGAACTTCGTAAACGCTTTGTGATTAATGTTTGATGAAAGAAAAATTGATTTTGACGTAGGCTACTATTAAGTTGCCTTAGTTCATGGGTTGATAAGTTCCAATGAATCGTGAGCTGTTCAATAAGTTATTTTTCATCCTATGCTCGTAAAGTTGTGTTTTTTTGTTGTATTTTTCAGTGTTACTGCGCTTGTAGATGTCTTTTTTTTCTGTTCTACTATTCGTAACTGCTTCGTTTTTTTTTTTACTCTTTTAGTATTTCCAAGTTCCGTTTTGCCAAGTCACCTAGGGTTGTTGCTAGCTTTTTTGGAGTCATATTTGAGTAGTTAAGAAGTGTGTCGTATCGGTGGAAGTTTTCGTCGAATGAAAGATACTACAGAAACTAGCCGTAGTGTAACCGAAACCTGAGGGAAAAGGGGCCAGGCAGGAGGCAGAGCGACTTTCGTAAAGATGAAGCGAATACACTTAGTTTTTGTATTTCGTTGTGGTCTCGACGAGGTATATCAAGTTACTAGATGTTATCTTTCTTGTAGATTATATTCTTGAAAAGATAAATGGCGCAAAATTAGGCTGTAATACTTTTAAACTACTGAATAATTAAGGAAACGGATTTCCTTCTTGCTGGTAGTTTTAGAAACGTCAGGTCACTAACCTACCAGCAGAAAAAGTTTAAATTTCCTTTACGAATATTTTTTTAAAGGCCTCTGCATTTTAACTTTGCTAAGGAAGTCTAAAACGGTACGAGTGGTTTTCCTTCCTTTCTATTTTGTTTCATTTTTTATCATTTCAAGAAAGTTATTACAAGCAGCATTGTCCTAAAAATTTCATCAGACAAAAAACGGCGAAGACCGTCAAAGTTTAAAGTACGCTTAAAAATGCGTTTAGCGCAAACCACGCAGCCAAAAAGTTCAGGCGACTCCTGACGAGACTTTAAACGACTTTTTATCCTACGAGTAAAGCATATTGTTTGCCCCCACTAACTGACGCTTGCTGTACCAGTGCCCTAGCAGGGTCCTTTGCAGGCTAACTCTTAAATTGAGACAAGTTCTTGCTGATCTGCATCTGCGATAGCACCAGCCTATTCCTATTTTCTTCTACCTCAGCGTAATCTGCGAATAAACAAGAGAGGATTTTTGCTCGCGATTCTTGAGTGGAGTCGTAGTAAGTACGGTCGAGATCGAAATTCGTGTCGCCTTCAAATCTTGTTACTTAATTTTTCGAGCAATTCTCGATTTGCTGTTTCTTCCAACTTGAACGCGTAATTCTTAAACCAAACACTCTAAATTTGAATCAGTGAGAGCCTCTTAGAATCAGTGAAAATTCACTGAATCTCATAGACTCTCACTGATTCAAATTTAAATTGAAGTCAACTCCCAATCTGTTTTATACATTCCGGATCCGTGTTAAGCCAAACAATCCGAAGATGGAAAAAAAATCCAAGGTAACGAATGTTAGATAAAAATCAATTGCGCTTATATTCGGCGGGTTCGCAAAATCGCAAAAACCCGAAAAAATCGAAAATGTGAACAAAATTTGCAAAATCTGAAGAAGAAGAAAAACGCAAAATCCAAATTTAAAAAAAAGCAAAAACAAAAAAAAAACGCAAAATTGTAAAATCTGAAAATTATTGCCAAACGCATCTCAAAGAGAGATGTGCGCGTTGGAGTCAGCAAATAAATTTATAAACAAACGCAAAGAATTGGTTTGCTGGTAATATCCAGTGATTCTATTTTAATTGAGATCAGGACGTCGAGAATCGTCTTAGTAAAGGCAGGTGCAGCACGAAGCCACGACGGAAAAAGGCGTGTCTTTGCGTGCACCAGGTCGGTTGTCTTAGGTAAAGGTGTGCGATGACCTCGTACCGAGGATGATGTCATCCTGGGCGGATATGGCACGCTTGGAGAGGCACCAGGTGTCATTTTTGTAGGGTCATGGCTTTGCAAATTAGGCACGGCGCGGCGGCGGTGGCACGTGGTCGCGTCACGCCGGATAAGCGCTATTAACAGTGCCCACTAGACTGTGAGGACGACGGCTCACTTTGCAGAAGCGCCTTTCTTTGACTGTCTCGTCTCGTGAAAGCGAAAATCTGCCGATTAACTTGACGATCTCCAACAAAGAAGCCTCAAAAAAGCCACACTCTCAGTTTTAATGGTGATATTCTCCGCCTCCTTCGACCGTGCTTTGACATGGGAATAAACGACAGGTTACCATGGCTTAGGTGACTTGTGCTTCGCTTCATTGTTAGATTGAACCGTTTTATTATGATTAGGATACAATCCTAGCCTATGTGGTGTGTTACCTTCGCCCAGACTGGCTTACTTTTTGGGGAATAGTTTTTAACTTCGCGTTTTGTTAAAAGTTGTATTGGGTTGCGCGTCACAACGCGATGCCCCGTATCGTTGGGGGATTTGCGCATGTGATTGTTGAGTGACGGCGCGATGTAGGATGTTCGATTAAATACCCACGTATCCCTCTTGCGATCGTGGCCTGCAATTTTTTATGATTCAACCTAATCGGAACTCGTATCTAGTCTCACATTACCAAGCTGCAACCATAAGGTCGATTGAATACATAATCTAGGCTAACTCAAGGGTAGCCGAAACTTGCTTTAGCTAACCTAAGCCGAATCAACCGTACCTTACCAAAACCCAACCTATACTGTAGATAAGAAACTCGCTATACCGTTTGGTATTTTTTGTCATCGACTGTTTTCCATAGATTTTATCAAATTGCAACGTAAACAACAGATTAACTGTGAAAACTGCCGCACAGCCAACACAAAATATTTTTTATAAAAACATACTTTTACTCTCAAAAAAGGAACAAAAACGAAAAAAAAAGCTGATTTAGATTCAGAGCTTCGGCAAGACTACTGTTCTAAATCAAGTCTAATTTTGAAACTAGGATTTTAACTAGAGGGTTTTTAGAGCATCGGTGCCTTTAGCGACCGTTGTCTGTATCCTAGCTTTTACCCGTAAAGGGTCTTAGATTACACAAGACGCCCCAGATGTCCGCTGCCCGAGAGGTTTCCCTTGTGTATAACTTGACCGCGAAATCCCTGGAAAAAGTAGGTGGTTATGTGACTTTACCGAGTTATTATTGGACGGTGTACTACCCTTTCACAGGGACAAACGATCAGCCGCGATAATGCGCTAGTGCACTTTACAGATGGACAAGTCATACATCACAATAAAGTGCATCGCCCGACCCGACTTAATCCCATTGTACGCACCAGCTGCATATATGCGGCTAATTGACCGGCTCACACCGCCCGAACAGTGCAGCGCAAAACACGGATTTTCTATAGCGTCACCGTTTTATAGCTTTCGGGTGTTTTTGTTTGTTTTCTTCCTGCATGACACGTTTTGTTTTCTATAATTTACCTTAATGTCAGAGAATGCATTCTCTACCTCTTCAATAATATCCTCTTTCTTCATCCGTTTTCTACAATTTACCTTAAAATCAGAAGGTGCATTTCCTGCCGCTTCAATAATATCCACCTCGTTCGTCCGTTTCTACAATTTACCTTCATATCAGAGGGTTTACTTTCTTTCAATATTATCCTTTTCGTTCATCCGTTTTCTACACTTCACCTTAAAATCAGAAGGTGCTTTTTCTACCGCTTCAATAATATCCTCTTTCTTCATCCGTTTTCTACAATTTACCTTCATATCAGAAAGTTTACTTTCTTATTCAATAATATCCTTCTCGTTTATCCGTTTTCTACAATGTACCTTAATATCAAAGGATGCATTTTCAACCTCTTTAATAATACGTATTCTCCTTATTGATCCGGTTTCTACAATTTACCGAAGGTGTATTTTCTACCGTTTCAATGATATCCTCCTGGTTCATCCGTTTGTTAGCTTATAACGTCTGACAATAAGCAGCCATGTATGTTATATAAAATGAATAGTTGCTTTGTGCCTTGCTATATCGCTCTAATCTGATGCCGCTTACTGTTCTACCGCAGTAACTTATTCTTCCTTGAAATAAGTGGCATCCGAGTGGCTGACAATAACGCTGAGGTTGTCTTGTGCCTCTTTACGATCACTACTTTGTGACGAAAATGGAAAACGAAAGTAGGAAATTTTCGCGTTTTAAATTAGCTGTAAAAGTATGCCTTTCAAGATTTGACCCAGTTCCCGCAAAGAAACAACCGAATGTATTGCTGCCGAGCTAATATCGGTAAGATTAAACGAAGAAAATGACCCAATTTGCGGAATCGCTCTTCCATCATCTCAGTTCCCTGATGCGTACTTAATTAGTTTGCAAAAAGGTAGTAAACATCGGCGCAGACTTTTCCTAGTAGAGACCAGTGGGAGGTTGCAGCTCTGCCGCCGTCTTTGGCTACACGCAATACGACCATTAATGCTGGGGTAATCAATAGCCCAAATTGTAAGGCAGGGAAACGCTTGCTCCTGTGAAAGTATCACTTTTTACGTGAAAAATCAATGGCATTTGCAGCTATTTTCAAGGCGGACGTTTTATTTCAAATGCTGTGAGGAGGTATTATTTTTTTACAAGATTCATTCGAAGGACGAAAGTATTTCCATTGTCCACAATAGAAAAAAAATCAACTTATCTCTTTTTTCTGCGTATGGTGGAAATTAGCTACCTGGTACTTCTGCCGTCTCTACTCCGGAGATGTTTCTGTGAGGGTGCTCCAACTCGAATTGTTATTTGCAATCCGAATCCATAAAACCTAATTGTAGCCCTCGACTGATGAAATACACGAGTTTCATGTACAGCGTACCATCACTGAAGATACGTACACAGACGAAAACAAGTGTAGGATGCATGATAAGCAGAAGTAGAATAGAGACCCTTAAAAGTTTTTAGAGGTTTCCAGGAATCTGTGCCCCCACGCATGTGCATGCAGTAAGGTATGAAGACTATTCACGTTAACACGAACTGGCCTCCATTAGTGCAGCTTTTCAGGAGCAAACCTTCATTGAAAATCTGGTCCTTATGAAAAACCCATCGTCAGCATATGTGAACCATGAATCATAGAAATAGGGAGTTGGAGAAAAGACCTAACCATGTCCAAAACGTCCGTGTAAAGTATAGTTGATGTTGATTTTGTTTTTAGCATACATTAGAATCGATCATGCGGTTAGAGATATTAACTGGAAAACTATCCAGTTTTGGTTTATAGTGGTATTATAGAAGTAGCTCGCGAACGAAGTGTTGTAGAGGTATATAGTGTCTTTGTAGCGGAGAAGCGCGAAAATCTGAATGATATTTTCTTACAAAGAATTACAATAAAATATTTTTAAGGCTGGAAAATGTGATTCAAAACGTAAGAAACGTAAAAACTCACGGATCCAATAAGAAAAGTGGACGCAAGAGTAATACCTTGATGATTTTGCCTCTTTATATTTCCATTCTGTGTTACGAGAACAAATATCGTTCATTGTTAGTTAACACTGCATTTCATATAAATTTGGTTTGAACAGAATTCTCTTTTAGAAATTCAAACCAAACAAAGTCGACGTTTGATGCCTTTAGTTGCATCTGTTCTGAAAGTATCCGTGAGTTACCAGATTTCTGATCGATTCCGCGACCAAGTTTGTTGTGGGTACCACCGAGGAATAAACAAAGAAAGGGGCCGAAACTCCCGTCTCTGTTGCTCGATGACAGCCTGCCTCGACCCCTTGAAAGATTAATCAAACTAACTCCAGCCGGCCGACTATGTGTCTCACTCTGGCATAGGTCTAGCTTGTTTCATTGAAATTTCACGGCGACCAAAATGGCCCAGTCAGGCTCGATCGACTCGACTTATCGTTTCCACACGAAATATTTTACAAATCACAGGAGGTTTGCCCTATTTTAAGCTGGCAGAGAAAAATAATAATTTTTAGGAAATTCGGCATTTTATGTAATTAAATCGTACCATAGTAATGAAAGGTTGAACCAGAAATCTGGAATGTTTTGGGTAGCAAATGCAATCATTAAAACTTGGAGTACTCCTTGATTAAATCGATTTCACCAAAGTGGTGGAGCGTTGTCATACAGTATCCCACGTGGAAAGACTGTGTTTCATCGAACACCAAAAAGCTTATTGCTGCAAAATTTAAACACGCATTACGATAATTTTAATTTCCATCCTTGTTTTTGATGTGTACCCATCGATACACCATCTGCGATCTTAATTGTCTGCTTTTGTTTCCCTGCCAACAAAAGTATGCTACGGTTCGATTTAGTCTAATTTAACGTCGAGTGTTTTTACAATATCATCTGTGATTGAAGTGTTCTCGTCTGTCTCCCTCATCAATGCCAACTGGTTTGAATGGATAGTGCATTATAGATTCTGTGGATCTCTAAAGAATTGTTTGCGTACTTGTTTGAAGGTTCAGTGTTTAGGTTGGTCTTTTGTTCCCCTGAAAACAGACTACACAGAATACCAGTATACCAAGTATTGATTTTCGTATTACATTGTAAAGTATGTGTTGGAAACTTCATTCGGAGGTTGCAACCATCAATCCCGATACGGTACTTTGGTCATTTGCTCTTGTACGATTACTGAATGCCAGAATGAAAGACGACCTCAGAAATGTACATATTTTAGTTACAAACCGTAAGGAATTTTGTTATAAAATATGAACTTTCAATAACCTTGACAGCTGCAATTAACTTCCACAATGAGCATCTTCCACAATATCTTACAGGTGTATGTGTCACAGAACTCGTCATGAATATCCTACTCTGCCTCTAATTCCTCGGTGCTCGGGTAGAAAATATTTTGTGATATATCCTCACATTGAGTGACAGTTCTTCTGCTTTCTTTCATATACCTGTATGGTATCTTTTAAAAGAGACAAAATGACTTCGTTTGTGACACGTATCTTTCAGGAAAAAATAGATATTAATATAAATCAGCCCTGGTGACAGAAATATTCTGACAGTGATGTAGGGCGTGGGAACAAACGTTCAATTATTCCTAAGACTGATTTTGATTTAACTGAACAACAGCACGGCGTGTGTTTCTCGACTTCCGTTACCAGAACCACTGAATCTCATCAGCAATGATCAGATATGTATAACATACGGCTGCGTTTATAGATATAACTCGTAGATTTGTTTACCTATTCCTGGTACAGGTGAAGCTCGCTTGCCTGGTACTTCTCTTTGGGACTACTTTGGTCTAAGTGAGGTTGTCCCATCGCTCATAATGTTCAGGCGAACCATTCCTGACGCACTTTCTGTGTGTGTCAGGAGAACGGAATTGTCAGATTCCACAATATCTTAAATTTTAATCACGATTAACTCCATGACCATTAAAGATAATCTAGCATGTCGGGTATGTTTTGGATCACTCTCGAGCTGAGCATTCCAAAAATAGGATTAAACATTATGTTATTTTCCACAGTTAAAAAGTTAGACGCGTTTAAATTTGACGGAGTCGCGGAATCTGGCAACACTGCAGGAGAAGCGATGTGCTCCATTTTCTGTCGCCGCTGTCCCTGGTGTGAAAATCGGTCTGAAAGCGGCTTTTTTACTGAGGGCCAATCAAATACATTGTAGTATGCGTGAGCAAAGAAACCTCCTTATCTTGAGAACTGTGAAAACGATTCTCTTTCGCCTCGACCGGTAAACTTGAAGGGAACTGAGCTGTGCGGAAGAAGTATCTTGTGCCTTCCCAGCGAGATATTTCAGAACAACGAGGGTGGGAAACCACATGCGGGTGATATGAACATGAACTGCCTGAAGAGTTCTGATGATGTGTCAGCATGATTGCTGACGAAGTCATTGTTTCTAAAATATACAGTATAATCGTGAAGACCTAGAAACACACAGAACGCAAAAGTCTTCCGAAAAAATCGACCCAAATCTTTGAAGCACCACGCATTTATAGACCGTGTGTTGCATCAGGAATAGAGCGATGACAGTGAGTGAAGTACAGGGCTTTTCCACTTGCGGCCCCCTAAATTTTTCAGTCGCAGTTACGTTTGGTACACCCATAAACGTCAGTAAACGTCGGGCGAATAGAAAAAATGTTGTAAGCAAAAATATTCTTTTGGAATGCGTGTGTTATCCGTGGTTTCGGTTGTGATAACAATCGCTTATACCGACTTCATCTATATCATCCACTTGATCTTTCTATACCTCTAAAAGTGAGGGTACTTTGGATGAGATAGCGAGCTAGTAAAAACTCAAAATGTACGTCATTTTGTACGCTGCAAAATTTTTTACCTTCCACGCTTTTCCTCTAACTTCACTGTAGGTACTATCAGTCCAAAAGGTATTGTCCGGTTCTGGTCGTGCAACAAGGCGGTGGCCAATGTATTTCTCCATACGGCGGAGCCTTCCTGTGCAACCAGAACCGGATAATACTTTTTGGACTGATAGTACCGATAACAGCCTTGTGGTTCTCATCTTTCCTCTTCTTTGTGCGATTATACCTTCCTTATTTTTGATATAATTTGTCCTCCCGCACAGTTACCCGTCTTCCTCACCTCTCATAATTGCTATCTTAAACAGGTACCTGGTTATAAGTTATGATCGGAAACTCTGGGAAATAGGGTTCAAAGTTTGCTTTGTAGTCACAATTAGCTGATATCAAAAAGAAAAAAAAATGTTATTATCCATCAAACCACTCATCTTGGTAAATAGTGATTAACGTAGATATGCAGAGGTACATAAGAAGTTATGTTAGAGTGATATACAGAAGTGTAATAACTATTTCTTCTATCCAATTCGGATATCCATGTGGATTTTCTAATAAATAAAATCACATTGCTGTGCTGCTACATATATGCAATTTCTACAAACGTTCTTCATACAAATTTCATACACGCATTACACAATGCGAAACGGCCTTGACTAGTAGTGGCTTGATTGTTACCGCAGGTATTTGTTTAATTTTGCTTGATAATGAAATCAGCATGTTTGCGCAGACCAAAGTAACTTAGGGCTGGGCTTTGGTTGACCATGACATTGTTAACATTTAATAGGCACGGGTTTGCCAACATATCGGAACCGAAATTTTCAGAAGAAATCGCCTTATAGTGCCAGTAAAAAAGACAATACTTTCTCTATCGGGAAAGTAAAAATTACATCTGCGGTTTCATTCGGGAATATTCAAAAAACAGCCGCAAGAAAGAGCGGAATGGATCAACACTGCTTATCCTTCAATACTTTCCCACGTTTTTGTACAGTTCTCTTCTGTATTGTTCTGTGATTTCAAGTCCTTGTTTCTACTTTTTCAGGTGAGTTGGTGCATCAACCTTCTAACTCATACACGGAACGTCTGATGGTAAGCTATATCTTTACTATCTATATGATCTGTCAATTTTAATGACAAAAAGTATTAAAAGTGAATTCGAGAGCCTTTGTAATATTACGGTAATTTGATCAGTGTATGGCTCAATTTTTATTAATTATAAAAATTGTTGGTTGGATTGATAGAGATTACGTCCGTATCACCAAAAACATTGGACCGAAAATAGAATAAATGATGGAAAACAAAGATTGGTAGTTGAACTTGAAAGTTAGTTTCAACTTTCAGCGAATGATAGTCCACCCACAACACATGTATGTTGTGCTGGTTGCCTATCCTGGGTCCACAGGCTGATGGCCTTTTTTTTTTAGAGGGTGGTACTTGTTTTTTTATTATCACTACGCATCACCAAAGATCTGATATTTTTGGTGAATAATCATTACACTATTAATTACTGATTTTACATAATTATCAAATAGCCTAAACCAAAAAGTTGGATTTTTTTTCATCTTATAGGCTTTTTTTTGTTACCATTTGGAGGGGGTGAAACTCGTTTATCACGAGTATTTGAAATAGTATTTAAATGGACTCACCTGGGGACAGGTTGATTTTTTTTCCATGAGTGCTATTTGACACGAGTTGACGATGTCTGGGACCGGGGAAGCAAAAGCGCGAGGAGGTGTCCGCTCCGCGCGCTGCCTCGAAGGAGGTGAGCTAGACGCTAGACGTTTTGGTGGGGCTTGCGAGGCGCGGTGCGCTTTGCGTTCCGCGTTGCGTTCTACCGCTCTGACAGCGGAGGCTCTATATTTCAACGCAGCCGCGCGTATTATTCATTTTGAAATATTCTCGTATAACTTTTTTAACCGAATTCTACCCAGGTGATGTTTTAAAGTTTTTTTTTTTTTTTTTTTTTGTTGTTTTTTTTTTTTTTGGCTGGTGAAGGACGTTGAAATTGGAATTTGATTGCTAAAGATATTTTTTTGCAAAGGCACGAATTTTTTTTTTGGGGTTTTTGTTAAT
>Ga0058701_10004738_pt1 | contig 11113 bp, 4 predicted proteins | sample AgamicOrMae_FD_97039 | JGI IMG/M metagenome (GOLD analysis project Ga0058701, IMG submission 97039) | Agave microbial communities from Guanajuato, Mexico - Or.Ma.e | ecosystem: Host-associated > Plants > Phyllosphere > Phylloplane/Leaf | place: Guanajuato, Mexico | collected 2012-06-04 | reverse complement strand
GAACTAAACGGTTATTCCTTGTCGGTACCGATTTTAGGTTTTCCTATTGTATATCTGTTTTGGGTCAACGATATCAGTGTAAAGGTCTCGTATGCTTATTGCTAGGTTTACCTTTAAAAAATAACCAAATTACAATTTTTACCTGTTTAACTTTATACCCAAAACATGTATAGGGCTACCTAAAACAGGAATTATTTTTTGCTGTGTTGGTTTCGCGAAACTCAGAATATTTCCTCGCCCGAATGGCCGATAGAAGTTCATCATCGCACTATACTGTGGTACCCGTCTCCCCTGCAAGTAATAATATCCCGTGTCGCTATTTTAGTGGTACCTTACGAGTATTTCACAACGTCCTTCCTTGTCCATAAATCCAAAAGCTGGATTCCAATGAGCGTACGTCGACCTAGTCACAAAAGATCTTGTCTTTCTTATCGTGTCCTTTAGAATTCTTCCAACAATGAATCAGTGTGAATTCTCAGATCACTCTTTCGCCATTTCATTTTGGAAAAAAATCGACAATAGACTAATTTTAACGAAAGAAATCGAGCCTTCTCGCACAAAGAAGAACTTACAGTAGTTGCATACAAGGTCGTTTTATGTTCAATTCAAGGGAAGTCTGATATTTTATGACCTTGCAAGGAATTGTATTTTGTATCACCAATGTTGTAAAACGTAGTTGTTGAAAGAGTAAGCCGCGGTTTTCACCCGAGTCTTTTCGTAAACGCAGTCTGTTTTTAAGCCTGTAATGAATACAGCGTTGCCCAAATTCGCGACTCTGTCAAATTTAATTAAGACCAATTTTTTGACTAGCAGAGATATTCTTGTGATCAGCCCCGAAATTAGAATGTTAGAGAGCGTTCCGGAACATACCAAACCTGCTAGAATATCCTAAATGGTTCTCGCGTTAAAGACGGCAACATTTGAGAAAATCGCAAAATCTGGCAACAAGGAATGAATGTCATCGTAACCGCTGCCAGTGTTGCCACATTCCGCAATTTCGTAAATTTTAATCGCTTCTAACTTTTCAACCATTGAAGATAACCTATCATGTCGTGTACGATTTGGATCGCTCTCGAGATGAGCATTCCAAAACTAGGATTTAACATTATGTTATCTTTACTGGTTAAAAAGTTAAAAACGTTTAAATTTGACGGAGTCGCGGAATCTGACAAAACACTGACCACTGCTTTCTTTAAATTGAGTCCCTGCTCGATATTTTTTAGAGATTAAGGTTCATGTTTCATGAAGTGCGGACACGCTTTGGCAGTTAATATCTTGTTGATGCGACGTGTCAAAGCCTCCACAGCTATTTCGATGATAAGTGCAGCTGTAGCAGCCTGAGCTGAGGTCTTCTCAACTTCCTCACGAATGAACAAACGTTAAATTCAGGTTTGATGAAAGCAGAATTACGACATTTCTCAAATTAAAAACAAAATTTATGTGAATTCGGATTTGCGTCTTTACTGTGTGCTTGATTATGAAAGCCTTCACATTTTAATATCAAGTCATTTTCTTGCTTGTTAATACTAGTCTCCGATTGCGAACAAACTGATCATACGAACGACAAATGGACCCCTTAAAAAAGATATTTATATTTCGATTGGTGTTACCATCAAATCATGGTTTTGGACGTAGTTTTTAACGACTTTTCAAGTAGTTTCGTATAAAATGCACCATTAAGATCTCCGTGCCTTTGACTTGCCTGAGCCTCTCTAACTTTTGAAAGGAAGATTTTGAAGTTGGATAGACTGGATCAGAGAGTTGGCTATATTGATTGTCAACGTGCAACGAATAGGGAAGCTAAGAAAGAAGAATAAAAAAGTCTCAGCGCCCAAAATTATTTACATTTTTTAGTTATCCGTATATCCGTACTTGAATCAGGTCATTTCTTAGATATATTTCAAATTATAATTATACATCAGTTCTTTGCCTCCTTATTTTATTAATTTGAGAATATGCACGGATGTAGTTTCGCCTCCGTTTTATAACACAATTTCACAAAATTTTACGCCAAAAAAATGTCAGTTTTTCTCTGCGTAGTTTTGATTCTCTAGACGTAAATCGGTTGATATGAAACATTTACTGGTTAATGTTTTTAGTTTCCGCCTGAATTAATTGTATGCGAGGAAGGAGCCCATTTTTAATCGGTTGTTTTCGCTTGCCTTTTAAAGTTAAATTGCGAACAGAGATGTGTGGTGAAGACAGCTGCTCTCGTGTCACGAGTCCGAGCCGAGCGAGCACGGAGTGGCCTCCGAGCGCGGCTCTACTCGGCTCGACTCGGCTGGCCTCGGCTCGGCTCCGTCCGGGCCTTTCCGAATTCCTGTCCAAGCCATTAGAATCGGTCGCGACGTGCTTGCCGAGGTCCCCTAAAAAACATCAACGAATATACACACAGAGGTCAATACGAGCTCCACGCATTTTATGTGAAAAAAGAAGTGTTTTGGACGATGACCAACCCAATATTGTGAAATGGAATTAAACACCTTTTTGTGTGCTTTGGCCGTGACCGGTATTTCACGGTCAATCCAGAAACCAGGTCAGTAGCGGGAACTCGTTACAAAGCGTGTCTTGAAGCTTCAAACCATTTGACCAATTTTCAGGTACTATAAACCTGCATATTTTTCATATTATAAAAAATATATCAAGAAAATCGGGTTAGGACTCTTGAAGAAATGACAAAAAAAAACATTTCTGATACCCCCACCCTGTCTAAAAATTTCAAGTTAATTTTGCTCTTTAAACGAAGTTTTCTTTAAAATAGGTCCTTGAAAACCCGTTCAAAACAGCTTCATTGCCACAAAATTGAACCGACGCTTTTCAATCAAACTGGGCTCGTCGTTCTTGGAATGAAGTTCTTTGTTTAAGGGTCGACTTTTATCAATATCCTCTAGAACGGGAGGTCACTTTACGTTTAAACAGACATTTCAGTGCTTGGTTTTGACAACAAGGGCGTTCAAAATTTCAAAAAAGACAAAAAAAAAACAAGATGATGAAAAGCAAGGATATAATAGTGGTTCCCTTTTTATCGTTGTACCATCGAGCGTTGTTACAGTCGAGAACACTTACCGTAAAAACCACTAAATCTTGCAAACCAATGTCGTTATAAGCGCGCGTTCGTTATGAGTGAAGGTCGGTATAACCCGTTTCGAGTGTAATTGAAAGTGTCCAACATTGAAACACAAAACACATTTCTTGCATTCTATTACTTACAAAAAAATGCCGTCTGTTCAAAGCCTGCGGGTTGATTATAACCTGAGCCAATTGTGAACGGTCACTAATCACTTGTTAAGAAAAAAATAAATGACGCCAAGTAGGTTTTTAATACATTTTTTTCAATAGTATTAGTAGACATGGTTAAAATACTCGACAGTCGTAAAACTATTTTGTAGGTCGAAACCGAAGGGTCGGTCAGCTGCGAAAACTATTCAGTGAGTTGGTCATTATTGCAGGGAACGAGGCTTGGAAACTTGTTGTCAGTGTCCTTCCGTTCTTCGTTCGACAGCAGCGTCATCTAGCGGGTGACTTTGAATTTAGTGACCTTGCTTTGTACGTAGGGCTAAAAGAATTCAGAAACCTCAAACAGTGAGAGAAAAAGGTGTAAGAGGTCAGCTGACAACCTCTTTGATACTGATGAGTTAAGCTGATTAATTCGAGCTGGTGAAGTGCTTTAAGCATTGTATTTTCAAAAAATAGGAATATTATTTGAAATTGAATTTTATACAATGGTATTCCAGAAGTTTATCTAAACATGAAGCTATTCTTACAATTGCAAAACGCTAAAATCACTAAATCGTTTTCGCCATTGCGCTAGTGTTAAGGTAGAATTGAAAAAAAGGGTTCAATATTAGATAGAAAAAAAAAGAAACATTGTGATAATCCTGTTATGAAAACCATTTAAACTATTTTAGAGGAGCCTTGCAAAAAAAGTCTTTATCGAGGACATTACGAGTGTATACAAGCGACGACAATTCAAAGATTTAAAAAAAATTATGACATTCAAAATACCGCAAAAGTGAAAATTCTTGCTTGCTATCTAGTTCCCTTTCAAGATAGTTAATCGTTGAATTGGAGAAGTGTTCATGAAAACTTTTGATTCTTGTAACGACTCTTTGATAAGCGTGAAGAAATGTCGATTCTTTTTTTTTCTCCGAAATCTTTCTTTTAATTTTTCTCTAAATATATTTCAAACAAGGATTTTTGTGTTCTTTCTGTCTTATCGTTTTTCTTTGACACATCGATACTTTAGCTGTTTTTTTTTGCATCTTTTAAAAGTAGTTTTAAAAATGCACGTAGACGATCTGTACCATGATAAAGAAAAGTTCACAACGTTTACAAAAGTAAGAATAAAAGGCATCCATAATGTCACTTCAACGCCAATAAAAATGTTTCTGAGGAAACATAAATCACGACGTATGTATGTTCTTCGTACCGCAGTTTTATTGCGTTTTGCGGCATTCATTGTCGAGTCTCCGAACCAGTTTCAAACAAACAACGCTGGACTCCTAAGCGAGCGATAGTCGTGTGAGCGCCTACAGCTCCGACGATAGGCAACCCCGCGACACAGATGTATTCAGGTTGCATATGTCTCGCCCGGAAGGCTCTCATAGAAAATGGTCGACATATTCAAGTAGTGTTTCTTAAGGGGAGAAAACCTTTATAAATATTGCTTTCCCACGTACCACTTGCTGTATTTTTAAAGACCTAATGTTTAATTCAAGTTTTCTTCTTCTCGTCTGGGTTATTGAAATCATTTTGAACTGTTTCATTTTAAATATCCTCTTGTTAAGCGCACCTGATTGTGCGCCGAAGCAGATTGAAACTACTCTTAAAATTAATAAAAAAATTAAGCGCGGTTTTCTCTACTCAATTTCTTCCTCAGCGCAGCCATACGGAAACAGCTAATGCCGGAAGACGAATATTTTTTTAAAGCTTTAACATAATAATAATAAAAAAATAAATAAGAAGCACGTTATTTCCATATTCTGTATTTAATATTGAGTCGTTTTCCAGAAGTCGGTTTTCCACTTATAAACAAAAAAAAATTGTAGCGGCCTGCATGATCAACGCGTTGCTAAAAAACGTGTGTTTTGGAAGAGTTTTTTTTTCGCCTCAAAGGATAGCGAGTTATCACTTTTGATTAATGTGTATCTTTTGAACGAGTTTTTCTGTTTTTTTTTCTTTTCTGTTTTTTTTTGTTATCCCTCAAAGGACAGCATGTTATCATTTTTGAGGGTGTTTCTCTCCCTTCAAAATTATTTTATCACATTATTGAGTGTGTTTCTCTCCTTTTAAGATTATTTTATCCTGGACGAATATTTGTGAATTTTGTTGGAAGAGGAGACGAGTTGAAAGTTCTCATTTCAGAAAGCGGATCCTTGAGCGTTAACCCTTTAAAAGCGTCTTGGGTCAAAAAGCAACATGGCGCCGTACAACGAGTACTTCGCACGGAGTCTCAAGTGCAGCTGAGTGGAGTGAGGGATGCCAGCGGAGGGCAACACAGCATGATTTCCGACTTGGACAAAATTTACCAAACGGACGCCGCGCCAAACGAAATAACGGGGGAGGGTACCGCAAAAATACGGGGTCCCACAGACCCGCTGACGCGAGCAGAATGAATGAAAAAGGTTGGTCCGATTTCCGAGAAGTCATTGATTTGGAGTTTCTTTAAAGATCTTACTTATTTAAGAAAGACCCAGCCACTTCATCCCCAATTTCAAAGGTCGCGTTTTGCACGGCGTGTGTTCTACCTTGCATTGGAAAGCCAAACCCAGCAGGTATAAGGCTACTAATCAGCGTTTCTGAGCCACGCCTCACGGCTAGAATACACAATTTTTTACACATCAATAGAAATATTAAAGTGCCGCATAATAAAAAAAAAACATTAAAATATTTTTACAACTCAGAATGTTTACGCGCGGAATGGTGTACCCTGACACCTTGAAAATTTCCCTCCAAGGCGAAGGTCTGTACAGTAAACACAACCAAGATAAATAGGGAAGAGTTGGGCACTTACTGACGTTCTTTTTCTTCCCCCATTGTAAGGCTGTCCAATCTGCTTACAGAATAAATATTTTGTGATAACCTAAGTATGGACATTCATCTTCACAACGACGCGTAGGCAGTAGGCTAGTGACCTTCGCATAACACAATCGCACTTTAGACATTGATGTGATAATGTGTAGTACCTTAATTGATGTTGTGACATTAAGAACCCGCAGGAAATCAAATTTATTCAAAACGAATTGAAAAATAATTGCTAACTAGCATATGTAGAAAAATTAAACACGAGCTTGATCAAAGATACAAATAAACAGCACACAAAAAAAATGTCCACGTCACTTTTTTTGGCCTTGGAGAAACGAAGTCCTAAAAAGGCTCATAACCTGAAAAAAATAAATAAATTGTTTTGCGTCGTTTCATATTGTATCTCACTTGTTATTTCTACCGAAATTACGACTACTTAAAATGTTTTAAGACTCTTGGGCGCTTGACACTTACACTTACGCTTTATGTTTCCCAAGGTTATTTCACATTTACTGTAGGTCTTAGATTCATTTCGTCTTTGCGAGGTTTTATTGTCTTAAGTTTACATACATGTACTGTATGTTCACTCAGTGTACTTACCTATAATCCTATTTTCCTCTCAGCAAGAACAATGTGCTCCTTGTGCGAGGGTTACAGATCTCTTTGCGTTATTCATGTAACCATCAGCCGAGTTTAGTCTTTCTTGGAAAACTATATTACTTTTGAGCATCTTCATCAGAAACTAAAGAATCGCAGAGTTCTCAAGTTAAGTGGCCCCCACCAACAAAAGCGAATCTCATGTTTACCAACTTTTCGAGATCACAGTCTTATTTTGGTTTCATCGAATGTATATCCGTGATGTTGGCAATACTATAAATATTTTCGTTATTGGCAGAGCCATTTGACTTGGGTCATTACCCTCGAACCAATCGCATCACTAGTCTCTTAAACCTCACGAACTTTTTGCCTCATCGACTCTGTCTTCAGATGAAATTCGATCTTTTGAAGTGAACGACTCGGTGCAACCCTGTTCTGCCGAAGTCTTTTGTGTACTAAGTATACGTTGCGCTTTCATTAATTCTTCTTTTTCTCTTTTCTTCTTTGTTTGATACAAAGTTTGCTTCATTGACTTCTTAAAATCATGAAATACTTCTTTCAGCATTCTGAGAGGTTAATTTCCTATTCTGTGAATTATTGTGTAACAAGTGTCATCGAAAATTTCATTTCGATTTCAATTCGCCTCTTTTGTGCGACGCCAGATATTGGCGATGAATTAAAAGTTGGTGAAGTCTTACTATTTAAAATTATTGGTACGTTTCACTCCTGTAGGTTTATAAAACAAGGAAAAAAAGTTCATTCAGAGATCGGAATGACTAATTCTATAAACAATTTTCTTTATGATGGTTTATTTGCGCCACCGACTTTCACAAACATTTAGCTCTAATCTCCCCGTGCAACTGCGCTTTTTCAAGGAAATTACGACTCACCTTGAACGGGTTCGTCTAATTTTCACTTAGATTTTTTTTACCGTTTGTGTATGTTCCTCTTTTTCTGAACTTCCCCTTAAAAATAAAGGATATTTTCTTCGCACGTAATTTTGTAATTCAGAATTTTTAGATTGATGTGGTGTTTGTGTTTAACATGTAAGTAAAAGTGTTTCAGTTACGGAAAATTCTAGAGTCAAGGTCACGGAAGTGTTGTTTTGACCTATTTACCCTGAAAAAAAAGTGTCAAGAAAAGTACCTGATCTTCAACAGTTTTCCTGTGGCAACAATGTGTCTTATTTTTCTAAGTGCCCCATTTAAGGGCACCTCGTGTTTCGCTATCGGCTCCCAGATTCGAAGGTAAACTGTCCCTTTTTTACGACCAGGCGTGAATTTTAAACCGTGAAGATGTGAAAGCAACGTAAAATCTATCCGTCTGTTCGTGATGGCTGCTTTTTTATTCGGGAATCTTCGACACTTTTCGGCGGAGAGGAGGAGGGGAGGATTGCTGCAGAGGTACGGCCACATAAAAAAGGAAAACTGTGAAGACGGCATTGTGGATTTGTTTGCTGTAGGTCAGACTCACAACGATACCGTGACTTCACGCGGAATTGAGCGCTGCGCCGGGATTATAGACTTCGCACTCGACACGGCTAATGAAAAAGGGGATGTGCGACAAAGATGTCTCATATTACCGCGTATTACAATCATGCTTTGTGTCTCTGTCTAATCTAATTGATTTGTTGGGCGTTGCGAAGGTTTATTGTTCATAACGTATGGTATGGAAGTTGCGCTCTCATAAAGAGTTTACGGGTTCAGTGCGATGTTACAAAACGCTGTTGGTGATCACGGAAGGCAGGAGTATTTTGTTGTTGTTTTCTTGGGCTGTGTTACCCTAAGCTTACACAACTAAGGGTTCGGGGTCGGAAAGCTCAAATTAAGTTGTCCTAAGAGATACGCCGTTGTGTTTTGTCATATTTAGATCTGAAAAAAACGTTTCCAGAAAAGATTGGAGTTTTAGGAATAATTTAGAAAAGTGTGTCGACAATCCTCCGTTTTTTCATCTTTAAAAACTTTAAATACCGATGCATTTTCTTTAAAATGAGGTAAATCAGCAACTAAATGATTATTTAACTTAAGAAATGAACCTTTAGCATTGTAAAAATACGAAGAACAGCTCTGGTAAATGCTTGTTAGAAGCGATAATATTTTTTCCATTTTCAGATTTTTAACACCCGTTTGGAGTTTTTTGATGATCTTGACTAGTCGGAAGCGCTGGAGTATCCTTAATCACTATGATATCTTCCCCGAATAAAAAGTTGACCGCGATCAAAAATGACTAAAACACGAAATCTTGTGTATAGCATAATGGTGTACTCAATCACGTCCGAATTCAATAGCTCTGCATGAATTCTTTTGCAGCTCCTACTTTTATAGGATAGCCTTATAATTTTAGGTTTTGATGCAAACTGCAGTTTCACAGAGAGTTTTCACTGCGATACAGTAATTGTTTCGGGGCGATTCCGACTGCATTCCACTTCAACAAAACAGAGTCTGTGTTAGATCGTTCATTTGCCGGAGTTCAAAGCAATTTAGTCCCGTAATTTGGAAATTTGGAAGTCGAACCGGGCGTTTGTGGTCACGTGCGACACAAACGCCATTGGCGCCCCGTTTGAATTACAAACGCAGAAAAAAAGGTAAGCGGGGTCCACACGCAGAACAGAGAGTATCTAATAAAAATAAAATGGTTCAACGACGCTGTTGTTTATTTTCAGGGTTGCATTTTTCTACCTCTTTTGATTTTTGCCTTTCGTCGAATGGAACGACAGTAGAACGAGATACAGGACAGCCGACATAACCTAACTTAACGTAACGTAACGCAAAGTTTAGTGCCGAATACCAGCTTACGGCTAGGTGCATTATTTCCGTGTCTCGTTTTCCGCTTCGTAACAATTAAGAGGAGAGATATCAAAGAGGGGCATAGGGCTAATAACGTAACCTTACCTAACGTACTCACACTTATTTGGCTCCAGGATCAGCCGCTTGCGGCGACTGCTTTTGGATGAATTTCGAGGACAAACACCGCTTTGGACAAAACATGCAAATGCCAAGGAAAATTCTAAAAATCCCTCCCTATTTTTTTAAGAAAACAAAAGAAAGAATTTTTTTTGAGAAATTAATTGTAATTGCTTCAGAACAGTACTATTGATTCGTTCTTTACGCCAGGACACGAAAGGAACGAGTATGAAACTGGAAGCCGCAGGCGGCATGCAGCTATTTAGAGCGGAGGCCTATGTATTTGCGGAAATGCGTGGGGAACAGTGTTGCACGGCCATTTCGCGCATGTTTAATCGGATGCCCACCCCTCGAAATTAATAATACCTGTTTTGGGTGAACGCAATCAACACGAAAGTAAACCGTTATTCAGGGATTGCCCAGACCCGTTCTACCCTCAGGCCCTTTTCACTCGAGCCTGTTACACCGAACAGATCCTGACCTATGAGAGTTGTTTCAAGTTTCTAATAGGTGTTCAAGAAACTTGGTTCTGAATTAGCTAAAATAACTGAAAATGACGCAGCTCCAGTCATGCCTTGATTTGACGGACCATTATGTTAACTACTAGTTTCTCATTGGCAACACAGGGTAATTGTAATTGCGTATTATTCATAATTGCAATAAATATTCATAATCTACATCGGTTGGCAGAGCGGACTAAAGCGTTAAGCTGAACGTTTTTGGAGCGATTCGGATCTTACTTGTTAGACTACTCACGGTAAGCAGTATAGCCTCGCTCTCTTGAAATGTAAATTTTAAAATCGTCTATTGCTAAAAACAAGGGAGGCTTATGCCCCTTTTATCTATACTGTAAAAACAAAATCTTAACTTCAGATGCAACAAAAATCAAATTACTGGTCTAAGAAAAAATCCGTGCAAATCATTGGGTGTCAGTTATATCGTTCTTAAAATGAGAAGTTTTTAGAAATTAAAAACGCCGTCTGAAATTCAGTGCATACGTAATTAGACTTTTGTTTTCAGATCATTGATTTGACTTTTGTTTCCATCCGAATGTAATATTCTCTTTTTACAGTGTATCACTGTCTCTTTGGATATGTAACAAATAATAAAACTCAACCGAGAGAATGCATTATCCTTTCAAAATGATAGTCCACGCTTGAAGCATTTTGCAAAGCAAAAGTGGAACAAGTATTGTTCTCCGTTCGTGGGATGCTCGATTATTTGGCGCACTAACGCTGCGCTTGGTCCTGTCAGATGTGGCGGCGACGTGAGCCGCCGAGTCACGCCGGCCGGCTGGCCGCCATGGAAGCGAGAGAAACAAAGGGGTCACGTCAGATTGGGACGTCCAAGCGGAGCGCTCGCCGCGCACAAGATAGCGAGCAGTTGAAGCTATTCGCGTGAGCTGAGCTTCTTCTCCTTACCTTGACACGGAAATTGCTCGGCCCAGCACGGCCCCAATTTAATTGTATATCAGTATGCCATCACGCCCATGTAACCCATTTTCACTTAAACCTATTCGAGCCCATGGAGAGCTTGAGAAATTAAACAAGACGCAAAGAAGCAAGGGCCACGCCCCCGCAAAAATCTGT
>Ga0058701_10004737_pt1 | contig 11115 bp, 3 predicted proteins | sample AgamicOrMae_FD_97039 | JGI IMG/M metagenome (GOLD analysis project Ga0058701, IMG submission 97039) | Agave microbial communities from Guanajuato, Mexico - Or.Ma.e | ecosystem: Host-associated > Plants > Phyllosphere > Phylloplane/Leaf | place: Guanajuato, Mexico | collected 2012-06-04 | reverse complement strand
GAAGATAAATTTGAGAAAACATTTTACGCGGACTCGAGCCGCAAGAAACGTAGTGAGACAAGTTTGAGACAAGATCATGGACAAAAGAAAAGATTGAGACAAAATTGAGCAAATTTTTTTCTCTCGGGTGGGTACTAAGGGTAAGGAATGAGAGGTAGAAAATTTCTTTTTTGCAATTTACTTCGTTAATTTTTAATTGTACCCCAATATAAAAATTCCAACAAACTAATAGTCAACTTTCAGTTCAATTGACCGTCTCAACTCACAGCCACGACAGGACCATCTTAAACACCACCAAACAAATGCTTTTCCTCCCCCCTTTATTTTCACACTATTTCTAACATTGAACACCAATTTTACTGCTAATGCAAGTGTCAAAAATGAAAGTTGTTACTGCTTCACGCAGCTTTGATCTTTAATCTACGTAATGTTCTTGTCCTGGACGTCTTCTTAAATAGAAGATAAAGTATTAGAATGCTGTTGGGGCGGAATTCTTTGTAAAAGGTGGCTCTGATGACAAATGTTGTTGCGGAGAAAAATCGAGTGGGGAGGGAAAGCTCTTGAGCTGCGACGTTAAAGCGAGAACGATTCTGAGAAGCATTCCCCCCCCCCTCAAAAGGGAGGGTGGGGGAATTCAATGAATCTAGCCAAAGAAAAATCAACATCTCGAGTAGAATAACAAGAATATCAAGTAGCAATGCCGAGATTTCGGGCAACCTTCCTTTTTTTTGCAGTGTGCGAAAGATTGGAAAGAGGCGGGGGTCGAACGTAAGTTTCTAACCCCTCCCACGTAGCTTATTTGTAGTCCCTGAAGGGGACCCTGTCAAAATCAATCTATGGGTTGTTTGCTTTGCCAAATTAGACGAAGGGAAAAGATAGTTGGCAAACGATGTCCTTGCGGCTGTTCACTCGGGTTGAAGTATCCATGCAATGTCCATGGTAATATCCTTGCCGAAAAATCCATTCACTTAAAATTCCCGAGTGGACATTCATGGTTCATGGATATAACATAGATACATGGATATCCATTCGTGTATTTTCCGTTAATGGATAATTTGGTATGGATGTCGCATGGACACTTATTCGGGCAGATTGCAATTCGATGTCACATACCGGTATTTTCTGGTTCGTAAGTGTACCGACGAACAGCGTGCAAGGTTGGGAGTATAGGCTCTTGTTTTCTGTTACACTACGTTTGGTTAGATTTACTTGGTTTAGAGTTAAAGTGCACGGTAAAAACAAAACCCCAGTTTGGTGAAAGCTATAGCGATGTTTTGGGTGTGAAACCAAAACGGGGGTGGTACTTACTTTTGTTATTTTTTAAGATAGGCCTGTGTTTAGCCATGTCGTTCAAAAGGTCTCGGCGAGCTGTCCATTGATGTGGCTGAACATAGGTCTACATTGAAAAATTACCAAAATACGCAATCCTCCCGTTTTAGCTTTATGCCCAAAATAGGTATAGCGTTCCTCAAAACGGGAGTTATGTTTTTACTGTGTCGGATTTACTAGGCTTATAGTTCGTAGAGACTGTATTTACTAGGTCCATATTGTGGTCCTATTAAGTTGGGAGGATTGAGATTCAGTTTGGTCCTGATTTAAACTCGCTTTTCCCCGGTTCCATCACCTGTCAACAAGGCTAGAAGCCTCAGACATCTCGAGTCGCAACCCCAAGGGCGCTATGAGTCATAACGTGACAATACGCCTCGCGCTTCGCCCTATGTGCTATCCTCGTTCACAAATAATTTGGCCTCCCGCGCATTCGTCATTTCGTCCGCCAATCGCCAATGAGGCGAGAAGCGGGCGCGGCCCACATCCTCCCGCTGCCCAGCGTGGCGCCAAGCCCGGCTGCCAGCCCCGTCAGACCCGCTCCGGCGGGCGCCAGACGTGACGGCCGACAGGCAGCAGCCCTTGCGGGCCCTAGCCCTGCAACACCGGTCGTCCTTTCTGCAAGCTGACCTGATTCTGGATACGCAAGGGCCGAGGGCTGGATGGGTTCACAGGGCAGGTCAAGGACATGCCAATTATGTCGCGATGTTCCACTCCAGCAGCGCTAACCCTTTTGTCTTCAAGGCCCTGTCCAAACAGCGCTTTAGTTTTCGCAATTCAAATAGCAACTTTTGATGTTAACATCACTCTAAATTTAAATCAGTGAGAGTATCTGAAATTCAGTTAATTTTCTAAATAATCTCAGAGACTCACTGATTCATTTGAAGAGTGATCTCCAGAGAAAACTAACCTCTGTTTTTTTGTTAATACCTATTTTTGGTAGGAAGGTTAAACAATATCTTCTTTTAACAAGTGACCTTTTCAGTGTTCACGCGCTACCAAGCTTGCTTCCAAGCTTCCACGTTGACACAATGTTAACCTAACCTTCGCGGTTGCCTACGTAAACTCACAGAAATAGTTTCTGATGCTAAGAAAAACTTTTATTGATATAGCTGACAAAATAATATTTTTCTTACCGCAACATTGTTTTTTCTTGGCAGAAAGGCTTTTTTCTTGCCATAAAGAAAAAAATTATTGCCACAAGAAAAAAAATCTCGCGGCAAGAAAAAATATATTGTTGCTCAAGAAAACATTTTATTTGCATCAGAAATTATTCCTGTCTGGTTGGAACACAGGTAGGAATGCTATCCTCAAATGGACAATGCGTTCACAGTAAAAACAAAACCCCCGTTTTGGGGAATGCTATACCTGTTTTGGGTATGAAACTGGAGTAGCGCGTCTTTTGGTAATTTTTCAACATAGACCGATGTTCAGCCACATCAATGGAAAGCTCTCGCCGAGACCTTTTGAATGATATGGCTGAACATAGATCTATCTTGAAAAATGACCAAAATTTGCATTGCTCCGTTATTTTTCAAGATAGACCTATGTTAAGCCACATCAATGGAAAGCTCTCGCCGAGACCTTTTGAATGATATGGCTGAACATAGATCTATCTTGAAAAGTAACCAAAATACGCACATCCCCCATTTTGGTTTCACACCCAACACAGTAGTTATAGCATACCCTAAACTGGGTTTTGTTTTTACTGAGTGTTTTTACGGAATCCTCGCTGTCTTTCCTCCCCAATAAAGTAAAAAGGTTTTATTTTTAATGACCGAATCATCTTCCCAGTTAAAAAGTATTTGAGGCACGCATCCATCCGCTTGTCTCGATCATGCAAAGCTTTTCAAGTCAGCTCGCAATAGAGTCAAGTCGCGCATACAAAGTATGGCGTACAGAGTGTGTGTCTCATTCACGCCTCACGCGTTTCCTGTCTCTGCGAGGCGACAGGCGGCAGGCGGGCGGGATAAAAAGTGCATCCTCGGAGCTTTTCCATAAACATAAGTTGTGCCTACAATAGCTAGCCTTTTTTTAAGCGACATGACGAAGCCGGGCCGGGTGGTGCCCGGATGGGCTGGCTCTATGCCGGATGGAAATCAGGTTTGCTTCGACTATTCAAGCACCTAAAAAGTGCTTCCGAAGGGACTTTTAATCTGCGGGGGGAGGCAAGCAGGGGCGTAAAAGAGCTATGAGCTACGTAGCCGAACTCGGTCTTCAAGTAACATGAGAAAAAAATCTTTCTTGTTCTTCAAACATGGAAACAAAAAGAGATATTTCCCAAGCACAGTACAGTATATAGAGTACTGTTGGGCAATAAAACCAAATAAAACCTAGGTGGGTTCTTTTCGTACGCTTATGTAAACACAAGGGAGACTTGAACGCACGGAAACCTACCTTATTCCTTTTTAATGGGGCAGCGTGTGAATAGTCACTTCCAAAAAAAAAAAGAAAGAAAGCTTGAAAACTAAAATACCACTGTACGTTATACATGGTGAACATGGAATACGACTTATTTCTGACCATCGATGAGATTTGATTTTAAGCTTTAATTTTAATCAGTTTTAGAGCTCACGATAAGATAATTGATTATCTCGTTGGGCGCATACAAATACCAAAAATTTATTTGGAAACTGCTCTCGTCAAATATTCTATTGTAGATTTCGAGTATGTACACTACGGTACGGTTATGAGTGTCATCTTTTGAGAATTCTATTTCGCAATTTTCTTCTTAGCGGAGTTGACTCCTCAAACACATATCTTTTGAATGAAACTAGTGTTAACTTATTTTATCGTTTCATGAGGCCTCTTCACAAATACAACGGGGTTGCCACTGCAACCCAACTATTTCTTCTTTATTATTATTTTTTTTCTTTCTTTTTTTTTTTTTCCTTTCTTTTTTTCCTTTCTTTTTTTCCTTTCTTTTTTTCCCTTTCCCATTTTTAAGCCCGCCTCCTTTCGGAGAAGGGCTTTATAGTTTCGTGCGAGTCCGTATGTATATATGGATGTATGTGTCGTCGCTCCGAAGACACTGGTCGAGAAGTAACGTTCAGTACCTGAAATCGACTTGAAAGTGTCCACTGATGACGACTGAGTGGCAGCAAATCTTGTTGGTCGTCGTTATTTTTAGTTATTCAAAAAAGATATGATTAAATAACAAGTTGCAGAATACTCCGCTGCTTGGTGTATTGACATACTTTTTCGGGTACGAACCAGCCCTTCCTTTGTCACTTTATGTTTTCTGCTTACCAGCAAGATTTTTAAACACTCACAGAGAATTAATGAGGTGGGCTTTTTAATCGAGGTCCCAACTTCGTTTAGTTCAAATGAAACACTCGCGAAAAAAATAAAAAAAAAATGGCAATATTTTTAGGCAACTTCATACGCTTCTCATACTGATAAATGAGAGGCATTCACCAAAAGAAATCGGGCGGGCACGTCCGATTTTTTATCAATACGACGGATTTCCTTCAAACGGGGAACGGATTTACAAAATACTCGCTTTTATCATTTTTTCCGATAATCTCAAATTTCATTTATGCGGGTTTACCCTGAAGGTTTGAAATTCATTTTTTGAAAATTTAAAACAATATATTTGCGGCTATTCTTTTTAAAATACTAAACAACGCATCTTGAACGATGTTAGAAAGTTAATTTTAGACAATTAAAAACAATTTATCAATGAACAAAAAGGGGGGAAAACTTTGGGAAGTCACGTTTGCAGCAGGCTTATTTTAGGTCAATTATTTCTGGTCTTATTGTCAATGCAGAAAAACAGACTGGCCAAAGAAAACGCCGATGGATGCAACCAATTTTCTTTAAGTATATTTAATATTTATTCGTTCTGTTATCTCCCCATTCCAACGATAAACGGTCTATTTTAAGTAACTCTTTCAGAAAACGCGAAGAAAGTAAGTAATTAAGTATCTCTAATCTTGAACGTGAGATATCTCAAGCCCCGTTCATAAAATGTAAGAGAATTTTGGTCATCAGAAGACTTCAAATATACACTTTCAAAGCTCATTTAGTTTCTTATCTAAATGTGCCTTTTTTCAATTTTGAGGAAATAAATAAAGTAGTAGGATCTGTTTTCTGAAATATAAGTTGGCAAAGACGAAATCAAAGTATCCGCTTTTTATTCAAGTTTCGACTTTTTCAGTGAGAAACCTTCATTAATACATTATCAGTCGGTTCAATGATCATTTCAAAGCTGAAATTTTCTCCCTCTTGTTTTCCATCCTGTTGTAGTTTTTTTATTGCATTATGACAATCGATTGCTTTCAACCTCGTATTTTAGGTTAGGTTGACAAGGGTCACGTTACATTTAACGCATTATATCCGATCACGTGGCTTGTTCCTCGTTTCGCTGCCGCTGTGCTTTGCGGTCCCATGTATTATACTGCTAACGGTGGCAGTAACTGCTACCAAGAAGTTAGCGGTATTGGATTTGACGCCTGCTAAATAATTTAGGTTAAGTTAGGTTCCGTCAGGTTATGGGCCCTGCTCTGCGGTCGCTCCACTCGGGCTTGGAAAAGAAAAGTATGGAACCCTATTGGAAAAAAAATTCCGCTTTTTCATTATTCAGTTTTCGACGACATAATGGGACTTTTTAGAGGTGTTAATGCAGAGCTGCGTCACCACAATCGTGAGTATCCATAATCCCAAGACACGCTATTCGTTTCGGTAAATCTGGGGAATTAAGTCATCGCAGCTCCGAGCCAAGGATACTTTCCATTTCAAATGAATCTAAGCCCGAGTATGAGGATCCTCATAACGTGATGCAACAAACACGACCCCCTCTCATATCCGTAGAAATGCTTAACACGAGTTTCGACCTCAATTTCCCGAACATAACTTAACCTAAGCAAGCCTAAACGTAAGCTCGAACTAAACGTTACTAACATGTAGGCTGAAATACCTAAACGTACTAAAACTAATGCTAAAAAATGACCTTATGTTAACGAACTGTAAGTTAATATTATTTTAACTCAACTATTCTTAACCTAACCCAATATAACTACCCTGTGCCTAACCTGAACCAACACTGTAAAATAAAATTTAAGTTCAGATGCAACAAAAGTCAAATCACTGATCTGAAATGAATCACAGTCTAGTTATTCATTGAATTTCAGACATCGCTTTTAATTATTATGAACTGCTTATTTTAAGAACGATATAGCTGAATTTCAGTGAATATTTGGACTGAATTTTAATCAGACCAGTGATTTGACTTTTGTTGCTCCTGAAATAAACATTTTTTTTCAGTGAAGTTTACGTAACCGCGCATCAAACCGAATCTTACGTATTACATATTCGAGCTTTACTAAAAAAAACCTTCATCAACCAAACTAGGTATATTCAACATAAAATTTGCCACCTTACCTCACTAGATACCTAATTCAATCGAATGTGAGCCGACCTAAAGTGAATAAGGATCTAAGTTAACATGCACTAACGAGGTGTAAGACCTAACTGATCATTCTAACGTAATGCAACAACGTAGGCTCATCTTACGTGACTTCCAGCCCCTATTAAATGACCAAACGTAATGTAACCTTCCTTGGATAAGTGGCCCTAATGTAACACAACTTTGATAATTCTGACGTGACTCGAAGTGAGGTAAACGACAAGAAACAAGGTTTGGACCGGTGATAGAGATTTCTGATTTTAAAAAGAATGAGTTGGGTATTTTATCTCCACCGCCGTTGCGACAATATGCCGCGTGAATATCCTATCATTTGCAGTTCAGAAAGCACACAACAAAGCCGGGCTCCGCTTACCGGCCCGATCACTTGGGTCCGATCGCTTCAGCCCATCACATCGCTCACCGGCTCCCGCCTGCCATTCTCTACCTTTTGATGAGATCCGACAGGCCACAGTTCTGCCCTTCCGATCCGAAGTCCTTGTTTAATCTCTCAATCCAATCTGATTGAGAGATTGTTTTGCGAAGAATGTCAACTTTAATTTTAGTAAGTGATTACAGATTCTAGACGCTGTCCAATGCCCCTCCCCCAAAATCCTTTGAGCTGTGGCGGAACTATATTGTCATCTTCGGGAACAACTTTCTCGTCTGTTCATCGTGATTTCATCGCTTCTTATAAAATAATTTGTGGTCGAAAATCACCTAAAAATTATATTTGAAGATGCCTGATTTTTTTTCTTATTTAGGAAATTTTATGACACGTCATAAAAGCTACTTTTCGGATTTTTTTAGTTAGGTTCTTTTTATAAAATCGTGGCTGGTGGTGATTTTTTGCAAGATGTTTCCAAAATATGTGGAGCTAAAAATGTTTGAGATTAGGTCAGTTCTATTCGCACGCCTATGTTAATACAAAGGAGACTTGAACGCACGGAAACCAACCTAATACATTTTAGATTGGGCAGCGTGTGAGTAGTCAGAGTCACTTCGTTAAAATTATGTTATGGATCAGATTAAATATTCTCTGCAGACAAATATTCGGATGGTATTTTTAGGTAGAGTGTCTACAAACAAGGTGAAGAGTTTCGTTACTGCGAGTCGGAATCGACAACAACCCGTCCGGACCAACGCGCTCGAAAAAGCAGTGCGGCAAGAGCCCCTGCAAGAGTGAGACTAGGCCACCCGCACGACATACATGTCATGCCGGTTGCCGCGCCGGTTTTGGCACCGAGACCAGCATTCCTTTCTGGAGAATAGGGTGCAGTGAATTATTTTCGTCTCTCGAGACTGGAAGCCGTATGACAAAGAAATGCTGCTAAGTTCGGCAAATGGCTGACCCCCGGGAAAAATACGGCTGAGTATACCGAATGCTTCCGATGAATAACGAATGAATGATTGTGCCCGTGTTTCACAGGTTTGCCTCGCTTCTCCTGTTTTCGGAGGCATTTTACTGCTATACTGGAAGAATACATACTACACTGTTAATTTTAAAGGCTTTATTTCCTTCCTCTTGTTTATCGCCTTGCGTGACCCACCGGAGCGGTAACGGAGCGAGCCACAAGGTACTAAACCCGACAGGTTATCTAGCCTTACGGTCGCTAACCCCCTAACCTTTCGGCGGCGGGTCGCTGTCGTTGATAGGCGGAGTCAGGCTTGGTGACAGCTGAGCGGATTGATAGCGGAGCGAGGAACAACACCCAACAAATTTCACCAAACCGCGGTTGCGTGTGTCTATACCACGTAGCTTGTCTCTCAGGAATCCGTATAATGTATAGATTGAACTACAAGACACGGAATTTCCCCACCAGTCATCCTCCCATAGGTTGGAACACACAAGGGTTAAAATGCAATCTTTGAACCAGTTTTAAGTATGATATCTGAGTCAAGGGGCGTAAATTTGCTTCCTTTCATGACAGTCGAATCTAAAGAGGAGAACCAGGAAGTTGTTCAGGTGGTCTGGTTTAGGTGACGGCTGGGAGTAAGAGTGTATGGGAGCGTTTTGGTGGTTTACTAATTCCAGCAATTCCAGAGATTGAACGAGTGATGTGCATCTACTCTCCCCTGTGTACCGGTACGTGCGTAGTTAGGATCTGCCGGCTACGGCGATTCCCCCTCCCCTCGCGCCACCCTTATCAGCAGGGGGTAGAAAACACTCAGCCGACAAGTGTGTCAATTGAGGAGGCAAGAAATGACTGTTTCATAGGGGAATCGACCTAGACTTGATCCTGGAGTTTGTAGCAGTCGACTCGGTGCAGGAGCAACCAAACGAACCGGGCCGTGGCGAGCCCGCTCGCCGCCTCCATCCGCTCCTGATCCGCTCGCCCGTCCGTCTGCAGCCTTGATACGTTCGGGCAAGTCCGCCGGGCGCATGCGCGGCCGCTCGCCAGCCCGAATCCGGCCGACGAACGGAGAGGCCGAGAGAGAGAGACCGCTAAACGGCAGCTGAAAGGGAGCGGAGAAGATAGCCTGCACTTTGTGGAGTCTCCCTCTCTCTTCCGCACGCAGTCCGCCCGCCCGGCCGTCCGCACGTCGCGCGCCGAAGGCGGCCGAAGCCGAAGTCAGTGTTGTCTATGCCTTGTGGGAGCACGCAACGAGGCTCTGTACCCTGTGGGAGTGTTCCACACCTAGTCACAGTCGTGTGGTTGTGCGGGCGTGTGTGAGTGAATGTGTTTTGTGTTCAGTGGTATTGTGCTGATCCAGTGTTTTGTTCTTTGTGGTGTTTGTGGTATTTAGTGTCTGGCATGTGAGTGACCGTCAGCGCAGCGTGTTAAGTCCAGTTGGGATTGTACAGAGTTCACACGCTGCTTCAACCTGAACGCCTCTACAGGTAAGCGTGAACTGTGTGCGTGTATTAAGCACAAAGCGCCCCGTTAGTTCCCCAGATGCCGAGTCATGCAGCGCGTCTGTTTAGAAAGGGCAGCTGATGCGAACAGCTGATGCCTGAACTGTCATCGGCCGCTCCTTTTTTGAGGTTATGGTACCGCCTAGTTTCTGGGTCATTGTTTACAGACTTCGAGCTTTGTTTACGCGTAGCCCGAACCGTTGTGTCGCCGTATTCATTCCCACCGTGCGAAATACGTAAGGACCCCATAAACACAGCCGTGAAACGAAATCAAGCTGTGTTTACTTAGCTAACGTAACGATTGTTTTAGCTTCAAAAACGAATTATTTTATGCCTCCATAAAGTTTGACAAATGCTTTCCAAGTTTCGTTCGAATTTTACTGCGTTTTTTTTCGTGAGAAATCCACCAGGGAAATCCCGAATTCGGCTTGCCAACTATGACGTCGCCTTATCAACAACGAATTCATTCAACGGAGATATCTTCAGAAAATGTACATAGCCGATTTTACTCAAGTGGTCATTTTGACGTAACCATATACAGTGCTCGAACGTGGTCTTGCAGTTTCATGTCATTTAAAAATACTGGTTATCAAACCCCTCTTCATGAAAAATAAGTAACTTACATCGAATCGCACCCCTCAATCAGACACCGATAGGCGTACTCCCTCAGGCCATGATTTCGGGCATATGACCAATGTTTGCGAGTACATGTGGTCAATCCATCTTTTTCGAGAACCTTTAAACATCCCCAATCCTCACAGTAAACTTGAAAAAATGCGTATTCTATTGTGTTTCACCTCCTTGCAGCAACGAAAAGCGACGCGTTAATTGAGCGAGGCACAAAGTACATAGAAAGTTAATCCTGGAGCGTTTGAGAAAAGTAGATTGATGTAATAATTGATTGATCTTTATTTATATCTTGGAATTACTTTACAAGAAGAAACTACTTTGTAATGAACGCATTTTAGTCTAATTTTGATCCGTTTGATTACCAAAGCTGCATTTTTATCGATACGGAAGAACGTGAGTCGACTCGAACAAAAATAATCTTGACCTCTTCACTCAGCAGTATATTTAATCAGATATCTCTCATTAAAAAGTTCATCTCGATAGCTTATCATAACCCGTCCGAACAGGCCGGGGTTTCGAGTGGCAGAAAAACAGTACCAGCCTTTCAGCATGACCAGTACCTTTGCTTTTGCCACAAGAAACGGGCCCCCTATGATTCTACTGAACCGCGGACAAACGAGACCGTGACAGGGAAATAATTCTGCTCTGCCAGTCGAAAAATGTGACAAGAAAATTTCAGACAGTTTTATTCCCGATGAGTTTTTCTCTAAAAATTGCCGTTTTCCGCTAGTTATATCTCAACGCATGAAGGTTAATTCTGTTAGGTTAGGCCAGCTTACCTCATAGGTCTAGGTTCGGACGGGAGACGCTATTGGTAAGGTTACATCGTAAAAATAATTCCTGTTTTAGGTAGTCCCATACCTGTTTTGGGTATGAAGGTAAAACAGGTAAAGAGCGT
>Ga0058701_10004736_pt1 | contig 11115 bp, 4 predicted proteins | sample AgamicOrMae_FD_97039 | JGI IMG/M metagenome (GOLD analysis project Ga0058701, IMG submission 97039) | Agave microbial communities from Guanajuato, Mexico - Or.Ma.e | ecosystem: Host-associated > Plants > Phyllosphere > Phylloplane/Leaf | place: Guanajuato, Mexico | collected 2012-06-04 | reverse complement strand
TATCACATCTGTGTGTGTTGCTCCGTGCTTCTTTGAAGGACTGTCTTAATAAATCGTCAAACTAACGTTCATTTATCTGTATGTCATCTTAAATACAATTTGATCAACAACCATTGCAACAAAATATCATTGGAACACAGTGTATGTAAATGCTCTTTGAGCTTTAAAAGAATATCCTCAACTCGTAAAAAAAAAAGAAAAATTGACTGTCTTACATTTTAGTGAACGTAAAAAAGTGGCGAAATATAAAACTTCCTTTATTTTAAGCCTTCCTTTTTCCACGCCAGATATCAAAATAGAGCCAAACCAGGAATGAAATTAATGTCAACCCGTTCATGAAAAAATTAACCGATTCAGCTACCTTATCAGATAGTCTTGTGAATGATTACATCGACTGAGAGGCAACCTACCATGACCATAAGTCTTGCCTGGGTTTTCATAGCGCTGTTTACGTCACCGGTTGCCGGAATTTCGTTGCCCAGTGAAATGAGCTCACAGTTCAGTCCGCGAAATGCAAACAAGTTTAGGGCAGTCGCGAGATATGAAAACGGGGCTATTCGAGGCGTGCGCGAGCAATGGTCACCGAGGCGAATGTTTACAGCTCGCAGGTAATAATTGCTGCATTTCCTTGGCAAAAGCTGTTTTCCGGAGCTATTGCAGCGCGTATAACGGGGTATTAGAACCGGGAATAGCTCTTATAATAGACAGTACGAAATATCCTGAATTACTGCTGCTTACCCGTTTACAACCCCATTTTTCCAAACCTGCCGTAGTTAGGATTTAAAAATGGCTCATAAAATTGTTGAGGAGAAACAACGTTTAAAACCAACCGTACCTCAACGTACCTCCAACCACCCTGATCTGATCAAACTTGACCTGCCTCCCCTACCCCCAGCAAAGGGGAGAACCACCAACCTATCATAAAACCTACTTGTACTGTAGTACAGTATACAAAGCACCTTGACTTAATTTAATCTATCATCACTTTAACACTGTTTCTTGTAGGCATCCTGAAGATAAATCAAGTAGCTGAAAATGTTGTAAATATTTACGTTGGGCTGTCTGACAGTTTGATGCTATCAGCGTTTAATTTTTCGCAATTTACTCTGGTTTTCAGGTGATACTCTATTTTCATTCAGATGCTTGGAAAATGATGTAATATTGTGCTTTAGTTCTATTTTTAGTGGATTCGAATTCGAACGGGATATGTACATACTTTAGCTTTGTGAGTGTTTGTGGAAGTTCGGAAACAGACGGAATAGCAACACGGAAAGCAAAAACTCGGAGAAAACAAACACAAAAGCAAGGCAAACTGAGGCTAAATAATCCCAATTAAACCAAGAAGGGAATTTTTGTCGGTTTGTTTGGTGGCTGATTATTTGACCTATTTTATCACAAGGGCGGCATTTCTATGGCTAGTTCACGATCGCCTATCTACGGTAATGTGAAACCATGAGCAAACAGGAAAAAGAAATGATGTTACACAACAATAAGCATAAATCTTAGTCATCACGTACATTAGTAAACTGTATAAGCTTAAAACTGCAAGAATGTTATGTATTTAATATAAATCTTTTAGATTTCATTAAATAATCAGTAGACATGCCAAGTACACATATTCTTGTGATTAGTTAGATAACTAAAAATTGGCATTTTATAGCTTGAGTTTGGCAACAATGACCGTTACCAATTGAAAAAAAGAAAAAAAAAACAGGATTCCATTAAGCAGCTTCGCGCTTAAAAATCTACATAATTGCAATATTTGAAGGAATTAAAAGCTTTTATTGATTCACCATAAAGTAGAAAACTAAATATTTATTGAATTTTCGTGTTTTATGCGTTCTTTCGTGTTCGTTAAAAGACAGCTTTCATGGCTCCCTTGAATGAGGTTTAGATTTCAAAGGTGAAAGAAATGCTTTTTGATTGTTCATACGGCAAAAAGTGTCGAGACGTCAAATAAGTTTTTTTTTCTTTTCTTTTACTTTTTATTAAATGGCTCTGTCTTTTATCCATGTAGGAGCAATTTGTCATAAACTCCAAGTAGTATCTTTTCATACTCGTATCAATAGCACTTCAACGCGGACCTCGACATGATTTTCCGACCAAGGTGAGAGAATTTCTCCTAGCCTTTTTTGAGAGAGCGTGCAAAAATGGGCCGATCAACACGAAAATAGATTTCTTTTTCAAGTTGCTTCGATAATAATTGGTTGGACACGAGTAGGCTTTCCCTACGATTGGATGGTAAGCTGTGGACAGCGTTTATCTTTTTCGCATTTTCCCTCTTTTTTTCGGAGCGAGAAAATTGAAGGTGGTCGCAAACGCCCCTCTCTCTCTGCGAGCCTTTTAGCACAAACTGAACGTGCTGCAGAGGCAGTGGCGAAACGGGGGAAACTCAGTTGGGGAAGTGCGTTTAGCTTACTTTGATCAACTTTTCTACAAACGTGCGCGATTTTTCGAAAAAAGAATCTCGACAATGTGATTTATGTAAGCGCCTTGTGTGTAACCGAAAGTTTCTCTCTCGCCCTATTTACACTATAAGCCTTGCGATTAACTAAGAAAACGTAGATCAACGGAGGGAAATTTTCGGAAAATCGGCTGGCAAATCTGACTCTGTGGAAATCGCAGAGCGCCGGTTACCCCGTTAATGGCTGCTTCGCTTTACGGACGAAAACTGCGTGGATCAAACTCGTGTCATGTCGATGATTCCTTTTCGGAAACTAAGCCACCCGAGGCAAGTAACGTAGGTCAGTTTTACTTGCTTAAGAAACAACAACAAGTTTCCTTTGCGGATAAAAGCAGGTTCGGGTTAACACCTTGCTAGAAATCTGTACACGGGATATTAGCGGATATCAGACGGATATCAGAGGTTTATTAAACGGATATCAAAAGAAAATTTGACCAAATTTTAATTAAATACGATTTGAAATGCTCATCTGGGGAGATGCAGGGTTCCGACCCGAAAGCTTGCTGTCAGCTCATTCGGTGAAATCGCGTGTTACATTTGCATTTTCAGGGCGTTCAATCAAATTATGAAGCAACGGTTAACGATTTTAATCTTTTTTAGTGTTCCTCGATAAATTCTCACCGTAATGACTTGAAAATTCAAATAAAAAATTCTGGGCTAAAAATTTAAAAAAAGCAAGGGTTACCCTAGCTTTTTTTTTCAATTTTTGGGTCAAAATTTTTTATTTTAATTTTCAAGTTATTACGATTGAAATTCATCAAGGGATACTAAAAAAGAATAATAACGTTGCCGGTTGCTTCATAATTTGCTTGAACGCCCTAAAAATGCGAATGTAAAATGCGATTTTCGACGGATGAGTTTTGATCAAGTTTTTGTGTCGGAACCTGTCCACAAGGGTTTTGAAGAACTTTTGAGTCAAAGAACCTCCTTGTTTTATTTAGCTTGCATTTTAAATAAATTTAAAAAAATCCTTGTTAAAAAAAATCGGTTTCGAAAAAAAACCCCGGAGGGATGGGAAAAATTTCCGCGTCACAAATCTTTCATACGCTATGATAAAACGTTTTATAGCAGAGAACTTCAAAACTAGAGAACTAACTTAATTCCCTCGTTTTCTCGGTTTTACGGCTAGCACGGAGCTGTGAAGCGAAGCCAAAGCAAGCGTCTGCTTGTCATAGCAAGTAGAACAAATGGGATGAGCGTAAGGTACACCATTCTTACGGGAGCTGTTTCCTTGTAAATGACGTTTCTAGAGTGTCAATGAAACACGATGAGGCGGGCGGTGGGGGCTTGTTAGGGGACAGGGGTGGACGAAGTCGTTTATGTCCCCCGTTGGACGTGTTCACGTTGGCGCTGCGTTTGATCCACATCGCACTGCCCACCCACATCGTGATTGACCCACATCGTTGCAGGCCCCCATTTTGGGTGACCCACATCAACCCACATCGTTGTTGACCCCACATTGTTGCTTACTTTTTGTTTACCCACATCGTGGTTGACCAGCATCCTGGTTGACCCACTTCGTTGTTGACCAATTGCGATTTGCCCTAAGGCAATCCGATTGTCTGCTTTTGTTCGCCTGTCGTCTGCTTTGTTTACTTAAACGTAAAGCTCCGTGTGACATTTATTCGTAAAGTTTGCGCACGACGAGAGAATCGAATGTGTTACCAGGCAGATAGCTTAAAACTGTGCGTATTTACTGGAAAAAGAAGGTATAATATCCTCGACCGATGATTACATTTACATTGCCAGGCCAGGTCTTGCTTTCGAGTATACTGTAGGTATTGAAGGTTCTAAAGGGGTACCTCTACTTTCTCCTTCTCTTCCATGTAATAATCTTTCTCCTTCATGTTCTTTCTCTTCCTTTTCTCCATGTCCTTCTCTTTTTGTCTGTTCTGTCTTTTCAATGCAATAATCTTTCCCCTTTTGATCCCAGATTACTTCTCCATATTATCCGATTTTTCCGATTCTTTCTTTGTGTTTTCTGTCATTTGTTGTTTCTTTTATTCCATTCCTTTTTACTGGATTTTCTTATAAAAATTCTATTTGCCTATTATATTCTACCGTTCGTATTCTTTTCATACAAATCCAGTTCGATTTTTCCTGATCTCACAAATCCAGAGCTACTATTGATACTCTTCTATTCGCTGATTCTTTTCTACCTGTTCTATTATTCCTCGAACGGTTTTTCTATACTTTACCATTCCGATCGTTCGTCTCCATCTTTCCTACACCTTCCGCCTCATCGCACTGACATTTTTCCTGTTATCTGAATCCATTAAATGAAGACCAAATCTATTTGCAACATATTCTCGTGTTTCGTTCTCATTTATCATCAATGTAAAATCAGGAAAAAAATATTGCGATGAGCTAACAATGGCTTTGTCTGACCAGCACAAATCTAACGAGCTTTATGGCGTTGAAATAATTAGCGAAATGATTGGGAGAACATCGTCCGCTTTAAATTAGAGGAAATATTGGATAGTCGGTCGGGTTTGGCATTTATGAACTGTGTGAGCGATGGGTCCCTTAGGACCGACCTGCGGGGCGAATCCGCACGTGCCAACTTGCCTCATCTCGTCTGTTTTGCTGCAGGTTGTGCCACTTGGACGGTAGGGTTAACTATCTCGGAAATCGCTAAAAATCTGTTTCAGAATTTTCGCACGGCCCCAGGTGAGCTCGCTCCTCGCCTGTCCAGTCTTGACGCAATTTCGAATGTTTGCTCGCCGCCATAGATGGTCGATATTAAATAGTACACATCAATTTCGACTAGAAGTTATCTTGGCGCGAGACGGATTTCCGTCATGAGAAGAGTGCTCCAAAAAGCACAATGTACCATTTTTTTCCAACTTTTAAAAATAGATAATACAAACTGGTTGTGAGATTTACTAGCTTAATAGCGGCCGTTTGAGGAATTTTTATTAGTACCTCTTCTGATATAAATCCCGGTAATTAATCGAGCAGATGATGCAAATTTTAGTTTTTGTCCGAATCAAATTAGTCCTGGTTTCAAAGCGACTTTTATGCCAGTGGTCTGATTCTTAATGAGGAAAACTTAAAACGGCAGGGTTCTCATTAGTTTCTCTTAATTAATGACTTTTATCATTCATTCGCTCAGCGTTCATTTTTTTCGTCGTGGACTCAATCACCGTTAAGTCAACATCAAGGTTGCTTTGTTTGCAAAAAGCTGTACTGCAAATACCCAACCCACCCGTTGATTAATTACTCATGATCTGGATCCTCCGCTCTGTCAATATTTTGTAATGTCAATGTTTTTCTCTTAATGAGTCTTCAGGAAAAATGGTTGCTTCAAGGGAGCAGTTTTGTTGGCCCTTGAAGGACGGAAATGGAGATTCATTTTATTCATTTTGGCTTGCCATATTGGGGACTGTGTTTTCGCGAAGTTTTGCGATGTTGTCAAATTGGGGGGCATTCGATAGCGCCAAAAACCAGGCGCCAACGCCGCAAGCGCCAGTCCGTAACCGACAAACGAGAAAAGTCACAAACGCCAAAGTTCTTATATAGGTTAGGTTAGGATAAGTTAAGTTAGGTTAGGTTTAAAGTTAGGTTAGGTTAGGTTAGGTAAGGTTAGTATTGCGGTTAAGACTTTTGGCGTTTGCGTTTTTTCTCATTTGGCGGTTACGGATTGGCGCTCGCGGCGTTGGCGCTTGTGATTTTTGGCGCTTATGACAGCTACCCGTCAAATTAAATAGCGGCTAACTCGGGAACAATTGGAGATAACCTGGTAACTTTGGTATTCTAGGGTCGCTGTGGAGCAGATTAATCTAGCATGGGGGATAATCGTGAGGTCATTTTCCGAGGTTAAAAATTAAATCGCTGTTAAAATAAAAAGTCAAAGAAAACCTTGGAATCCGCAGCGTAATTGATGAATCCGGCAGGTCCTTAAAGTCGCTTCAGTATACGCTATCAAAAAGAGCGGTAGGCAATTTGCAGGGGAGCTAGGCAGATTGAACCGGCATTTGTTCCTCGCTCAACTCTTGACCGCCGCACGTCAAGAGCCGGAAATGAGGTTGCAATATCGTAGGCTCGACCGCAGACCGCCTACACACGATATCCGCGCGTGATCGAGGCTTCGCCAGCGCCCAACCAAATACCGACGTAAAATTAATGATATCTTGACAATGAGAGAGGGGTCTGTAACACCGCAACTTAGCGTGATGCGGAACTCTGCTGGATGTTACCTGATCCGCCAATATTGCAAACTAACTCTTTCCTTTTCAGCGAACTTTGCGGGGGTAGTCACTTTACCCGGGAAACTTCCAATTACACACTGCTTAAGCCAATCAAGAGCACAAATTTGCAAAAAAAAAACACACGTCGCTATTACTTTTTTTAATTTTTTTTTATATTTGCTGATAGAATTCAGGTGGAGCTTAGGCTGAAACGGATGTAGCTCGTGTTTTTATTTTTTTCAATATATATTTTTTATGGTGATGCATTGAAGGACAATATGAATTCGAAGCTCTGCATTAAACGCAAAATTTCGGGCTTGCAAGTTCGGTATGGTATAGTCAACGCAATTCACTCCGTTCTGCCTAAACTTTGGCCGTCCTATCTTTCCTAATGACGTATATTCATCCTTGGTTCAACTTTTTCAAGGTTTCGCTGTAGTTTTTTATTCTGCAATTTCGAGAGGTCGGATTTTTTACCTTTTGCGTCCCACGCCTTTTCCTTGAATCGAGTTAAGTGGGGCACAAGGCGCGTAAGCTAACCAAACGGTCGCCAAGCGTGGTGAAGCTTACTTTTCCGTGGCAGTTATTGCAGCGGAGAAATAAGCGATATCAGGCTTGGTGACAGCCGAGTGAAGTGAGGAACGTGACCTAACTTAGTTTAAATTAACCTATGCGTTAACGCATTTCACCCGCGTAAACTAATGAAATACTAAAGTGGAGTACAAAGGTAAGGTTAAAAGGCTTATATTCCTTGGGTATTTTTCTGCGCCTTTATTCGTAAACTCAATTGAAATTGAAGCTCAATCGGTGACAAGTCTTTTCTAAAAGTTGAGCTCTGAGTGCAGACTCTGAATACAGGACCAAAGTCTTTCTCGTAGAAATAAAGAACTTTTAATTTTATTAGTGTATCTTGCGCAACAATGTTGAAATTGCTTTTTCGGTAAGACAACAATGCTTTGAGAAGAAACATCTTTTAAACAAAACATTCTTTTAGGAGACAGCCTCTTATTATGTCTTCCAAATTAAGTCTCCGCTTTGTTCAAAGAATATTTTTAGGGCGAAGTCAATGAAGGGAACGATACCTTTAATTTTCCTCGCGAGCGATTTCGTATGGTCGTATTACACATGTACGCCGGTTAAATCCTTCATTCGATGTCCTCGCCTCGTCTCAACGTCACCGCTCCAGGCTTAATACAGAATGAAGCCTTTGTTACCAGATTCCGCGACTCGTCAGTTTTAAATGCGGTTAAATTTTTAACCGAAAAAGGTAACCTTGTAAACAATCATTTTTTTTTTTTAAATGGCTCAGCTCCAGAGCGATCCAATGAATACCTAACGTGCTAGGTTATCTCTAATCGTTCTCAAGTTACTTGCAATGTTGCTAATTTTGAAAAAAAGTGAAATCAGGCAACGCTTTATTGTAAAGTTCTTACTGTCAGTCTAGGAATTTGGGATGTCTTGAGCGATGCCTTTTATCATGCGTTCGCCTCCGGTTAGACGTTTTGAAATTTCCTTATAGCGGAATCGATCCAAAAACCCTTTTTTGACCTCCTTTTTCATGTACAAATTAAGCTACATGACCTTATCCAGCGACGCGGAAATCAAGCATTTTTTCGGGGGGCATTCGATAGCGCCAAAAACCACAAGCGCCAACGCCGCAAGCGCCAGTCCGTAACCGACAAACGAGAAAAGTCGCAAACGCCAAAGTTCGTATATAGGTTAGGTTAGGTCAAGTTAGGTTAAGTTAGGTTAGGTAAGGTTAGTATTGCTGTTAAGACCTTTGGCGTTTGCGACTTTTCTCGTTTGGCGGTCAACGGATTGGCGCTTGCGGCGTTGGCGCTTGTGGTTTTTAGTGCTTTTGACAGCTACCCATTTTTTCCAGAAAACTATAGTATCAGACCGTTGCACTCAAATCATACGCAAGTCAGTCACGCCAATTTTAAGACCTCTGGGTCCCTCTGCATCTATGGGACATTTTGTTATAGAACCTTGTGCGTATTAAAAGAAATTGGTCGCCACCCTATCGACTCCTCTCGGAGTGTACTCCCAGAAACTGATGTCACAAATTGAGATACCTTAATATCAGAAAATAAATACGACCCTTTTCAACGGGACTCAATAGAAAAGTTATCTAGTGTCCTGTTCGCAGAACACGAACAGCCCATTTTATTTTTCGTTTCGCGGCTTATCCTAGGCTGGCTGTTCAGAGCTCGCAAATATGTCGGGGCTCAGCGGCGCACGGCTCGGGGACCCGAAAAGTAAACACGACTACGCCAATTAGATTTGTGAAAGAGATAGACCACATTCAATCTGTGAACCACGATATTTCTCGATACGTCTCGATATCGCTCACCCGCTTCCATTAGAGCTCTGCGCCGATAAATCGATAAAGTGGTTTGACCACACTGATAACCGCGACATATGGCCATACCACCACCGACGCCGCACAGAATGGCGGGCGAATATGAGCAAAGAAAACACTTGTTGTGCCCAACTAGCTGCCCATCCTCAGGACTGCATCGGAGGAATTGTCCCAGTTTGGGAGGAGGTATATTGACACCTATTTTGAGAATTAAGGCTGAGGAGGCTAGTTCCGCACTGTACTCTCTCAAAACCTTCGAAAGAAATTCGCTCGTTTAAACCAAAAGCTGACAATGCCGAAGCTTCGAGTGAATGAAATTTAACCCATAACAGCCCAAAGCATTTAAAGTGAAATACAGCCTAAGAGAAATTGGAAGGATTGTTTTTATCAAAACACGAAATTTTAAGCTTTGAAAAATGCCAAAATTATTAAATTTCAGGATTTCAGAGGGGTTATGTTTTCTAAATTTTAACAATATTAAACTGAAAAGATCCTCTAAAATATTTTTTTTTCTGTTTCCGAATGGCTTCGCTGGGCGGTAGTGGGTTAAGCTTAAAAGAGTGAATTTACTCGAAATCTTTAAGAGAGCAAGTTTTAAATTTATTTCCCTCGTCTTTTTGTAGTCCACCTTTCATTTCCGAAGAAATTAGTTCGTATTTGAAATAGAAGCGTTTTCGCATAGAAAGCCTCTTCTATAGATTTTGACCTTTGAGCTTCTTACCTTAGACAGACTAAAGATAGCATACTTGATACACTATGGAGAGAGTTTTCTTCGTCCATACTTTTGCCTTTTAAGTTCTTGTACTCCGGAGAAAATGATTCCTTCACGAGTAGAAACCAATCGCAATTTACTTTTCAGCGAAGCTCCTGAAATGAGGAGAGATTTCTAAACACAGAAAACCACTAAAGAAATGAGATTAGAGAGCATTGCATGTCGAAGATCAAAGCGTGGCAGACACCGCAGTGATGCTCAGCACCTGTACTTGAAGTTTGCGCTTTTCATTTGTGCTGCATTCGGAAAGTGGGATTCTCGGCTCGAAACTAAAATATGAGTCTGTAGTTCATCGGTGCCTATGGAGATGTGTTCAACGGGCTGAACGCTCAAGACAAAGCGATTTCGCTGCAAGTTCACACTCCCTCTTGAGATATCGCTTTCAGAGCACCATTCCGTTAAGACCTCCCTGCTGTTTCCTCGGTGTCACGTGCCTCGAAGACTAGGGCGAGGTGCGATTAACAATATTAAAACACGAAATAAAGTTTTAATATTCTGAGTTAACCCAAAACAGCTCAAAATATTTGAAGTGAAATTTAGCTTAAGAAAAATTCGGAGGATTTTTCCTATTAAATTACGCAATTTTAAACTTTGGAAATGCTTAAATTATTAAATTTGTTCCAGATGGATTTTTTTTTAAATTACGAGACTGAACTAAAAAAATCCTCTTAAATTTGTCCTGTGCTTTTTTCTACGATAACGCTCCGTTTAGTTTAGCGATGGAACGCTTTACGCGGAAGGAGGAACGTTCAAATTTACGGTGCAATGAAAAGATATGGCGTGTTCGAAGGGGCTAATTGTTGAGTGCATGTGATTCGGCGAGGTACGGCAGGGAAAGTAGGGCAAGGTGTAACATATACTCTGTCGCTTTAATACACTCGCGGGACTAATCATTCCAAGCAAGTTTCTTTTATTTCTTCTGGGAGACGAGGAGTTAATGGGACGCTGAGCAGACGGAACGGCGCCGAGAGGAACTTTCTGGAAAGATTACTCCGCGGGAGTGGAGACGTGAGCACTGCGCCGCTTGTGGAAGCCGTGCTTTTTCTCATATTGAGGAGTCGAGCCAGCTTGGCATGGGGGAGATGTTTCTGGGAACGTGGGCGTGCAACCGATGTTACAAGGTACTTCAAAGTGTCCACTGATAAAGTTCATACCTGTTTCAAGTTCTCTATAAGTTTTAAGGGTCATGCACAAATTACGTAACGATAAGTAGGAGGGTAGCTGTCATAAGCGCCAAAAACCACAAGCGCCAACGCCGCAAGCGCCAATCCGTAACCGCCAAAAGTCGCAAACGCCAAAGGTCTTAACCGCAATACTAACCTTACCT
>Ga0058701_10004735_pt1 | contig 11115 bp, 10 predicted proteins | sample AgamicOrMae_FD_97039 | JGI IMG/M metagenome (GOLD analysis project Ga0058701, IMG submission 97039) | Agave microbial communities from Guanajuato, Mexico - Or.Ma.e | ecosystem: Host-associated > Plants > Phyllosphere > Phylloplane/Leaf | place: Guanajuato, Mexico | collected 2012-06-04 | reverse complement strand
TTTAGTGATAAAAGTTGAAGGATCAAAAATAAAATCCATCCGGAGTCGAAATAACGCGAGCGAAGCGAGCGGAAAATTTGTCGATTTAAGGAAAATTTTGGCTTTGGAAAGTGCTTTTGCCAATATTGGGGGCGCTCACGTCAATATGGGACTTTCAAACGAGTGAGTTCAAATGAAGTAGTTTTTCCCTGAGATTTCCCTGAGTTTTCCAGGGTTGAAAAAATTCCCTGAGATTTCCAGGTTTTCCAGGGTGCTGGACACCCTGATCCTAGGAAAAATTTGGCGTTCATGAAAAAGTCATTACCTCAATGCAAAATTTTGGGCAGATCAAAATATGACCACTTCGTAGTAAGGTCAACCTTGCCTCGTAGCGGGAAAACCCTTAAGGGGTTTATCATTACTGACAACGCGCAGAATAGCCAACTTTTGGTGGATTATGGTATTTCTTTTCCTGTACTAAAAACGTTACGTTACAGTCGACCCCCCCCCCTTCCACCGTAAGAGCGCAATTTCATTAATGAATAGCCCTTAAATTAATCTTTGATAATTTGGATTCGTTCTGGTCGGAGAACTTTGTGGTTTTCGTAAATAGACCTCACCAGACTTCTGCCATGATCGGTCGAATTAAATCGGTGAGCTGTTTGTGCCAAGGGAGTTCTTGGGAAGTCTGAAGAAGAGAAAGGAGAAATTCCGGATCACCGAGGGGGCCACTCCAAATAGGGCCGAGTTGCAAAACAAACTGGCCCGGTAGACGTCCCTGGCAACCACAGGAAATCGATTGCAAGGGGTTTTCTGAAATAAGATCAACAGTGTTAGGAGAGTTTCACCTCAACCTAAAAACAAGATCTCTGTGGGAACTCACCCAAAACATAAAGTGACTGAGGCATGAAAGCTCTGTCTTCACACATGCTGCAATGAGCTAAACATTGCAAATTTTCCAAACTTGAATTTGCATCTGCTGAGCCTTTAGTGACTGATACTATTAGCGTCAATGATGACTTAAAAGCTACAGTACATAATACTTTCAACCCTTTGTTGAATTTTGCTGCTGATCTGCAAAGGAAATGGGAAAATAAGGACATAGCCGTATTCTACCCATAAGAAGCAAAAGGCTGTACCATTTTTTTTCTTTCTTTTGAAGACAGTTGTTTGATGGAGGGGTTGCTTACCTCACCATTCCTGCAATAATTAGTCTTAGTGCCAGTTCTTTTGAATACATGGTTTTCCCAATCCTTCCACCATAGTTTCTCAATGCTACATCAGGGTTCCGTCCATAGAGAGCACAGTCATCCTTTGTAGTGATGGCTAATATTCCTCCTCTCACAATACTCCGAAATGCAGCATCAAAGAAATGAGATGCAGAGGTATGGCAGTCTAGATATCTGTAATAAACCCTTGTCAAATGATTTCACTTCTATCCCAGTGTGTGTTTTAACTATAGTCAACACTTACATAAAATGAAATGGTCTCTGGTGAAGTATAATACAAGGATCTTCCTTTGTAATTTCTACTTTAACATCATTATTTTTGGCGTTTTCTGTTATCACACTGAATGATGTTTCATGAGGATCATTGATTGTAACTTGAAGATTTTCTCCTATGTACTTTTTCCACAGCAAACCAGATATGCCTGTCCCACCAATCCCATCCAAGCACAGAATTTTACGATTGTCTGTCACTCCTGGCAAACCATTCTTTGATATACATCCCACGGTTGATGTAATTAAAGACCTGTTGATGAAACAAATAATAGCATTAAGGATATGCAAGAAGTTGAGGTTGAGACATCCATTACAGTAGTTTGGCATGACAATAACAAATCAGAAATCTAACCTTACACAGCTGAACAGTAATTTGAAATAATGTTCACATGCTACATTCTCCAAACTATTGGCTTACCTCAGATGTTTTATGTTCTTGTCGTAAAATGCCTCGTCTCGCTTGGGTGACAGTGACGATTTGTTGACACAAATTTTCAAGCCCTCTTCAACTACATTTTCAAATTCTAATGTTTTGTTAGCTTTTTCCATGGTTATATTGTGGGCACGATAACACGTGCTAGGAAACTACAAGGACCCCTTCTTCAAATTTTGAATAAGACTGCCTGAAAGGCCAATCTCAGTCCACCATTAAACGATAACAGTCTGCTCTCACGCATATGTCACACATTAAAATTGTTTTATATTTACACAGCTTTACTTTTTATGTTCATGTATAATATAACCTCTTCAAATCTGTCAAAATGTATGTTTACTTTTTTTATTTTCCTGGAACGAACCAGAGAGCCAACATGGCGGACTAAAAACTTAATAGTCATTGCTGCGAGGATGTTGATCATAGAACATAAAATATTACCTGAATAATATTTTATTAACTCATTAAGCTTGAAAAAAAAATTAAAGGAAAAATGCGATATTTTGCTGGCTTTGTAACATTTTCTTAGCGTTTTGTTAGGTTTTGTAAGTATGGTGACAATGCTTCATTAACACCAACGTATGCGTTAATACGAGGTTAATACTTCCCAGCCATTATTAACTTAAATCGAGATTGCTTCAGAATGATGTTAATATTTCAGGATATCTCAATGTTTGTTTTGGATTAATTGTACCCTTTAGACTATTACGATGTTTTAAAGATTGGTTTATACATGAAAGTAACTTTTTTATCGTATTAAGGATGGCACAAGTATGGCGCTAAAATTTGAACATGCTTCAATCTGGTACGGACCCCGTAGGTTTGAATAGAGTCCTTAATATTAAGATCTCTTGGAAAATTCCCATAAGCGCGGCATCAAAAAAAAAAGACAAAAAAGTAGGGCTTATGATAAAATCCACGATAAAATGAGCATTATGCTTCTTTTAATTTTATTATTCTTGAAGGATTTCAAATTTCTCTAAGAATAAATTAAGTGCTTATACGACGTATACTTGAGCACAAGTTTGAGACTGGATGTTAAAATAAGAATTATGTGTGTAAAAAATATGAATTTATTTAACATTATCGGAGGAGTTTGCTTCACACGCCTTGCCATCTAGATAAGTCATAACTGACCGTGCCAGCGAACGGTAAGCAGCTCCGTGGCTCCCTTCGGAATTCGACGCGACGATAGGCACACCATTATCTCCTGCGTCAGCAATATCAGGATGGGTTGGAATATCACAGTAAATCTTGACTTCGACCCCCAGATCAAAAACGTCTTTAGCGTCCTTCAGAGTCGATAATGGCACCTCAGAGCCGCATTTTGGGCAAACAGCACCGGTCATGTTGCGGACTATACCCACGACGGGGACGCCCAAGGTTTTTAATAAAGATGCTCCCCGTTGAACAACCTGTGCTGCAATCGTATGTGGAGTGGTAACAATGAGTGCACCTCCCAATGGTAATGTTTGTGCTAGAGAGATCATTGAGTCGCCTGTCCCAGGAGGAGTGTCTATGATTAATACATCCAGAGGATCCCAAGCTACTCCTCTTGTGAGACGCTGTATAGCCTGCATTACCATTAAACCTCTCCAAGCAATTGGAGCACCCTCCTTTACTAAAAGTCCCATTGACATGCTGTAAAAAATAGAAGGTTGAATACACATTGCATGTATCAAGATACTAACTTGTGTATTGTTTGCACTCACCATTTAACCCCATAATTTGTCAGTGGAATAATTAAGCCTTCTGCAATGCAAAAATGGAGTTTCAGTCTCTCTCACTTATTTACAATTTGAGCACTAATACAAGAGTTGTTTCTATATTGGAAAATTACATAAATTTTAGCTTACTTGAATCCGTCAGAGGCTGTTCATGCAGATTCATCAGTAAAGGTAATGATGGCCCAAAAATGTCTGCATCAAGAAGACCTATCTCTTTATTGGGATATTCTTGCTTCATTGCCACAGCAAGGTTCACTGAAAGAAAAAAGAAAAAAGAATAATTACAAGGATATTCTCTGTCATTGTCATGCATAAAATAATGGATTTTATACATAAATGATTGCTTACAATGCCTTTACCTGATGTAGTAGATTTGCCAACACCACCCTTCCCCGATGCAACTAGAAGAATATTTTTGACACCAGGTATTTCTTGCTTTTTAGGAAGTCCTCGAGACATCATAGCTGCTTGATGAGATTTTACGTCATTTTCTAGTGGCTTTGAAGAAAATTTTCTTAATTTTACTAAGCTCTGTATGAAAAAAAATTCATGCCATTAAGATTATTAACAAAGAAGCATTCACCCACGAGAATCCGGGAAAATTGTCAACCGAAACACATGGAAACTTTAACACTTACACAACATAACCTCCCAACAGGCCCACTATATTGGCGTAAAGCCATATTAAAAGATGACAAGGGAGCGAAAATGCGTCAAAATAATCTAGGAACTTTGCTCTACGCTTTAAAATACATCAGAAGTAGAAAATATAACATTAATATTATGAAAATTTGTTAAATAAAAATGTTTACGACTGTTTACGAAAGGACACTTGTCGTCTGCTGTTCACCGCCTTGTCCAAAGTTTCCCCCAGCTTGACGTATCTGTCGTCTGCTCACCTCGCTCCTCTCCTCCCAAAAAAACTCAGTGCGCTCTGAACACTCTGACGGGTCGGTCCACCAAAATTATCCTTACATTCCTGTAGATGTTGTGATGAACGTGGTTATATCCTCGTAGCGTGGTAACGTTGTGTCATAATGGAAGACGTAAATGGTTGCGGCGGCGTCGTTTTACAGGAGACCTTCTACATCCTCTCCAAAAAGAACACCACCTATTCTGTCAGATTGACAGAGAAGGGTCTGAGTCTTGTCAGAGAGAGTAATGGCAACACTAAAACAGAGACGATCATGCTGGACGACATCATCGGCTGCAGATGCCTCCGCAGCAAAAGAAAGTCGGGCGGTTCATGTGCATGTCGCCCCAACGGTAAAAAGGACATGAAGGTGGTCGAGGAAAACACTTTCGAGCCGGACGAGAAAGATGTTAGTGCCTATTTGTATATCTACGCGTACGTTTTGAAGAAACCCAAAGTCGGGGCAGCGAAAAGGGAGAGGATGACACTCACGTTACGGTTCCGCTCGTTCGACAAATTCGAGGACAACATGAGGGAGGCCGACAAGTGGCGAACTGCCCTCAAGTGTCTCATGAAACATTCCCCCATTCCGCGCTTTATCCTCAACTGCGATGGAGTGAGCGGCTCGCCTCTAGGTAAGTAATATCATCAATTACTCACGGTGTCCGTAGTTATATAGGTAAGCGTGTCGAACCCTTCCTCAGCATTGACCCTGCATGACGATCAATACCGTTCATAACCTAGAACCCGGACGGTACTCTCGATAAGTTTACCGTACCGATACACCGAAATTCGTTCGAACTTTTGTCAAAAGCCGTCGTGTATTTCCTCTCCTATCTCGCACTAGGTTAACTTAGTTGAGTATGTTAACGTGAAGCTGATCAGCTGGTCCATTATCTCTAACCACGCTGATGTTGATTTGCCCCTCGCCCTTGTCATCCCAACGTGATCAGTAAAGGTTTGCTCCGCGTATAAAAGCTGTTTATTTTGGTTTTGAAAGACGTTTATATCCGGGATGAAGATCTCGAAATCGCTCAGGTTAAAAAATTAGCCGAACAATAGTAGTCGGGTCGGGTTAATATACTTTTGATGGTCCTTACACCTGAGATAAAGACGTACGCATAACACTTCGGATCTTGGAAGCGCACGCGATATCTTGACACAAAGATTGTGAGTCGCTGGAATCGGACTACTGTCCTGTATAAGCTACATTCTAACGTTATTTGAAAAGATCGTGAAGTTTTAAAAGTAATTGTGTAAGAAACGCATCATTTGCGTACGTGTTTTCCCGGTAATTATGGATATTATCAGTGTATTGAAATGATGCACGGACGGCCACTAATAACTCAAGGCTTTTGGAAATATGTATAAAATTTATTAACTTTATACTTGTTGCGCTACCTTTTATTTAAAGAAGAATGAATAAATATCTGGAGCTGAGCATTCTGTTTTCGGCTGATCTGGGTCAGCGGGTCGATTCTCGTTTTTCGAGGTTGGCATGGGCAGTGGTTCCTGTCCGTCACAAGACTCGGATTGTGAAGCGGACGAGTTTATTGTTGCAGTATTACGTAGGCGCCGGCGCCAGCATCTGAGCGCCTCATGTGTTGCGCCGCGCAGCGGCCGGCCACGGTGAAAGTAACCCTCTCTTCCGGGACAACTCTGTAAATTCGAAAAGTTCCATTTTGTATCTCCTATGTGTTCTACCTTTCGTTGCCAAGCGGAGCGAGCCACGAGGCGCAACCTAACCGAGGTTAACCTAACCAATGTTAACCTACCTAACATAAGTTAACCTAACCAAGGTTAACCTATAGGGTAGCCTAACCTAGGTTAACGTATAGGGAGCTTAGCCTAGGTTAACATATAGGGAGCCTAACCAAGGTTAACCTATAGGGTAACCCAACCTAGGTTAACCTAACCTAGGTTCACTTAACCAAGGTTAACCTAACCATGGTTAACCTAAAATATTAACTTAACCAAGGCTAGGTTAACCTAGGTTAACCTAACCTAGGTTAGCCTAACCTAGGTTGATCTTACCTAGGTTAACGTAATTTTGGTTAACCTAACTTAACCTAGCCTAAGTTAACCCAACGTTAACGATGTCATACCAACCCAACGTCATCACGTCCACGTTATAACGTTGTTAAAGTTAACCCAACGTAGGTGATAATAGGTAAAGTTTGGTTAATCAGGATGCCCTGCGCCTCGCTCAGGTGGCCTTTGCGACGTCAGGAAGAACTCAAGAGGAGGGAAACGTATCTTTTCAGTGAGAATTGGCCTTCGGAGGTGCGTTGCGATAAAGTAATTCCCGAAAATTTGATCTTATCTCTGAAACGTCGATATCTTCGACATTCTTGTTGAGACTTGACCTTATTTCGCTGTTAAAGATTGAACCCTTCTCTTACTCATCCCTGGCAAGTCGCCCTCGTTATACCACATCTTGGAAAAGTTGACCTCTCTCCAAGGGCGGTTCTAAGACTGGTCCCGGGAGGTGGTCCAAGTATTCCTTGTCACGCGGGTTGCCTATCTTAAACACTTCACTGATAAAATAATAGTTTCAATGATCGAAACAATCGTAAGTTATTGAAAGAACTACGTAGAGCCAGCAAATAGCACAGGGTAGGTAGAGGCGATTAGAAAGAAGAACTTTTGGTGAAATGCGAACTTGGCCAAGCGAAGTCGCACCTTTATGAATGAGCTACGATATGTAAGGAATTATAAGGAATTTTACGTATTTTTTTCTTCATTTCTGTCAATTCTCGTATTTTGCTCAACATTTTCAGATTTCATTCAAAAAGGCCAGGACTTTGTCCTGCGTTTTGCCCACCTTTGGACCTCTAGGCGGGGGGGGGGGTCCCCCCCCCAAAAAAAAAGCCTTGCCCCTTTCTAAAATTTCTGCCACCAAATCTTTCCACCTTTTTTCTTACAAGGGTAGACGTCATTTTTTTTCGTCAATTTAATTTTTGGAAGAATGAACTTCAATGGAAAACTGGTAAAATTTACCTTTAGACCAGTAAAAAAAAAGAACTTAAAAAAAGAACTACAAAAAAAAAACCCGGAGAATAGTACTTGACAATTGCTGCGAGAATCGGGGAAATACCTGCGACCCGATAAAAACCAAGAACTACTTTTACTAAACTTCTTTATTGCCGGCGTTTTCGAATGCGGTCACTTCTCATTTCCATAATTTTTGGAAGCACAAAAGAAAGACCAATAAAAACAGCAACTTTCTCGTTCCAAGTAGGAACGATACCGAAAATAACTTTTTTCGAAAATGTCCGTGTTTTTAACGAAGGTTGTCGCATGTGACATTGCTATATTCGCGATCTTTTTGATTGAAGTTATATATTTACTTTTTTTACTACACCGTCGTGTTTTATCCCCATTTTTGCTTGAAATGCTTTTTACCAGGCATAGTCAGATAAGCATTAGGCGAATGGTTCGAAAATCATAATTTTTTTATGTCTATCTCTCCGTGACTTATCGTATTTTATTGGTTCTGTTTTTGCGTTTTACTTTTAATCAAGCTGTCATTTCTTACAGCTCTAAATAAGTAATTTACAAAAAGAAGTTCTCGCGCACGGCAGGACACCGTAAAAAATGCAACATATCCTGACCCATAAGCCAGCTCTATCTGAGGTACCGGTAGCTTAAGTCAGTACAACCGAACCAAACTTAAGATGATAATCTCATCTTAAGTAACCTAACACAGCCTGAAACAACCTGATCCAGCCTCACCCAACGTGACATTATCTAATCCAGCTTAAGAACTGAACCGTAAGTAACCTAACCCAACCTAAAATGACCTAAACCTTAAGCTACTTTACTTATTGTAGAATGAAAGGATCTAAAATACCTTTACCCAGCGTAAAATGACCTAAAGCTTAGGTTAGCTAACGCTACCTTACCTAATCTAGCATCAAATGACCTAAGATACGTTAACCCAACCTAAAATGACCTAACCTAACCTCATCGAACCTAATCCAGCGTAAAATCACCTAACATATGATATCCCAACCCAACCTAAAATAACCTAAATTAACGGAGCTGGCTTACGCAGGAGAGCAAGACTCCTGAAACCTAACTTCCGCTACCGCAATGAAGAAAACATGTGTCATCCTTGTCTGGCAACATCTTTTCTTCTCATGAAAATTGTCTGGAAACGTAAATATATAAGCTGGAAAGGCCAGTAGAAATCCCTGTTGGAAATCCCCTGGAAGCAAATATCCCGACTTTGCACCTCTCACTCCCGCCAACGCGTCGCCGGCGCTCCTCTCCGTCATCGCCACCGCATACATGAGTAAACCTCGCCTCCCGGTAAATCGAAGTCACCGCAACAATGCCTCATCGCATCTGCCTCAAGCCTCCGTGTTTCTGGCCTTGATCGATACTCTTATGAAAAGTATCTCTTTGTCAAGTTTACCCGAGGAACCTAACCTATGTTGCGGTCTACGCTAACCTAAGGTATTACAAAACGTATGTTCATCTAAATCCATAACCTTAGTCCCAAACTCTTAATTTAATATGTCCTTATTTCATACATTCAATTCTATGGTAACTTCCCTTATAACTTAACCTTATACAACTAAAACTATAATAACGTGAACCAACACAACTTGACCTAAAAAACGTAACCTAACACAACGAAACCTAAAAAACCGTTACTGTACTCAACATAACTTAACCTATCACAAATGAACCTGAAAAAACCGCAATTAACCGTAACTAACATTTTTTTTTGAAGATGCAGTGTATGTCGTGTGCTGGAGCCAATTCTTATTACAGCTCGTTTCCATCCAAACTTCCAAATTCAAAATTGTCATCCCTTGAAATTATTATAATAATAATAAAATATCAAAAAAAGTTGGAGCGATCAGGTCCATATTGCGCCAAAAATCCTTTTCCCTTTTGAAAAACTGCTAAAATTTTGACTGACCGAGCTTAAACATGTCAGAAATACGAGATGAACAATGCTCATGAATTTTGTCGCCAATGACCCTGGTCGTTAAAGAAATGACATAAATGAAAATAAAGTACAGTACATGAAATCTGAAAACTTTTAATTATCCTTAGGTGCTCGAAAGGTTGTTTTGGCTATGGAGGCCCGCCTCACCGCGTTGATCAGTGGGAGGGGGGGGGGCACTTCACCGCGAAACTTGCAATTAGCTGCCGCCTGTGAAGCTGTCCATTAATTATTGAAGTAACGCTGACTTATTATTCTGACAGCTGACAAAGTTTTGAGTGCTTACTTGTCTTCCGGCAAGTATATTACGTCACGTATACCGCGTTCATTACGTGGTAATTTGCATCGGGAATTCGAAATACATTTTATTTTTGATGCTTAAAATATCTAGGTAGTTTTCGGTATAGATTTCGATATTTAGCCGCTGTGACTTTTATAATGGGCGCCAAATACCTCCCTTTCTTTTGTCCTTTCAAACTTAAACAATTAAATTCAGCTCAGGGATTTTTTGTCCTATTAAACTTAAATAATTAAATTTGGCCCTGTTCTTTTTTTATTTTATAAACTTACATAATCAAATTTGGCCCTGTTTTATTTTTTTTTAAATTTTTTTTTTTACTTAAATAATTAAATCTGTAACTTTTTTTTCAAGAAAAAGGAAGCATACTTTACAGATAAATAACAGAAATCAAATTGGCATCTAAAAGTGTAACTTCCCCATTTCCTTCGCAGAAAAAAAATCGCGTGATATTATTTAGAACTGGGACAAATCGTAGACGCTTTTCGATACGTAACGCTAGAGTTTCATAAGCGTCGTAAAGCATTTTTTTCTCATCTTTTTCGTTGCAAACAATCGCTTTAGGTTAACGGGAAAAATCAAAAGCAGCGATGTAAGATGTATGATAAAAATTTATCGACTTTTAATAATCCTTGTTCTTCCCTGTATAGACCTACAGTACGCAGCCAAATATCGCTCAAGAATAATTAGAGAAGAACTCGAGCTTTACAGTCAAGTCCTAAATATTAGTAACCTCTCTCTTTCGCTTTTTTTTTGTGGTCGCCTGCGGGACTATAGATCAAAGCCCCCCCCCAAAAAAAAACAGTAATACTTAAAAAAAAGTCGTTCGATTTTGAAAGACATTTCTCGACGAGTTTCCTGTACATTGTAAATTGGACGGAATAACAAAATTGTCGATGTATCGTGCTGTTCTGACATCGGTTTGATAAGGAGATAGTAGATTGTGAAATCGACGTTTTGAAGTTAGCGAATATATTTGGGTCATTCCATGCCACTTCGACACGATTTTGTAGTGACCCCCTTCGATTTCGCTCAAAATCGCCTAAAATGTTCCATGAGAGAAGGGCCGCCCTTCTCTCATGAATGTTCCCATTACTCTATGATGTTCCTTTTAGTGGTGTGACCAAAGGTGCCAAAACGTTCCTTCGAAAAAAAATTATTTTTCAAGTAATTACCAAAAATCGATTTTTTCCAAAACGATTTTTTCGACCTCAAAATGGATTTTTAGCTATAAAATCCGTATTTTTTATCCGAATTTGATGTTCGAGGTCTTGTTTTGTTTGGGAGGGACTAAAGAACACGT
>Ga0058701_10004734_pt1 | contig 11117 bp, 6 predicted proteins | sample AgamicOrMae_FD_97039 | JGI IMG/M metagenome (GOLD analysis project Ga0058701, IMG submission 97039) | Agave microbial communities from Guanajuato, Mexico - Or.Ma.e | ecosystem: Host-associated > Plants > Phyllosphere > Phylloplane/Leaf | place: Guanajuato, Mexico | collected 2012-06-04 | reverse complement strand
CTAAATATTGGGCCAGGTCCGAGAATTTGTGCTGTTGTGGGCGGTGCTGGCGGAATGGGCGTTCACAACTCGCAAATGCGAAGTTGCCTTCGAAAGGGCCTCTTGCGACAAACTGCGTCTTTCAAAGTATACTACAATCGCAACACTTCTGCATGGTGTCTTCTTGCCTTTTGGATTCCCCTTTGGCACCTCGATGCCCCCCCCCCGGTATCTGTTGACCCTCCCCAACGCCGAGCCCTGCATATCGACCGAGCTCCACTCAGTTCTCCCCAACGCTATTTGTAACTGGGGCATCGCACTGCGACCCTATGGCTGGAAGGTAACCTCACGGCGGGTCCCGTGAAACGTCACGGGATGTCACAAGTCATCCTTGGACTAAAAGTAATTCGTTCCTGACTCGTAATCATGGATGTTAGCTTAATGGAAGATGTGTGTCCAAATATTTAACGACTCGCATAGTTTTGCGAGCTCTGCATGTACGTCGGAAACACTTCTCAGCGGGGTCCACTCATTCCTTATTCCTTTTGTATAAAGCAGTGAATCGCGTAAATTTTTTCCTTAAATCAAGGATTTAAAATAAAAATTTCCACCGTTTGAGTTTTAGGTAAATTTGTTTTTTGAATCATTGACTTGCTGTGTTTTTTCTTTTTTTTTAATATAGCGTACATCTATGATTTTGGCATTAACTAATTTAATGCATCGATGTCTGCCCTTTGCTGTAGTGGGGCACTTAAAGACTTTGTAAGGGATACCTTCAAAAGGGTTGGTAATTTTCAGTGACATTATCAAAATTATCAATGACATTGTTGAAAGTCTCCTTCTGTACTGATGGTCCGTCACTGACATAGTGATAAAAATAATCAGTGACATCACAATGAGAGGGGGCCATTCCTTCAGTTTGCAGAAAAAATGAAAACAAATAAACGACTCGTCACCTGAGTACTTTAATTGGCAACAACGATAGAGATAAATACTTATAAAAAATCGAGATATCATCAAAAATGATTATAATAATAATACCAATGGTACCGTGCCGTGGTACCAGAAATTGTGAGTACCATGAAGTTTGCCAAAGAAAGCGGAAAGTTCGGGGCAATAATGTAAGATAATAGGCAATAATTTTCAAAGTATCTCTCTAAGAAGTGAACTTGTCATCGGGAACAACGCTATCGCAGGAGATGAATGGCTTCTTAACAATAATACACGCTTGCGTGCAAAGTAGAACCCCCCTTAGGAACTCGAATGTACAGTACGAACAAGTGGATAAGGACGATACATTAACCTGCTCCCCTCCCGCCTTGAGTTTAGCGAGATAATTTTTAGAGCCTCATAATTTTCAGAGTAGGGGACAACGAATGAGATTCGTGAAGAAAATAATATTTCACAAGAAACATTAAAGAATCACGGTGCAACTTTTCTAGGGCAAGGACGCCTAAAAGATTTTCGCCAACAATAATTACGCGTGGTGTGTTCCTTCCATGATATATAGGAATTTACAAGGCGGCTGTGTGATAAAGGTGAACCGCGATTTCTCATAGAAAGATGGGCTTCTAGACAGATACTATGTTTTGAAAAGTGCACTATTTATATCTTTCATCACGATGAGCGGAGACAGGCATAGACTACTTAACAGAACAAGTCGTTACATCCTGGCCTTACTTAGCTAAACCTACTTTAATAAAACCTAACACGACTTAACCTAATCTTCTATAAAACCAACCATCACAAAGTGTTATGATTTGCAGAAAGTACTGTCACCGGGAAGTTAGCGGTAGAAGGCTTGACAACAGCCAAGCGAAGCTACACACCGAGCTCTAGTACATGGTTATACATCGTTTATTTTTATGATGAAATAAAACGTGGAACACAAGAGTTAAGCAAAGTCCAGTAAACAATGATAATTCAAAGTTGCGTTTGATAAACACGAGATGGCACGACGACTGGGTCTTAGGTGAAGCAACTTTCTCCTGGAAGAGGAGCTTTCATGCCTTTCTTTTTATAGTGGGGATGTAAATTCCATCGGCGGCCATTTCAGCGCGCCCCTTAACGGCAAGCGTTTCCGGATGAAAGCTTTTCGGTCACGCGTGATGAGAAGTCGTAGAAGGTCTACACGTGTTTCATATGAAATGACTCGCACTGAAAATAAAATTTGACGGAAGCCCTACCGAAATTATCCTCTTTTTGATTCTCCGCCGATAAAAAAAGAAGATATCTCCCAGCCCTGTCTGCTATGTTTTGGGTCGATAATGCGAACACTTCTTTTTGGCGAGTTTTTAAGTTAGGTAAATTTCGCAGAATGGCTTCTCGTGTTCGACCTCCTATCGTCCAGCCAAGCGAAGCGACAGCTAAGCGACATCTAAGCGATAGCTAAGCGATAGCTAAGCTATAGCTAAGCTACAGCTAAGCGATAGCTAAGCTATAGCTAAGCGATAGCAAAGTGACAGCGAAGCGATAACGAAGCGATAGCTAGGCGATAGGTAAGCGATAGCGAAGCAGCGAAGCGATAGCGAAATGATAAGAAAGCGATAGCGAAGCGAGGCATACGGCATGCTACCTAACGTACTAGTAAACTGGAAGTCTCATGATAACACTATACATCTTGGTAAACCAAACGTAACAGATGGCACAACATACACAACCAGGTAAGCAAGGTTAGGTTAAGTTAGTACAAGATGTGCTTGTTGCCCTGCTCCGCTACGAATTTCCCTGCACCTCAGCCTGCTCGTCTATAACCAAAGATCAATTCAGCTCGATAGGTTAGGTTGCGTGTCGTATGCATTGGTACACTCAACTCAAAAAAAGAAGGAAAACAAGAGTTGAAAATTCGACTTTCCAAAGTGATCTCTTAATGTGTTATTACCGACGTTGGCACCATCATGATGGTTCTGTTAGTATATACAAATTGTTCCAAAAATACCAACGAAACTATATTTTCCTGGAGCGTGGGCCTAGCTCTTGGTAGGTAATCTACACGGATATCCAGGCGACATTAAGTACAACAGTTTAATACAAATTCTCCTATAAATGTATTGAATAAGCAGCTTCCTCTTGGTTAAATTTATCGGCATTGTTCACCGAAAGGTTAGAGGTCATATCGAGTGCCTTGTTATCTTCGCATCTGAGAGGGACTGTGCGTCAGCTGATGACAGCCGTCAGTGTCAATAAAAAATTGTTTCCCACGAGAAAGGGTCAACCAAGGTCGACAAAGTATAAAACCAATAATTTAAAAAAGACAGAGGATTCATAATAATTGATATAGAGGATGTATCCATGAGTGGCATTTTCTCTAATAATTTGAGATTTTGCCTTGTTACTTCCGTTATGAAAATACTAAAATACATTTTTTTTCACGGAGTTTGAGAGCTTTAATTTCTACACTTTGTTCGCTTTACTTCGATTGATAATTTTGTCGGCACGTTTGGTAACATAAACACTGAATATAGCCGATACAATAAACACGACAAAATGAAATACCTACTGAACGAGAATTAAAAACAATATTGTTTTAAAATGGCCAACGAAAAGTTTACATCAATTTACGGAAAAAGCAAAGTCGTTTTGGAGCACGAAAGCATACATAACACAATATATAAATGTACAACCTACTAATGACGTATTTTTCTGTTTCCGGCTGGTTTTGAACATTTAACGAGTAATATTGCCGTTGATATCATAACTGTATCGTTTTTATTAAAATCAGTTTGGGGATTTTACAGCTTAAAATATGATTATACACTCATCAAAAAAAAACTTAGTTTAAAAAAACAAATTTAAAAAATCGACAAAAAATATAAATCGATTGTTATAGAAATATGAAGTCTAATTGGAAGAACTTTCAAAGAATTTTCAGCAGAGTATTGAGTTTTATTTAAAAAAAGGAAAGACAAAAGCATAGCGGTCATGTATTCTTCACGTCCAGCAAGTAAGCATTCCACCAAAACTGTTCAGGGATCTAAAGGCCAAACAAGGCATTCATTTCATTTTTACGTAATATGTAACAAGGCGACGGACAGCAGTGAAGCCCAACCAAGGAAACATTTTAATTAATAAACGCAGAAAAGAATTGTAGCATTCTTTTCTCGGGGAGCAAGATCATTTTTCAGGGATGGGGGGCGTTCCTGTCATTGAACCCCCCCTTCTTAGATGCCATGCTGAAATAATACGGCGCAAAGAAAACGAGCCTCATTTTATTGTAATTTTTAATTCATACATGAAGAATATAAGAGGCGAGTAAAACGCCATAGGGGGGATTCGCTATTCAAATATAAGGGTTGGCAAAGCATTTTGGCGTTGCAAATTTATGAGCTCTTCGCCTGGGGGCGGGGCTTCATACACGCGCCCCGAAACTTATTTATGAAATTTCATCTTGTCGTGTCCACGTGAGGAAAAGAAAATTCGCTCCCCCCTTGCCCCTAAGAAAGTTTGGCTTTCCACACGGCGGGATGCACGTATTACTATGGATCTTTTTTACTCGGAACAGACTGTACGTGTCAGCATGCCGTTACTCGAGTAACACGAAAATATAAAAAGCTTTTTGGAACGCCTACCCTTTTAAAACAAGAATTTGCGCGCAATAACATGAAAAAACTTGCATCACTGAAAGCGGAAGCGGGCCTCTGACTGCTTACGCAATTCGTTTGCGTTAACGTTGGCAAAAGAAAATTAATCTACCTCCTCGTTGGTCATGATTTCCTGGTCTATGTATTCGAAAGGAGGGATATGAAAACAGGGTAATAACGTGTGAGAAAACACAAGGAATTGACGTGTGAGAGAAAATGATCAATTTTCTTTGCGCGACAGACCGTTTCTTGAAACGAAGTGTTAGAACAAGAAAACGCCCAACACTTTGATAGAATATGACGGCGTTTCTTCATATTCAATGAGAGGCAAATAAAGCCCGTCTTGATAATATCAATGCTTTTGCAAGCTTTCAAGTTGCAACATAAGGTTTGTTTTAAAGGCTCCGAAAAAAAAACAACAAAAAAAAAACTTTATTTATAATTTTATTTCTGGGATGGTATCACCTAATGGTTTAGTTTCCAGATTTTTTTATAGTTCAAGGCTTATAAAACAAAAATATTCTGTTAAGAGCGCAATCAAATGAGTCACAAGTCGCCAATTCTGAAATAGTGGTTTTTATTCCCTTCGAAGGGGGAAAAAACTATTTTTATTATTAGTTTAAGCTTAAAATAATACACACTTAAGGTGTCGGGAGAATCCTGAAAATCTACTTTTTGTAATTATCATCAGTTTATTTCCGTAAAAAATGTTTTCATAAGAGGCATCAAAAGAATAAACTTACAAAAAAAATCTTTCTATTAGCCTATTACCCGTTTCGTAAGCTAAGAGTTTAGTATATGAAATGTTAGAGGATTAAAAGGAAGCTGTTTTTGTCAACATTATAAGTACCGAAAGCGATTTGCGCAAAGTATTTTTTTTCTAGAAAATTAAGAATTTAAATTAGCAATTACCACCAATTTAGAAACGCGAATAATTCGTTATGTATTCCGACCTAAAAACTCTTTTGAAAACGTCACCAATTTTCAGGAACTGAGACTTCCGTAGATCCCCATTTTTACACACAGTCAAATATACAGTACTTTCCAACGTAAAGATTTTCTTGGAATTGACAGGCAAAGAGATGTCTTGCTGTGAAGGAAAAGGTTTCCGTTGACCCCAATAGTTGAAGGGGGCTTTTTCCGACTTCTCTTTCCTCCAGGGGTAGTTTGTTTACATTACTTGGCGATTTTCCTTTGTTTGTCTCACGTCCGTATGTTTTTATTTTTGATTTACTTTCCTTTCTCTGGCAATTCCATTGTTTGGGAATAATAGTACGTATTTAGGAGAACGATATCGATTTAGAGCAAAGAATATAAGAACTAACATAAAAGAAAAACACAAAGTTTGCAGGTCGTGTTCAAGTACTTGCAGTAAAATCGGAACTGTTAATCAACTAGAGGAATAGCGACCAGAATACTTGAAAATACTACAAGTCCTTCTCAAACGCTGTTTTTTTTTTCCTCCTTGGTTAACCCAATACCGCCCAGCGATGCCGTTTGGAAACAGAAAAATTTATTTTAGAGGATCTTTTTAGATCATTATTGTCAAAATTAAAAAAAATATCACTCGTCTGGAAACCCGAAATTTAATAATTTCGGCATTTCCCAAAGCTTAAAATTTCGTAATTTAATGGGTAAATCCTTCCAATTTCTATTATGCTAAATTTCACACCAAACTTTGGGCTGTTATGGGTTAACATTTCATTACAGTACGAGCATTATCGGCCAACTGACGTGCCTTGTGCCTCGCTCCACTTGGTTTTGTGACAAAACGTATAACACATGAGGTAGAAAATTAAATCTGTAGAATTAAAAAGAGGAAGACATTAAGTTCGCGGTTCGTGTTCAAGCACTTGCCACAAAATCGCGGCCGTGAAACAAGTTTCGTAGGGGAATAGCAGCCAGAATACTTGAAATACTCTGAATAGACTTTTGTAAAAAGAAACTTTGTATCATTAGAGCACTCCCAGCTCGTTTCTGCAGAATAACACACTCTTGCCAACAAAGGATGGAGAAACTTCCAAACTTTGCACACATTTGACCGTCTGCAACAATTGGGGGTGGTACCATTTCGTACGGCGCAGCGATAATTAACTTGGAGAATGACACGAAACAGAGCTCAAAGCGGGACATGCCTAAAATGGGACAGCCAAGTATTTCTCAAAATGGCTGTTAAACTCGTATGAGGTTTTCAGAGATTGTAGAATACAGTCAACGAAGTTGAATCTTAAGCACGGCTCAAATGATTTAGGTTTCGACTGGAAACGCTTGTAGGGAAGGGGCTATATATTTTCAGCTGTCCAGATTGGTTTGTCATGTAAGTTTACATTCTTCCAGCCGAAATTACCGAAGTCCATCTTCTATTGTAAAGGCATCAAAGTTTTTAATTAATTTAAAATTTCATCTTTGAAAAAAAATTAAAAAATTATGAAATTGGAAGAAAAAAGTAAAACGTTGACGAAAAATAAGCAAAAAAGGAACCTTTTAGAAGAAGATACAGTACGTTGTTCGATTTCAGGGGAAATTTTGAGTTATAGAGGTTTTTGACTCATAGACGCTTGCCTTTCCACATTTTCTTACATTTTCCTGAAAAAAAAAACACTCTTGCCAAAATCCAGTTTTTCAATTTTCCCCCAATTTTTCAATCAGTTTTTTTTTAAGTTAAGACGTTTGAATAATTGAGAAATACTGTACATCAGGAGAGACAGAAACATGTTTAGAATGGCAAGCGTTATTAGACATGCACCAAATAGCGACCAAAACCAACTTTTATCAGCGCTATCAAAAAACTTTTTTGCTAAATGAATAAAGGAGACCCAACAGCTTTCCAGGAAAAAAGAAACTTCCTATAGAAATACACATTAAATATGTATATCCACTTTAAATTTTAATTAACCGAAGCAGGTGCTTCCCATTTTATTCCGACATCGTCATTATCGAAAAATTCGTTTCGCTGGTTTGATTTTTTAATAGAGTCCGAGAGAGGCAGCAATAACAAGCGAGTTAATTGAACAAAACTTTGATAGAAAAAAAAATTTCGATGTGGAATTCTGTTTATTCATTCGCTTTAAAACATGTCCACATTCATGGAGCTTCTACCTTAGATGCACTCTTGATTTCACATTACTTTGCTATTGCAGATTTTTACCATAATCCCATGAGAAACTATAGCGTGCAGCCCTAACTTATGGCCCTACGAATACCGATATACCCATGGGCCCACGATCGCCCACGGGAGTTTCATACTCGTCCGCTGTTATATCGATTGGAGCGCTTGTATATTCCGGAGAGTGCAGTAAGAGTGCAGTCTTCCTGTACTCTGGGCGATCACGGAGAGAAATGGCTTAGATACGGCAACAAAACTAGGACCCATCCACAAATACTTTTTTAAATACAACTAAATCTTTCGTTACGACAACACTTTCTTGTGCTCGACAATGTAAAAGTTTTCGACATACGTAAATAGCGTCTGGGAGAAAGGAGCTTTTAAAAAAAGTATTTCCGGTTTTACTTTCAGATCAATACTTTAAACTCACTCAAAGTACTGAGACAGTGAAATTGGTTTAAGCGTAAAAACCTTGGGATTTTTGCAGTGACATTAACTTTTCAATGACTCATAGGGAAATGAAACCATATCTCCTTCAAATAGTTTCTTTTAACATTTGAACATAACTAATTCTAAGTTTGACAAAAAAAAATCTAATAAGTTGCGTTGGTAAAACTCACCTCGATTTTCATCATTTATTGAGTGTTTTTAAGAAGTCGAGAGAATGATTTCAACACATAAAAAAAATTATATCTGTAATTGTTTTTAACATGTGTTTGATCCATTCTTAATGACATCCACGTAAAGAATCTCTAACCAGTAACACGACATAATTTATGCTAAAAACTACAAAAAGATAAACTAAAGGTTTTCTATTCCAGTGTCTTTAAAACATGTCTCAACATAACGAGTATCATGAAATACGGTAACGGTGCTCCGTTCCGAAGCCGTATGACGTAATTATCGACATAACGCAACAATACCCAGACTAAACTGAGATCTACGGACACGTGCGAACAAAGAGAGTACCCCAACTTAAAAGACAGATTTACGTAGCAAACAAACGCTTTAGTTTTCCTCTGCTAGTTGTTGCGGGGGAAAGGTAATTCCGCGGGCTAAAATATACATGCGGGAGAGAAAGAAAAGTTTCCAGGGCGAAGTTAAAAAAGATTGAACCGCAAAAAGAGGTGCCGTATCATCAACGCGCTGTGCCGTAGCAATAATCACGTTTCAAATGAGCACATTTGTTTGTTAATGCAAGAGACTATCGCACGACGAGTAAACCATTCCCGTGCCGACGGCAGCTCTTTCTTTTTGCGTCCGAAAGCCAGACACTGCAGCGCGCTTGCGCGGCTGCGCCAGCGGCGGTGGCGCCAGCGGCGGTTGCGCCGCGCGCTCGCCACTCCGAGACACCTGTTGGTGCGCCATCTCTGCGCCGAATCAATATGTCCGTGGCCGTCAACAGAACTCCACGACAAGATAACTCACCATCGCCATTTAGCGGTATTGACAATATCGCTATACAAAACGATAGAAAGACAATAACGATATCTGAGATCAAAACTCTGGTCACGGCACCATTACTCTACATTTAAAACATCGCATTACAATCTTGTGTTCCGTTGCCTAGCGTTAAATGGCTTGGATACAGTTTGATTAACTTCATCAGTGCTTAAGGGGGCACGTAAATTACATTCTGATAAAGCATCTGAATGTCTCTTATATAGAACATCAACTCTACTAAAGGTCCTGATTCAGATCAGCCTCAAAACCTTTGAAGATGAACGTTTGAGTAAGAAGATTATGGTTCTCACAGTGAGTCTGACGATTTTATATAACTTTTTCTTATAGGAATCTATCGGACTCTGATCTAAAACTGTCAAATCTCGTAGGATTATAATACAAACGTTGATTCTGCTTTCAGATTCTGCAACTGAATCTTTCGCAGAACCTACGGATATAAATCGGAATTTTCAGAAACTAATGGAATCCATTCCGCTGAGCAGCTCAAATCTGAATTAGGAAGAATGGAAAAAAAATATCTGGCGGACTGTCGAAACACTTTGAATCCCATCAGGGTCTATTCACTCCTGAAAGACAGAATCTCTCACTGCACTGGCATGTCCGCCTCTTATTCCCTCGATGTGTCACTTCTGAGGGGACGGTATTAGACAAACTTATCCGGAAAAAAAAGAAAAAGAAGGCGGTGAACTGTTGCGAAACTTTGGTCAGAGGAAAATGTTACCTAGAGGAAGCCGCGCACAAACGAAAACCATGCACTTCTTTGATCTTTGCCTTATAATTACTTTTCCGAGGAGTGGAAACTTTTCAATAGTTTCCAGGTAGCAGGCATTGTGTGTAACGTCTTTAAGGACGGTGTCAGCTAAAAGAGAGGGGTTTCGGATGTAGGAAAACTGAGGTTAGGAGTGTACAGCGAGAAGGATAAGTGGGTTCGCGCATTAAACATCGTGCAACTCCCACGGAATGGGTGTGAGGGGAGGGCCGTGCCGCAGAGATGAAGCGACAGCGGTTTTTCGCTTTCAAGGGATAACCTAACCCATGCTACAAGGCCGGGTAAACTCTTTTGATCTCTCGGATCCAGGAGATCACGACTCATGACACAAAGGGTTTATCCGACAGTAGCAGCTCAGTTGTAGACGTCGGTATTTTCGGTTTTCATTTGATCTGACTTATACCCTATGATTTATAGGCAATTGGTTACATCATTTACATCAGAAACCTGGCGGGTTAAGTAATAAGCTAGGCGCGAAGTTTAAGGTTAGGTTATGTCTTGTGAAGTTCTAGATTGCGGAAGGGAATGTTATATGGTTACAGAAAGTGTAGATTAGCTAGGTTAGAGGTGAGGTTCGAAACTACGTTACACCTTGGTTAAGATTGCTTACGTTACGTTCCATTTTTGTAGACGCAATTTATACTCATTTCACGAGACTAAAACGACGTATGAACTATATCCTTAGGCGTAAAATCCCCAGGTGATTTTCACGAACGCAATTGTGTAATAACGTACCGTATAAATACGTATAAGATTATTTTTGTCGAATTCAGTCATGAGAACAACTCTCATGATTCAGTAGAGGTGAAAATTATGCATTTACGGGAACGCCCCAACAAACTTCTACGAAGCGTTAGGTGCGTATGTTGCGTACGTATCCTTACGTAAATCATAAACCAGTTTATAAATCAACTCTCTAAAATAGAAAGTCATTTTTTGACTGATTGATTAATTTTTGTTTAACTATTTAATTTAGTCACTTTTAAATTCAGTGTAAAATTGTCAAAATTGACTTAGATTTAGCGGTCAAAACATTTCTATTATTTTTAGTATTAATATTTCCTAGTAACAATATTAGTTTGGTTTCTGAGTCTAAAATAAACCTTTTTTTATTCTTACTATTCAGCGAGTTCTTTTTTCACTATTGAAAAAGTCATTTTCACTTAAAAATAAACAAAATTGACAAATTGAAAAATTGAAATTTTAGCTTCTAAACGTT
>Ga0058701_10004733_pt1 | contig 11117 bp, 3 predicted proteins | sample AgamicOrMae_FD_97039 | JGI IMG/M metagenome (GOLD analysis project Ga0058701, IMG submission 97039) | Agave microbial communities from Guanajuato, Mexico - Or.Ma.e | ecosystem: Host-associated > Plants > Phyllosphere > Phylloplane/Leaf | place: Guanajuato, Mexico | collected 2012-06-04 | reverse complement strand
GCTCGAGAGCCGCATTCTCGAGACCGGCCGGAAGTGGAGCGCCGCTTGCTGCGAGCGCCTCGTTCAGCAGGTTGGAGGCGCCCACCAGGTCGAAGTTGCGGCCCCAGTAGGACTCATTGGTGCCCACCAGCAGAGTGTGTCTGCGGGCCTGTTCAAAGTCGAGCGGCTGCAGAGTAGTGATGAGGCCAGTCTGCGGGTCCACCTGGAAGGAGCTCGAGTCGCCGGCCAGCAGGATGTAGCTTATCTGTGGCTGTGAGTCAGGGTCGTGGGCCTGCACGCGGGCCACCTGCAGGCCGGCCGGCTGGTTCTCCTCCAGCTGGACGGCCAAGTGGTAGCGCTGGAAGTAGGGCAGCTCGTCCTGCACGTCGAGCACCCTGATGTGGACGCGGGCCGAGCTTGTGCGCGGCGTCTCGCCCTTGTCGGTGGCGCTCACGATGAGGGTGTGCAGGTTGGCGCGCTCGAAGTCCAGCGGCTCGTCCAGCAGACTGATGTCGCCCGTGTGCTCGTCAATGGCGAAGAGAGGCCCCTTGTGCTGCTGCTCCAGCTGCGCGTCGGTTGCGCGGGCCGCCTGCCCCGCCCTCTGCGGCGCGGGCTGCCCCTCGGCCGAAAGCGCCACCAGCGAGTACACGACACGCCCATTCTCGCCCGAATCCAAGTCGGAGGCGTGCACGCGGCCCACCACCAGGGGGCCCGCTAGGCCCTCGGCCAGCTCGAAGGAGTAGCTGGGCCGCTCGAATTGGGGATTGTTGTCGTTGGCGTCGGTGATTGTGATGCGCAGAGGCCGGCTGGTGGTGAGGCCGCCAGAGTCGCGGGCCTGCACGAGCAAGTTGTAGCCACTGATCTCCTCGCGGTCCAGCTTCTGGGCCACGCTCAGCACGCCAGTGCGCGAGTTCAGACTGAAATCGGCCACCCCCAGACTGGTTGGACTGGGCGCGCTTGGGTCCAGCAGGCTGTAGGTGATCTGGTCGTTTTCTGGATCGGTGGCGCGCACCTGCAGCACCACCGAGTGGACGGGCAGCGCCTCGTTCACCTCGATGGAGTAGCCGCGCGAGTTGTCCCGCTCGCTGCCCTCCATCAGGAACTGGGGTCCGCCCAGGTTGGCTCCTGGCACCACAAGCACCTCGAGGATGCCCTGCGTCTGGCGCTGCAGCTCGTCAGTGGCCACCACAGTCACACTGAACTGTTCGCCCGCCGAGAACCTGCCCAACGTCTCGATGTGGCCCGTGTCCTCGTTTATGCGAAAGCGTTGCTGGCCCCCATTGGACACGTGTCTGAGGGTGAAGTGGGCGCGCGAATTGCGGCCCGGCTCGTCCCGGTCGGTGATTCTGATTTGGGTGAGTGGGTGGACGCCGCCTCGAGTGTTGGCCGCCATGCGAATGGGCGCCAGCGTGCCGTTGACCAGCTGCGGCGGGTTGTCGTTCTGGTCCAGCAGGGTGACGTTGATGCTTATGGGGCTGCTTAGGGAGCGCGAGGACACCAGGCCCAGCTGGCGCGCCGTCACCTGGAACCTGTGCACCTGCTGGTGCGGCTCGTCGCGGTCCAGCCCCGGCCGACTGACGTACACGAAGCCCTCCGGGTCAACCTTGAACCAGTCGCTGGTGGTGGAGAACTCGTAGCGCGTGGCCTCCTGCTGCCCTGCGCCCACTTCCGGTGGCGCTGGCAGGGCCGAGGGTGGGCCGGAAGTGGTGGTCGCGGCGGCTGTGGCTGTTGAGCTTGAGTGTGGGGGGAGCGCGTGCGTGGGGGACGAGCGGCCGCGCTGCTGGTCCACGTCGATGACCCTGATGCGCAAATGGCTTGGCTGTTGTTGGGCCGCGTTGTCCGACTGCGCATGCGCGCCCAGCACCAACACTCGGCTGCCTGGCGCGGCGTTCTCCTCAATTTGGCCCGCGTACGAGCTTGGCACGAGCACCGGCGGACTCTTGTCGCTGGGCACCACCGAGATGGTTAGCCGGGCCAGGCTGGCCAGCCGGCGCTCCGACTGCTCCTGGGCGCGCACCCACAGCTCCAGCTGGCCCGGCTGGCTCCACTCGAGGGGCTGCACCTGTTTGATGGTGGCGTCCACTGGGTGGATCTGGAAGTGGGCGGAGTAGTTGGCCGGCGTGGCGTTGACGAAGGCGTAGCGGATGGGCGCGTTCAGCTCGTCGCGGTCGCGCGCCCTGATCGCCTGGGGGCCCACGCGCACCACGTAGTCCGAGTCGCCGCTCATCACAGTGGCATAGTACTCGGCCACGGGGCCAGCCTGTGCCTGAGCCTGAGCCTGGGCCGACCTGTTGCTCGCCGCCGGCCAGTTGCCCGCGCCCGCCGCCAGCAGACACAGGTACTCGTTGTCGGCGGCCGGCGGGGCGCTCTGTCCGGCCGAGGACTGTGCGCGGCTGGCGGCCGCCCTTCCGCCGGGCCGGCCGCGCACTGTCCCCGCCGGCGTGGAGACCGAGTCCAGCGGGTTGTCGTCCAGGCCCAGCGTGTCCCAGAACTCGCCCGCGTGCTCCTCGGCCGCCGCCACCTCGTCACTGGGCGCGCCACTTGCGCCACTTGCGGCACTCGCGCCACTTCCGGCCGGGCTCGAATGCGGGCCCAGCGCGGGGTCCAGTGGCGTGGTGGGCGCGCTGGCCGAGCTGGTGGCGCAGCCGCCCTGGTCCAGCAGGAAGGCGGGCGGCTGGTCGTCGCCGTCGAGCACGCGCACCAGCAGGCGCGTCTCGCCCACCAGACGGCCGCCCTCCGTCTTGGCGGCCGCGCGGTCGGTGGCCAGCAGGCGCAGGTGGTGCACGCGGCGCGCCTCAAAGTCGAGCGCCCCACGCAGCCTCACCACGGGCCTGTTGCCGGGCGGCAGCAGCTCCAGGCTGAAGAGAGCGCTCGAGTCGAAGGTGTCCTCCTGCTGCTCGTCCGGCTGCTGCCCCGTCTGCTGGCCGGGCCACGAGCCGGCTCGCTGGCCTCCCCCGCCGCCCGCCAGCAGATTCGTCCAGGGCGGCTCGCTCTCCCGCAACGCAGCCTCGTCCGGTCTGCCCGTTTGCTCTGCCTGGGGGAGGCCTCTCCTGCGGCGCCCGAGCGGCCGCTCTGTGGGCTGCGTGGGCGCGCTCGTGCCTCCGGCGGGGGCGCCCTCCGTGCTCCGGGCCACAGTCTCCGGTGTGGACGCGTTCCGCTCGGCCGACGGCGTCTCCTCCGACTCCCAGGGGGAAACGGCGGCCGCGCTGCTGCTGCTGCTGCTCGCCCGCCGCTCCTCCTCCTCCGCCGGCCTCGCCCCCAGGCCGCCCGTCTGCAACATGGGCGCCCCACCGCCGCTCGCAGCCGCCTCCATCGTGGCCAGCAACTCCTCGTCGCTCTCCTCCTCGCTCTCGCCCTCCTCCATGGCCCCATTCACGATCGGCTCGCTCGTCAGATTCACCGTGGGACCCTCGTCTCTGGGGCGGTTGGGCCCCAGCCCGCCCGCCTGCTCCACCACCACCAGCGGGCCCACTCTCGAGCTGGCTGGCGCCTCGCTGGTCGGGCTTGGGCTCGGCTGGTTGCTGCTGCTGCTGCTGCCACTTCCGGCCTCCGTTTGCGGGCTCGAGCTCGAGCTGGGCCGCTCGGTGCTGGGCGCCAGTCGCCTTCTCATCGGCTGCTCCACTCTGCTCGCCTCTGTCCAGGCGGAATGCACGCCCACCAAGCTGTACTCGATCTGGCCGTTCGCCGCCGAGTCCACGTCGATCGCCTGAATTTGATCAAACACAATCGTTCCAATGGGCGCCAGCTCGTCCACTTGGGCGCTGTAGCTTTGCTGTGCAAATTTGGGCGCGTTGTCGTTCAGATCCAACACCTTGACTAGAACCGGAATCACCACCTTCCTCTGCTTGCTGTTGGCGCCCAAGTCGCGCTTGTCCAGACACGATATCTGCAGGTAGATGGAATTGGTCGCCTGCTGGACGATCTGGAAGCTCGAGTTCTGCGTGGTTGCATTTTGTGTGTGGCCAAAATGGGCCAAAATTAGAATTTGCAAACCGCGATAATCATTTCAAAATGATTGTTTTTTCGAGAGAAAAAATACGGAAGAAATTTTTTGCTAATTAGAATTAGAATCCCTAAACGCTTAAAATGCAACTGTTTCATTTCCAGCAGTGAAAGTGAAACAGGAGAGCTCTTTCCAAAGCTGCTAAACTTGTGCAATATTTACCGCTCCAAATTTGACCACTGCGTCCCTGTCGAGTGGCCGAGTGAGTTTGAGAGTTTTGTTCTCAATCCTGAAATACTTGTGCGTCTCGCTCTCGATTTTGAGCTCAATTTGGCCCTGCTCGACGGAGCCCAAAATGGGCAACACACTAGGATTTGTCGACTGGTTGAATGCTGAACAGGTGGGAGTACGTTTTCTTGTTATTAGAGACTAGCTCGGGGGATTTGTTGGCCGTTGGCGAGCTTTCTTGCCGGCCACTTGCAGCGCAGCACCAGACTGGAGCCTATGGAGTGCGTGCAAAGCGACCATTGTGGACACTCTTGTGCAGCCTCCGAGAGGCGCTCTTAACATCACTTACCTTCTCCACGACTTTCCTCAATCTCGACGATTGCAACACTTTCGCCATCCTTCACCTGGCAGACTGTGTGTCGGGCGGGCGCATTTGTGGCGAGCGCCGAATGGACGGATTTGGATCGTGAATCGAAAGGGAATGGGTCAGAATTAAGCCGCCTTGGTAGTGGTCTTCATGTGGAGGAATGCTTAATCATTTGGTTGGCCAGTTGGCCGGTTGCAAAGGATTGCCGCCGATGGGCAGAGTTCACGCAGCGCTGGCCCAGTTGGTGGCTCCATGCTTTGCGGTGGCGCATCAGGCGAGCTAATAGATGAATTGGAAAACTTGGAGAAACTTTGCAATTCGGCGGCCACCAGCAAGCAAATGAAAGGCGCCCACAATCGACAGGTGGCCGTTGTTTTGTCTGAGACTAGGACGAAAAATGAAAATCAAACTCGACTGCAGTGGCTGGTTGGCTGGCTCTGTTTGGCGGCAAGTGTGCTGGAGCATGTGGCCGGCCCAGCGGAGGCACAATAATGAGATACATTAGCATATTGCTTTCTCCTTTGGCTGCAACAGTGCACTGGAGAGCAAGTGGGCCGGGTCATGATCTGATGCAGTTCCAGTGGAATTGCGCAAACAAAAGTCCATTTCGGCCGAAGCTTAGGGCAAAAACAAATGCCAAAATCAAGAGAGTCAGCAAAACATTTGCATGGCCAATATTTACTCCTATGGAAGGGGCGCTCATCATGTGAGAGCTCGTTATCTCGTTGGCGCAATCTCGAGTTTTATAAATTTCCGCTCGTCGCCATTTCTGCTCGCCCATTGCTCCCTCTCGATTAAACTGGTCAACTCCACAGAGAGAGAGAGACAGAGAATGGCAAGCGAGAAGGAGCGTGAGACTCGCCCAAGGCTAATAACGGTCTGGTCTGATTATCGGGCCGCAGATGGTGTTCATTTTTGCCTCTTTCTTTTCTCTCTCCCTCCTCCTCTCTTTTCTGTTTGTTCACCACCAAAATGGATTGCGCCAAAATTGAAAACTGACAAATTTCTCTGGCCAAATCTTGGACATTCGCCGGCGAGCTAGTGCTCTTCTGCTCGACTGGACAAGCAGAAACAGGCAGAAGAGCAGGAGAAAAACTGGAGAAAACAGAGCAAGATAGTGAGTGGAGCTCGAGAAGGAACTGGCCAGTTGGCTATGAGAGCTGGCCAGTTGGGCAAGCTAAACGGCGGCACTACTAACCTGTTTCTGAGTTCCTTGTTGACGTTGGCACTAGGCTGAGATGGCGCTTTTGGCGCGCTTCAATTGGCCCTAATGGTTGGCCCGTTTCGCTTGGCGCCTGCTTGCTGATTGATTGCAGTCCTAACTGGGCGCCAATTTGTGCACCATTTGCGTCGCCCCTCCTAAGGAGCCACTGCTCGGCCTGCCGCAAATGGATTGGCTCCAATGTGGGCGATTGGCCTTCTGGTGCGCCCGCTCCTAAGGCTGCATGCTGGCCGCTCGGACGGGTATCACTTGCTGTGGTTGCTCGAACTAGAATTGCTTGAACTAGAATTGTTAGCACTCCAATTGCTGCTAATAAGGATAATGAGCGGCGCCATTTGAGGGGCGACATTCTTGCCTCTGCAATCAGCTCACTTGGTCCCCCACTTTTGGCTGCCAATTTGCAGCCTCCAATGCTTCTCGTGGGCAACCCACACACTCTGCTCTCTCGCCATCGCCCACCCGCCCGAGTTGCCGCCACGAGAGGCCAAAAGTCGGCCGGGCTTGTCTCGTTTCTCTTTGTTGTCATCTTAGTCTTGGCGACTCTTCAATGCAGCTCGCGAGCAACCGACTGGCCGGCCAAACTGCTGACCACGAGCAAGCTCTCTTGTTGCTTGTCTTGCCGAAGCTTCTTGTTCACTCGAGTGCGGCCGAAAGCACTCGAAAAAACATCAAGGCGCCTTATGGCTCGCCCTCAGTCCCGGCTGCTCACTGCTGCACGCCCCCTGCTCTAAGGTGCCGGCAAGCTCGGCGAAAAGGTGCCCTTTCCGCCCCTCTGGCTGCCGAGTTTGTGTCCGACGACTGTGGCTCTGTGGGACTATCCTGTGGCTGTTGGCCTTGCGCGCGCACACTTCACTCGAGTCCAAACGGAAGGAGCTCGCCTCTCGTCTGTTTGGCGTCCTCTTGCTCAATTGTTATCTCTTGTTCTCTCTTGTTGTTTTTCTTCGGCCAGCTCTTTGTCTATGGAGCTTGTAGTTTTTTTTCTGTCTTGCGTTTTGTTCGCGCCGAATGACAATTTTTTCTCCACCTTTTCCGACAACACTCCGCAAATGGGCAGTCGGTGGTGCCACTCTTCTCTCGGCGCTGTCCCTCGGCTCAGTGGCCGCTCACTCTTGACAGAGGGCTGCTCTCTTGCGGCTTATTTGCATGAGCACACAAACGCCCGATTGAGAGTCCAGATGGAAGACTTGCGAATGGCACTTGGGCCGAGATGGCAAACTCTAGCACTCTGCTGCTCACTAACTGAGACAAGGACTGGCACTGAGACTAAGACTGAGACTGAGACTGAGACTGAGCGCACGACAAGTGATGCAACGCTGCCACAGACTGACCAAGACAATAAAGAGCCGCTTTATCGCTCGCCAAGCGCCGGATTGGATTCTATTTCGGCTGAAAATTTCCACAATTTCCACAATTTCCACCACTGCCTCAAAACTTCTCGCTTTCTCGTCGCGTCTCTTCTCAACAGGCGCCTAAGACACAAGTCTCACTGTTTCGTCCCAACTCGCGGCCCACTTCCAGACAACTATCTTCTCACACAAATTAAAGCCAACGAGAAATCATCTTCGTGGCCCAAGTGGTCGCCTGTTTGCGTGCATCATCATTTCTCGCAGCAGAAAAACAAAGTGGAAATTATGAAAAAAAAAGAAATTTGCCCAGCCAACATTTGCCAAGCCAACTTTCTAAATCTTTTCTCCCAATTTCGACCTCCTCGTCTCCTTTTTCGTCTCCCTCGCTCTCCAATCTTCTCTTTCTCCTTGGCCTCCACCTCGGCGGTCAGTTGTGTTTGCCAAGATGGCCACCTCAAGGAGCGAGCCGTGACTCTGTGTGACTCTGTATGGCTCGTCTGGGCTCGTCTCGTCTGGTAGTCGAGTTGTCCGAAGCTTGCCAAGACAGTTACAGACAGACCAACGGGATGCCTGCCGCTCGTTTTGCCTTTGCCTGCGAACGGGCGTAATTCAATTTTAATGTCACTCAGTCGGGCTGGCGGCGAGTGGTGCTGGCCGGTGGTGTTCCTAATTCACATTTGGCCGCCCCTTTGCTCTCGGAGAAATGGTGCGTCCAAAATGCGTGGTCGTCTATTTGGAGATTTTAAAAGAAAGGCCAGCCAGTGTGTGCTGCTAATCCAAAGTTGGCGCACACGAAACTGAATATCTCACACACTCGCTCGCTCAGCTCGCTTGCTGTCCAACTGGTTGCACCAATTCCAACAAGTGTTGGCCGTGACTCTTTGCTCTCTCCCAAGACTAAACTCTCGCTCGCTCATTTCGCCCCCATCCTCTTTGGTCGCCACCATCACCACCACCGCCCTCAATGGTCATCGCGGGCCACTGATGTCTGGCGCATTAGCAGAAGATCAGACACACACTCTGACGGGGGAGTGCCGCAAACACTCATGAGATGGAAACTAAGCGACTCGACAACAACTACAACAACAACTACAACAACAAATGCCAGTTTAGCTAACTGAAAGCCGATTTCATAATTAGGCACAAACGCCCCTTGCCGCGCACACTCCGCCAAGACACACTCTCTCGCTGTAGTGTGGCCGCAGCGGTGGCGCAAACGCAAACGAAAACGCAATCGCAATCGCAAACTTGAAAGCAAACCCATACCCAAACAGACAGACAGACAGACGGCCGGTATGCAACTGGAGGAGTGGAAGCTGCTCGGCTTCGCTCAAATCAGCTCAGCTCAACTGGGCTCAAGTCAACTAAAGTGAACCCGAGTGAAGCCAGAAACGCCAAGACGGAGCGCCGTGAAGAATTTCCATCGCTCCTAATGATCGGCACTCTGCTGGCCGCTTCAAGCCAAGATCACCGAGCCGTCCATGCAACTGGCTCCACATGGCTTCCAGGCCAAACAGGCGGCGCCCTCTTAGCTTCTTATTCGCTTGATCTGATTAACGAAGCGCTAACGGATCGTTGCTCTACCAGGCCAATATAGCAGTGCAGCCGGCTTCTGGTGCACAGTCGCAACAGGTGAGCACTCGGGGCTGCAGAGTTCAAATCAACTGTTTGCAGAAAAGTTGCAACTTGGATACTCTTCCCCCTTCATTCCATCTCCCGCTTTCCCTCTTGCTCCCGCTCATGATCCCGATCCTTCTCTCTGCCTCATTCTATCTGCTTTCTCCCGCAAACCGCTTCAGACGCTGCCACCGCCGCCAGCTCGAGAAGGCCTCCCGGCTTCTCTCAGCCGGGCGCAAGTGTGTCTGGCTGCCCTAAGCGTTCACTCATGTGGCTCACAAAGCGGGATAAGAACAGAACGTTTGCTCAGAATGAAAAGTGTTCCTGGTCATGCGGCAGGAAAGCGGCACGAAAACCAGCTGCCCCTTTCCACAGTTGTTGCTGTTGCTATTGCGGTTGCCGCGGTTAGGTGACAGTAGTTAGGATCATCGTGTTGCGGCTCACAGCAGTGCCTTGGTCTTCCTAGCCCGCAGGGGCACGACAAAGCGACAGGGGGAAGGGAGCGAGAGAAAACATACTCACGACCTCAATATAATTGGAAGCATGATGAAATATAATGTTCTCCAAGAGGCGGACACATACAAAAAGGTGCGGAAACAGAAGCAAAAGACAACTGGTTGCAGTTTGGCAACAGATAGTCAAATCAGCCCATTGTATGCCTTACTGGCGCTGGCTTGGGAAGCCGGAATGCATTTAGTGGAAACGCAGATTTCTTCCTCTTCCTCTCTCTCTGTCTCTGTCTCTCTCTCTGATTCTATTTTAATCTTCCTTTGTTCCTTCTTCCAGTTGACTTCCAGATGATGAATCTATTGCGTACAAAGGCCAAAATGATTCAAAGAAGCCAACGTCTTCAGTTAGGTTCGGCAATATCCAGAAGTGCAATCTGTCGAATGTTAAAATTCTTAATATTATGAATATAATATGTCTTAGGACGGCTAAGCCCAGGACAGAGCTTAAAAATATCAACCCAGCTACACACAGATAGTACACCCAGGTTCTGATTATCGGTGGCCACAGTGGAAAAAGACATATTGCAATAACACACGCTATGACACCTAAAGATAGGAGCCACGCCTTGATTGAAGTTGGCTCATATAACCAAACGTATGGTTGGTTGCCATCAACGAAAACTTGCTCATCATGCATATCTAATCTAACTTTCTTCTTTTCGCCATGCATCTGAATGATCTTTTTAGCCCTATGATAGAATTTTTTGATTAATAGATTGTCCATGTAGATTCTAGCATCCTCTCTGGTCTTGAATAGGGCATTATCACCTTTAGCCCAACTGGACTCCATCAATTGATCAATTGCCTTGGAGCTTATAAAATAGTTAACCCTTTTAAGACCTAGAAACATCGTCTCCTTTTCTGGTAGTTTATTCCTCAGATATTTTGCAATTGCATAATCGGTTTTTGTTATCTCTGGCTCACTAAATTGTTGTTGTTGCAGTTGTTTTTGTTGCTTTTGCTGTTGCTTTTGGGGTGGCTGTTGAGAGTGCTTATTCTGATGGGTATGTTTGTGCTGGCTATTATGGTAATGATTGTTGTTGCTGTCATTATTATTCCTTTTTGACACCATTTTGTCGAGTCTTTCGCAATATAATTTTATCGAACGTCTTAGATCTCAATCTATGCAGTACTAATACACACAATTGGAAAGGTTTCAATTTTGCCTAACATCGCACCTCAAATCCACCGGCCGCTGCAAGACTAATCTGACAAGCGTGTGTGCGCATCTGTGTTGGCTGAAGCGAACAAATGTTTTACGCCCGAAATATGTCTGCGATTGTCATGTTGGCAGCAGCAGCGTCATCAGCACATGAAGCCCATGGATTGGTTTGAAAGGGGAGTTACCTCAATCCTCGTCGACCTACTATTTCCAGATTTATTCGTCTTATTGATAAACCCTTTTATTAATTACTAGAATTTATTACGCAGAGCGTACTACCATCCTTGTCAGGATAAGTTATCTAAGTTGATCATCTCCCATAATGACACAAACGATGGACACTATACCTCTAGACGAGGAGGAACCTGAACACTACATTACCATCAGAATCTATGATGTTATCAAGGTAGGAGAGAAGTCAATCAACTCATATGTGAAGTATGCCATCGAAACAAAGACCAATTTGCCTTATTTCAGATCGGAAAAGTCCACAGCTGAGAGGCGATTTAGTGATTTCTTGGGTCTTCGCGAGAAGCTAGCTCAAAAACACATGGTCGATGGGTTGATCGTGCCTCCAGCTCCAGAAAAGAATGCCATGGCGACTTTTCAAGCCAAAATGACCAAAGAAGAAGATATTGCGAGCCACAACGAGTTTCTAGAAAGAAGAAAATGCGCCCTCGAGAGGTTCCTGAACCGTATAGCTCAACATCCCGTTCTACGAACCGATCCTGACTTCAGAGATTT
>Ga0058701_10004732_pt1 | contig 11118 bp, 6 predicted proteins | sample AgamicOrMae_FD_97039 | JGI IMG/M metagenome (GOLD analysis project Ga0058701, IMG submission 97039) | Agave microbial communities from Guanajuato, Mexico - Or.Ma.e | ecosystem: Host-associated > Plants > Phyllosphere > Phylloplane/Leaf | place: Guanajuato, Mexico | collected 2012-06-04 | reverse complement strand
GACTTATTTTAGACTCGGTGACCAAACTAATTTTGATACTAGAAAATATTAATACTAAAAGTCCTAGAAATATTTTAACCGCTAAATCTTTCAATTTATGACAATTATACACTAAATTTAAAAATGACTAAATTGAATAGTCAAACAAAAATGACTAAATCAATTAGTCAAAAAATGACTATGTCAAATTTTGAGTGAATGACGGTATCTTTAAATACAACCAAATTACGGCCTTTCCGTTTTTCACCTACCTTAACACATATGAGACTACAGGTACCTGAAATAGAGGTTTGTTTTTACGGGTGGCGCAGCGTTACTCACGAAGTCTAATCCTAACCTAACATGACCTACGTCGTAATTCGTCAATATTCATAAAGGTTGGACTGGGTAAAGCACAAGACATCGGAAATGCAACTTAAGCACGGTACGATTGGGATTCGGGCCAAATAAGGCACTTTGACCGGTTCGTGATTTTTCGATCGCTGTAATGAGCAAGTGTCGAATGAGAGCGTGTGGCCATTCCATTGTTGGCCCCTGCCGCTGCACTTGCCCATGATCGTGGGAAGGATGGGCCAAGTGGAAGCGCCAACGACTTCCTAGAAGACGGACGAGCAGTCGACGAGCGCCTTCTCCCCTCCGTGCGTTGCTTCAGGCAGTAATGCGTTTTTGTCAATCAATAGAAACAACGGGCGTTTGAATCAAGCTCCCGCTTTCACTGCTTTGAGAGGGAACCGCGACAGGTTATAAAACCTTTTTTGCTTTTTGAATTTTGGTCCTTGTCAATGAAATAAAAAGTATTTAAAAAAATGGAAGGTTAAGTTAAACCTATTGGGTAATTACCTATGATTTAATCTTAACCCATAACAGCCCAAAGTATTTGGAGTGAAATTTAGCTAAAGAGAAATTGAAAAGATTTTTCCCATTGGAATACACAATTTCAAGCTTTGGAAAATATCTACATATTTAAATTCCATGTTTCTAGGGGGTGATAATTTTTGAATTGTGACAATACTAAACTGGAATGAACCTCTAAAATATTTTTTTTTTCTGTTTCAGAACGGCATCGCTGGGTGTAAGTGGGTTAAGGTAAATTATGTAATCCTTTTAAAATGTGTTAAAATGGTTTAAGATAACTTTTGGAGCCATAAAATATCCATTTTGTTCCATATAATGCAGTTTCTCTCGGATGTTTATTTCGCGGTCATGTGACAAATTCATTAATTGAAGACCAACGTGTTTCTCAGGCTTCATTTCCAGTTGTTTGAAATTAGTGGGAACAATAAGGTTAGGCTTACCTACCCTCAAAAAAGTTGACACTGAAAACATTGTTATACCGATTAAATCTGTAAGTGGTCTCGAACGATCGAAGGTAAACTAATTTTTATTGGTCAGTGCCGACACAAGTGGTTGACAAGCTGTTGTTGACCAACCCTCGTTTGTTGAAATTTCAATCAATATGCCGTAGGGTTTATGATGTAGCAGTTTTGGAGAGGTGAGATGATAGTCCTCCTGACGAAGATGATGTGTTACTTTGTGGTTCCGCCATTTTTTGCTCGCCATTTTGAAAGTTTTGCAGGCTCCTCCTTTTATCTGTGGCCTTTAACCTTACTTTGCATTTGTGTGCGCGTAATATTTCCGATAGATGGCGCGATGTTTGATAACGCGGATTAGGCAGGTCGGTTGGCGTCGGAGTAATGTGGGTTGCCTATGCTTCTGCAGTGTAGGAATGCGTGCCGGCCGAAGACGCTTTCTTACAGTAGGTTTATTCTCGGCAAGTGCTCAAAATTGTTTGACCGATCCGGACTGGGGATCCGGAGGCAGGGTCGAAAGGACCCACCCCCTCATAAATCCCCTTCCCTCCACTCCATCCCCCTCCAACCTCAACCCCAATCCACCCCCTGTCACAGATCTGATCTCCAGAGTCAGATGATTAGGTTACATATTGGCACGTTTACCCATGTAGTAAATGATATAATGTTAAAATCCACCGTCTGCCGTGACGAAATACCCTTTAGGCCTACTGGTTTTCCAAAGTTCTCTCTTTCTTTTTTAATTTTTTTTTAAATTTATTTATTTGGGACCTTTTTGACTGGGTCCCAAAGAATGACGAGAACAAGGCCTCACAAAATGTCAAAACCGGCTGCATTGATTTTCTGATAATTTTCTGCAATGATTATCGCATTAACACTTGACGAGTTTCCCGCAGCAGAACTGTAACATTCATCATTCAAACGAACCATTTGTCTGTTGGAAACTTGGAACGGGTGTAGGACTTACACTAGAGCACCATTTTAACGTGTACTAATAATAACATATTCAATTCATGCGGTCCCCAACGCTTAGATCCATAAATTTCAAAGGCGGAATTTCCTAATACTAGCAGTCCAGCTTTCGTCACCAAGTTGAGTGGATCTACTTCGGAGTGAGGCAAAAGACACGTAAAGAAACCTAAATTTAGTTTTGGTATGGTCATTAGCCTCCTCGCTCCAGCACCGCTCCACTCGGCTGTCGCCGTCGCCAAGCCTTGCGCTGTCTACGGAGTTACCGGTACCTGCCGCAACAAAGTAAGAGTCTTGAGGCTTTGGCGACCGTTAAATTAGGTTAGATTACTGTCGCTTGGCGATTAAAGGTGGAATATAGCAGGATAATTCCACCTTTCAAACTTACAATAAGTCTTATTATCTTCCTGACTCCCGGCCTAGATGGCTCCCTCACTACAACCTTTGAACTTACGCCCCTTTTTGAAAAACGTTTTCTCCCTGATTTTTAATCCTGATTCTTTTTGTTCCTGCATAGCCGGTTAATGATTTCTCTATAGGTACTAGCAGTCAAGTATTATGCGTGCTCTAATTTTTTTGAACCTTCGTAACTTTGAAACGGAGAGATATACGTCAGAAAAGCACGAAATAAAATCGTAACATTTTTAAGAGATCTGTGAATTTGATCTTAGCTTTTTTGTCGTATCTCGTTTCGTTCCAAAGTTACGGAGGTTTAAAAAATTTGGAGCGCGCATTACACTTTTGACTACTAGTATAAGAAAACCGCTCTGGAAACTCTTCCTGGGGCATTTAAGACTCTTTACCCCGTGATGTAACCTCCTCAGATTTTCCTGCAAATCGCAAAATAAGACTTGCCACTTTTTCTTCGTGCGCGCGGGTTTCCGATGACTTCCTCAAAGCATACCAACCCCCCTTAAAAAAAGTAATAAAAAATGAAAGGTAAATAATAAAGCGAAAAAATAAAAGAATTCCGGATTGGGAGAATCCGCTCAGGTACTACTATCCCCCCTTTTTCAGAGAGACAATCATGTCCGAATCTCAAGGACGGGCGTTTCTCGTACTCGATTAATGATACCAGACATCAAAGGCCTTTTCTCTGAGGAGGGCCGTCCAATAGTATCGCGGCGGCTGTTTTGAGGCTCTCTTCTGTTAGAGGGTGAACACACTCATGTAAACAGAGCGTCCGATCGGTAAGGGGTGCAAGGCCAAACAAGCAAGGGGTATCGACAGGACCGTGTCTCGCCTGCGCGCCGCCTGCGCGCCGATTTGTCTTGGGTTGGCAGCGCGCGGCCGGTCGGCCCGGCGCGGGCGCGGCGCTTCGACTGTCGCCCGTCCGTCTGTCTACCGCGCCGCTCACGCCCCCCACCACACCCCTCACCTCCCGTCCCTTCCCTCCTCGTTATCGGCTGGCGACTGTACTTGGCGGCGCGGCGTCGGCCGTTTCGAGTGTACACGCGTTTTGATTTGACTCCCGGTAAGACCGTTCGCGCCTCCGCACGTCAGGTTTTGTCGTCGTCTCGTTTCTAGTGTTGTGTGTTGCCCATCTTGGACCCTGTTCTTCCTCCTGACCGGTGAGTAGACTTCTCCATGCCCTCTTCAAATCGCCCGCGAATAGTACCCAACATCGTGTTTGCAAACGATGGCGCCTGAGGCATTTGTTTATTCGCTTCACGTGCGAGAGCACGGTCCCATGCGACGATTCTAATGACAGAGCATTACAGTTCTATGCAGAGATGTAAAGTTCTCATAGTTCTAATTTCTAATTACCGCGTAATGTTAAACTGTGAATCCCGCCTCCTCGAAACTTGTGCCTCGCTTCGCTATCGCTCCACTCCGCCATCGCTAAACCTGACGCCGCTTGCTTCTAACTCTGCCGCCAAGGAGTAAGCGACGTCAGGCTTGCAATCGACCGTAAGGTTAACCAAGTTAGTTATTTCTTGCCTCTCTCCGCTCGACTTTCCAACACACTATTTTCACCTCACAACCCACCGTGCAGAACGCTAAATAAGCTAGATGACATCTGCAGTCATGCAAATCGGTGACGTTATCCGTAGGCGGATACCTCTGAATGGAGATTCTGGTACAACCGAGAGTACGCATGAGAGGCCTACGAGTTGGATGTGTAAGCAAAGCAGCTGGTCGCGTGCACGGCCCCATTGATCCATCTGAAACTGAGGCCGTCGTCGGTGGTTTCCATGCGCCCATACAAACGCCGCTATTATGCCACGGCGCCAGGTTATGCGCTGCGCTTATTGTTCAGCTCGCCGTGATTTAGGCGAACCGTCTGATTGTGAGTGATCCTTGTGTTTGGCCTGAAGGCGATGAGCTCCCTCAGGAACTCGGATTGTGAACATGACTTTCACACCCAGTATATTCAATAAATTAGGCTCCTGCACGGGCACATGTCTATGAGTTTCTGCATTAATAATCTTTGACAGTCTTAAGATATTTTGCAAGATTTTCGCTTGAGAAACTTTTTAATTCATTTTTTCTGATTCCGGTTTTCATTTTAAAACTGATTAAAAAAATTGTTGAATTTAAAAAACAAAAATTTCTCAATTTATTAAATTTTTAAAAACTGATTCTTAAAATTTTAACAAATTTTCTAGTCTATTCAGTATTTAAATTTTTATTTTTATAAAAAATAAATTTTCTATTACAATTACTATAAAAAGTAGGTTTAGTGGTATTTATCAGTAGCAGTAGGTTTATAGTAGGAGGTAGGTTTGAAATGTACGGAACGGAACGAAATAGTAGATAGATTTGATATGTGCATTGAGAATAATTATTTTGTGTTCGGCCTAAATGAGGAAGAACTTGACGCACTGACTACTTTAATGCACCTATAAAAGGTTATCAAAGGAGTCTTTTAGAAGGATACCGTATTAAATCGACATTCACACAAAAGAAGACTTTTAGAGCAACCGCGACATTATACCCTCTATTGTATTCAACATACCGTGATCGTACTTGTATCGGATACTGTACCCTATTGAATTAGACTAATGGAGTGTACAGTCGAAGGCAAAATATATCACGCAAATGATGAGGGGAGAGGTATAACCCTCGACTGTACCTGGTCCGATTTCCCACCTTGTAATCATGTTTCCATCTTGGAATAAATGTGAACAAATTAATCTTTATTATTGGCGAAAGGATAAAACGCTTCTCGGGAAAATTTACCCGGAGTTCAATAAGCTATTCCTTGAAACCCAAAACCTTTGAATTAAGTAAATGTTTGACTTAAATTTTCCTTCTGTAAAAATTTCATCAGTTTGGAGATTCTTTTGTACAAATTAATGAGCTAATTTCAAGAAAACCATAGTCTTCTTACCTAATTTCATTAAAAAAATGGAAGTATTTTAAGAGAGTAAATCAGCGAACATCGTCATTTGAACCGGTGTTCAATCGTTTTAATTGAAATCTTAATTAGCCTATCCTATATAAAATTACCTGAATGGTTTTTGCGAGTATTTTTATCGGAGGACATTTTTGCGTTATCTTATCAGCCGGGAAACCCTTCGACGACCTGAACTAGCGGTCCAGCTTAAGGATTATTAACAGGATTTCCTCACAAAAAAAGATAATTTGTTTTTTTAGCTGTGAGGTGAATAGCAGCTCGTGCACCTTGGATCTCAGGCTTGCCATAAGCTCTCTTTAGTTATTCAGGACCGCTTTCAGCTTGTTCAACTAGATTGATTATTTTGGTTTGTAGAATCGGCGTTGTGATCGAATTTTCGTTTAATCGACTTTTTAACCCTGCAAAGTTTGATTTGATACGACTGGAAGGGTTTTAGGGAATCATTCCATTAATTCCATGAGCTTCTGATTGAGGAGAATCTAGCGACGCCATCTTGAAAAATTCAGTTCTTGGCGCATTACTCACTTCACGGCTGCGATATCAAAAATCGGCCGCCGTCGATTTGTAAACATAATCATCAGCTATCTGAATATTAAAAAATAACCTTCATAACTATCACCTTACGACCAGGAAATTTAAAACGGATTGAAATATGAAAAAAGAGCGTTTTACATTTTATGGGCGGGAGGTGATAGTTAAGTAGGTCATTTTTTGATATTCAGATAGGTAATGATTATGTTTACAAATCGACGGTGGCCGATTTTTGATATCGCAGCCCTGAGTGAGTAATGCGCCAAAAACGGACTTTGCAAGATGGCGTCGCTAGATTCCCCTTTAAGTAATGCAGAACAGTAAGGTAACCACTATGGTCACTTTTCTATCAATAATATTGCTCTTTCCATACAAGACATCTTTACTCTTGTGACAAGTCAATTTTTTTTGCAAGGTACAGTATAATTTTAAGCCGTTATGCGAGAGAAATGGTATAGCTACTTAGTGAAATATATTGTATGCGTTCATCCCAACGTCGTGAAAAAAGCTCGACGGGGTTCGGTATCACCAGTAATCATGCTTTGGTTGATTGTGAGGGAGGTGACCGCATGAGCATAGAAAAAACGAGCCGCCAAGCTTAATGGTTTCATTAAAAATCGCTCGCAAATTCGCGCGTTGCGAGCATCCCTGCCAAGACGACTTAGAGTGCCCCCAATTGAATCTTACTTCCCTAATCGCCTCCGATCCAAACACTTTTTTGTCCCTTCTCCATGTAGATTTCGAGACGTCAGGGGCAGTTAGTATCTGGACAGAAAATATCTCTACTTTTATGTAATCGCGGACGTTTCGGTATCTGGAAAGTTTTAGTATCTGAAAGGAGGGTACACAGTAAAAACGAAACACTGTTTTAGGGAGTTCTTACCTATTTTAGGTGTGAATATTGGTTAAGACGGGAGTATCAAGTAATTTAGTAGTTTTTCAAGAGGCCTGCAGCCACATCAGTGGAACGCTCTCGCCGTGACCTTTCGAATTATATAGCTGAACATTGGGTTATCTTGAAAAATTATCAAAATACGTACTATCCCCGTTTAATTTTTACACCCAAATCAGGTAGTAACAAAAAACAGGCGTTTCGTTTTTACTGTGTATGTGGACGAATGTGCCACGTGGTTGGACGGTATAGCTGGGGCTGGACAGAGGATAGCTGCGCAGAAGGTCAGGAAAAGCTAAACTGGAGGTAGCTGCTCAGAGGATATATAAACAGAAGATCTGGATAGAAGTTAGGTTGACAGAGGGTAGCTGGACCAGAGGTAGCTAGACAGGAGATACCAGATTAGAGTGGTGAGAAATTACGTTGACCTTGCCCTACCTGATGACTGCACAATTTCGCCTCGAGTAACTAGAATATTATCTGTTTTCTCGATTCCATGCACTCGGTTATTTTTCCGTGGAAGCGGCGCCGATATACAATTCTGTGAATCGATTTAGAAAAGCGCGACGAATCGGCGCATGGTTCCTGTTGCCTAGCCTCACCTTTTCGGTAATCCTGACCATGATTGTAACGTAATGTCCCGCTCGGATCTGTCGACGTCGACCGACGCGGCTCCGACACTGTCGGCCGGCGGCCGGCCGGCGCCACGTGTGGGCCGCCCGCTCGGCCGACACTTTCTCTGAACGTCAGTCCCACGCACTTGTTCTCTGAAAAAAAATATTAATTTAACCTCTGGGCCGTGGTCTTCTCCATTCAAGCGCGGAAACCGATTCTGCGGCTGTTCTTACACCTTAGTAGTTCACGAGTTTAAACTCTAGCCCTTCACCATTTTTGAGCCCTCTTTTCGTAGAAGGGCTTTAATTGTTTCGCTCGTTTTCATCTCGTTGTCACACTGTGAATGTGTGAATCGTGCGAACAGCTGCTATCTCTGATCTCTACTTGTGACGAGTATCCTCCCGGGGGTATACAGTAGAGATCTAGAGAGCCATTCAGAGAGCGTGGTGTGCATGTGAACAAACCAACTTCAAATCAATTTACCTCCGAACCAAAGCAGTGACTAAATATGCCTCAAAGGAAGTCTTAAAAATTGTACAAAGCTTCTTTTGATTTCCGTTGGGTATTTCTTCCACAAAAGCTTCCGATTTTGAAAGAAATGTCGATTTGAAAACTCGATGTGAGTAGCAGACAAAATCAGGCTCGGGATTTTTCTCAAAATTTAAAGTTTTTATGGAAGTGTTACCCAAAATTAATTAGAGGAAGATTGCATAATTTTTCAGGCCTCCTTCATTGCGTAATTCCGAAGCTTATTTGGTTTAAAAATCAAAAGTTGTTTTTTGCTTGGTTTGTTTACAAGCACACCACGCTCTCTAAATGGCTCTCTAATTTAGATCTCTATATCTAACACCGCGGCAAGTCATTCGTGAGCTGCGACCCAAGATTACTGGTGGCGCCATCTGGTGGGTATCTCGGTGACAAACTTTGAATTGTGTCTTTTTAGTATCTCTACTTAAGCTTCTACCGCTGCTAAAAGTTTCGAGGCTAACGAAACCTTAGTAATAGCAGCATTCTTTTCATTTTGGTACTTTCTCGTTTGTCTTACACTTTGGTATTTTCCTAGTTATTCCTGATTGTCTACGTTAACAGTAAATATTGTTGTTTTCTTCAGTCATTCGTGTGCTGATTATACTTGTCTTTGTCTCGCGTCTAAGTCTCTGTTTCTTGCTCTTAAGTTTACTCGCTTTTCTGGAGTAGCACTGTACTCGAGGCCATTTCGGGGTTCGCCTTACTAACAAGTCCAGTTTATGCCATTCTCAGCACGCGCGTGACTTTTAAATTATGGACTCCACTCGATTCCGCTCCAGTCAGTTCGGCGGCATTTCCCGGTATCCCGATTGCGGCGCGGTGGGCGCGGTGCCCGTAAAAGGGAACTCTTTAGGCCTCCCCGTCTCCGTCGCGCCGCCGAACAAACAGCTATCCTGTCCTCTTCTTTTGTCCTTCAACATTTTAACGAATATTTACTAGTTCCACGATTTTCCCATCGTCACCTGTGACGGCATCTTTAAAGTTCTTGCCCGTTTCCATCGCGGTTTTTGACACATCTTTTAAAATATTTAAAACGACCAACTTAAACGAGTTAAAATGACGAACTCTATGTTGAAATTGGCTGAGTAACTTTAAAGAATTTATCGAAATTTCATTGCTGAGCTATGATCATCACTTGTTCTTAATGTTTATTTTAAATACGACTAGAAAAATGCCGTAAACAAAAATTTAGGCGAGAAACTCGTTTCTCTTGTCATTGTTTTGATTCTAAAGTTGCCAGTTTTTTTTAGAGTTCTATGTTAAAAGTGGGGACGCCGTGAAGTGATCGAAGGAACCGTTAGAACAGTCACGTCTCAACCAGCACAGCCTCTGGTACCTGCAACTAAGACCACTGATACGCCCATTCATACGTTGAAATTTCGGCATCGTTCATACACTTAATACTGCCGTGGCAAAACTGCTGGACTAGGCAGAGACGAAATTCTGCCACAAGCATATATTTCAGTATAAGCATAACCGTTTGGCGTGGTCTGGACTTTTTTGAAAAATTCTACGATTGCAAAAAAAAAAAAATGTCTTTGTCACAGTAACAAATATCTGAGACCCTGACAATCGCGCTTTGTTCCCATACAGACGACAAACGTATCTGTTCAAATAACGTTTTTCTTTGTCGCACTTAAGATTTTTTTTGTCACCATGACAATTATTTTAGTTACTCTAACCAATTAAAATTTGTCGTCTAAAAATTCTTATTTTGACAAATGCAATTTTTGCGTGCTTTTTTAGCACTTTAGTTGCTCAGTGAAAAACAGTTACTAACTGTTGGGAATCTCGTTACTGTACCCACAGTAAACGTACCAGCGAGTAAATGAGTGATCTCCCATTCCGTGGAATTCACTCGTACAGGACCGAAACTGTACTGATTTCCCGACCCAAAAATACTGTACTCGCCCAGAGATTTTCAGAGAGAAGCTGATTATATGGAATGAGGCGCCGAGATCCGCTGTCGAAGTATCTTTAGCCGACCAATTTTGTTTTCTTTAAATGCTAAATTTAGCCCCATGCGGCCTGACTCAGCCGCTGTTGTAGGAGTATCACACGAGAAGTTATGCACCGCCGCTATTAAAGGTATTTCTGGAGAGTAAAGTACCTTTCTGAGGTGGTACTCCACTGCTTATCATATCGCGCGTGACTCATACCTTGTAAATACCAAATCAGTCGTAAATGAGCGAGCATTTAGCTGCCATTATCCTTCATGCCGGACTTATAATTCTCGCGTCAAAGCTCTCGCAAAGGGAATGGCTGTAATAAAATTACGTGAGTTCTGCGTACAACTCCAGTTTGGATTTTGCGGCGAATAATCTAGATGCTCTACGATTGTAGGACTGTATAGCGCACTCACTGAATTTCACACACGGAGAAAATGACCTTGATGCCTCAACAAATCGTTTTGTCCGTGTAACCTCATAAAACCATTATTCAGTGACAATTTTACTTGTTTTAGCGACAACTGAAACTATTCATATTGTTGTAACAATTGAAATTGTCATCACAACAATTCTGGTTTGCTGAGCCTATTAACAAAACGTTTTGTTGGGGCAACAAAGTCATTTTCACCGTGCAGGTTGCGTTTTCTACCTGCTTGTGTTCCATTTTCAGAGCTGCTAGTCTATATCAATTTTTGTCACTTGAAAAAAATGTCACTCTTTGTCACTTTTAATCGAGTAATAACCGTATTTAACACTATATTGTACAGAAATTTTGGACTTTTTCGTTTAGTTGCTAATTACGTGATGAATTTCTATGTTGACCGCTGTTTCGTTCTTTAATTAAGCTAATGCAGAAGCGCATCGTCAGTCTCGGTGGTAGTGACTGCCGACGAGAAGTAAGCGACATCAGGTTTGCTACCAGTCGAACGTAGTTATACTGCTCACTTAAGGATTTCTTTCCTT
>Ga0058701_10004731_pt1 | contig 11118 bp, 5 predicted proteins | sample AgamicOrMae_FD_97039 | JGI IMG/M metagenome (GOLD analysis project Ga0058701, IMG submission 97039) | Agave microbial communities from Guanajuato, Mexico - Or.Ma.e | ecosystem: Host-associated > Plants > Phyllosphere > Phylloplane/Leaf | place: Guanajuato, Mexico | collected 2012-06-04 | reverse complement strand
TTTTTTTTTTTTTTTTTTGTTGTGGTGTGCGGGAAAGCGGGGGTTATTTTTTTTTTTTTTTTCCTAAATATTGGGGTGTTTTTTATTGTTTTTTTTTTTTTTTTTTACTCTTTGATTTCGATTTTCTTTGTAGCATTTGATGACTAGTAGAGTAACTGAATGCTGGACGTTTTCAGGAGAAAGCTCGCGAGAACTACCACAAACTGAGACGAGTTTTTGCACCGTCAGAAAATCCCGCAGACCAGCCCAATTCACCCCCTGTACAGCAATCGGATTCGCCTATGCCGACTGAACCTCAGGTTCCCGAGGAGACTGCGACTTCGTCTGGAGGTAACGAGAGAGGGGGAGAAAGTTCGAGGCATGAGATGTCCCGTGCAGGAGACGTGACGGCGGACCAGCGCCGAAGAAGACGAAGGAACCAACGGCGTCGAGAACAGCAGCGAAACAGAGAAGATGCCGTAGGGGAACGTCGCGGCCTTCAGCGAAGCAACGACTCTCCAAAAAGCCAACACGCCCAGTGGCAGTTCTCAAGAGGACGTGGAAGGGGTAGCCGACCACCCTTCTACTGGAACCGTGGTGGAGGACAGTTGTAAGTCCTTGCAAACGGGCGGTTAACGTGTGGAATCGTCGATCTTTTGAGGGGAGAACACAATACTTGTTAAGTTGAATGCGACGGGTGATGCTCCCACTGGGGAACATGACGAACCGTGACTCTCTTCCCCTCCCCTCCCCTCTGCGCGGAAGAGGGAGGAATAGGGTTCCCCTTCACATAGAATCTCTGTGCGCCATCCCTCCTCTTTCGGATTTTGCCCAGTCGTCCAAGTATGGGCTGCTGAAATTCATACGTAGCTATCTGGTAGCTTATATCTCTGGTTTTCTGTTCAACTTTAGTTATGATATCGACATTTTAACTAGCCTGTACCATCAGTGGCAAAGGAATAGCTCCCTCTAATTTCTTCAAACTCTCATAACTTGGAAACGAAAAGAGAGACGAAATAGCACGAAATGAATTCGATAGATATTTGCTCTATTTATCGACCTAATAGAATGCTTTTTTGTCGTATCTTTTCTCGTTTTCAAGTTAGAGAGGTTTGAAGCATATGAGAGGGAACAATACTTTTGTCACTGATAGTACTGGAGCGCTGTGTTGGGTTTCCTTTTCTTTATTTCATTAGAAGGAGGGCGGGCTTTAGCCTTTCCTTACGGGAAATTTGGATGTGCTGTGATTTTTTTTTTCGCAAAAAAGTGTATTTTAAAGCTTAGATACCGTAGTATACTTAACTAATATTGAATTGATTTTTGAGATCACGCAATATTCGCAATGTGAGACGTGTGTTTTAAAAATGAGGACGTAAATTATTAGGTGTATATTTGACTGACTGAGGAGGACTCTGATTCGATGTGTTACAGTAGCAAGTAGCAAGTGATAAAAAGAAAATGGTTTATTAATAAATTTTGACTTTAACTTTTCGACGGTTATTCAAAAATGGGTTTACTGCAATTGTTTGCTCAAGATATTTTAGTCCAGTTAAAATTATTTCTGTTGCCTTAGTAGTCCTGAAAATTTAGTGATATATTTTTCATTACTTTTTAATACGCGGTTTCGATTTAAGGCTCCTTATTTCTTTGAGACGTTCGCCAGACAAAGGTCCTTAAATACTAAGATTCGTCTCTTATTATTGTCGCCATAAAGGAGATTTTTATCTGGTCAAAATGTATTCTGATGACGAAAATATGCTGTGTTATTACGATAAGGATACGTATTTTTGAACATCCCAGTCTTGGGTACCAAACTATATTTTAAGATCTCAAGTTTTTACTGCGCCTGTCTTGAGACATTTTATGCAAATTATTGAATGAATACCGAGCATGTTTTTGTGGAACAAGTATTTAGATTATAGAATTTAAATTTCAGTTCTTCTTCTTGGAATAGGATTACTGCTTGTAAGTAATCTTTTTGCAGTGAGCTTCGTATCTGACTTTTGGGACCCAAAAAAGTTACTCACAGATTCCTTACCTGAGTATGCATCGAGGGTAATCTAAGCGATTGAGCTCTGTGTTGTTTTGCATGGGAACTAAAGCGATCCGCATATCTTATGACCCCTTACCGTGATAAGTCACGGTAAGGGATTTTAATGATGTGTCGTTACCTGTTAATTTGTTTTTTGTTTTTACTTATTGTAAAGTCTGAAATGTATTTTATGGTTCTGACGCAAGCATTTATCATCTTTAGTCTCTATTTAATTCTGCAATAAATGTATTCTATTCGTAGACTGATTCCATCCATTCTGCCTAAATTATGTCTCGTATCCCTTTTGCATGCAGAGAAAAATTTACCGCGTTTCGTGTTTTATATGTAATTTGGACGCGCTTTGATTTAAATCAGTTATCTAATTGCCAACTGATTAACTTTGTTCCTTTCTCAGGGTTGCCACCGATCCTGGAAATCTAGGAAAAGTCAGGGAATTTCAAACGGTCTGGAAAAGTCAGGGAAAATGACCAAAAGCCCAATAAGTCAGGGAAAAATAAACGAAAATTTCCCCCCTTTTTTCCTCCTTTGTTAAGTGCTCTTTGACTTGCTAATTTTCTGAAAATTTTTCTCTCCGCTCGCTTCGCTCGCGAGTCTCAGTTTTCAACTTGTCGCGTCGTCCGTCCGTCCGTCCTTCCGTCCGTCCTGCTTGCGGAGTGTTAATAGTGGGTGACTTTAGCATTAAATATTCCTGTGAAGTTGAGAGAGCCGACATAGCCCCGACAGTTGAGTTTGCACTGCACATTTCTTCGTTTAAAAGGATGTGGCCAACTGCTGGACTACACTGTTTACCCCTGTGGATTTATTGGATGTTTTAAAAGTGAGTTACTGTCAAAATCAGCTGTGTAAATGATTGTAGTAGAGACCTTTGGCGAAATGGCTGGGACGATAATTATAGTTACATTATTTTTTAAAAATGCAGGCAAATATTGTTCTTTTTTACGGGAAAACACAATAGTGGAAATATTATGCACTTTATAAAACGTAAAATTGTCCGATGCGTACGTATATACGTTTGGGAGAAAAAGGTCTGGAAATTTATTTTTAGTCAGGGAAAATCGTCAGTCCATTTGAGTGGCCACCCTGTTTCTGATTCGATTGATAGGGTTGATGATAGTAATGATTCATCTTAAGGGAAACCTGTGCGACTGCCAAAAAGTTTTGCTTGAAGCGCTTTTGCTGTCTCTCAAGGATTGTCTCAGGAAAGCTGGCCATCTTTGTAACTGGGTATTTGCAAAGAAATTGAACGCCTTCGGAAAAACTCACAAGTCGTTCTTTTTTGTTCTTTACCGAATTGTTCGGTGGGTTTAGTCATAGTAATACACTCCATGTGTAACCCGTATGATTGTCTTGAAACTACACATACCCAGTCAGTCCAGGTGGTAAGAAAATTAAATAAAATGAAATAACGATTGGAAACCGTAGTGGTACAGGTGCGAGCGCGGTAGCGCATCAAGTTGCATGTCCGTGGGTTCCGTTGATTTGCCCACGAAGTACTTCCCTGTGTAGTCTACAAATACATATTTGCATTTAAGCTTACCGAGACTTACACGTTTGTGTCCGGAAGGTAGACTAAAAAAAAATCGGGAAAATTCTTCGAAAGTAATAGGCCTTAGTTTAAGGAAAAGTAGAAATTTTTATCAGACAAGTGAAAAGTCCGGGAAATCTAAGATTACCAAAGCAAAGCGACCGTGAAAAAAATCGATATTATTTAACGCATATCTGCTGAAATAAGCATGCACCCAGGGAGGCGCTAATTAAAGGGACCTAAAAAGTGCTTTTAAGCTGTCAGTCCTGAGCTCCTCTTCAGGCTGAGAGTAATAGCAGATTTACATATTTCGGAAACACGAGGGCAAAAACGATTGTTCACAGTATGCTTCTTCTACTACAATAATACTGTTACGCCGGCAAGGAGACTGCTGTATGCTAGTTATGTACGGTAAGAATAAATTTTTCATCGATTTGTTTTTGTTTAAAGTACCGGTGAAGGCTTGAAAGCTTTCGTTTGAAGTGGAAACATCCTTTCAAGGATCTTAAAGGATCTGCGTAACTGTATTTTAGTCCTTCATCTGCAGACAATCGGATGGGCACTTCCGCGCAACATTCGAATGCTCAGGGTATGCCCGCTATCATCTCCACGGCCTTCTTGAAATGTACTTTTTATTTTTTATTCCCTGAAGGAGCCTTAAGACTCCTTGCTTCCCGGTCAATATTTAAAAAAAAATGAAAAAATGAAAGAAAATTCATCTACGATGTCTTTATTAACATGACCTATAAACTTTTTTAAAATAAAAACGCAAACCATCGCAAACGTTACGTTTTATAAGGCCGAGATACTGAAAACCCATTTTTCTCGTTTACAAGGCGCCGACATGGGCAAGGTAAAATGGCGGCCAGTGGAAAGTCGTGTGAGGCGTGTTGTGGTTAAAAATACATCTATTCAACATCTCTTTCGACTTAAGAAATGTCGTGATGGTGAAAAACGATCCAGTTTTTGTTACAATAGTTTTGTGTCGTTCCATTTGTGATTATGGTTGTGCTGGATTATGCCATAGAGCAAGATAGTTCCTTCCTTGGAGTTTCCTTGGCATAACCAACAACATTTTATTTTACACGGGAATACTTTACAGGTAAGTTGACGTTTTAAAACATTTCATTCAATCGACCCAGTGTACGTCTTCTAAACCAATGACAATGCAACTTAAGTGATCAGTTGTTTCCTTAAACTTCAACACATACACCTGATCGTATGTCCGATGTGCCACTCATGATCTAATTTTCGCATGTTAGGGGTAAACAAGAGTTACTTCGCGTCATATATACTTTCTACTCAATCGCTTTATCTCGGTTTAATAATCTCTTCGTCTAAATTCATCCTTAAAATAGATCTGAAATATCATCTCAAGGTATTTCGACTTCCGCCCACGACATTCATAGTCTTTATTTGATTTTATTTTTTTCCCTAAAAGCGCAAATTTTGACTACATTTGCATAAGTTAATATAGATCTTAATTTTTTCGCGATTTTTTTAAGTCGCTTACTATTTGGGGATTCTCCTTCTACGTATTTTTCGGGTGTCGGGCATTACATTCTGTTTAAAAACTCTTGACAACTACTTATCAGTCTCCTCCCATTTTTCGCCTGCAAAGAAACACGGAATTGCGCAACGAGTTTGTAGTTTGAAGTGTGTAGTAGCTTTAGACACGCTTACGCAGGCTCGGGCGGCCAGCTTTTGCTTGAATTAAAAATAGACATCCATAGGTATTTGAGGAGTTGCCACATACACGGGCACACCGCCGGCTTCATCGCCGATTTGTTGTAGTTACTCCAGGAAGAGGGATGTTATCATTTTTTAAAATAGTTAACTACGAGTGAAAGGTCCTTTCCCCTGTAAATGACGAAAATTTTTAGATAACCATCGTCATGTAGATTTTTGGACGGCTCAGAAAAACGAAATGACCCAGTCCCACGTCACGAATCTAACCCAAATTTTTGCTCGGTTAGCGTGAGATTTATTACATTTTTATTTTTTGTATAAATATACATTGCTCAACTTCAAAAAAGGTAATAAGATCACTTTTTTTTTCAATGCCGGCAAGTTTGTTGCTATCGTGACTTTTATGAACTTACCTATTTTTGCATATTTGTGTAAAGAAAATTATTTTTATGTTTGAGCATTGAAGCTATCTATGAGGAACTGAAACAATCGTCTTGTTCAACCTGTAGGCCTAATGTTGAGTGTTGTCACTATCTGAAAATTGCAAAATCAGGTCGATGACAAAATTGTCAGACGAATTCGAATCGAAGTATTGAGCTTGTCCATGCTTTTGGAAGAATTATCAAATGTGATCGACTGGAGATTATTCCAACTCCGTCGCCGAGAGAAGTAGTTCAACGGCGGAAACGTGACGTCTGACTGTTAAGCCGTCATTCTGAAAGGAGAAAAACTATGACTCATACTAGACCGATAACGCATGCCCACCCGCTCAAAGGACGCGGCGCGGAATCATATCCCCTTTAAGCTTCCTTGCGTTGTCACGACTACTCTCTCGTTCTCAATTATTACTGCTCGTTCCATTTTTCGTGAATTATCTCATAGTATTCAGTTAAGAGTCTTGAGTCAATGCACCAGGTAATCAGCCAAAAATTCCAGAGTGAAAGCTATATCCTCATTTACCCTTCAAAAATAGTCTCGTTTACAGTGATCTTGAAACTAACAAGGGGAGTACCTTAAATTTCTTGAAACTTTCAGAACTTTAAGATAGTTTTATGAAAAGATATCCAAGCCTAAAACTTGCTGCCAGAATGAGTTTTTTCTACCTTAAAAACAGCGTTGAAAATTGAACAAAAAATATGAAAACGCAAAAAAAATGCCCATGTCTTAAAAACGGCTGGGAATATAGCAAAATCCTCAAAATTTTAGCCTTAGGCGCTATTCTTAGGTGTTCTACAAGGAATGATTATTGGTTTTAAAATTTATCGAAACATTTTTTTTTTAAATTGGACGCTATTTTTAAGGCAGTAAAATGAATTTCGGCAGCAAGTTTGGGGCTTGGCAATCTTTCCACCACTATCTTGCAGTCCTGAAAATTTCAAGAATATCTGGGGCGGACAGTCTTTTAGTACTCCCCGAGTAAGCTCAGGATACTCCGTATAAGAAATTTGCAATCAGAGGGTTTTGGGAGATTAGATCCCACAAGGCAAGTCAAAGGTAAAAAAAAGGTGTGTCTGGCTTATACTTAAAAAAGGGGGAAATCTGAGGCTGTCTCACAAAACAAGGCGAATTTTCGTAATCCTGTACTATGTATTGTACTACCTCGTAATTTTTGTCGGACACCAAAGCGCTTTTCTTAATTTTTCGAGACGTTGAATTTTCGTTGTCCGGTTTATTAACCCGTAAATTTATTACTTAAATCTGGCGTCATCGTTGCGGGATTCTTGCGTATTGCCGTCACAGGTCTGTAACATCTGACGGCTCAACGGAAGAAGTTGGAGTTTTGCCTGCTAAATTGTCACAAATATTTCAAGGATCGTTTGACAAAAGAAGATTAAAAAAAGTGCTTTTTTGCTGCCAGCAGAACTCCGCGGTTTTAAAACTGCACATAGTTTGTTTCTTATTGTGGTTTGTTCGCACTCTAAATTTAATATGGTAAAATTGTAGCCTAGAAGTGCTGCCCTCTTCAGGGAATATTCTGAACAGGTTCACAACTTTTAGCAGACATTGCACGTTGGAGCGTGTATTTAGCCTGCATTAGGCGCTTCTTTTTAAAACGGGAAACGGGTTTTCGCAAGGCCGTTATTTTGCGCGCGATTTATTTAAATGCGCTGACTTCAACCCCCAAGTATGTCAAAGGAGTTTTATGTAAGATGCTTTTCCTGATATGAGCTTCCAGACTTGCGAACCAACGTTGACGAAATTCAATTGCACCTGCAACGACGACTAAAAAATATAGTCGGCGGTGCGATCAATGACGAATTCATGAATTTAGTCGACTATTCGCTCGTCGCCGCTAATACATGGAGACTTGAAAGCACGTAATGCATTTTAAATGGGAGGTAACTTTGAACGCACAGAACCCAACCTAATACATTTTATATGCGGCAGGTGGGCAAATATAGCAACTTCGTTAAAAAAAACAAAAAAAAACTATGTAGCAATCCCCGAAAAAAAGCGTTTCCCTACGCCGATATTCCTAATTTTAGTTCACTGTAAATTTAAAAAATACCTTTTTTCTTTTTTTGGTATTTTAAAGTTGACCTGGAAACACCAATCAGTAGCCATATCGATCAACAGAATGAACAGCTCGCGTAAGGCCCTGTATTCGTTTCGTCTTGCAGACGGTCTGCACTGACAAGTAACCAAATTATGGCGTGTATAACTTTTTTTAACCACCCAAAGCAGGTAAATGATAACGGCGATTTGTAATACTTAACCCGTAGAGGGCATCACCGAAATTTCAAATAATTCCTTGGTATAACCGATGACGCCGTAACTGTTGTAACAAGATAAATTTCTTGTGTTGCAAGGAAATGCCTATTAAACATAAAATATTCAAGAAACTACAGGACCCCTTGCATTCGCATCTGCGGCTTTTGCCTTCTGATCTCCTTGCTTGACTTCCAAGTGGCGCCTCTTGCGGCAGAGTTTAGCTTTTGCGATCCTCATTGAACATCGGCGAAACCGGTATTTTTTTTTTCAATTTTTTCGCGTCGTTACGTGTGATTTGGGAGAGTCACTAAACTTCGCTTGTTTAGGATGAATTTGCGCTCGCGGCTAGGCGCCCAAAGTCTGGGCCAGTTCGCTTCCCTCTCCTCCCCTCTCCCCCATCCCCGGCCCCAGCCCAGCGTAAATATAGGCAGCTAGCAAAGAGTAGTTTGTTTCTTCGTCTTAGCCTAACCTACTTCTGTGGGTGGCAGTGCGCAAGAAAACGCGACTAATGGACATATATGCGACTTACCAAGTCGTGGGTTAATCTTATTTTGTGACTAAACTTACAACCGAAGACTTTACGGCAGGTTTTAGTAGCTTGCTCTTGCTAAATCGAAAACCAGAAGTCATAATTTACACAAGCTCTTGATGCTCTTCCGCCTGCAAGGCGGCGAAATAAACAAGTTAAAGGCTTCGCTGAGTTAAACACATTGCTTGCCTTAAATAAAAAAAAAAAAAAAACTGTTTTCGTTTGGAAAACGTGAGTCGAATCGGTAATACATAATGCCGTCGATGAAACATTGTTCAAGGAAACCAGAATTATTCCTTTCACTCACAGAAATGTTTTCTGATGAAAAAAAATCTTGATAAAGTGACAAAACATTTTTGTCAAGCCGCAAGAATTTTTTTTTCTGGACACCAGATATTTTTTCTTGCAGTAAGAAAAAATTTCTAGTTTTAAGAAAACGAATTCCTCCGGCTAGAAAAAAAGTCTTGTTAGATCAAAAATTATTTTTTTTTGTCATCAGCAGTTGTCATTTCTGTGATTCTAAGAATTATTTACAACTATAAGAAGCCCTTTGCACCCCTTCCTAAATATGAAGATTACGAAAATGTATGCATCAGTTTGATGTAATACTCCAGGATTTGGATGGTTTGTTGGTCAGACCTCGCCACGGTATTAACAATGATGCAGCAGTGTTTTACTATTTGCGTAATTAAGTCAAACCTGGGCTGTAAGAATCTGGAGGTTTACAAATTTCTGGATTTTACGACTCTATTTTAAATTCAATTTTATGGTAACCCATCCGTGAGAGTGGTCCTCTTGTTGAGGGGAGTGGGGAGTCCCTGCACTCTCTTCTCGACATGCTCATCCCGTTATATACCCGATGAATTTCGACCCGAAACGAGTGAATCTGAGGGCGTAAATGAGCAACAGTTAGGCATTTTCCCAAATTCTTTATGAACTTTGCCACCCATTGGCGAAGGTGAGAAGTCGCGGGGATTCCCCTGTAAGTAATTGGCTTGCTGACAAAAAAAAAGTAAGAACGCTAAGAAAAAAGAATGTGTTTTGTAGCACTTCGAAAAATTGATTCTCTCCTTCCGCCCTTTGCTAATAGCCGCGTCTGTATAGACATAGACGGCACCACGAACGTGTTTAACCCACTACTGTCCAGCGATGCCGTTCGGAAACAGAAAAATTTATTTTAGAGGATCTTTTCAGTTCAGTATTTTCACGATTTTAAAAATATTACCCCTCTGGAAACCTGAAATGTAATAATTTTAGCATTTTTCAAAGCTTAAAATTTCGTATTTTAACGGAAAAAAAAATTATCCAATTTCTCTAAAGCTAAATTTCACTCAAAAATTTTTTGCTGTTCAAATTACCTCTGAAATAGTGGAGGAAAGCTCTGAGGACAGGTTCAATGAGCTCTATCATTATTTCGTATCGTGTGAACTGAGATTCAGGGCCTTGGCTTCTTTGAACCTTACTGAAACTAACATACTCCCTAAACCTAAAACCTAAGGAAGACTTATCTGCATAGTAAAAATAATATGGGTGTTATGCTTTAACCCGACATGAATTAACATATGGAGACTTTGAACGCACGTAACCAACCTAATGTATATCATAAATTGAAAGGTAACTTAAACCCAACCTAATACATTTTAAATGGAACAGTCGGGTCAATAGACACTCCCAAATAGTATAAACCCCTGTTTTAGGTTGTCCCGTACCGGTTTTGGGTATGACAGTAAAAAACAGAGGAACAGCGGAGTTTAAATTTTGAAGATAAGCCTATTAATAACTACATTAACCCACTACCGCCCAGCGATGCCGTCCGGCAACAGTAAAAGTTATTTTAGAGGATCTTTTCGGTTCAGTATTGTCACAATTTAAAAAATAATATCATCCCTCTGGAAACCTAAAATGTAATTATTTAGGCATTTTCCAAAGCTTAAAATTGCATATTTAAATCGAAAAAAAATATTTCAATTTCTCGTAAGTTGAATTTCACTTCAAATACTTTGGGCTGTGTTGGGTTAAACGGGAGATGGGGGATATTTGGAGAAGGGATTTTTTGTGTCGGCTATCCGAAACAAAGCGGTTGTCGGGTTTGGGTCAAGTGGCGGGGCGAGAGTCACAGCGCAGCCGCGCCGCTGCCCATGTGGGAATGGCTTCCCATGTGGGAGTCGAGTGCTTGGGCCTTTGGCATGGGCAGTGCAGGCGTGGCGAGGCGTTGCGACGCAGTGGTGACAACTGCAAAGCGGTGATGGCGCGGCGTCTCGGCTCGGGGCGGGGCGGCGCCGGGGTCGCGCTCGCAAGTCCCGTTGCCCACTTCCCCGCCGCCGTCCCGCGCCGCCAATTGCGTCACCGCTTTCGCACCGGAACAGGTGGGCGGGGTCGCTGGAACCCGGCACGTGGATGCGACCACCAGGCCTGACTTGTCAAAATATTCATGGAGAACTGTTCATACAAAATCGTTGTTTCCTACACTGTATTTTTTTAGGGTAGCATTTTCAACCTGTAAGTTTCAATTTGGTGCTACCCTCCGTCGTCAAGCCGAGCGGAGCGATAGCGAAGCGAGGCACAAGGCACCTAACCTAACTTAACCTAGGGTTACCCAACTAAACGGTCGCCAAGCCTGATGCCGCTTAC
>Ga0058701_10004730_pt1 | contig 11119 bp, 6 predicted proteins | sample AgamicOrMae_FD_97039 | JGI IMG/M metagenome (GOLD analysis project Ga0058701, IMG submission 97039) | Agave microbial communities from Guanajuato, Mexico - Or.Ma.e | ecosystem: Host-associated > Plants > Phyllosphere > Phylloplane/Leaf | place: Guanajuato, Mexico | collected 2012-06-04 | reverse complement strand
TTTCCATGTTTTTTTTTTTTTTTTTTTTCATAAGATTTTTCTTGAGAGTCTTTCAGGGAGAGAGGCGTCAACTCCCACGTCCTCCTTTCCTCTCACCAATGAGCGGTGCTAGGTTCACCCATCCCACCAATCAGCGCCCACCGCGGGAATAAGTTCTCGCCTCTCTCCCTTAGAGGCTATCTAGATTTTATTTCTCATATAAGAGGATTACACTACCTGAGAAAAGAAGTTGCCCTAGTAGCAAGTAACAGGAGTTTTGGATTTGTTTGCAGACTTGCATTTCGAAACTGTTGAATGAGTGGGGCTGTGGACCTCTCGCTAAGGATGACTACGTACACGAAATATGTCGCTACGGAGGAGCGGAAATCCATTCTGTTTCTTCCTTTGTCGGTAAGCCTGTCTTTATTCAAATTAGAAGGAAATTCGAATTATTAGAAGTTAAGTAGGAAAAAAAAATACTGATCCAGGAGATTGTTTTTACCTCACCGCCTTGTTAGTTCGAATAGGAACAAAGTGATTTCAGGAAAATCACTTTGTGTTGGTCTTCACCAACACCTTCTCGAAGACCTCGAGTTTATGAGTCAATATTTTATCGGGCTTCAACGCTAGAGAAAATCCCAATCAGTGTTCCTGTTTTCAAGGAAAAGCGATTACATAAAGATACGTGTTTTCTTCTTCTGTTTTTCATCTGCGGTACTATTACTTTTAAAATCGATGTTTTTTTGTAATGATATTTTGGGTTCTAAAGAGAGTCACATGTTTTGGATAAACTAATTAAGAGAAGGAGAAATTGCGCTCCATATTGTTAAACTACAGCAATAATTTGCTTAATTTTCAGGGGGCTGTGCGGCTCAAGAGGTGATCAAGTTGATAACCAGACAATACATACCTGTGACCAACACTTTTATCCATGACGCAATATCATCGAATACTGCAACCTATGTGTTCTAATAAATTTATTGAGTTGTGTACTGATGAGCTTTACTATTGATAAAGATAATTATAAAATTAATTTTTAAGTTCTGAATTTTAAAAAGGAAATTTTGTGGTTTTCTGTGATATCACTCAATGATAATTGAAACTAAGAACTGCTGGTCACTGTGGATTTTGTAGTTTGTTTACGGTTCTGATGCTTTGCACTTGAATTAAATGGATCGATAAAAACTGAGTATATTTTCCATATATCAATAGCTACTAAGAAAAGAATTACGTTAACCGATGACATTTTTTCTTCTCTGAAGTTGTCAAGAAGTTCTAGAAATTAAGTTTATTGGATTTTAGTGGGTTCTGCAAGCATGTGCTTGTTTGCATTCCCGTCTGCGATCGCAAGAATACGGCTTTAGAATGAAGGCAGGCTCTTGATCTAAACTATGCTTCTTCCAGAAGTCTAATCGCATTAATTGGTTTCCGAGAGGAACTGCGTCGCGATACAAGACACAGATTTTTGCTCGATGCCTAGGGAGGCGATTCAGCTAGTTGTAATCACTTTTTTTTTGAGATTTTCAAAAGTCTAGCTCGAAGCTTATATTCTTAAGGATGTTTCCTGATTTCGGAAGGACAAATAGATGCGTGTGTAGGGTTCAACAAAATTGTGAGGCTGTGGGTAAGGGCTAAAGCTGTCAGTAACCGGAATAATCCGCTACTTACAGTATATTGAAGATTGATGAAAAAGTTTTCATGTTCGTACAGAGGAATTCCGGTCTTTGTTAAAGAGCTGAAATTCCTTGCTCTCTTTTTGGGTACATAGAAGAGATAACGAAAACGTAGCGTAAACGCCTTCGTGAAGTGGACTTTTATTGTGTCGGGAACCCAAGAACTGATCTCTTAAGAATCTATTTAATCTAGGAATCAGGAGATCCAAAAAATCACGGCTCAAAACTAATAATTCTAGGCTACAGACGCCCTTTAAAACGTGCTCCTCTATCACAAGATTTGAAAATCCCCGTCGCTTTTTTTTTTATTTGTGTAGGAGCGTTAGGCAACTTACACTCATTATCCAGTCATGTGAAACCTCCTAACGTAGGTAGGTATTATATACCAGGATATACATGCGAACATAGAGGCGATTGTAAGGTCGTCGTGTTCGTATGTTCCCGCGGTGCTTTCGTGCGTGAATCTTGCTCGGCTTCACTCGGCTCCATTCGGCCAATCCCGGATCATCTGAGTTCGCGGTTCGCGGGAATGATCATCATCGCCAACGTTGGACATCTTGTGTTCTCCATATTGTGATTTGGTTTTCAGAGCATATTTTAGCGTAATTTTCATTCATTGCGTGTCGGTCTTAAATGTCAGTACGTTATCGCTTTCATATCCGTTGAAGCTCCGTGGTTGAAGCAGCTCGTTGGTGACTTGTTCAAGAGACTACAGTTCCGCGTGTTAATGTTTTTGGTTATGTGCGGTAGAGTCCCGATTGGATGCCGTTCTTTTGTGCTAGTATTGCATGCATAGAAAATATTTCGTCGTTCGTCGTACTCGAGTGTAGTTATCAGTGATACGCGTCAGAAGTGAATGCATCAATCAATCATTTTGAGGTTAGAATCCCAGTGATGACCTCAAGGCGTGTGCTTCGGGTGAGCTACAGGCCACAAAGCAAGAGGAAACAAGGATCGAGATCAAAGCAGGCGAGTCTCATTTTGATATTCTTCATAATCGCAGTGTTGGGGTGAAAGTTATCGAGAAGTAAGAGCCTTTGCAATGTTTTGACCTGATGTAGGCCTACTGTAAAATACAATGAAGCGTTCGTGTATGACAACGGGTTGGTTTCACTTGTCGACGAAGGATGTTTATTTTTTCCTTCCACGTCAATGGAAGTGTGGCAATGGCGTTAGGAGACGCGTTAGGGTTGAGCCCGGATACTATTTACAGACCCTTTGAAAGTCAGGAAAACCGGTTTTTAGCTAAACGTTTGTTTGTCCGTCTGCCCATCCGTCCGTTCTTCTGGCCCCCTTTCTTTAGTCAACGAACGGTAACTTGCTTCTAAGTTATCCGATCGCAATCGAACTTTCAAGCAAGAAGTCCAATTGAATTCATGTTTTAAGGAAACTTCTTTTACATGTAGGCACGCGGCTTATTGTTAAAGGTAGCCGATAGGGCACCTCTTCTCCCAGGGACGCGTTCGAAAACCGAACCCGAGGATGTTCTATCGCTGTCTTACACATTGAGCTCTCGTAAAAGAGGACAGAATACCCTTCGGGTGGTGTTTTCGGACGCACCCCAGGGCAGGGGGTAGGGGGCTTCAATTTTTCTGTATTTTTCCCCCATGTTTACGGAGCAAGGTATGTACTGGTACTTAATACACCTTGGGTTGGAGCAATGGAAAAGTAGGAAACCCTTTGAAAGGATATTGGAAGACCACGAGAGAGCGTTGTAAGCTTTCTTCACCATCAATTTTGCTGACATTAAATTATTCGATTTTTCAAACGGTTTTTGAAATCACCCCTTCATTCGCGTTTTTTTTCTCGGAAACCAAAGTATTCTATCAACAATTATCGAAGCAGAATAGATGTAAATCAAAATAAGTCGTATGCGATTTGGTATCGACGGATAATTCGATTTCAACGCCTTGAACGGTTTCTAAGATAATCGATAAGAACGAGTTTTGCGCTCTCACACGAGCTTTGAAGTAACGGTACTGACTTGCCTCAGGTTTGGTTTTTAGCTTATGTTCATGTTCGACATTGCTGCCAACCGCGTCTTCATTTTTAGGTGTTACGGTGTTTATTTCGGAGGGAGTTCGAACTGATATACAGTTTAAGCGATGAACTTCACCAAAAAAGAGTTTAAAAAAACCTCTTTTGAACCGAGCGCTCAGATTAGGCGTGGACTTATAGTGACGCGGGCAAGATTTACTGTCCAAAATCACACCGTAAAATTCAATCAGGCTACCAAAGATGTCTTTTGCTTCAGTTGAGATCGAATTAGACCCAATCCCACGAACAATTCGTAGGAAATTTAGAATGCAACACACGAGTGACATTGACATTGCGCTGGGGGGGGGGTAGTGCCAGCGCTGGCAGAATCCGCGTGCGTCCCGCCCCGTCAATCCAGCCACCGCAAACACATAAAGCGTTTTAGCGCGCACTAAGTGCCTTGCCTGTGCAAATTTTAAATGTCTACAGTCCCCTTTGAAACTGCTATTTTGGTTGGGTCAGATATCCTATAGGTTTGTAATCCCCATATATTATCAGTATTTTATCACGCATTTACATAATTCATTGGACCTTCCTGACGTGCGTTAAAGTCTCCCTAACTTAAACGTGTGCTTGTCAAGAGCGCGCGAATAAAACTAACCTAACTTAATCTAACTCAACCTAACGTAGCATAACCCAACTTAACCCAACGTAATCGAATTTAGCCGAACATTAATCTCTCCCGTAACCTAACCGCCGCCTATCCTAGCCTTAGATAATAAACCTAACGTCATTCTAATCCTACCTAACGCAACGTAACCTAAGCTGTCCAATTCCCGCAACATTTTCTGACCTAACTTAACCGATACTCACGACCTGTTCAACTTCTCGTACCCATGAATGCAAAGCTCTGCGTTGGCGCCTCTTTTCACGTTCCGCTGTGTACCATTTTTCGAGCACGCAGCGTAAATTTTCCTTACAAGCAGTTTCGTTTCAAGAATGCATTTTTTGCTCCGTATTTTGACGCATGCACTCGAAACGCGCGATCCCGCAAAAGTGGCCCGAGATGGGTAAAGAAGAAAACTGACTTTGATGTTCTTGTATCGAACCACTCTTCTCCCCTCCCCCTTCGTCTGGAATCCGTGTGAGAAGGGGAAAATCTGCGCGCGCGAACGGAGTAAAAAGCACTTTGTGGAAAAATCATTCCAAATTCCAGGATCTCGACGTGAAAAGAATAGCTTTGCGTGGCAGCGAAGCAAGAGGCGTCGTGTAGCGGCCACACGTGTTTGGCGGGTTGCCGCAGCAGCCGCCCACCAAGGCGTATATTTCGTTGTTATTTAAATTGACTTGTTTCGCTGTTTACCTTTGAGGTAAAATTTTATCCGGAAGCGCCTCCCTTTGATAGGAAAGAAACTGATTTCGTTTATGGCGGGCGGAGCGGCCCGCGCCCCGCGCTGCTGCTGCCATCTAGCGTCTTTGTCATGGAACGTGTCACTTTTTACGGATTCGCGCCCCTTGTGGAGGTCCGTCCTCTCACTGTGTTTCACTTTTATATTCGCGTGTGGATAGGAAGTTCTGGAATGTTTATCTTTTAAAAAAAATCGCCTTTCGTATTTTTTAAAATTATTATTTTTTTTAAATTTCTTTTAGGCCTTTACAACTTAAAAAATTGATATAAATATACTTGTTTTGATGGTCTTACCTTACCTATTTCGGATATGAAAGTGTGAATTTGGCGAAGATTTTAAGATCTGTCATAGTTTTTATGTACCAAAACTAATTAAATCCGATTTTATCGCTTTTCCTTCGTTTTCGTACTGTTAATCTTTTTATGATCTTAATTATTTTAACATTCACTTTAATGGTTTTTTTTTATTATTAATTTACAGGGGTGTACTGTATATTGTCTAAAATCTCGATCTATTTACAATACATTATTTATTCGCTGTACAAGTTTTTCTTTTTGTATCTGAAATTCTTCGTCTAATTATAACTTTCCTTCGTGAGATTGACCCATTCACCGCTTCCCTCTCAACCGGCGCTGGCAGAGCGCTTGTCTCTGAAAAAAATAAGAAGATTCTATAGTTAGCAACCAGCTGGACAGGCGAGTGTTGGGGGTTGCCTAGCCATCGTAAAGCACGTGCCTTATACCAGGTGTCTCACCACAATCGTCCTCAAGAGAAGTAACTATACGCGTTCTGCAAAAAGATACATATCCGATAATCCATGAACAATTTAACAGTGCAGCCAACTTTCAAGCACTTATTAAACCAGAGCACAAAACTGAACGTTTAGCATAAATGCTATCTTTAAACGAAGTGACAATTAACACGCTGCCCCATTTAATTCGTATTAGGTTCCGTGCTTTCAAAGCACTTCCATTTTAAAATGCGCTTTTTCCATGCGTTAAAGTCTCCCTTGCACCAACATAGGCGTGCGGATAGAGCTATATTTAAAACTTCGAGTGTAGCGATGACTGGATTTCAGCAAACGTCATGAGTGATTTTTCATGACGAGTGGGTAATAGGCTCTCACGCACGATGAGCCGCTCCGGCCAATAGCATGCCACTAAACTGTCTCAAAGTTGTCAGTGGTCATTAATAATGGACGGCGCGAGCTCGTCCATGTCCATTTGGGCAGCGCGCAGTTCATGTCACCTGGTGACGACGCGTTGTAGGTAGCCGGCCCTCGCTCCTTGCGGCCTCGCCACGCTCGCCGTACTTCTGTGCTTCTCGCCTAATGAGCCATTTGAGTGACTCTTATCGATTTGCTCCGAAATGGCGGGCGAATTAGGACTAGGCGCGTGACATGCGATGACTTATGTGCTGAGTTTATCTCTTGGACGGTGCCCGTTGATTGATTTCGCTGGCTTATCCCCTATTGGCGAAATGAAGAGTTATTGGGAACTAAATAATAGGAAAGGAATATGCGATCAGTGTAATGATAAGAATAGCTGGTAGGTGGCTTGAGTGTGTGGGGAACAAAGGGCATCCGACTTAACCTATCACACATAAAAAACCTCAATAATAAAACCCATATATTTAAGATTTAATTTCTTAAGAGATATGCCACTGTTGAAATTGCCATTGTGATGGGATGACCACGCAGTGTGTCACGCTATACATTCTGAATTTTGAAGGTTGCATTTTGAACCTTTGGCTCAACCCCTACGACGTTAAGCCGAGCGAGACCCAAGCCACGTAACCTAACCTAACTTAACCTAGGTTTACCTAATTAAACGGTCGCCAAGCCTCATGCCGCTTACTTCTCGGCCGCCCTAAATCGGCCGCCGAGAAGTAAGCGGCATCAGGCTTGGCGACAGCCGAGCGGAGCGATAGCGAAGCGAGGCACAAGTGACTATTACTGATCTTGGTTAAAAGCAAGGGACTTTGTTATGATAAGTTAGGTTAGATGCGTCTTGCATCGCTCCGCTGTCGTTCCGCTCGATTAGACGACGAAAAGTTGAACTAAAAGGTCAAAATTGCTACCTTAAAAAATTAGAGAGTTGTGGTCATAGCCGCTATAAGCGATGCTGAGCAAGGAAGAAAAGAACTTTCCGTTTTTATGTTGCGTTACCACGCGAGGCGAGGACATAGCGACAAAGAGCAATCGCTTCTCTCGCTCTTATCATAAAGCTTCTGTTCAGCGGAACTGAACGAGAAGCTTTTCAATACCTGTTCAGGGTGTCTGTTTAAGAAACCTTGTACAGTCTCAAGTCATAACCTAATTTTACGCCAATTAGAGATACGACTTCTCATCTCGACTGTACTTCATCGACTCGTTTTCCTAGAATATCTGGTGGAGTTTGTGACAGCGATGAGACGCCGGGTTGAGCTTACAGAAAGCCTGCTGAGATACAGGGCTTCCGCTGCTCACTACTTGTGATGAGCTAACCGAACTTAACCTAAACTTGATTAGGTCACACAAATGAACCATACCTCGATCCCTACATTTTTCAACCTCGCGTTAGCTTCACCGTCCTTCTAAGTGATCTTTTTCAAACTTTGCTACATTTCAAGTGAACATATTTTCCATCAATGTTGGTGGTAGATAGATACAAAAGCGCGTCCATCAATTCCTTTAACGTCAGCAAGATCGCATTTTAGGCAACCGGCGCGACACGCGTATGCGGTAGGTTGCCTATCCAACATTTATCAGGGGCTCTATCTTCGCTTGATTTTTTGCGCTTACTGGAATAAGCTGCCAATCAAACATCACGCAACTCAACCTAACCTAATCTACGGGAATTTCATGCAAAGGCCTAGCGACATGTTATGCTTAACCTTTATGGTGACGGTAAGGAGCTATTTTAGATGAACTTAAAAATTTGTTGGGAAATCCATAACTCGCAATCAGTGCTTTTTGACGAAAACTAAACCGCGTTATCGAGTTTGGTACCATTCAATCTTTCCATGAGTGTCAATAAACAGTCCTTACAGCCAAAACCTATGAAGCCCATCACACGCAGCTAATCTTTTAAGCAAAGAAGTCCATAAAGAACTTAATCTTTTCTTTTTCATTTTCAGCTTAAAAGTAATTAATGTTTGCGCCATCAAAAGCGTTACGCGAGAGCGATTCAGCCGGTATGACGTAGCGGAGGTAGCGCGTGCATTTTGGGGCTGAAATTGTTATTGCAAACACTATATCCGGGTTCCGACCCTGAATTAGCAGCCTCCCAAAATACTGATATTTTGGTCGCGATTTATTCGCAAAGGCGCCGCAAAACGACCAATAAGCTCCAAAATTATTGTTTGGCAACACGGAAGAAAGTAGGGAATTCTCCGGAGCCGCAAATTTATTGCTGCGTAACCTTTTTTCATTGTAAATTACTTTTAAAGCGGCGTTGATTTTTAATACCTGAACGCGAAGAAAAGTGTTGAATAGAAGTGGTTTTCATGAAAAGTGTGACGCTACTGTTTCAACGAAAAAACTTGGTCGAATTTAAAATTAACCCATAACAGCCCAAAGTATTTGGAGTGAAATTTAGCTTAAGAGAAGTTTGAAAGTTTTTCCCTATTAAATTACGCAATTTTAAGCTCTGGAAAATGCCTAAATTATTATATTTCAAGTTTCCAGAGGGGAGATATTTTTTAAATTGTGACAATACTGAACTGAAAAGATCCTCTGAAATAATTTTTTCTGTTGCCGAACGGCATCGCTGGGCGGTAGTGGGTTAATTTTAGAATATCACGTGCCCTTTGCCTCACTCCGTTGTGACTTGGTGACTACGGGTGGAACTAATAATATAAATTTGAATCAGCGAAAGTCTCTGAGGATCAGTGAAAATTCACTAAATTACAGTCAATATTACACCACTGAATTTTTATTATTAGATGTGACTGACTGAAATTCAATGAATTTTCACTGAATCTCAGAGACTCTCACTGATTCAAAAGAGTGGTAAAAATGTATATTTTCTTCTTTGAAATTTACACTGCACACTGCCATGCCCCTGTTCTTGCGGCGAATGTTCACACTGATTTAGACCACGGTGTGTTTGGGCGCCGACCTCGCTTCGTTGGGCGGGCGCATCACTGCAGCTGCATCGCGCCCCGCGATTGTCGCATGTCGGACTCCGCGATTGTCAGGTCCCCGTGACTTGGCAAGAGGGTCGTTGCAGGCAGCTGCAGCGGTCGTCAAGTGTGCGCAGTGCACGCCCACGCATAGGCCGCAAGCCGCTCTTGCTCTGATAAATGGCAAGACCAATTCAGCATTGTTTAGCATTTCTCTTGTGGTCGCAATGTCTGACGTTTCTATTACTCGGCTCAGCTGGCTGGCGGCCCGTGTTCCTCCCAACAATGCTCGCGGCGGCGCGCCTCAACGCAACAACAATGGCGCCCGTCACAATGCGTCCCGCGCGCGCGCTTTCGCGATTCGCGACGACAGCGCCCTCTTGCGACGCGTCGCCACGCGGCGCGGGCTCAGATTCAATTTTGAAACGGAGAAATCGCGACGACCCCTGCGTATGACGCCAAGCGATGCGAAGCGATGCCAAGCGATGCGAAGCGATGCCAAGTGCGGGTCATACGCAAGCTGCTGTCTTGTCTGGACGCGACGAAAGCCGACGGGGCCCCGCTTTTTTTTTATTTTCCGTCTCACTGGAGAACCGGGCCCAGCTTCTTGTCTCACATAAAAAGGGAAGATGCTCCCCAACAAGGAAGTTCTTCGAAACTCAGGTATTTTTATTGATGAAAAATAGCGGTGTACTTGACCTGAAGTTCTTGGGTACGGACATTTTTATAATTATGTTTTCGGATAAAAAAAAGAGAAAAAAATGGGTATAGAAGAGCTGTTTGAACGTGATTGAAACTGTCCTTTCCGGAAGATGGCAGGGTTCCGACAGGAAAGCATGCTAAGCTCATTCACCGAAAATCGCCATACGTTCGCATTTTCGGGGCGTTCAATTAAATTATGTAGCAACACAGCGTTTTTAGCCTTTTTTAGTATCCCTCCATAAATTTTAATCGTAATAACTTGTATATTCAATTATGAAGTTTTTGCCTAAAAATTGAAAAAAAAACTTGGGGTACCCTTAGCCTTTTTTTTTTCAATTGTAGCCCTAAAAGTTGTTTTTCCAATTTTATTAATTTTTTTAAGCGTAGTATTGCTTTTATGAGTACAGAAATAATTTATGAGTATAGAAATGACAACTTTTGCTTTGTTTGTCGATTTATAGTGACTTTAAAGCAGAACTTGGTAAGCATTCTCCTTTCATATGACGATTCCTAAGGTCTGTAATACAGTGTTTCTACCTCGTGCCCAAGAAAATTCATGCTACTTCCGTTAATAATAACAAGTGTAGAACTACTTTAATTCTTCATATAACGCTCTTTCGTATTTCACGAATTTTTCTTTCCTCCTTTTATGCAAAACTCTCTTGGCATCAGCATCACAACCTGAGATCCCAGGATCAAAACTAAATATCTGCTGATTTTTCTTGACAGTCCGCCCCATTGCAATAAGCCAGCCGTCCTTATCAATCAAAATTTGTTCAAGGCCTACTCTTATTGTTCCGCGATTTTCACGCGCGTGTTGCTCTCTTTTCCGAAATTCGCCAATTTTTTGCGATGATTTGCCCGGCTTATGAGGCCCGATACCGAAGCGCGTGCGTGTTGTCAGGCGAATAAACGCGTTGGACCGCGCCGCGCCGGAGTTGGGAGTCGAGCGCCCGAAAGGCAGGCAACAGGTCTGGCGGAAGTCGGCCAAGTGCACTTCATAAGCGTAGCCTTCTCCCGTCTATACGTCCCTCCTTGACAAGCCTCGCCTGTTGCTGTATTTGCGTTGCTAGTCTCACAGAGGGCGCCACAAGTTCAGCGACGATCTCTGTTCGAAGCTTTCCGCAAAATTAACAATAATTCACACTGAAGGCCTCAATTTTAAAGATGTTTTTTTTTTTTTTTTTTTTTTTTTTTTTTTTTTTTTTTTTTTTTTTTTTTTTTTTTTTTTTTTTTTTTTTTTTTTTTTTTTTTTTATTTTAAAAATTATTTTTT
>Ga0058701_10004729_pt1 | contig 11119 bp, 4 predicted proteins | sample AgamicOrMae_FD_97039 | JGI IMG/M metagenome (GOLD analysis project Ga0058701, IMG submission 97039) | Agave microbial communities from Guanajuato, Mexico - Or.Ma.e | ecosystem: Host-associated > Plants > Phyllosphere > Phylloplane/Leaf | place: Guanajuato, Mexico | collected 2012-06-04 | reverse complement strand
GTATATAGGCACTTTTTTGTTACATGATGAGAACACCGATAAGTCTACTAAAGTGCCTGGGGGATCGTGACGGTATTTAGTAGAGGCTCTAGATTAGTAGGGGCGCGAAAGAAGTTATTTCCGGATTCGCACTAAAGAGCCGCGGCAAATAGTGTTTCAGTGAGAGCTCCTTCGCGTCTCTTTGCGCTTCTAGCGGTTTATGTCTCGTGTGACGTAGAATGGCTACGGTGGGAAGTGCTTTGCATAGGAGGATCTTGTTTGAAACAACAACGTCGAGGGGGCAGCATGCTGTTTGATGCGGACTTCAAGTAGCGGTAATCATTAATCATTGGATTAAAAATAACCCATACGGAGCACGCGCGTAGTACTCTCCTTTGGCACGGGGGAAGTTCAGGAGGGAAAACTACCGAAAACCGACATGGGGGCAATCTAGTCAGAAAAAGCTATGAGAAATCAGCTCGGTCGGAGTTAATTACGAGAAAACCATGACTGAAAAGCCGATTTCACAATAGAAAACTACAAATGCCACTTTCTCACTTGAACATTACAATCAGCGTCAAAAGTATTCGGTCATGGTTATTGGAGCACCTCCGAATATGTTCTGGTTTGGTTTTGCATAAGATCATACCAGCGTCCAATAACTGCGTGGTTAGCCTAGAGCGCTAGAGTCCCTAATTGTAAGAGAGACGAGTAGAGAGCGACGCGACTCGATGTAGCCCTCTCTTTCTGATGCACGGCGATAAAAAATATCCGCCTTTTCCTGTGGTCAATTGGGTGAGGCTTCTCTTAACTATCTAAGGACTCTGTGACGGATTTTCTCTGTTAATGCAACACTGCCATGATAATACCTCATTTCCGCCAGAGAGAAGTACAAGAGACCCTGCAGAAAAAAATACGGCGACCATGCAAGAGCGCGAACGTTACGGGAATTTTAAATTAAGACAACAATCGTTTAAAAATTCTAAAGGCGCATGATGGGCACAGATCGTTTAATGAAAATGGAATCAGATTTTTAAAAGTGGGAAAATAGCCCGACAACACTTAAAAGACCTAATAGATTGGGATCTAAGAAAAATTGTTACTGCGTACACGGGGCCGACTGAAACTATCCGTGAGCCGGATGAGCTAGGAGCAACTGTCATTAAAAAGCCCCGATTATCTTAAATACGTCAATTAACAAAGAAACTGCTAAGTTTAAGGTAATAATTTGGCACTTGTTTTCCTCGGAAAAGAGAATTAAATTACTAATCAGTACATTTAATATTAAAATGTAAATTACTGTTACAGTTACGAAAACCGCCATTCAAAAAGCTGGCCAGAACCAAAAAGAAAAGACAGTGGTATAAAAACAAAATCTACTTATAATATCTATTAATAAAAAAAAATCAGACACACATTTTTGTGCCTAAACGCACACGCTTACCTAATTTTTCATACTTTTGCTGGTGATGAAGCTCAACTTCCAGCAAGATTTACACACGCATGCTTTGACTTAACGTATTTCGTTTTTCACAGCTTTCCAGTAACTTGTCAAAACAGCAAACACACGAAAAGACGGATGAAAACTTTGACGAGTGGCCTTTTGGGAGATTAATTTTGTTCAAAATCAATCAAAATTTCGTACACGGGTTGTAAACAAGAGATTAAACCTTAAATGGGCTCAAAAGCAGTTCAGACGCCTGATCTGGACCAGAACGCGTGAAAAACACTTGACTGAACCCATTGATCACGAAACTATTAACTACCTCTGATTAAAATTTCGGCCCACTTGACAAGATCTATTTGCCACAAGAATAGTGCCATGTTCTACCTTCAGGATGTTTGCCTGATTCAACAACTACACAGATAGCTGCGAACGGTTTTCATAAACTGATTAACTTGAGCACTTGATCTAGTGCTGCCAACAACCTAAAATCGAATAAAGGTAACGATCCTTATGCGTTCAGTATATACAGTAAACAATTAAGTTATCACAAACGTGGAAGAAGGGTAAATTAATTACTATCAACAGGATAAAGAAGCTCCCGATAAACAGACGCACCACAAAGCTCTTCACAACAGTACTCAAACGAAGGCTTAAATACAAAACGTACAGGGGATCTTGACTAGTTTCGACGAAGGCGAACCCTTCGAAATGTTACATCGTCTGTGGTATAAAGTCCAAGAAAATCAACCAACCACCTTGAGATAAGATGTAAAACCGGTATCTGCGAATCGCTTTCCATCTATTCCGCATATCACTCGGAATATTCATGGTGTTCTCCAGAAGCGCGCTGGATTTTTTTCACGAGTTTTGTCGGGTTTTTCGTTTAAACGCAAAAATGAAGAAACTAAACCCAAGTAAAGCTAATTCAAAATGAGTCGATGATACGGCACTGCGATCAAATCCAATACAAGTCGAGTAAAAATAAGGGTATGATCACAGGTAAACGATACCTTCAATCCAAGCTTCTGCGACGAAGTTTCTGTGATGCAACAGAAGAAAACAGGGTTGACCTTGTCTTGTCTCTGGTAGATACATACCAAGACTGCCGGTTCGAATTTAGGCCAAGTTTGGCGCCAAATTCGGCGCCATGAAGGGGAAGAGCCCGTTGTCGCCTATTGATGGCGACGGCGCGCGATTGGCTGCCTCTTCAGCTAGCTGTTCTGAGTAGTAGTGAGGCGTGCTGAGATAGTCTATGACCCGTCTCGGCAACGGCAACGTTGCTATTAAGTCTCTTCGGACAACCTTCAGTATTACAAATCTGCAATCAAAAGGAACAGAATTCTAAACAAGTTTCAAAAATCTACACCTTGAATATTCTGGGTTAGCTCAAGCTAGCAGTAGTTAACGGAAATGTATGGTTTAAAGTTTAAACTTCCTTCGCATTTTAGATCGCGGCAAGCATCTGTCGCTGAAAAGTGAGCGACATCGAGGTTTGCGAACGTTAAGTTAGGTTAAGTGTTCTACGCCTCGCTCCACTCTGTTTGGTGGGGAACGACGGAACACAAGATACAGAAAAAGAAACCTCTTGCATTTCCGCGGCACTTTTGACTCACCTACACATATGCTGTAGACTTTGCACCTGTTTAAACCGGGACACCGGATGCAGTAATTGCACCCGCATGGGTCCCAAAACAGGACGGCGATGCAGAAAAAACAGATACCGGCCGGACCGTGAATGCTCCACAGCATTTTCGATGAAATCTACTATGGTGTGGCTTTTGAACTTTGCACAACTACCGAAGCTGAAGTTACCTGCACCGACAAATCACATTGCAATCAGACTCTTGTCAGAATAAAGCTTGTCTAACAAAAGCTCCTCGCGTTCCAGGACTGTCTCACTTTGTTCCTTTAAATATTTTTTTCTTTTGTTACTTTTTTTAAGGTGAATTTTTAAACAAAGGCGTAGGATAAGCTCAATCGCCACGAATTTTTCTTATACGCTAATTTTGTCAAAGTAAAAATAAAAAAAAGGTAATAGGACTACAATTAAACCAATATGTAAAATGTCGCGATGGGTTTTCAAATCCGTAGGCTTTCAAAGTGAAGTTGGCTCAAATAAAGATAAAGTTAGGCTAAATAGGGTTAGGTAAATTTAGCTCACAATGTAAATAAGATTAACCCTGTAGAGCTCTAATTTTCCTCGATATATTTACCTCTTATGTGTTTTTTTTTTTTTAATTTATTTTGTACACAAAAATTTAAAATTTCGGCTTTCAGCAAATTACTAAATATATGGCATTTCAGACTTGAAGACGGTGATATTTTTCGATGATCAGAATACAGCAAAAAAATCATTGTCAGATAAATTTGGCTTTTTTCGAACGGCATCGCTGTGTGATAGACGTGTCAAGAGAGGTGAAGTTAGGTAGAGTTGCATTACACGAGCGAATTTCCTACAATGTTTTACGGCAGAAATTGAAGGCTGAGGTAACTCACCCTGATCCTGTTCGATTCGCACATGACGCACACAACTATTTAGTTTAAATGTCAAAGAAAATATGTAATGATCGTCGCTTGAGTCTCGAACGATGAAAGATCCGTCGGGTTCCGTTGATAAAATTTTCTCTGCTGCTTCTCCTGATATGGGCCCCCAATACCAACCATACTGGAAAAAGAATACAAAAATTGCACTTTCATCATTAGGTCACTACAACCTACAAGCTCATAAATACAAAACAATAGTTGTTTTTTTGTTGTTGTTTTTTTTCATGTGATGCCAGAGCACTTGAAAAAACGCATGATAACAAGCTACAGAGGCTTTCCTAACTATTTACTGAAGGAAAAAAAAAAAACATAGGAATTGGTTGTAGAAAAAAAAAAGGTGTTTCGGAAATATTTCCAATCGGGAATTGGACATAGAGAAACGTTAACTTACATCTTTGACCTTTTCGATACTTGAAGCGAAGTGTACACTAGGCTCTTGCTCGTCGTCGGCGCCCAAGTCTCGCACCATGCCGGAGTGGTCCGGGGACGGGGACGGCAAGGGCCCGCTAGATCCAGCTCCCGGCTCAGTGGCGGGGAGCGGCGGGAGAGCCCGGCGAGAGAGGTGAGACTTGGCGGGCGGCGAGGAGCTCGACGCGGCCCTTTTCGACTCTTCCGACCGCGACATGCAGTTCTCCGGCGACACCATGCGGCCAAACCGGAAGATATTACAGAAAGTCTGTTTCAAACTTAACGACAGATTGAATCCGCGGCTCGCCGGCTTTTTGGGCTTGTCCGGGATCATGAGGCATTCCGGGCTTGAAACGCTTGAGCTGCACACATCCTTAGCTTTCTTGTTCTTCACGTTGATTGACAGCGTGTTCTTCCGGTGAGTTTGCGAGTTGTTCCTGCACACGGACGCTGTGTCAATCGCCTTCTCCTCCGCGCTCTTCCTCGGGTGGGTGTGATGAGACCTGTTCCGCTTCTTGTGACATTCGGAGGAGTCGCTCGAGCTCGAGTAGAGGTTGTGCAGGTAGCGGCGGACTTCCTGGAGCGTCATGTGGATCGGCTCGACGGGGGTGGTGCACTCCATGCTCGCGGAGCGGCCAGGGCGCTTCGCCGTCGGGATCACGATCGGCGGCCCGTCGGGCTCCAGGTAGCGCCGCTGCCGTCGATGGCGGTGCCTTTTCGGCCGGTCCGGGGGCACCGGCGCCGACGGCCGCAGCATGTCGACAGGTACCGCGTACACATCACAGTCCAACGGAACATTGTACATGTCACTAATATCGCCCATGGACAGAACGTCGTGAGACATCGCAGAGGTTATGAAGCTCGAATCGTCGGCGCGGTTCGCCATTGGCACGGACAGCGAGTTGTGCGAACTCGAGAGCCGCGACGAAAGCGAACTCCGCGATCCCGGGAGACTCGGCACCCAGCACGGCGGGAACATGCGCCGCCGCCGCCGGCACCACGACACCGAAAGCGCTTCCTCGAGGACTTCAGACACGATCCGCGCGGCCATTTTCTCGAGCCACTCGGGTAACGAGCGCAGCTCGCGAACAGGCGAGTTCGTGGGCGACGTGTCTTGGAACTCAGGTGGAGGTTTGATAGCAGGTGGAGTGTCTGGCCAGCAAGGTGCCTTTTTCAAAGTGTTGAAATGATCCGAGTAGGTCACAGAATCATCAAGGAGTGATGACTTGTCATCATCACTGTCTTGTTGCTGTAAAACACCACCAACACGGGTTGCACCACATTTACTCAACAGGGTTCCACCCGATCCAGGTATAGTGCTCACCTCCATGATGAGCAGTCCACTGCCTGCTGACAGCAGCAGACCACTGTCCTCACTCAAGCTTAGTGGGAAAACCTCTGAACTCGCAGAACCACACCACGGCGAGTCCATGGGTGAGGTGCTCACTGTTCAAACAGTAAAAAAATGGTTACAAAAATTCACTCACTTTCAATACTTCTAAGGAATTCTGTTGAGGTTGGATGCTTATGAATCCCACAAGAGATGGTAACTCAAAAGTTTTAAACTAAAAATAGGTTGGTTAAAACCCAAATTACAGCAATTGTGAAACATAAAAATTATTTGTTTAAAGATTGAATATGAAAACCTGTATGAATTAACACAAAGTTTCTGATTGCTATAAACCTAAATTAAATTAAACAAAACAGAAGTCAAACACAAATGTAGAGCATCTCTGATTTACCTTACATTCACAGAAGCCATAAAACAAAAAGAAAACATCTTGGAATTTAATAGTATGCATTACTAATTAGGAGGCTATAATGGCACTATTACACATTAAAAAACTTTTCATGTTGATGAACTTTTGTAATTGGGAACATTAGAATAACCAGCGCACACATGGAAACAGTTCTTAGAGGCAGAGAATTAATCAGGTAACATGGTGGTAAATTGTGAGAAAATTAGGTTTAAGACATTTTAAAAGACCTTTCCTAAATTAAGATATGAAAAAAGGTCTTACAGCAGGGATAGTAAATGAACGATCAGTGAAGATAATAAAATACCGAAAAATCCACTAAATAGGGCAAAAAAAGAGCGCTTATCTGGTTCACAATTTCCAATATTTACAAAGAAAATAAACCCTTAACCTCACTTCCGTCAATTATCTTACATCTTTTAGGGAGCAAAGATCGTTTCTCAAGCCTACATTCTTTCCAAAACTGCCCCTCATATTTTGATTATCTCGTCAGGGCCAAGGTAATGCATTAAAATGCAGGAAGTCAATGCCAAAGAAAAATATTTAGTAACTAGGGAGTTTGTTATGACAGGTCCAAACCTCAGAGGACCTCTCTAATGTATGACGGTGTTACGATCACAGAGATGTCGCATTAGATGGGAAAATGAAACGCTGATGAACAGTGCATCAAATATTAATTCCACTTTTCGCGGAGGTAATACTTCAGACAATGAAAATAACTTCAAGATTAAAAGACGATTGAGTTATGATGTACCCTGCCAGTAATCGTTACCCAATACACAACCATCACAGAATAGTTCGAGTCCGGGAATGTTGTGACCGTACTAACCGTAAGCATTTTCAGAGCGGATAAAGTTTTCATAACGTAAATCCTAAGAAATTCATAAAAAATTAACTTAATTCGGAACTCCCGTTACGATTGCACTTAACCTATTGTCGCCATATTGCACATTGCAGTTGCGTCAGTTCTCACTGGCTACAAAAACAACACAGAGAAATTCTGACTCACGGTCCCCTGCTACCGACTATAAGTATCAAGGATGCCTAAGCGCGCTCAATTCAACCCGCGGCTTCTCATTGCCACAGGAGCGCTTTACGGATAAAACGAATCGCCCGTAAAAGATAATATCAGGAGACTATAACAGACTGTTATAGTCTCCTGATAATATCATTTGGCAGCTTGATTGCTGAAACTTGACTGTAGCATATGAACTGTGGAACCATAAACAAGCTACACAGATATCGCTCGGTCTGGGCTCTTCGCAAGTCGTATGATTGATTGGTTTGTCCTTTGGCTCCATTTGAGCTGGCCGATACATGATCTAGGTAGGTCATCCCCACTGGAGGTGGATACCCCACCCGTACGCCAAAATCAAAAATCTTGGGGCAGCCGCTTCAACGTGAAACCTTGGAACCGCAAGAAACAACCTACCAACCGTAGGTTCCACACAACCTGAGCGAGCTTGAAATACCACACGTCACTATGATATCTTACTTTTTAAAATCCAAAATAAATATTATGAAGTATTTGTGCATGACTTTTTTTTCACCGACTGATTAATATTACTATTATTTCAGCTAATTGTGTACCAGTGGGCTATATTTGGTGAAATGTGCGGAACTCAAAACTCCGTCTACTCCTGACAAGCTTGTTCATCATAAGCTTGCTTTTGCAAGTTTTTCTTCTGTTCCTCTCTTTTTATTTTTTTAAATCAAGCAAACAAGGCTGTGGTAGCCAGGCTGAAGTGAATTGCGAGTTACCAGGTTTACCCTGTTCCTCCGTGAAGCACATTTTCGCGCGCCTTTTGAGCTCATCTCTGTTTCAAGCATACTCGACGCTTTAGGTGTAAAACCTCCAGCCTTCTTGTTGCGCTGAGACGGTAGGCAGACCCAGTGACTCCCCCTGATCCCACTCGAATCTGAACGAATCCCGTGGAGGCCTCAAATAAGTCCAGGGGAGTACCTTTGTCAAGCAGCCTTCCCTAAGCCCCCAGCCCCCGCCTTCGTGGTGGCGCTAAGGTTTCATAATACTTTCCTTCAGGCAGGAGGAAATGAATATGGCAGTTTTGCGGTCAAGATTTTTTATTATAAAATAAATAAAAGTAATTTAATTAATTTGTCCCTTATTAGGGGAAGCATGCTAGTTTTGTGTACAACTGATACACACCGATGTACCGGTACATATAACCAGACAGAACTGGCAACATAATATGTAAAAGTGTAAAATTTTAACGAGGGAAGGTTTACAATTTGCGGAAGCCGAACAGGTTGTTACAAAGTTTGTTTTTCTTTTTGTACATATGTATTTCACAAGGTGTACAAAGACCAAATTTCATTTCTTACTCATGGAATACTAGTCAATCATTTTGATCGGCCCTCTAATACCAATGTACTGGGCATTTTGGTTCGACTGGCATGTTCAATCTTACAAACAAGACTGATCATTTGGTTCTTGTTCAACATCCTTGCCTACGTCGAATTCAAAATGAACGATCGCATGTTTTAAAAACAGCGATTGCAATGCGCTCGACAAGATTTTTAGAAGATTGCAACTCCCAGCAAGGCTACCGATCAATTTTTGTATGAGCACTCTAGTTTCCTAAGGATCACTCTAAATTAAGTGACTGTTCACTGAAGTAACATCAAATAAGTGTAGCAACTAAAATACCCAGTACACGCAAGGTGGGCTACTTTGGAAACACAATCAGTTTTACATCAACGAGATTTATGATCATTCACCCCTCGGAGTAACAGTCGCCAACATTTGAAATACACTCCAAACAAACATCACAACTCAAGTTTTCGAAGTCGAAAACTTTCGACCGATCTTTGGATTCAAACAAACCGCGGCTTTTCATTCGGCAGTGAACGTCTCTTGCCCCAGCCAATCCCGTTCCGGCGTCTTGAGCACAGGCACACACGATAACCAATCGCAACGCAGCAACGGACAAGTAGAGAATCGCCGCAACTTGTACCCTCGAAGACGGAGCACAGCCGACGCTTAAGCAAACATAAACTCTACACACTCTAGCAGGTACAGTACTTCATATTTTCAGTCAGTGAATAATAAATAATACTTTACATTTACATAATTCGAATAGTCACTAGACAGTCTCTCAATTTCATGACCAACTTTAACGTCTCACTCAATGGATGAACATCGCGAAAGTATGACACTACATCATTAACTGTTCGATGAAAGCGTGTTCACGATGATGCGAATGGATTAGAAGTGGAATGATGGTTGATAGTCGATGCGGCGAAAGTTGTTGATGATGGGGGTTAGTCCTGTCATTGATGATATAGTCACTTCGAGCAGGAACTCCTAAGGTCACTAGTTTGGACTCCCACTCAGTACGTATGGCCCCGCACGATAATCTGGAATACAAAAAGACATTACCAAATTCGGCCGAAACTCAGGGTTACTGCTTTTGAAATTCAAACATCCCACGGTTTTTCCAAGTTTTCTTTTCTAGAAAAAAAAAGTCCGGATTCTCCACGAACCGTGGGATCTGTACCACATTCGTAAACAAGACCTTTTTCCAGCAAGAGGACGGAAATTCACTCTGTTTTTCCCACCACCTAACCAAACAAGGCGAATTCCCAAACCAGAGCAAATTTTCGAGATCCACAACAACCTCATTGTCAGTTACCGCCACACATTTTCGAATTCAAAAATCATGTCAAGCTTTTTATGGACTCCCCCATTAAGTGACACGACTTCCGGTCACCATTGCACTCACTGCGTCCGGCTTGCGGATAATGGCGGCGTCGTTTGGTCCGCGGATGACGATTAAGATGCGCTGGTAAAATAGTTGTGTGTCCGGAGTGGGAAGTTGGGACCGCGGAGCTCAAGGCGCCGCTCCCGACGGTGCACTGCCGGCTGCCGCGACACCCCTTCAGCTGCGCCAACTGGTCCCGCATGAAAGACGACTCGGAAGGCGTTAGCAAGTGCGCGCGGTTCCACTGTTCGAATGGGTCTGAAACAACACGCTCACGTTAAAACTCCTCGCTTAAACAAAGACATGGTTCTCTTTCTCTTATCACTCGGCCCAATACCGGAGTTCGAGACCCTTTAAATTGATAAATTAGCCCGGTTTAACCCAAAACCGCCCAGCGATGCCGTTCGGAAACAGCAAAAAGTATTCTACGGGATCTTTTCAGTTCAGTACTGTCACATTTAAAAAAAAAAATTACATCTTTGAAAACCTGAAATTTAATTATTTAGGCATTTTCCAAAGCTTAAAATTGCGTATTTTAATGGAAAATATACTTTTAATTTTTTTAAGCTAAATTTCACTCCAAATACTTCGGGCTGTTATGGGCTAAACATATAATATTTTATCGAGGGGAGAATAAAATTCAAGGATATTGTTGATTTTAAGGACTGCATTTTTCTGAATCTTTTTCTATACTTGTTCAACTTTTGATAACATTATTAGGAATAATCGCGTACTTTGAGAGCCCTATACGTCGCTCCGTTCGGAGAGGGCTCGTGTCTCGCTTATCTACCACTCCGCTGTCGCTAAGCCTTATGACACTTAGTTTCCAGGCGGCAGGCTTCTGCCATCGATGGCAATATCAGAAGTGTTGACTGGTTAAATGCTTTGCGACTCACTCCACTCCGTGACAAAATGTAGAGCATAAGAGCTAAAAAATGCAGCCTTAAAAACTTTAGGTGAGGCCTATTTGCACGCCTGTGTTAATCCACTACCGTTGCCGATGCCGTTCGGAAACAGAAAAAAATATTTTAGGGGATTTTTTTAGTTCAGAATTGTAATAAGCCAAAAAAAATATCACCCCCCTAGAAACCTGAAATTTCATTAGTAAATCATTTCCCAAAGCTTCAAATTGCGTATTCCAATGGAAAAAAATCCTTTCAATTTCTCTTCAGCTAACTTTGGGCTGTTATGGATTAAAACTAGGGAGACTTGAACGCACGAACCTAATACATTTTAAATGGGGCAGCGTGTGAATATTCACT
>Ga0058701_10004728_pt1 | contig 11120 bp, 5 predicted proteins | sample AgamicOrMae_FD_97039 | JGI IMG/M metagenome (GOLD analysis project Ga0058701, IMG submission 97039) | Agave microbial communities from Guanajuato, Mexico - Or.Ma.e | ecosystem: Host-associated > Plants > Phyllosphere > Phylloplane/Leaf | place: Guanajuato, Mexico | collected 2012-06-04 | reverse complement strand
TGATAGATCAATAGACGATAAACCACTTGCGAGATGCACACCTACGCCAAGCACTACCGCCCGTACGGCGAAAAATCTTGGCCTTTTTTCCCCTTGTGTCTTGTGACCATCCATAATGCCGCCAGCTTTTCCCCTGGAGAGCATTGTGGGGACTATCTATCGAGAGAATGGCTGAGAAAAGGTTTTCTCGAGGCAAATAAGCAAGGGAACGAGTACTGGTCACCAGAGCTGCCAAACGATAAAGCCAAAGACGCTGGCCGGCTCTTCCCCTTAGACCTATGCTGATAATTGAGATTGCCCCCTTTTCGAGCATCGTTGCTCCCATCCAGTTGCTCTCGCATGTTCGCTCGTGATTCCGGAGTTCCAATACGAGGAGAGAAATCCGGCTTCTGGGCACTGGTTGTCCTGCTTAGCCAAATGGACCAGCATGGCATCCTTGTCCACAAATGCTGGCACAAATTTCTTAGATCCCAGAGACAAAAATGTTATTAGCTACCAGATTAGTGTGACCAGAGAACGCACTAATCTGTCTTAAGGCCGCTTGAAGAGGCTGAAACAAGAGTTTGAACCTCAAGACACCCTGGAGGATGATCTAAAATGTGCTCCATTGTGTCAAGATGCTTTGTCTACTATGAAATTTATAGAACGTTATGCGAAAAATATCAATAAGATCAGAAATGAGAAGAAATATAGAGTTTGACTCAGTCGAGTTGCTCGAGAGATTGGGAAGCTAATCTTTTTAGATTTTTTAAAAATGATCTGAGAAAAAGTGTGTGAAATCGAGATTCCCTTGTCGATCAGGAGACTGTTGCGCTGATGAACACTAAACTATAGGCTTTTATTTGGCACTTGAAGGATCAGAAAGGTTCGTTTTGCAAGTAAACTTGCATCATTTAGTTAATCTCTGATTGGTGGCACCCGTGTGATTAGCGTTTATTGGCCGGCAGGTGGCGAGAGATTTGCGTTATGGCTCCGCTGGCAATTCGACGCGGCCGATTGGAGCACTCGCTTGATGTGGGCGGCGAGTCGAGCTTTGTCGGCGAGGGAGACTCTCCCACGAGGATCCGGTGCCCCATCGATCTCCCAAAATCAGCCTCGTCGGTTGTTGTGTTTACTTCCTCAAGACTGAGGAGCCTGAGGCTAGAAGGGATGTCAACAGGGGCAGAATAGCCGCCACTTGTGAAGAGCAAAGTAGCTCATGCAAAAAATTTCAGCCTACATTTGCCAAATTGGAAATCCAACTCAATCTCAGCATGCTAGCGAGACTAGCCATCTATGAGCCAAAAAGCTTCAAAGCTCCAGTCAACATCACCGAAGAATCAACCAGTGAGCAGCTCCCTGGGTCAAATTTCAAGTCCAACACAATATTATCCAAGACAGATATGCACAAACAGTTTGCGGCCAGGCCATCTATTAGGAGATGATGATTTGTTAAATATAGATAAAAAGCGTTAGATAAACATACTAGCGATAGAAGGAACCTTTTCTTTATTATTCTCCATTCCATTTCTCTTCGAAGACGAACAATTTCGATGTCTAATATGGGGCCACATTATCAGATATGGTCTAAGCGCCAAACGGGCTGGCCGCTGTGGCCATGTTGTAGTGGTACTTTGACCTTTGCAATACTTTGAGATTCTTCTCGTAGTTCTTTCGCACCCTAGACACGATAAACGCTAAGAGAACGCTGACCAATGCCATCATGGCGGCCATATACAAGGCCAGCCTCTCTGATAATGTCATCTTGTACATGGTCTTGTCAGGTAGGCAGCGTTCAATTTTGACTAGCCCATATTGATTAAATAAGGATTGTTTCATCGGGGAGGTCTGCTGTTGTTGGCTTTGAGTTTTGTTCAGTGACTTGAGTAAGTTTAGCACCTCTTCGAAGTTCATCACTTGATTTGGCACAAATTGTGAACTGTAACTGGGTCCAAGCCCGTATCCAGATGGTAATCCAGCCTTCGGGTCTGAATTAATGTTCGCTCGATCATCAAATTTCACTAACTGAGAGCAGGATGTAATTGTCGAAAAATCCATGGAGCCGTCCTCTCTCTCGTAGAAATCGGTCTGAAACGTATTCAAGATCACCCTCTCAGCTCTGGGCATGTAGTCTTGTGAACCAGGACCATTTTGCCTCAAGCTTCCATCACTGCCTCCATAACTAGCCTGTGCCTGCACCGGCTCAAACATGATACTCTCCAGGGCCTGCTGGATTTTCTCCTTGAACTCATCCAATCGATCATTGAGCTTCGTCTTGTTGAAAACAAACTTGAATGTCTCTCTCTGATGTGTAACAAAAACTATCGCTTTTGTCACAGCAACAGAGCAATTCTCTTTAGTGTCACTTCCGGGTGGTAAGTTTGCAGCAGTTTCATTGGTCGAACTAGAAGAATTTGTCTGGCACTTGTCGATGCTGTGGCCCAGAAGCCTAGATTCTGGATCGTTGGCTTTATGATGAGCTTGAAATTCACCCTGCCTCTGGCCGCTGTCGGCCTTGATGAACACTTCAAAGTACCCGTCCGTGTATGGTCTCAACGCTACAGAATTCCTTAGTATACCCAAGTTCGAGTCGATATCGAACACATGCCTCATGCTGGCTCCTTCACTCGAGTATTGGTTGTCGTGGTACTTATCATTTACCGAACCCTTGTTTGCTATAACGTTGAATTTGTTGTCGGTGAAATATAGTGCATCCAATATGGAATATTGAATCGGGAAACTGGACGCGTCTACGTCATATGCTTTGATTACCATAAGTTGGCTGTAAACCTCAGCACTCGACTCAACTATAGTCTTCGGATTTTGCTCCAAGAACGTCGGTCTGTTGTCGTTGATGTCCACTAGTTTGATTGTCACTCTGATCTTGGTCAGATCGCTAGCGTTGTATTGGTTGAAAGGATTTCGACCAGCTAGAGGATCCCGCAAATGAACTGGAATAACCTGGTTTCTAACTCTAGAGATGCTGCTCGCTCTGATGGTCAGAGTGTGGCTTCCCTTAGTTTCTCTATCGAGTCTGCCGGTGGAGTATATTTTGCATGCATTGTTTGATTCCAATTGTTGAGCACCTGTGGATTTGGAACCGGCGTTATCCTCGTTGAACCAGCTGAGTCTGAACAAATTGTTCTGGTTTCCCTCTATGATCTCGTACCCAATTTGTGCATTCGGGCCCTCGTCCTTGTCAATGGCCTGAATGGTTCCAATCAGTGTGTCTCTGGGAACCTCTTCCTGCACGTAGATGACAAGAGGCGGGTCGTCAATCTCGCGCTCGAAGTAGGGCTCATTGTCGTTGACATCGACTATTTTAACGTTCAGAATCTGGTGAGTTTGCTTGGGTGGGTTGCCAAAATCTTGAGCCACAACTATGAGCGTGTAGTTTGGCACTTGCTCTCTGTCAAGGTAGAAATTGGGTCTGTTTTGTGTCTTGATTACGCCTTCAAAGGGGTCGATATCGAACGTATCTGATGGTTGGATGAACTTGTACATCAGCTTTCCGCTTGCGTCTTCATCAGGATCTACTGCCTGAACTTGATAGACAAAAGTGCCGGGTCCTGCGCTCTCACTAAGTAGGATTATCTCATCCTGTTTGGGCCGAATAAATCTAGGAACTCCATCATTTGAGACAACATCGTGAATTGTAACCAACAGATTCACATACGCTTGCCGGCTCAGCTTTGTGCCCTGATCGAATGCTCGCAGGGACACCCTGTAAGGTGTAGACCTGCCCAATCCTGAAAGTGACGACTGAACGCTGACAAATCCATCAGAGTCAACTTTAAACAATTGATTCATCAAATCATCGCCCTTGACTATCTCGTAGGCCACCTGCCCATTGGGGCCCTCGTCTATATCACGTGCTTGAACTTGCGTTATAACGGAACCAACGGAGACAGTCTCAGACACATAGGCTTCGTACTCGCCTCGCTTGTTGACATTCATGAAAACTGGATCGTTGTCATTCTCATCAAGCACAGTTATCTCCACGGGAACGGAAGATCTCTTACAGTTTGCTGTCAAGTGCTGCTGACTGTGGTGGCCCTCTTGGAGGCTCGCCAGATTGAAGTGGCCAGCACCAAAGATGTCCATTTGTTTGTTCGATTGGACTGTCTCATTGCAATCGCTCGCTACTGCTATCAAATAGTAGCTCGACTCAGTATCACGATCCAATTTGGCGCCTCGTCTCAAAGTGATAACACCTTTCCGCTGACTTATCTCGAACAAGTGGCTTTGGTATCCCGAAAGCGAGTAAAACACTTGCCCAAATTCTTCTGAGTCTCTGTCTTCCGCGTGGACAGTCAGCAGCTCCTGATTTGGTTGCAATGACTCGCTCACCGACACGTGATAAGAGTGGTTCTTGAACTGGGGCGAGTTATCATTCAAGTCTACCACTTGTATGTATAGATCGGCCACCGAGTATTGGGCCTCGCTGGTTAGCGCTTTGACGCTGAGAGTTAGGGTCTTACTCTTGAGCTCTTCGAAGTCAATTCGACGATTGATCAAAATGAGACCAGAACGATCCACTCGGAAATAGTCACGAGGATCCGAGTCGAAAACTTTCTCAAACAGCTCTATGCGCTGGTTCGTCTGTGGATCCTTGGCAAACAGGAGAATATATGCGTGTCTATGGGTAGCTCTTCGAGGATGCTCAAATTGTAGCGCCTCTGGGCCACAGACCAAGGGGGAGCAAAGATGGGATTCTTATCAATATGAGTCTGTAGGAAGAGGTTGCATTGGGTGGTGTCCTGTTGGATTTCTCCGCTCGATGTGAAAACCTCCTGGTTCAAGTCGACAACTCTCACCTGAAAGGAAATCGAAGCTGCCAGAGAATAATCCGGCTCGGCTCTGAGTTCAATGGAGCCAGTTCTCTTGTTGATGGAGAAAAGTCCCAGCAGACTGTGAACAAGTTGGTTCCGTTCCACACGACTAATTTGAGACATGTAACCACTAGTTGCGTTTGCTATATCATCCAAAGTGAACTGCTGCCCATTCCGGTCGGTGAGCGCCATGCTGTCGCTGATAATCGAATAGTTCAACAGGTGGTTCTTGTCCGAATCGATCGCATTGACTTGCAATATTGAGTCGCCTGTTTGAGTTTTGCCCTGAATTAGTGTGGCCTTGTACTCGTTGAGTTCAAATTTTGGCCTCTTGTCGTTGACGTCCTGAACCAGAATGCTAACCATGGTGCTTGCCCTCAATGGATATGGTCTAGCATTGTCGGTTGCATACACAGTTACATTATAGGGCTTGCCCTGGAAATCGTCGTAGTCAATCTGGCTCTTGAAGGAGAGTTCGCCCGTTCGAGCGTCCACTTGGACGAGACCATTCTGGTCGTATCCGAGAGAGTATCTCAGCTGAGAGTCCTTGTCGTCCGGATCGATGGCCTGCACTTGAAAGAATGCCTTCGAGGGGGGCTGGTTTTCGCGCACATAAGCCAAATAAGAGTCTTGTCTGAATTGTGGAGCCCCATCACGATTTCCCTTGACCGTGAGCAGTATAAGAGCGCTAGAGTTTAGAGGTGGATTGCCATTGTCTTCGGCCACTACTTCAGCCTCGAAAACCACTTTTCTATCAGCTGGATATTGTTGAGGCCTCACTTCGGCACTCTCCTGGTTTGCGGCGCCCCTCTGGAGTCCGGCGCCCGACTCGATGATTGCGTCCAGATCGAGCGGTTGCGAGATGTAAACCAAGCCGGAGCTTGGGTCTACGTCGAGACCCGTTAGATTGGAGCTCTTGATGCGATAGGTGACGTTGTGACGGCCCTGAGAGGGACCGTCTTCGTCGCGGGCCCGCACGATCAACTGTGGCGAGATGTAATTTTGCTTGCTGCTCAGATTGTCACTGATCAGCTCGCGCTTATAGACTGACTCGGTAAACTTGGGCGCATGATCGTTGATGTCAGAAACGTTGATTATGATGCTAACGTTTCGCGTTTGTCCACCTCCATCGCGAGCCTCATAGGTGAGCGAAAAACTGGGCTGCGTCTCGTGGTCTAGACACTGGGGCACTCCGCAATCGTTGACCAATATTTTGCCCTCACTGGAGACTAGCTTGAACTTGCTGGCACCGCTACCTCGGAGCATGTAGTCCACGCGACCATTTTGACCAGAGTCTAGATCTTTTGCCTTGATTGTGGCAACCACATGGCCCGGCAACGAGCCCTCAGGCACACTCACTATGTACTGTTCGCGCTCAAATTCGGGCCAATTGTCGTTGGAGTCCAAAATGTTCATCTGAACTTCCAGCATATTCACCAACGGATTCATCAGTTGGCCCAGTTGCTCGCTATTCACAGCCCCTAATGGTTGTTGCGCCTTGCTGGCCACTAGACTGAACCTATAAGTCCTCAGCTCGGGTTTCTCGTAGTCCAAAAGCGACGAGTTGAGCACATTCAGCACCACTTCAGAGCGGCCATGGATAATTTCTGACTCCAATGCGAGTGCACTCGAGGCCTGCGGACCAATCTCGGCATCAACTAGCGACAGTCTGAACCGTGAGTTGATTCCCTCGTCCAGATCCATCACGGCCAGATCGAGATTCGGTATTGAGGCGCCGGTGAGGATTGACTCGGAGACATTGACCACCAGGAAGTTGTTCTCAATTGGAGTTGCTGAGTTTGAGTGCACAAACACTGGTCTCGAATCGGGCAAGTCGAGCACCAGAATGGTGACACTCTCCCTTCTGAGCGTGGTCTTGGCGTAGTGCTGGTTGTCGCGCATTGCCTGCAGAAGCTCAGGCTCGCTGGCCACAGGCGAACCGGAGTCGTCCAATTCGGCTGCGAGCAGACTTATCTGAAACATGTTGCCACTCAGCTGGCTGAAAGGTGCTGCCTCGCGATCAATTGTCTGATTGGTTTCTAGATACCAAATCTTGCTCAGCTCGGGATCTTTGGTCACCTGGAAGTATTCCTTGTAGGGCCCATCGACAACTATCATGCTCAAGTCGCGTTGGGGGGCCAAGTCTCCATCCTGAACCACTAGAGTCAACAGACGAGTGCCAGATTTGAGTCCTTCGTGCATAGATAACGCGTAGGGTGCATTAACAAATAGCGGACCCTCGTCTTGGACGTTCAACAGGTTGATGTTCACAATGGCCTCGGCTTCGAGTGGCATTCCCTTGAGTGGTGAGGGACGCTTTCCGCGAGCGCCAATTGAGAGCTTGTGGGATTGGATCCGTTCGAAATCTAACTGCATCTTTGTTCTGATGGTCACCGAGTACTTTCCTGATTGAAGGCGTCGTGAGTCGACAGAAAATGCCTCGCAAGCGCCACTTGTCGATTGGCGAGCTCGACATTCGAATACAATCTCTGCGTTTGGTCCCTCGTCGGCATCAGTGACCAGGAGCTCGCCCAGAACGATGCTTGAGATGGGTGCCTGCTCGCTCACCTCAACCTGGTACACATACTGGCCCTGTTGGGGATTGTTGATCACCGAGCTTCTGTGTGAGCCGAAAATGGGCCAAGAATCGTCCACATCCTCAACTACGATCACTCGACGTCGACTCTCAAGTGGCTGGTCTGAGTTGGCGCTCAACACATTGACAACGGTACTTATTTGTGCCTGACGCTCGCGGTCCAGTTGTTTCATCAATTTAACTTCGCCCGTGTCCTCATCAACAGAGAATGTGTCACCAGTTAGTGCATAGGTTATCTTCCTATTTGGTTCAGATTTATCGAAAGCTTTCAGCTGATAAACAACACTGCCCACTGGTTGCAGTTCGGGGATGCGTAAATTTTCCATGTTGTTGCCAGGTAACAGGTAGGAATTCTGAGACTGTGATTGAGCACCAGACATTTGGATGCTTTTGGAAAAAAGCAGTAACAAGTTCAATAGGGTAAGATATATAATTGACAATGGCACATGATTACCTGGTCTTAAATGTGGCGGCAGAATAGCATCTGGAGCTCGCCTTCTCCGTCGATTGTGTTTGTGATTCTGTTCCATGATTTTCATCTGTCCAATCGTCATTTTTTTTGTCACAAGAAGTCAATATGTGATAGTTTATGTGGGGGACAGGTTGTTTCTTTCTGGAAATTGGAATTCAGATTATTAAGTTGTGAGGAAAACTTGCAGCATGAGTTGCCTCCATGATTAGATGACGGTTATTCTGATTGGATATGAGATGATAGAAGAGCTACAGGTGGAAATATAATCCGAATACAGGTTGTTGTTACTTTTGTTTCCTTGCATAGGTGCATGAGTATCACAAGCAAAATTGAGATTTCCTACAAAGATGATACCACAAACTAATTGGGTTATGGAGGCTGTTTACCTGCTATCTCATCTCTGTGGCTTCTCCGATTAAAATAAAAAAAAAACAAAAAAACGGAGCTTTGTGGTGGTCAATTCCCACTGGGCCGGCTTCTTGAGATGGTGCGAGCAAACTTCAAGAAGCGGGATGCAGTGCAGCTCACCTTGTCGACCTGTGCACAGAGAAAGATGGCGCAGAAAAAAGCTGCCTTCTATCCGCTCTCACCTGGTTCCACTTATTTTGCCGACTGCAGTCTGCAGCAATTCAAGATTGACTCCAAAACTAACCTGTTGATTTTCAGCATTATCTCTCCGTTTCGATCATCTGGAGAAAATTCCGGAGTTGGAAAACCGTAACTAGACAAGAGAGATGTACTACATCTAGTTAACCCATCTGAGGCTTCCATGGATGACGCATTGTCTTTTTGTTTAAGAATTCCGCTTGTCGAAGGCTATATATCTATTCAATCAATGGACCCACCGTTAAATGACCAAATACTTTTGAACACAGTTCATCCGAAAGTTCGTTGAACAACCTTTTTCGATTTATTCCTTTCTCTCAGTAACCATTTTGTTGACGATGTCTAACATGAGCTCCTTCAGCTCACTTTCACTCGCCCCATAGCTCCCTTTCGCCCATTCTATCTTGACCGACTCAATCACCTCTTTTGTCTTCGAGTTGGGGAGATTTCTTTCCTTGATCACCTTGGATACGGTTCTTCCGTTAAGGGGGAATGTTGGTACAACCCGATCTTCAATCGATTTGATGCACTCAAATTTACCCCTATGGATGAGGATGAATGCCTTGAGGCGCTGTACAGTTTGATGCCGGTCAGACGCACTGGCGAGCGCTATTTGCATCTTTATAGACTCTATTGATGGGTTTTCACCTCTGTTTGACAGAATATTGAGAATTGTATCGTTCTCTAAATTGGAAAACTTGAGTCTGTTGTAGGCCTGAAAACAAGACTCATCACTACGAACACAAGGTGAAAATACAATACAAGGGAGGAGATCTTTGGTACGCTTGAGCCGTGTATCATTCGGGGTATCTTTGAGCATGTGGCAAAGATGTTCATCATGATATCTTTTCACGTTCGATTCTACCTCCTTGAGTTCTGCCATGACATCTTTCATATAGGTTTGATAATCCGGCGTGTCACTTTGAGTCAAACCCGTATAGTCGAATAGTCTTATATCGAGCATTAGTTCTACAACTCTCGAGCAAGGCAGATAGCAGAACATCTTCTTAAGCTCTGGCCAGATTCGTTTGCCACTTATTTGCTTTAAACCCTCCAGATTTGTTCTGATGGCATCGAGCTGCTCTTTTTTGGGGTCTTGTCTCGAAAATCGTAGCAAAAATCTAAAATATCGCAATATTCTTAGGTAATCCTCTTTGATTCGCTCCACTGGCTCACCTACAAATCTCACCACGCCTTCATGACAATCCCGCTCGCCACCGAAATAGTCTACCAACTTCCCGTCATCCAGACTTAGGAACATAGAATTGATAGTGAGATCTCTTCTCTCGGCACCTTTCTTCCAATCGTTTATGAACTCAACTTCAGCATGCCTACCATCAGTAATTCTATCGTACCTAAGGGTTGTGATTTCATAAGGAGATTCGTTATCATATTCTGGATCCTTGTCAGTTCTTGGTGCCCCACTCTGATCCGCATCACTCGGTTTCTTTGTAGTATCAAGTTTGAGCCTCTTGTGGAGATCTACAGCAACCTCCTTAAACTTGACCGCTACTGTTCCATGCTTCTGCCCGGCCGCTGTCACTATAATCCTGGGCAAATCTTGATATTTCTCGACCATTTTCAACGTCTCTTCTGGACGAGCGTCGGTCGCGAAATCTATATCTTGAGGTGTTAACCAGGTCTCTGACTGCACCACCAGCTATCCTTAGCTGGAAGCCATGGGACTTGAGTAAATCTCCAAGGAAATGTATTCTTTTCCACCTCTTCGGATTCTTCTCTAGCAATCTCAAATAGTTGCGAGGCTTCACCGGTGGGTCCCCTTTGAAGTCGCTGACTTCATGAGCCGAATCAGACATGCCTGGTCTCGACTCTAAAGTTGCGGGGACAGTTTATTGGGTGAAAACTTTCCAAAGTGTGGGAAACAGATTTAATCACGTTGGATAAGGCCATAACCGAGGTATGATGTGAAAAGTTATAAGAAGATTGCTTTGGCGAAAGATAATTAGTCGCACGTGGGATTGTGTACATAGATGATGTTCACTAGCAGAAAAAGGTTCGATGTTTATGGTCGCATTTCTTCATCACTATGACCTAGGTAATTTTTTTACACTTTCGAAATTTCTCACGTCATTCTTGTTGCCCGTTACTGGCTGAACACTCCTAGGTTAAAAGCGAGTCTGAAGTCCCTCCTCAAGGGTACATTCATGGCCATCGGGGAACCTGGTGTCCGGCTCATCAAAGTAAACGGCCCTGATGAGATCTGTGTCTAGCTTCAACTCGGGTAGAATCTTCTCGAGCCCCAAATGAGGTGCACCGAGATGCCAGTTGAAGAAGTCGCCCTCGGTATGATTTTTCTCATCGGTAGATGGCCCCCCTTAAAATTGGAGTTGTGGGCTCCTCATAATCTTTCGACTCGTCTACTTTTGAATGAGAGCAGCTGCGATGCTTCAGCTTTGGAGATAGAAGACGTGCAGAAGCGTACCCTCTCCCATCAATGGCAATTTCACGAGCTGATCAAGTAATCAGCATTGCATAAGCAGAGATTTGACTACTTCCGTATCGAGACGCCAACTCCCAAACACTCCGCCCAGTTTGCAACCATCCTTTGGCCTGTGTTTCGCCAGTCCAATGGCAACCCATCGTTGTTTCTCGTCATCAAAGCAAACAGTTGGCC
>Ga0058701_10004727_pt1 | contig 11123 bp, 6 predicted proteins | sample AgamicOrMae_FD_97039 | JGI IMG/M metagenome (GOLD analysis project Ga0058701, IMG submission 97039) | Agave microbial communities from Guanajuato, Mexico - Or.Ma.e | ecosystem: Host-associated > Plants > Phyllosphere > Phylloplane/Leaf | place: Guanajuato, Mexico | collected 2012-06-04 | reverse complement strand
TGTAACAGGTTTGTTTGGAAAGATTCCTCTGCTCCTCTTTTTTGCTTATTCAAAAGGATAATAATCTTCCCAAAGGTTCGCATTTTTCAAGGGACCTGCGATTAACCTATTAAGGCCTTTTCACACAATTTATCACATTTTCGGAATTCCTTAATATCGTTTTATTTTGGTCCCAAAGTATGAAAACCGCTTAGTTGTTTTACTGCTGCCAAAAAGCACCCTCTTATTTCATGCCGCGTTTTAACTTCTGAGCAAAATGGCCTTTTTTCGCTTATGCCGCGATCTCTTGCTTCTTGCCCAGAAATTTTTTCCCACGTTGTCGCAAGAAACATAAATCTTCCTAAATTGTATATACCTACTGATCTTTTCTAGTGTTATTTGAAGTAAGGTCTAATGTGGACCATAAACTCGTGCTCTTTTATCGCAAACGATCGCCAGAAACATTGTCGCTCCCATCATCTTTTTTGCCTTGTTCTCGCTTTTAGCACCAGCTGGTGGCAAAGTTCACTACTAAATCCTCTGCTTGAAAGCAGTTCTTTCCAGCACCTTCTAAATGGCTACATCAAGAACGCTTAACTCGTCATTTCCTTGCAGTAATTTTCTCCTTCCTAAAATCAGTCCTCGACGCGATATACCAATCTAAAACTCAACAATCGGAAATCCCCTTCTTGATAGGACCTCCCAAATAGTGGCTGTCAAGACCTCCCAAATCGCTAATACACAAATACCCGAAAAATCGCTTCCCAAAGGGCGGAAAACAAATCCTACGATAATCCCTGTTCGTAGGAAAACCAAACATTTCAGTAGAACGTGACTGCAGGTTGGCAACTACCCAACGATGTAGCTCTCACACTCTTCTTCCCATCAGAGCCCGTCCGTCTACCTGCAAAAGCCCTAGGGGCTTGGATCGTAACCTCTGCGGTTCCCAGTAGCGCTGTAATTATCCCCACATAAAGGTCCTCGCATCACATATCTCACTTTTTCAGTGGTCACTGACTTGATAATGCGTCTGGAGGTGTTTGGTTTACACAAGGTGATATATTGGTCTGGCTACACCTGTTCAGGGCCCGCGTCCTATTGAAGCGCGGTAAACGCAGTTTTAGTGGAGTTCCCACTAAAAGCGTTGTTAACAATACTGTTATTCTTGTTTGCAGAGTAATAAACCAATTATGGAGAAGAGGCGGAGGGCGAGGATAAATCATTGCCTGAACGAACTCAAGTCACTTATCCTCGAGGCGATGAAAAAAGACGTAAGTATCTTGGTCTCACGAGTGGGACTTTGGTCTCATGAGTGGGACTTTTGTTGCTTGCCGTCAGTGAAGTACCCTAAAAATGCAGTTCTTTATGTGACACCGCAATTTTTATCGGTTCTGATGAGGAAACCTTAATGCTGGTAGACAGAAATACGATGCAATCTAAATTAATAAGTGCAGTCGTTCTCGATCCTCTTCGATTACTTACCCAACGAATGAAATCTTAGAGTACTAATGCTCCATACTCGAATATCATCTTAATTTTTATATTGTATGAGAACGTAAGACCTCAAATTTGCTTAAAACTTTTTTTTAAGTATTAAAAAATCAAACCAAAAATCTCGCAGTTTGTTCAACACCGGTACTTAAATTACTGTAGGAAAAAATTATGCATTCCCTGAGCATTAATAAATAATCGGTTCATCATTAATTATTTGAAAATGTTTTAAAGATTTGTTTTCAAAAATTGATTTTTGTGGAAAGTTCGCCCACGAATTTCGTTATACCGTTAAGGTTGTGCGAGATTTTGAGTCGATTAAATGTTCCCACCATGGAAAACTTCTTTCACCATCTGATATTTTAGCGTGCGTTTAAGCCTTCGCTCCAATTTCAAGACTCTTCAGCGTTTTCTTTCCTTTATAAAACCCGGAGGCGCGAGTTTACTAAGGCAGAGAGATTGCAGTGCTGACAATATTTTCTGGAGAATATTAAAATCGTATTCAATGTCAGCTATCGAATGGATGGAAGGACTGTAAGAAACGTTAAGAGAGCTGACCTCCCGCATCAAAAATCTGTTGTCCTTCAATTAAGTGTATTATCTTTGTGCCCTGCAGCCAGCCCGTCATTCAAAACTGGAGAAGGCTGACATCTTAGAGATGACGGTGAAACATTTGCATACGATTCAACGACAACAGCTGAATAACGCTATTGTCGTCGACCCTCAAGTCCTCCAAAAGTTCAAAACCGGCTTCAGCGAATGCGCCGGAGAGGTAAAGAAGTCACGTCTCCTCTACTTTGCCTTCTTTGGATGATATTCTGACACAAGTTGGTTTTGCAGGTTAGTCGGTACATTTCGCGGCTGGACGGAGTAGAGCCTGCCGTGCGCCACCGCCTTGTAGCCCATCTTTCCAACTGCGTTTCCGGTCTCCAGGTGGCGCCAGTGTCAGTCAACCTCGGGAACGGGTTGGGAGTTACGCAAGTCGTCCACACTACACCCATTATGCCTCAGGTAAGATTATCACTGCATTCGATGTGCGGAGAAATCGTAGAGCTACTAAAAACAGAACCCCCGGTTTGGGGAATGCTGTACCTGTTTTGGGTGTAAAACCAAAACGCGGGTGGTTTGTAGTTTGGTTAAATTTCAAGATAGGCCTGTACAGCCATATTATTCAAAAGGTCTCGGCGAGACCTTTCCGTTGATGTGGCTGAACGTAGGTCTACGCTGAAAAAGTACCAAAATACGCACTACCCGCGTTTTAGTTTCATGCCCAAAACAGGTATAGCATTCCCTAAAACGGTTTTTTTTTACTGTGATCTTGTAACTGAGGATTGGGGGTCGTCCATAAAAAACTTGGGTGTGTTAGGAGTCCGGGGGAAGGTCGGCTTTGGTCCACACTCTTGTCCACGTGGGTTGGAATATTTCGCGCTTGTGGCGTTAATCGATACCATATTTCTTTTTAGGTAACAACGCCAAACAGCGGCGACATTAACAACAACAGCAACGTCAACAACCGAGTCCAGGTGCCCGCGGGGCTCCAGCTCATCCCCAGCCGACTCCCCAGCGGGGAACTCGCGTTGGTTCTCCCGAACGGGCAGCTCCCTGCGGGCGTGCTCCCGTTCATCGCGCAGCCCGAGTCCATCGTGTCACCGCTGGCGACGGCGAACCCCATCCCGGCGCCGGCCGTACCATGCGCCCCGCCGGCCGCCAACCGCACCATCGACCGCTCCCGGGGCAGCGCCTTCACGGCTGTCGGCCGCGGCGGCACGGCGAGCCCCGAGTGCCTGTCGTCGAGCAGCCTCGAGGAGGAGGAGTCCACGACCACGACGGACACCTTCACGAGCCCGGACACGCCCCCGGCGAGCGCGCGGGCTCTCCACCAGACCCGGGTGGCCGCCGAAGTCAAGAAAGAGCTGGTATATCCCCCTTCACCAGCTTCGTCCTCGTCGGAGACGCGGTCCTTGGCTGAGCTGAAGCTGGAAGTTCGGGCAGTGGACTTCTCGCTGAAACGGGAACGCCCCTGTGGATCAGACGACGTCGCATTCCCTCCCAAAGTACCCAGGATCGCTGCACCTCAACCACAGCAGGCGCTCCCGAGAGCTCATAGCTCCAGCAGGCAACCCTCCATGGACAGCCAAAGCAGTGAAGAGACGCGGGGGGATATGTGGAGACCGTGGTGAACTTCCTACCAGACTTTATGTACAAGTGCACGGGCTTGAGCTGGAGGAACCATTTTGTTCTACAGTACTCAGTGGTTTACAGGATTTGCGTATACGAGTAATATCGACGCTTTAAGTGCAAAATGTAAGGAGTCGAATTGAAAACTAAAGCTAAAATTTTTTCGTCGTTTCAAGTATTGTAATTTTATCATTTATATCTTGATGGCCCAAGTGTATAATGGACCATGCACGATTGATGATAAAAAAGAAGCTGCCCAACACAAAACATTCAAATACGAGAAAATGAATGAGAATATTATGAGAATACGTTGTGTGTATCAGAACACTTAGTGAGCAGTGTTTTTTTCACAATGAGAAATTAACTACATAATTTATGTAATGGCTTAAGTCTGATTCCTAATCGAAGAAGCGATTCATAGGTCTATAATTGTTTTTGGGAACGAAATCCGATTTCAATTTCAGAGCCTGAGTTGACACTGAGCAGTTTTCAAGAGGGGTTTGTGTATACTGTAATTCTCAGGATCGCCTCTTGTACACACAAGTCACTGCAGTGTTGTGACTTTGTCTCTTAAATTCGACTTTTACTGTTTTGTTCTTTAAGGGATGATTTCATTGCATTGTTAGTTGGCAAAAAAATAGTCAGCTACCGGTACGAATATTTTAGTAACGTTTTATTCTTACTATGTAGAACACGCCACGGCTCGCCCGTGTCTGAAATGGCTTTAAGTATTACCGAGATTATAGTTATTTCGATAGATCTAATTAAGGTAAGGCAAGAATTACAAGTCTTTTTTGCTGTTTAAACAAATCTGTGATTTATCGACTGCTTTACACTATCGTTATTATTTTCGATAGTTGCTCATCGGAATTTAAGATAAGAGGGTTGTTGATGTAAGTGCTGGCTTTTCAACCATAATGAGGTCGAAAGCCCTTCATAGAGTTTGTAAGCTCCGATTGGTTGGAAATGCTTTAAAATGAAGAAGATGGTCGCTAACCTTGAATGTGCTTTCAGTGCCTTTTGATTAAACGATTGTTGGTGAATTCCAACAATGATTAGAAGAGATTGTTGATAAGTTGCCTTAAAATAGAAGAGTATTGCCAAAGACAATTACGCGCTTTTTCTATGTCTTGGCGGTGTGTGATTACCAGTATTTGCGTTCTAGTGCCTTTGAACATGACGCCTCGCGTCACTTATTAAGTGGCGTTATGAGTAAGTGACCTGGAAAGTGCAAAATGACGATCTCTTCTTGTGTAAGTGTTACTTAGTCTAAGAAACCGAGTGACATAGTCGAATCGGTTGTGGCGTTCCACAAGTGCCTTAATATTTTCATATTGTATGAGAATTGTAGATATCAAAACTAGTATCTTTAGAACATTCCATTTTAATGTGACCCCTAAAAGACTCTGATTTTATAAAGAAAATAATAAATAGATTATATTTTCAAAATCGAATGGTTGTGATGGATTTTTTTTCTCTGTCGGCCCAAAAGAGACGAGAAAAATATCGTGATTTTTGCGAGGGAGTGTCTATTGACCCGACTGCCCCACTTAAAATATAGTAGGTTGGGTTCCGTGCGTTCAAGTCACCTCCCATTTAAAATGCATTAGGTTGGTTGCGTGCGTTCAAGTCTCCCTATATTTAATGCATGTCGGGTCAATAGCAACACTCTTATTTCTAATTCCATATACCAACGAGTTCAAGTAACCTCATCTTGTAATAAGTCACTTAATTTCGAGAGGACATGCCTGAAGCGATAGTGGAGGTTCGTCAAAATTAGCCTAACAGATTATCATATTGCATTTTCTCTTATTTTTCGTGAAGACACATGATCACAAAATTTACCACGAAACTTTTACGGGATAAAATGTCTGTGTTCAAAAGTTTTAATGAATCTGGAGAGCCTCGCCTTCTCCGGAAAATTTTACAATTCAAGGACTAGGCGCACAATTTACCTGCCATAGTACAGAATGAGGAGTGCTCGGGAGACCTGTGTGGTTCGTGGTTCGACTCAAACTGTCTGAGAGGATTTTAACTAAGTCGGGGCTTTTGAGTGTACCTACGTAGGTACTCTATATTTGTGAGTTTCGCTGTTGTGGGTAGGCAGCCCACTTGACGTAGGTGTCGAGGTGTTGCCCACCTTCTGGCTCGAGTTAGCCAGTGCTTGCTGGGTGACAATTACGATGCGATTTACCCTCAAAATAAATCAACGGCACTTCTATAAGAAGAATGCGTGGTGGAATAATCATTTACGTTAAATTGTGGTACATTTTCCACGAGAGATTTCACGGCCCTGTTGCGCTATCTCGCCTTTTATGTAAGTTCTGCTCAAGTTACTTTTACACGATCAAAGGGGTTGTGTTGGCATGCTTGGTCATCCATTTTATATATATATATATATATATATATATATATATATATATATATATATGTATGTATGTATATTGGTTTCGACATGTTTGGTTGAATATTTGGGTATCTTTTAGTAACATTTCTTCCATAAATCGTTTAAAAAATAATGCGCCTCAGTTTTTTTTTAGGGCGCAGAATTTTTACTCTCACTGTCGCATCACGACTGCTCCTGGGCTTGCCACCTCTCCTTTCACCTTTTCCATTTCAAACCTTAAGTATTGAGCCTCGTGCATGATCCCGGTCACGTATAGTTCTTAAAGGCAGAGCGAATGGGTTTGAGGACGCGAATGATGTAGTATGATGTTAAAAGAAGGTTTAGAATGGCTTATGACTTCTTAAATACTAGGCAACCATTTTTAATATTTCTAAGGCAAAAATTGGTTGGTGAACCTTTTTTTTGGGGTAAGCAAAGTAATGATTATTAGCTGCTGTATGCATTTTTTTAAAAAATATACTAACGGTTGAGCTTCTCGTTCAAAGCTCGCACAGATCCTAATGTTATCATTCCCGACAGCGAAGATCCATTAGCGACCCGCTCGGGGAGTGCTATTTGACGTTCTTCTAGTTTTGTTAAGCTTGTCTCCTTAAGCTCGATTGGGACTTGTAGCTTGTCAGGCTTCTATCTGAATTACTGATGATCCTTTTTTTTCGCCCTGTTTTCGTGAGCGCTAAGGGTTCATAAGACGCCGAATGCGGAATGGCTTCAGGTTCCCCTAAAAATAAGTTGGATTTTCCTCAAGAAGATCTTTATTCTCTTTAACAATTGGGCGCCCTCTCTTAAGTTTCATGGATAACTCTCATTTTGTGATTTCACACTGCAAATTATCACCCACGGTAAGATTTCTTCACCGGCTTTTCATCCGAAAACCCCGATTCTTTTAAATCGGCTACGTCTGTTGTCCCACTTTGAGTTCGAGCGGAACCTTTTCGCAAAGGCAAATTTTGGGATATCGGCGATTTAATGGGCGTAGAAGTGCTCCGGCAAGGTGTGCTCCGGAGTAATACTGTAACAACAGTATTTTTTTCTGTTTAAAACACTAGATTTTTACTGTTTGTCATTGAACGAGTTTCCGAATGTTCGATACAGTAAAATTTTACTGCGAAACAGTGAAATTTTACTGTTTTAATTTAAGAGAGTGCGGTGGTGTAGCTATATCTGACTATCGGGAATCCATGTGAAAAGTCCCTATCGGCCTGATCAGAGTATGATCAGATTTTGGTCAGGCACTGATCAAACACTGATCAAATTATCCCATCTGATCAGTTCCTGATCAGACATTTTTGCACGGGGAGGATGTTGCTAAATTATTAAAAAAAAATAAAAAAATCGGATTTTGTGTTGAAGTTTCCGGAGAATTTCGGAGAGGAGAACCGGGTAAGTTCGCTCTAAGTTTTGGTTAATAAGGTGATAGTCATGGCCAAAATTTGTGAGAAAGAAAACTAACAACCTTGCTTAAACTTACAGGGTCTTGATCAAGACCCTGTAAGCGCTTCCAAGGAAAATCCTTGGCGGAGACGAGTTTTGCAGCAACGAGTGGACTTTGTTAGTTCTCGTGAAGTAGGTAACGGATTCAAGTTCGAAACGTAGGCAGACAGCGTGGCAAATCTGTTAGCTTGGCTGCCTATCTTTGCATTGGGACGAATCTGTTGAAAAATGGGGTGTTTGCTCTAGCCTGAAGAATCCCGCTTTGAGCAAACTAGCAACCGTTCTACAAATGACCCTGTGCTTTGCCGTAATATGGAACTGTGAATCATGTCATATGCCAAGGAACGAAAACGAATTGGTGGTCCGCTCAATTAAGCATATCCCCGTGGCAAACTAGTCAAGTTCTTTTGGAACGGTTAAATGCATGTTTATAAATAATCTAAAGCTTAGGATCTCTTTAAGACAGACTAACATATGGCTCCAATATTTATATACCATTACATCAGTCGATTTCGAATTTTCAAAAAATCTGCAGTTGTTATGATTTGACTCAATTTTCAAGAAAAATGCGTATGCCTTTGAGGTTTTTTTCGGATTTCTCTTAAACTAAGTGGTGAAGTTTCAATTTTTTGGTCTCAAAAGTTATGGGGTTTAAACTGAAAGAAATAGATTTTACTCTCGTCTTCTCTGGAATAATTAAATTTCTCGTTTATGTTCTTTCTTTACTGAGGTCTCCATTTATCACCGTGTATTTTTTGTCACTTTTGACAAGCTCAAACTCGGAAACTAGATGGTGAAACTTGTTCCAATTTGACAACTATGCGAAGATGTATGATAGCTACAAACTATATCTATTTCAGCTTTTCATCTTCATTTCGTCACCGCGGGGTAATATCCTTAAGCAACCAACTGCACGCTTGATCCAATGTCGTGGTAATTGGCAGTAGGTAGGCAGAGTTCAGAACTGTGCACAATGACTTTGAACTTTTAACCTGCTCTTGATCAAGGAGAGATGGACCTGTACAATTTTTGTTTTATGCGGTAATACTTTCCGAATTTCAATGAATGTAATGGTAACTCCATCGATCTTTGTTACAGTGACCATTGTGAACGCATTTATCCATGTTGGGAGTGTTTCATGAAATTGTTTGTGCGCTACGGAAGAATCCGTTGCTGATTTCAACTCTGGTAAGCGGACCTTTAAATTACGTTTTTGGGAAAAAAATATTGACGTTTATTTAGCGAATTTACAGAGGTTTATGTTCAAAGTACTTATTGTCGTTATTTACGAAATGTCAGTTACGATTAGGGTTCAAATGTTTGGGTAGCCTTGACCTGTACGGTGCAATCAGGTGGATACCTTATATGCCAATACTTCGGTTTATTGTATTCAGGAGTGACTTTATAATATTTAGCTTTGATGAGCTACTTTAGGGTACTTACGCGTTCGATATTACTAGAGGTTATTGAGTACAGAATGTTGGGGTTTGTATTGGAACTTCCCCTAATGAGCTGTTAGATGGGTTTATAAAATAGATTCACGTAAAAAACATTACTTTATGACGTATTTTTTTACTGTCCAACGCCACATTACAATTACATAACACTGTAAGATAACAATTTACAGAATAAACAATGTAACATAACCTCAAAACGTCCAGTCTTGGGTCATACTTATAAATACAATGACGCATCGCTAGATTAGCGGGTGGGTTTGTCAGCTAGACAAGTTTAAGAGTTCAGCCAAGAAACGATCGCGAATTCATTCGTCCTAAAATCTGTCCTGGTGGATTCAGCGTTGGCAGTGAGTGATTTGCCGTCGATATAACGATATGATAGCCTCAGCTGTTTTCCCTTAAAGCGGTACTTTTTCAAGTAAAACCGACTATTTTGCTGAATCCTGTATGGCACAGAATTTAACGGTTTGTAATTCGTTAAACGCTTTCGGCTGTGTTATTGGAAACGGTTGTTTAAATCCCAACGTGATTTATGGATGTCACCAACCGTGTCTCCCTCATGTATCACAGAAGCTTAATTTTAACGCTCAGCTTATTCAATTTTGACACAAAACAGTATTTTTTGAACTAAAAAGGAACATAAATTGAACTCTAAGACTAGTCTGCATCCTATATAAAAATATCATTTTGAATTCTTGTTTTTCTATCTTGGTCTGATTTTCCATACAATTTTATCTTCCCCCTTTGGTTCTCTTTCATTAATGTTAATATTTTATAAGTGGCTCCTGTATTTCCTTTTAAAATTTACTCACAGTCAGTAACAAACTGCATCAGGATAAAAGTTGCCTCTTACGATGATTTATATTTCTTGGTCTCTCTCTTCAATAATCATACTAAGTTACTTTTTTTTACCGCTGCATACTGTGAGATAATTTTGCAGCCGTTAATTGTGAAAAAAAGAAAGAATACGATGAAGCTAACAAAGATGAATTTAAATTCAAACAACATTCTGAACAGTTGATAAAAATATCGAATCAACGATTCCGTATCAATATCGCTGTTTTATCTTCGTTTGAGAGTTTGGTTGCACGAAATACTATTGATTGAAAAATCAAGAGAGAGAACCTGCAAGATCACGTATTAAAATTAATAACTGCCACTTAATTTGTGAAATTCGAATTTCGACACTCTAAAGTAGCTGATTTTGATTTCAAGTTTGGTACGTCTAGTACCTGTCTCATTTTAGGGACCACACGAATCCCACAAGAAGACTTTCTTGCTCCCAAACGGAGATGTGTTAATTCCATCAGGCTAGCTCTCTCCGAACACAGACCTCTAGTGTCCCTCCTTTTTCTTGTATCCCCACTTCTTGCCTTCCTCTTTGTCTCCCTTCTTGCCGTAAGACTCTTTGTGGCCGTGCTTGGACTCGTGGCCCTTCTTGCCCTTCCAGTGTTTGTCCTCCTTGTCGTAGTGTTTCTTCTTGTGGTCGCCGTGTTTGCCCTTGTGGTGTTCGTCGTAGCCGGACTTGTGGAAGCCTCCCTTCTTGTGTTTTCCTTCCTTGCCTTCGTGGTGTGATTCGTGAGCCCCGTGTTTGCTGTGTTTCCCGTGTTTGTGGTGGTTGTCATAGAACTTGTGTTTCTTCTTGTAGTCGTCTTTGTGGATGTTCTTGTGGTAACCTGCAACAGAAACCATAAAGCGTTTGTAACTGCTCTTGAAATATTGCAGTTTTACTGATTCATTCCCACGGAATAAAATAAATTTCAATTAAAAACAATGAGTAAACTTCTCGGCTTAAAATTTTTATCGTAATTAGAAATTTATAAATTTTTGATAGAGTCGAAAGTGAGGTTACATTTTTATTTAAAATACAGAATTTAGTAGACATTTTCGTTGTGAAAAAAATGGAATTCACTAAGGGAGCCCGCATAGACAAAAATGGCTCGTCCATCCATATCAGTAGACTGTCACTGAAATTAATTGAGATGGCGGGGTGGAGGGAACAAAACTTGGATAACTTACGGTCAAGAATCTAACCGAGTTGGGCATCAGATTATTCAATACAGCATTTCAGACGTAGGCTTTCTGAAATTAGTTAGTGCGAATAAAGAAAACCCGACATATCCAGAAAATGCCTTCCCCGCTTTGTTATGACACCTAGCGTTTTTTTTTTTTTTTTTTTT
>Ga0058701_10004726_pt1 | contig 11124 bp, 4 predicted proteins | sample AgamicOrMae_FD_97039 | JGI IMG/M metagenome (GOLD analysis project Ga0058701, IMG submission 97039) | Agave microbial communities from Guanajuato, Mexico - Or.Ma.e | ecosystem: Host-associated > Plants > Phyllosphere > Phylloplane/Leaf | place: Guanajuato, Mexico | collected 2012-06-04 | reverse complement strand
GTTGGGTTCCGTGCGTCCAAGTCACCTCCCATTTAAAATGCATTAGGATGGTTACGTGCGTTCAAGTCTCCATATGTGAATGCATGTCGGGTCAATAGCAACACCTTAAAAGATAACCATATAACGCTCTTCCTCTATATTACCTTCATTCTCGCACGAACCCGGTACAGTAAAAAAATAATTCCCGTTTTAGGGATTACATTACCTCTTTTGGGTATGAAGGTAAAATAGGCAAAGAGCGCAATTTGGTTATATTTGAAGATAAACCTATCAATCACTATCTGAATTGAAAGCTCTCAACGAACCTTTCCATCGATATGGTTGTTTAAAATCATGCCCTTAAAATTACCTAATTACGCGCTTTTTTACCTTCGTACCCAAAACAGGTATTGGACTACCCAAAAGAGGAATTATTTTTTACTGCGGGACTACCTAAAACAAGTATTATTTTTACACTTCACGATCGATCTGACAACCTAAAAAGTAAAGAAAGAATTAAAGGTAAATAACGATTAGAGCAAACGCAAGCAACAACGAAGTGTGATGAGATGGACGATATCGGTACTTCACAAGAAGACGCCTCAACGTCTGACTGGGAGAAGTACAATGGAATCCTATAAGAAGAAAAATCTTCGGCAGCATCCTGTTCAAATTCATTAAAAGCGCTCCCCGATGGCCGATAAATTATCGCCTGCCTGCGCGAAGCATTCCTCAAAATCGGGTGTTGCGAGATGCGATCGCCATCGCCACGCGGCCCTCGCGCCGCGCCACGCCGAACCACGCCGCGCTCGCTGCCCCTCGCCACAGCATCTCCCGCCGTACGCTATCTCAACACTCCATCAGCATCAGCAGTCGCCTTGCATGCGTCGGTTCTTTACGAACCTCCACATCATTCAGCACTGTTGGTGCAAGCTCAAGGAAAACACAGACTTACATTATTTTCGGGGTAGCCGATCCAAAAAAAAATGGTTTGCAAATCGGGGGAAAACGGGTTTTAAACAAGTTTTAAAAATTAGGAGCACAGTAAAAACAAAACCCCTGTTTTGGGAAGTGCTACGTTTTGGGCGTGAAACCAAAACGGGGTGGTAAGTATTTTAGTTATTTTTCAAGATAGGCCTATGTTCAGCTATAGATATATCATTCAAAGGGTCTCGGTGAGAGCTTTCCATCGATGTGGCTGAACATAGTTCTATCTCGAAACGTAAGAGAGTAGAGCGTAATTTGATTATTTTTAAAGATAGGCCCATGATAAGCCATATCATTCAAAAGGTCTCGGTGAGAGCTTTCCATTGATGTGGCTGAACCTGACTGAACATAGGTCTATGTTGAAAAATTTCGTACAACCCCCGATTTAGTTTCATACCCAAAACAGACATAGCTTACCCCTAAAAGAGGTTTTGTTTTTACTATGAGCATTAGAAGTTCAGGTGGATTGAGATTTACATAGGTAGAATCAGATAACTGAAAATTAGGGTAAAAAATTAAGGAATTCAGGCAGCTTGAAATTTACACAGGTAGGATCAAGGCTTTTCGATGGCAGTTAATGCCAACGAGAACTAAGCGGCATCAGACTTAAAGACGGCAAGGCGGAGCGAGGCACAATGGGCTTATAAAAGTTAATCTTGCGTAAGTACGAACCCAACCTAACGTACGCGGTTGCTATCACTAATCATACGACGGAATCCTGTAACAACGTAACGGAAGGCTGAACGAAGGTGGAAAACTCGATCTTTAAAATTGATAATACGGATCAGAACTGAGATTTAAAATTTGGCGGGCAATGGCAGGATGACTAAGAGTCCCTCTGCGTGGGAGATGCGATTGAAACGGGTCCCAATTTGAATCACCGGAACATCCTCTAAATAGGAGGTTAACCACAGCAACAATTGAATTTCGGTTGGAGCGACAATGTGACTGTCTCAAGCGCCCGTTATTTGAGGTGAACCAGTTCGATTCCATAGACTAAAGTCTGGTTAAGGTGCAGTGCAAGACCGCTTAGGTGTCACAGGTGCTGATCAAGGACTTTACGGAACTTCGCTATCTTGTCCGTTAGGTTCTAACAATGTAACAACTGTCTCCGACCGGACGAGCAAAATTCTTTTTGCGAGCTTAAAAAATATGTCAAGTCCCTCGAAAATGATTCGAGCAATTTGCGGCGAAGCGAGTAGCCGATATATCACATAACCTCAAAGAGGTGCTCGGAGTTACCTTTTTTTTCGGGAACAGCGTAACGATAGCAGCTGTTAAGAATATATTCTGAAAGCGATTGAAAAGAAGAGGTTTCCGCTTTTCGGAAATGGTGGTTCAATGTTATGATTATTCGGATATAGACTGAGATCCTCTAGAACCATACTTTACCTTCTAGATTTAATTTACTGATTAATTTAGAAGGCTTAAAGAGTGTTTTGGTAAGATAAATAATAATAATACTTATTATAAGGTTGAAAATGAGCAAATATTAAATTTAATACCGCCCAATGCCCAACTACAAAATATTGTAAATGCGATTTCATGTTGAATGTTTTGTGATTCCGAGGCATAAACATTTTAGGTTTAACGAAAACGATAGTGATAGTTAACCTCACAAACAACCAATTTTTATGGTTAACCTTAACCGTAAACGTTAATTACATATTTAATTTATTAGTCGAGGGCATAAATGATTGACAAGTGATTTTAACATTTTTTTTTACTTTGTGTTGGTACTGCTGATATACTATTTTCATAGAAATGTGTTCACGCGTTTCATTCGATTTAAAATGTGTTGCCAACCTAAATTCAAACGAACGAAAAATCACTAGTATGTCATTTAAGCCCTCGACTGCACGGTACATTTTCAATATAACAATGAACTTGTTGAAATGCAAAAGTATAATTTTTGTAACCCTAAACTATGAGATAATTCTACATCGTACAACTTTTTTCAATATTTTTTTTTTCTTGAAGTTTTAAGAATTTTGTTGAAAGATAAAAAGATGGGAAGCATTGTGTCCCATATGAGTAGAATGGAATAATGGTTCGTTTGGGTAGATTAGAAGACGATAGGCCTATGTATAGATACGAGGCTTGAGGTTAGATCTAGCCTAGTTTAGGTTAAGTTAAAGGAGGTTCGTAGTAAGTTGACGGCATGATGGCGGTTTGGTTCGGTTGACTAAAGCTTGATTAGGTAAAGTTAAGTAAGGCTACGTTAAGGGTACTTTAGGCTAGGCAGGGCTAGCACTGTTAAAACAAAACTCCCGTTTTGTGGAATGCTATATACCTGTTTTGGGTATGAAACTAAAACGGGGGTAGTGCGTACTTGGGTAATTTTTCAACATAGACATATGTTCAGCCACATCAGTAGAAAGACCTTGCCGATACCTTCCGGATAGTATGGCTTACGTCTTTCTTGAAAAAATAACCAAAATACGTACCACCCTCGTTTTGGTTTCACACCTAAAAGAGTTACAGTATTACCCGAAACGGCGCTTTGATTTTACTGTGATGTTAGGTTAGAATGAGTAACTTTATGTTATGGGGTAGGGCTACAGATTTCAAGACACAGAGATATAAAAAGAGTGAACTCCTTAAAAATAATATAAAAATAAAAACACTGGACCGATTGAAATATGCAGCAATGAAACGGGAATATGAGACGACTGAATAACCTGGCAAAAGGTGAGTGTATATAATCTATTAATAACTGTTTTTCATGTAAGGCAACGATAATTAAAGTAGAAAAAATCAAGAGACCTCGCTAAAAAGGTAAATAAGAATGTACCGAACAAGGAACTCGGCCGGCAGAAGGGGCTAGGCCTTGGTTACCTGGTCGATAACCTTTATCCGTAGGAGTATATATCGGCATTCCAACTCTCGTCCTCAAGATTCACCGTATATTTTATTGTTAGGTAAGGCACATAAAGGATACTGTACATGGAAGACGCAAACGGTTATTGCACAAGGATTCACCGCTAAAGGACTTAACGGTTAGCTAGACGTTGCTCTTGATAAAGTTGACGGAGGAAACATAGGCAATCGCTCAGCGATGGTGTCATGCTGGTTGCCTACGCATACTACGGCACGGTCGATTCTTACCTCGAAGCACCCTCAATTTGCAGCTCTTGTAATCTAATTTTCGTCGCCAAGTCGAGTTGGAAGATAGTGGAGCAGGGCAAAGGGCACCTAACCTAAGTTAACCTAATTGTCGCCCAATGGAGCGATATGTAAAGCTAGCTACACATTCTACCAATCGAGGCAAGCTGCGAGAGATAGCGGGGCCTGATGAAAGACACGAAACCTAGGTTAACGGTTAAAAAAAGAGAAATAATGAGACTAGCCAAAATGTACCTAATTTAGGCTAACCAAACCAACGCCGTTGTACGAGGTCGATCCTGACATCGTTAATATGGAAGGTTGAAAGGATATAGCAGAAAACCTAATTTTTAAAACTTAGAGGTTAGCCTACGAGGAAAAAATGATTTTTTTTTGCGGTCCTTTCTTGCCCTATAACCAGTGTTGCCAGATTACGACTCCTTCATTTTCTTACTCTCAACTTTTTTAACCGATACATATAACCTAGAGATCAAATCCTATTTTTGAACTGCTCAGCTCCAGAGCGCAGAACATATCCGACATTATAGGTTATCTCTGATGGTTCTCAAGTTTATCGTGGTTAAAGTTCACAAAATCGCGAAATCTGGCAACACTGCCTCTAGCCTGTCCGGCTATTACAAATAGGCGGTTTGCGGTTAGGTGTTCTGTTAGGAGGTTCTTCTTTATGTTGTGCTTGACGGATTTGACGTTCCCGACCGTTTTTCTCCTAACGTCCTTCTTAGAATCGGTTTTGTTTCCAAGTAATTTCTGTTATTGTTATAATATTGGTATTATTTACTATCTATCTATGGTATGCTGGACAGAACTTTTGGGTTAAGGATATTACCTCGCGGTGAAAAATGAAGATGAAAAGTCGAAATGGATATAGTTTATAGCTATCATACATCCCCTCATAGTAGTAAAATTATAACAAGTTTCACCGTCTGGTTTCCGAGTTTGAACTTGTCAAAAAGACAAAAAATTACACGGTGATGTATGGATACCTCATTAGAGAAAGTGCATCTGCATAATCGAGAAATTTAATTATACCTTTAGAAGACAAGACAACAATAAAGTATTTCTTTCATATTAAACTCCACGACAAATCTTTTGAACCCAAAAACTTGAAACTTCACCATTTAGTTTAAGAGAAACCTGAGAAAAACCTCGAATGCAGACGTATTTTCCGTGAAAAATAAGTCAAATCAGCAACTGTAGATTTCTTGGAAATTCGAAATCAACTGATGTAATGGTAGATAAACATTGGACCCATACCGTATATTAGTCTGTCTTAAAGAGATTCTAAGCACTCGATCATTTTTAAACATGCATTTTACAGTTCCATGTGAACTTTACTAGTTCGTCACGGGGGTATTTCCTTAACAGTTCAATTTTGAAGATTGAATTTTTCTCCTTAGGTATTCAACCTTTCTATGCCAAGCCGAGAGGAGTGACTAGGGAGCAAGGAACTAGGCACTAAACCTAACTTAAGTTCACCTATCGTTAGCAGAACCCGATGCCGCTTATGGCAGCAAATGGCAGTTATATTGCCGGCCGGCGACGCGATCTGACTGGGCGAAAGCCGGAAGAAAAGCCAGCTAAACGAGGCACGTGACCTATGTAAACCTAACCTTGGTTAGACTACCTAAACCTATAGGCCTGGATATGCTAGAGAGGTGGCATTGGGCAGCCATTTTGTTTCTTATGTGTCGTGACCATCAAATGCATTGTAGCTTACGGAGAAACTTCGGAAACTAGATGGCGGCGCCCATTCTTTTTGCACCTTTAATGCCTAGGATATGTCAATGCTCTCTAGGGTACATCCAGGCCTCTTTAAACCTAAATTGTAAGTGGTTGTAATCATCTCCAAAAACGTCACGAAAAGTTGGACCGCCGTGTGTTGGGAGAATCTTTACCTGTAAAACTGAGCTTGCAGGTGGACCTTTGTATAACGAATGTCTCGCTAATATTTTAAAGGATGTTGGTATTGAACCGACAGGCATTGTAAGGAGACTAAAACGCACGTAACCAACCGAATGCATTTTGAATAGGAGGTGACGAACGCACGGAACCCAATCTACACTGTTAAAACGAAATCTTTGAATTTTCAAATCCGGTGATTGGAATTTTTATTCACTTCCCGGTTGTGAAATTTCAAAATACTTTCCTTGTGAATTTTCCAAAAAGTTACGTATTTTTAAAGCCGAATTTGAAAATTAAGTAACTGTTTGGAAAATTCACAAAAAAAAAGTATTTTGAAATTTCATAACCGGGAAGTGAATTAAAATTCCAATCACCGGATTTGAAAATTCAAAGATTTCGTTTTCACAGTGTAGTACATTTTTGAAAATAGGGCAGTCGGGTCAACACACACTCCCTATTTTAAATTACTATTTAAAAATTGCTTCTTTTGCAGATAAAAAGTCGGTTCTTCCTTTTAGAAAAAAAACTGAAAACTTAATTAAATTGTTTCCAGAACTCTCTCATCCATTATGTCCGCACCGAGAAACCTCCGTTTGAAGAAATATTAAATTTACATCTTAAACGTCAAAGTTTCAAAACCTTTATACGAGACTTCAATCTCCCTCCTAACACCCTCTTTCGACAGGAGAGCATTTCTAGTCGTGTAGTTCGTAACAAGCCCAAGAATCCCGCGAAGGCGATGCACGGTGTCGGTCGTTGGACCTGCGATTTGGTAGATGCGCTCGCCTGCCGCCAGGTGGCAGCACCTGCCAGCCCAACCGGCGTGGCTACGAGACTTCAATCGATCAATAGTTTGGGCCGCGCATCGGGAAAATAAACACAACGGTTTCTAGTTTTGCATGAGGCGCTGTTTGCAAAGGCAGACCAAAGTTATAAAAGACTTGTCAGAACGAGCTGACTTGCAAATCTGGTCGTGTGCGTCGATACTTAAGGCTGTTTGGTTTTCGTTATTCACAAGATTAATGATGAAAGCGCTCTCGCTAACGAGGTTGGATAAATTAGAGGACGAATACCCGAACTGATAAAACTGTACGTTTGTTCCGAGCATAAGAGCATTCGAGATAAAAAAATATGTTTAAATTAGGTAGCGTGGATCAAGCCTGCTGTTCGTTTGATTCAAGCATGTGCGTGCTTAAGTCACGCATGCTTGAATCACACGTACACCAGGCTTGATTCAAGCATACTATACCTGATTTAAGCATATGGTAAACTTTTTATATCCTCAAGGCTCTCATGCTTGAATCAGTGCAGTTTTTTTGGAGGGTCAAAACCATGTGAGTAGAACAAAATGGAGTTTAAGGCTTGTGGGGCAAAAAGCCTGTACCGCAACTTTGCGACGTGAAAGGCTTTTTCCACACAACAAATATAGCCAAAACCAGCACTCACCACTGCACTAGAAGGTTATCAAAGAATCCATCGACGTAAGTCACAACTTCGTAATCAAACACTAAATTATGATAAAAATTACTGATTCCGGACAAAACTCGTTGACACAGACATCCTCCCCGCCCTGATGCAGCCTTCGACTCCAAGTTCTACTCACATGGTCATAAACAAGGGTGTCCAGGAAATTCCCTGAATCAAATTCCCTGATTTTTCCCTAAGTTTCCGCGGTGCTTGACTTACATTTTATCCCCTAATTAGATGCAGTTTTAATGGAACACAAACAATGGATATGAAAACACTTTCACGTTAAAAAGTTTTTAATGCTCGGTTTAACTGATTATATACATTTTTTTGGGGGGGGAGGTAATTTTAGAAATTTAGCCGAATTTTTTTGCTTTTCTGCCCTGACTTTTCCCTGATCCCCTGATAGCTCAACCCTGCATAACGTTTTGTTTCCTCGATGCAAGTAATATTATTTTCTAACTTTCGGAAACAGCGTTTTGAAAAAGGGCGGAAATGCACAAAAACTGTTTCACCGCTTACATATTGTGCACGATTTATGTTCCTGGTCGCCAGGCCGGAGAAAAGATAATAGTTTCCTGTTGGATCTTCTCTTCTTATCTGAGTAATTTGTAACTATTCGTTCTTCTTTATTAAAAAATCACTTCTCATTTAGACATGGGCGTTTTTCCCAACTCTCAAACAAGGGATATCTTGATACGATAATTCGAGTTCCATTTTTTTTTCATTTTTTACGAAGAATAACCGTCTGAACGAGCACGAGGTCCTCCGTATTTAAATTCATAAGTATACTTATGTATACTACTGTCTATACTATACTACTAGTAGTATACTTCTGACAGAAATTTCGAAGGACAAAGAGAAAACGTCGGTAAATTTGAATGCAGCATAACCGATGATCTCAATTATACATTATTTCGACTCATGCCAAAAAGAAGAATCCGCATGATATATTTAGCAGGTTTACTAAACCTTTTTCAAACATTAAGTATACATTTTTAATACAGGCATACCGAGGAAAATCGTGCAATTTCTGGGTCTTTGTTCATCGAAGACATTGCGATCCACTCCATAAAGCAGGTAATTCGCCATACACACCACGGTCAAGCTCAACAGATTACATTAAAAATAAACCAAGGAACATGATTAGGCTACCGGTTATCATTAGTTTCTTCCTTGTTTTTAGGTTTTTAAAAAAATATATATCTGGTGATTAAATATGACCCAAAGAACTTTTTTTGTCAATTATTATCCGTTTATTTACAACTTGAAAATCATTTCACGATTCAACTACCTTAAATGTTCTTAATGGAAAAAATACATTGATCACGCCTAAACGACTCGTTGTGACATAATCATGACTCAATCTGAGGTCCATTGGACCCCTGATTCGAAAATCTCGAGGGCAGAGAAGAAAGACAGTTCTAATGAACGCTTTTATCTTTCTTCCTTTCCCTTTCGGCTTTCGACGCCAATCAGAAGCATTTACCGGTTCGACTTAACAAATAGTACAGTAGAGACTAACAATTGTGCCCTGATCCTTTGAGAAGGGCCCTTTGAACTTTAAATGGCGAGTCTAAGAGAAAGTGGTCCACAGATATTTTATAAGATTTGAGAAAGAGAGACAGAAAAATAGGTTTATTAAGAAAACGGAGACGTTTCCGATTCCTTCACGGAGAAAATGACTTTTTTTATCTAAAAAAAAACGTTTGTAAATACAGCCTTAGCAAACCAGAACTATTGTGATAACAAGCTCACTTGCTACGGCAACAATGGTGATTGTTGTGGTAACAGTTCGTGTTACTGAAACGATTGACATTGTCACCGCAACAATCCCGGTTTGCTGAGGCTAAAATAACAAACGTTTTGTTGATGCAACAACTTGATTTTATCCGTGTTTTAGGCTTGATTAAGAGAAATTGGGGTGGTGAAGGATGGTGAAGGATGGTGAAGGATGGTGAAAAGAATCTCCAATATTTCAATTTCTTGTGTGTTAAGGATGCTCGATCGCTATAACCGTCACCGGTTTCAGTTGTTAAAACTCTCAAAACTTACAGCTGACATGGTCCTGCATGGTTGGTTCAAATTTTGGACCCGGTTACCGGAGTGATTTCAAAATTTCGAGGAAATAAAGTTGTCAAATTTTGTACTGTGGCATATGAACACTAACCTAAAAATACCAATTTTCGCCTTTTGAGAAAAAAGTAGCCCGTAAATTGTTAAAAAAAGAAGAAAAAAAACTCAATAATTGATGAATACCTTAAAATGAACACCAGGCCAAAAAAAAATCCATCATTTAAAATAAATATTGCACAAAACCCCTTTTAGCGCGTTTAGACGCGAAGATGAGTCAAATCAGGAACTCTTGCACCTTCATAAAATTGAAATAATCTTGATTATCGATCGGATTCTGATTGGGACGATTTATTTACGTAAAGGGAATGACTTTGGCTGCGTTTCAAGTAAAGTTTTAACCGAACTTGACTAGTCTGAAGCGATCAAACATCCTTAATTCTCGCACGGGCTAACTTTGTCAAATATTCTTTTGAATGAGGTTAATGCACCTGAATAAAATTTAAGGTAAGGCTGTAGGACAAGGTAATAAATATATTTTATGGTAGGGTATGGATATTTAAGTATTGAGCGGAAGGTAGTTCTACTGGTATACTGTACGCACGCGGTAGCTGATAAAAGCTACGGTAAGACAAAAGAGGAGAAAAAAAGTTGCAGATATTCACTTTATCTCCCGAGAACAGCGACCGCTAATATTATCAGAAACTGCGTAGAGAAACACTATGAAATTCGTTGTGGTCACCAAACGAATCACTCCAAGGACACAAAAATCCTTTTACTTCCCGTAAGACTTCTAAATGCTTGGCGAAGCTCCACGCAGCTCTTCATTTGAGTCCTTCGAAAGGATCTTTGAAACAAAATCGGGTATACCTGCAGCCAGGAAGCGGATTACTTGATCCATTCCCACGGTCAAAGTCCAGTTAAACCGCAACAATTCTTTGTTCGCGTTTGATATTAATCCGCAAATGTGGATAATTTTAAAAGCAGTTATTGGGCCTGTCAATCACCTGGAATATTATTGGCAAAGCGAAACTTATCTTTTGTCAGGTACTATCAGTCTAAAAAGTATTGATCGCTCCAACTATTTCAAACCTTCGTAAGTTTGGAACGGAAAGAAATACAACAAAAACGCTAGAATCAAATTGATAGATCTCTTAGAGATCTAACGATTTAATTCTCTGCATATCTGACGTATCTGTCTCCGTTTCGAAGTTACGGTGGTTTGAAAAAATTGAAGCGATCAGTAATTTTGAGACTGATAGTACCACCTACTCATCACACTCGAGAAAATGCCACGGATCTCACAAAATCCGAGCTCTATTCCAGGTTAGCCTTGTCTGTCGACATACTGGAAATATTAATCACCATTGAAGCAGGAGTGCATATGGAGTACACTTTCTCGTAAATAAAAGATAGTCTTTTGTGAAAAAAAAGATTTACTTTCAAGCGATACGTTAAGAAAGCATAGTCTTTCAACTGACAAGAGAATAGTTTTTTATGAGCCATTATGATTTTCCTCGATTCTGATAGGTAAGGTTAATTTACGTTAGTTCCTGTATGTTTGATCGCTTCAGACTTGTCAAGTTCACT
>Ga0058701_10004725_pt1 | contig 11125 bp, 7 predicted proteins | sample AgamicOrMae_FD_97039 | JGI IMG/M metagenome (GOLD analysis project Ga0058701, IMG submission 97039) | Agave microbial communities from Guanajuato, Mexico - Or.Ma.e | ecosystem: Host-associated > Plants > Phyllosphere > Phylloplane/Leaf | place: Guanajuato, Mexico | collected 2012-06-04 | reverse complement strand
CCCTTGCCTGCCTCGCGGTTCACCTCAGCTACCACCACCTTCCTCCTATCCCCTCCACCATCTTACCCCCTCCACCCCTCTCGAGGTTTCCCGCGCGCGCGAACTTTCAAACCAAGACGATTTTTTGCGCTCAACCAATCATTGTTTCGAAGAAAAAGGAGCGAACTAAAATCGAACAACTTTGGCGTACAATCAAATGGCTTCGGATATGTTTCAGTGCCTAAACAACTTTCGACTGATTTCAGACTCGATTTACTATGCCGCGAGAATGCAAACAAGTTGCAGTAAGTTACAAGCGAACTTGCCGTGGAGGCTTTTGCGGAACAGAGCAACTTCACCGCTCAGATGAAAATACTACATGCCTAGTGCGAAATTTCTGAAAATTGCGTGATTTTGGTTTTGAAAACAAGTCCTTTAAACGTTTCTAATATTTTCGACAAGATATACGAAAGATTTTTCTTTGGCCAATGACGTTTTTACTTTGAATAATCGTTAGATTAGGTAAATGCTCAATACGTTAACAGAGATTATACTTAAGTTAGAGCCGGTCAATTTGATTTACGGTTCTTGTGACAGTAATTCAGTGATCAAGAAATTTCTGCATTCTGAAGTCATTACGGCGGTTTCAGTCGGTCTTAATCAATATAAGTTAATCACAGTCCAGCTGCTAACAAAAGTCTCAGCTGCGCAGCTCTGCGAAGGCTGTGCAAAAACTGGTAACTCATGTGGGCTGCAGCCGATACGAGAGGAAGGGTTTTCAGTCCATTTGGGTTGGAATGAAGTCGGTGGCAAAGGGAGGGGGATTTCATTTCGTGTTCCTTACCGCGGTGTTAATTTAAACCGGATTAACGGCAAAGAGCTCTTAACTTATTAGCCCACTTCTTAATGGAAGTACGCCGTTCGCATTCTCAAGTAAATGGACAGGAAGACAGTCAACTTTAAAGCCGCGACTACAAAGAATGCAAACTACGCAGCACAAAATATGTATTTTCAATTTAGCCAATACCGGTAAAGTATATTTTACGTTTTTTTTTCCTTTTTTGTCGTTTTTTGCTTTTTTACTTACGAATACCAAGCTTTAAAACGTATTTTGACCCCCCCCCAAAAAAAAAACTTAACCCAGTACCGCCCAGCGATGCCGTTCGGTAACAGCACTTTATTACAGAGGATTTTTTCAGATCAGTATTGTTACAATTTAAAAAATTTCACCCCTTTGGAAACCTGAAATTTGATTATTTAGGCATTTTCCAAAGCTTAAAATTGCGTATTTTAATGGGAAAACCCCTTTTAATTTCTCCTAAGACAAATTTAATTCCAAATACTTTGGGCTGTCATGGGTTAAAACACAATGTTGGTTTGTTTTTGAGGAATCATTTTAACCTATAGAAAAGCAGGCAATGAAATACTTAGGCCAAGGTTGTTGGGAATTCATAGATGACGAGAAGGCGTCTTGAGGGTGCGACCCAGTTGTACTATAAAGGCGCTGCGCTCAAATTAACATATACATTGTAGCAATGCATAACATAACCACATCCTTGCGTTGCGGCTGCGGTTGTCGGGGTACTCCAGCTCGCGAAGCAGGATCAGGGTACTGGGAAACTTTAAAAAAGAACAAACTCCTGAATGAAAACCAAGCCACGACGCGAACCTTAAGTCTATGCGAAACCCGAGTAATGAGATCTAAAATGAATCTTTATTACGATCCATAACTTGATGACTGTGATCTCATCCAAAAGAAAAATGCATTTTCAAGAATGTATGGTGAGATAAAATATGTTACCCAACCTAAAATTATCATACCTCGATACTCACCTAACCTGTAAAAACCACTTACCTCATGAAACCTAAGCTTACGAAACATCGCCATGTACCAAACCGTACCTCATGCAAAACATCGTCTTATAGGAAATGTTTCTTTATTAGAAACCTTGCTTTACTTAACATCGCTTTATGCGAAACCTTGCTTTACGGAACCTCGCTTTATACGAAACTTCATCTTAAACGAAACCTTGTCCTATACGAAACCTAGCCTCATATAAAACCTTATCTCATACAAAACCTGATCTTATACGAAACCTGATCTTATACGAAACCTCACTTAAGCGAAACCCTCTTTTTACAAAACATCTTTACGAACCTCATACGGAACCTCACCATAAGAAACCTTATCTTATACGAAACCTCCATCTTATACGAGACATTATCTTATACGAAACCTCACCTTACAAAATCTCTTTTTATACGAAATCTTATACGAAACCTCATCTTATGCGAAACCTCATCTTAAACGAAACCTCCTCTTATACAAAACCTCCTCTTATACGAAAACTCATACGAAAACTCATCTTATACGAAAACTCATCTTATACGAAACCTCATCTTATACGAAAGCTCCCCTTATACGAAATCTCCTCTTATACAAAACCTCATCTTACACGAAACCTCCTCTAATACGAAACCTCCTCTTATACGAAATCTCTTATACGAAACCTCCTCTTATACGAAACCTCATCTTATACGAAAACTCATTTTATAAGAAACCTCATCTAATACGAAACCTCATCTTATACGAAAGCTCCTCTTATACGGATTCTCCTCTTATACAAGACCTCATCTTACACGAAACCTCCTCTTATACGAAACCTTTTCTTATACGAAATCTTCTCTTATACGAAACCTCTGATACCAAACCTCCCCTTAGGAAACCTCTTAAGTGTAGCGAGGTGATTAGGACGGGTTGGAGTTCCCGATTTGCGATCGCTTTTAAGGCCGCTTTTAGTTTGCAAGGTGCATCGCCCAAGTAAACTTGCCACGCTTCGATATTGGCTGTCAATAACCGCAGCATTGACGAAAACAACTGATCGGCCCGAGCCGGAGCCGGCTGCCGGGCCAACAGCACAGCGCCCGCCACCAGCGCAGCAGCGGGCCGTCTTTAATAGAAAAACTTTGCTTTATCTCAGCAGGAAACAAACTTTATACTTTTCAGTTTCTGAAAAATCCGTACCTGAAACCCAACCCTTGAACGTCCGGATGTTGAACCTAAAAAAATTTCCTTCACGGGTCAACTTACTAGACAACAGATAACTTTTTAAAATACGTTCTATTCGCACGCGTATGTTAATACAAGGGAGACTAGAACGCACGGAAACCAACCTAATGCATTTTAAATGGGGAGTGAGTTGAATGCAACATTTTAAATTGGGCAGCGTGTGAATAGTAATTTCTTTTGAAAATTTTAAAGCGAAAAATAGCATTCTTTGGTCAGCAGATCTGAGGTTGCAAAGCCAGGCTTTTGGCTTCGAGCGGCGATGCCTCGTCTCTCCCCTAAAAAAAATCAAAATAAATAAAAAGCAAAGTACTCTTGAGTTAAAGTAAATGTTGTAAAAGAAAAAGTTTTTACTTAATAAAGACTTTTATTTCGAATTGAGAAGGTTGCTTTGAATGTAGGTAAAAAAAAAAACAAAAAAAAATTCTTCCATTGAAAATGAAATACTATTTTCACGATAAATTTTCTCGCGCGCGTTTTCAAACATTTTTTTTTCCTTTTTTTTCACCATTGCAGAGCTCAGAGTACTGAGCTGAGGTGCGGCTTCCGATATTCCCCAAGGGGTCATTATCATTTCTCGAGAAAGTGAACTAATTGATTGATTGTCGGCTCTTTTTCGACGGAAAAGCTGCGATCTTTAAGTGTTGCCTCGGAGGCTGCAAATAACTAGGTCACGATGGACCAGGCCGTCCCGGAGCCGTTCAGGGCCGAAAGCCTGAACGCACGCGAGCTCTGAGGGTGTCCTTATTGGTAAGGTTATGGCAGACATTTTTGTTCGTGCTTCCCGAATGTCTCCAAGCCAAAACCGCGAGTTTTGGGAAGGATCAGGAAGCCAAACTAGCACGGAAAAAAATGGTTTAGTTACGGCAACAAAATTAGGGACAACATGAATTTTTTGTTGCTTCAACCAAAAATTTTGCTGCAGCAACCAAACGTTTTGTTGATAGAACTAAACATTTTGTTGTTCTAACAAAATATTTTTGTTATCCCTATTTTAACAAATGACTTTGTTGGTATAACAAAACCTTTTTTTCCGTGTACACGATCTTCTCCCCAACAGTTTTGGCAGACGCGGAAGCTGCGGCTTCGAGCGGTGCAGAGCGAGCCCTGCAGAGCACGGCTCCCACGGCAGAGCGGGACAGATACATCACAACGGGAGTATCATCAAAAAGGAAGATTTTTGGGCCGATCGGACCGGAGCGGTCTGGCACTAAAATTAGTTGAGGCGCCAGTGGGGGGCCTGCGAGTAGGCGCCACCCCCGGTTTGTCACCTTTCCAAACTCGCGCAGGTAGAAGGCGCCGACGCCGCCGTCGGCGCAGCTTGCCAAACATTCCACCCGGCGCCTAACGCCTGGCGCCTAACGCCCGGCGCCTAACGCCCGGCGCAAATCGCCTTCCGCCAGATCCCTAAGCGTTAGTATCGATATTCTTATTTGACGAGTTTATGCTTTCACAACGTGACCCAGCTAAACTTTCAAAGGTATCAAAACCGAATATTTCTCAAAGATAGCGAATCAAAAATTTTCCTTAAGGAAGCCAAACCGAATTTCAACTCGTCAAAATTGATGTAATATCGCCTAAAAATGTATTCAAACTTGCTCTATAATAAACCTATCCTAATTTTGTAAGTCGACCTATTCAAAGTAAGTCTAAATCATCACATTATTTTATGTCAACCCATTCCAAATTAACCTATTCTAAGTCAATCCATTTTGGGTCAACTTCTTCAAAGTCAATCTATTCACAGTCAACCTATTCACAGTAAAAACTCGCCCCTATTTTAGGTAGTCCCTTACCTGTTTTGGGTTTGAAGGTGAAACAGGGGTAGAGCGTGATTTGATTAATTTTGAAGATAAACATATCAACAACCATGTCAATGGAAAGTTCTCGGCGAAAGCTCTCCGTTGGTGGGGTTGTTTGAAGGGTTATCTTTAAAAATACACGGAAAAAAATGGTTCTGTTACGGCAACAAAATTAGGGACAACAAATGAATTTTTTGTTGCTTCAACCAAAAATTTTGCTGCAGCAACCAAACGTTTTGTTGATAGAGCTAAACATTTTGTTGTTGCAAAAAAATATTTTTGTTATCCCTGTTTTAACAAATGACCTTGTTGGTATAACAAAACCTTTTTTCCGTGTAACAAATTACACTTTTCCCCTGTTTTACCTTCATTCTTACGACAGGGGTTAGTTTTTACTGTATTCAAGTAAATCTATCAAAAAAGCCAACCGATCCAAAGTCAATTTACTTAAAGTTTAACCACTGTAAATCTACTTATTCTGAGTTTTTCAGTTCCAATCATCCTATCCAAAGTCAACCTATCTTAAATCTACCTATTCTGAGTTTTCCAATTCTAATCAAGCAATCCAAAGTCAACCTAATCACAGTACACTTATTCCAAATCTTCTATTCTAAGTTTTCCTATTCTAGTGAACCTATTCAAATTCAACCTATTCAAAATCTACCTATTCCCAGTCAACATATTCTTCAATCTTAGTTCAATTAACTAGAGAAAGTTACTGATTATTCAACCTTATGGTAACCATGGTTAGAATGAGCTTGTGCCGGTATCTATTGAATGATTATCACGAATCGTTAAAAGAAAGACGACGGTGGATAAAATGGGACGAGATTGCGTATCGCATGATTAGTGCAAAATCGGTCAGTGGGTCAGAAAGAGGGGACAAAGAAGAAGTTGGCAAGGCGCTGAGAATCCTTAAAAGTTTGAGAGCTGGCGACTCTTTTAAAGGGAGACTTCGTCTATGACTAAAAGGTAAACTGTGACGTCACGCGTTACTCATTGGTGACGTCATCGGCGCTACCCCTGCTCGATTTAATGGACGCACGCATGCACTGCGTCGGTAGTCACCCACCTGGTGATGGTGATTCCCGGGAACGTAATTTATGGTGAAAGGAAGGGGATGGGGTCGCTCAAACGAGTCTCGTCTGGCCTTTTATCAATACAACCCACATAAAACAGGAGTCGCATATCCGAAAACAGCTACCTACTCACCCTGGAGTTCACAGTGTTCTTTCAACCCTAACATAGGCTATACGGATAGTAAATTTGGAAGAAATATTCTACCTATGGTGTCCCAACTTTTCGGCGCCGGGGGGCATTCGATAGCGCCAACGCCGCAAGCGCCAGTCCGTAACCGCCGAACGAGAAAAGTCGCAAACGCCAAAGTTCGTATAGGTTAGGTTAGGTCGGGGGGCATTCGATAGCGCCAAAAACCACAAGCGCCGACGCCGCAAGCGCCAGTCCGTAACCGCCAAACGAGCAAAGTCGCAAACGCCAAAGTTCGCATAGGTTAGGTTAGGTCAAGTTAGGTTAGATTAGGCTAAGTTAGGTTAGGTTAAGTTAGGTTAGGTTTGGTAAGGTTAGTATTGCGGTTAAGACCTTAGGCGTTTGCGACTTTGCTCGTTTGGCGGTTACGGATTGGCGCTTGCGGCGTTGGCGCTTGTGGTTTTTGGCGCTTATGACAGCTACCCGGTTAGGTCAAGTTAGGTTAAGTCAGGTTAGGCTAAGTTAGGTTAGGTTAAGTTATGTCAGGTAAGGTTAGTATTGCGGTTAAGACCTTTGGCGTTTGTGACTTTTCTCGTTTGGCGGTTACGGATTGGCGCTTATGACAGCTACCCTTCGGCGCCAAACTGAGAGGAACAGTGGCAAAGTAAGAAAGCAAACCGCCACTAAATGATCACTAAATCTGCAGCTTAATAGCAGCCTGCCGCCAATAAGAGACATCAGGCTTGTTGGAAGACGAGCGGATTGTTATCAAAGCAAAGCATTAGGCACCTCATTTTTCTAAACATATCAAGGTTGACTTTTATCTCCTGTTGTATGATATATTGCTTATTTTTCGGATATCGTAATATATCAATGGGAAACTCTAACTTTGAAACTAGGAGACCATATTTTGTCGAAGACGCGCTTTCAGCGAAGCATAATCTACACATTAGTACCTAACCTAACTTAAACTAACCTAAAAAAAGACACCAATGACGCAAGGATTCCTTCTGCAGTAAAAATTTCAGCCCGTTCCCCGTCTTCTATCAACTTTTACGATGTTTCCCCGTATGCGTCCTCTCGTGTGTGACGATGGAATTTATGGCAAGTCCCTTAGCCGATTTTCGCGTCGGAGTATCTGCAAACGGCGCTGGAAATATCAAATATTAACAGAGATTGGATCATTTTAGCGGGAGTTCATCATCCTAAACAGTAACTTTCTTGAGTCTACCTTTATATCACAGAGGAGAGTCGACCCTAGCAGAATCTTCCAAGGAAAATGCGGCTGCCAATGCTATGTTGGTTCCACCTGGTCCAACGTCGTGGTTATACACTATCTTGTTTCATTTTCCACCCTGATTTAACCCTCCTTTTCATTTAAAATACTAACACCCTTTAGATTAGCTTAGACTCACAATCAGTTCACTTGCGTTAGGATTCGTGCCTTGTTCCTCGATTCGCCGCCACTCCATACAGCAGTCATTATAAGCCTAACGCCGCTTAAGTAACAGCCTAAAAGACTTAACAGGCTTATGAACCTTTAGGTTGAATTTACTTAATCTAACGTTACCTTACCACTCGGCAACAAAAAATGGAAGCAAGCTTTCAAAAATTCACTGTAGACTATAAAGCCCGTTCCAGCTAGCGCCATATCGTGATGAGTCAGCCCTGTAAATCTGGTAAAAGTTACTCTAGGCGACGTTTTTTTTTCTGCAGAGGGTGCATATCTTATGACTCATAAACGCTTGCGCAAATATATGCATCGCATGTTAATTAATTAATGAATTGCATTAAATTCGTCAGCTGCGCCCACTGCATATTGTTTTCAGTTTTGCCAACCTTTTTCGGAATATGGCGGTCTTTTTTAGGGCTTGTCTTCGCCAGGGGTGATGGGCCGGAATGCTGTGCTCTCTCATTAGCAAAATATGCTTTTTCTGGACGCAGCCTCTCTGCTCCAGCCCCCAGTTTCCCTTAACAAAGCCCCAATCCGCCGATAAAGCTTGAATCTCAGATTCACTGAAGCCGGATATTTTAGACCATAATTGACGTCCAAGTTAGCAAGCCACCGTATTCCCCCTCCGACTAAGCAGGAAAATCATCATTACAGGTTTCATTGTTTAAGCCGGAAATATTTGTTAGAAGTGGCAGATTATGAAAGAAAACAGTTTCTCCCGTGTTAATGTTAGACTATTAGTTGATAATCTTGATGCAGAGCAGACTTCCTGTGATGGCTACCTCTTGACCCATGAGAAGGACCCTAAATGGGACGCACCTAATATGAGACGGTCTGGTTTATAGAGAATGGCTGTCTGTCAGAGATATGGCACTGTTGAGACGTTTATTTTTGGGCTGTTTATGATTATGGATAGGAGTTGATTGTGAGTGCTCGTATGTTTATCATACTTTTTATACTGCTCGTTTTACTTTCGTCCCCACAAAACTCATAAAACTGCACATGCTGTTTATGTAATGCTACACGGATTTTCACACTTTTTTGAAAGCTAATGAGGTTCAGTTTGGTCATCTCATTCGGGCTTTTTAAAACTAGGTGAGAGTCTTAGGTCAAGTCAATCTAGGTTAGGTGAAGCAAATCTTGATTAGGTCAAGTAAATCTTGGTTAGGTCAAGTCAGTCTTGGTTAGGTCAAGTCAGTCTTGGTTAGGTCAAGTCAGTCTTGGTTAGGTCAAGTCAGTCTTGGTTAGGTCAAGTCAGTCTTGGTTAGGTCAAGTCAGTCTTGGTTAGGTCAAATCTATCTACGTTAGATCAAGCAAATCTTGGTTAGGTCAAGTAAATGTTGGTTAGGTCAAGTCAGTCTTGGTTAGGTCAAGTCTGTCTAGGTTAGGTCAAGTCTATCTAGGTTAGGTCAACTCAATCTAAGTTAGGTCAACTCAATCTAAGTTAGGTCAACTCAATCTAGGTTAGGACAAGACAATGAAGGTCAGGTCAAGTGAATCAAGGTCTATAGTTAAATCAATCTCAGGTTAAGTTAATCTACGTTATGTTTGAGTCAATCCAAGTTAGTCCTTAATAGGTAAGGTGAATTGCGATGTAAACAGGTTAGCTGAAGTTAAGCTAGACTAGGCTTAGCTAGACGAAGCTGTTTACTTTAATAGAATAGAATTTCTATGTCACGTGTAGTCTAACGACTTATGATGCTTGGACGGTTCAAGACCTGTCCAAGCACAGTTTGGTTTGTCGCCATCTGGACAGACAGCGATGTGGACAGGGTATAGAATTCAACTTTCTCAAGCCGATTTTTCGTCATGTAGCTTGTTAAAACGAAATTTATTACATATCAGATTGTGCGTCGTCTGCATGTTAAGAGAGTGTCGCCAAGTCTTGGCGATCGCCTCACGTACGTTTGGTCACGTGACTCGAATCACAGCCCTCTCCAGTTATGCTTTATTAATCGCGAGTCATCGAGATCTGTCTATGAATTGGAAAAAGATGGTAAATCGATTTGACGAGAGAAGGAGTGAGTCATGATGTGATGCGCTTCTGGCAGGTTGGAACACAACAATAGCGCACCGTACCGCACGGCACGGCATATCCATTTCAAACTAGGCGGGGGATCGAACTAGCATCGTGCGATTAAAAAAGAAAGAAAGAAATGGTTGGGTTGAGTTTTAGGCGGGCTGGTTGAGGCAGTTCAACCCGTCTGCCGCATCATCAACCAATTTTCGCCATTGGCTTTAAATTCGATGGTCGCGGTAAGTATTTCGGGGCGGTAGCGGTCCAGCCGAAGCTAACATGAGAATTACCGTATGCGATTTCAGCCGGATGCCGTGAATAACTCTTACACGCAAATAATGGCTTTGCCGATGGAGCAATCGTAGATGCCTACCTTGAAGGGGTACATACTCCAAAACTTGCGTTCCTTTTTCCTACGCTTAATTTTATTCTACGTTCAATTTTAATTTACGTCTAAACGCTTATCTATCTTGTATTCTCACTTAAAAGAAACGAAAAATACATCGATTATGTGGCTGCTTCCATTTCTATCTTTTAAAAAATGATTTTAAGTTTTTCTCAAACATGAAATTGTTTTTAAAATCGGTTATTTAAATTTTAAAAAAAGTAACGCAAGATTTTCTTTAATTTTTTTATCGGTTTTGAGAAGGTAGATTTTAAAAAGTTATTAAAAAAGACGTAAATTCCCTTTTTAATCCCTTAAAAAGAAAACATTATTACTTTTTATCAGATCGCAAGGCTCATTGCGGGCTACTGATTAACAGTTTCGTATCGCGGGAAGGCCTAAAAAATGTATATGTTAAAAAAAGGTGAAAATTAGCAATATATTATTTTAAAAATGGTCAAATGATGTGGCTAATTTGAGACTAGTAGTAAAAAATTAACAAAAAAGGGTAAAAATTAGCATTTTAGTATTTGGAATTTGCTCAAATAATATGACAGATTTGAGGCTATTTGTACTTGATATTCTCAATGAACCGAGATATTTTTGTTGACGATTAAATATTTGCATTATGATGGAAACAGCTCACCAGAATGAAGTGAGGTTGATTTCCGAACAGTGGTTTGATAGCCATTGGCAGACGTGCGCTCCGCATGAAAACTGTACAGACAGATCAGCTGGTATTGGATCGGAAGTACGGAGATACAGTCATTGTCAGGAACTCATCAAATAACTTGCATTTAATTAAACGGGTGTTTCCTGCTATGAGTCACCCCGATCCGGCCCGACCCGGCGCACGACCTCCCCCCACCCCAATTTTTCAGCCTTAGGGTGCCGCAGCCGCACCACTCCGCCTTAACCCACAAATAGCTCGCCGGCATACGTCCGTCTTTTTCGCTCCCGAGGCCTCCCACACCGGCTGTCTCTCTCTCCTTCGTGTTGGTGTTGAGTCGCGGGTCGTTTTGGCCGCTAGTTGGAACCCAACTGGTGTGCCTACCAGCTGGGTAGTACGCGGAGCGGGCGATCGACTGGCGCGCACGAGGACCGCGTGGTGTTCCGAGCGCGAGTGCGGCGGGGTGAAGTGAAATGGAAGGTGTAGTGAATAAGTGATTGAAACCTTTTGGATATCGGCGAGACATGACGGAGGACGTGCCGGCCT
>Ga0058701_10004724_pt1 | contig 11126 bp, 9 predicted proteins | sample AgamicOrMae_FD_97039 | JGI IMG/M metagenome (GOLD analysis project Ga0058701, IMG submission 97039) | Agave microbial communities from Guanajuato, Mexico - Or.Ma.e | ecosystem: Host-associated > Plants > Phyllosphere > Phylloplane/Leaf | place: Guanajuato, Mexico | collected 2012-06-04 | reverse complement strand
GAAGCTCCGCGCAGAAACGCGCACTCTGCTTACCAGATCCCAGCTTTTCTCTCAAAATAGGATGCTGTTACCTGAATCAGTACTTTAAAAAGTCCTAAAACAGGATTTTGTTTTTACTGTGCTCAAGACTCAATCTGGTTGGGTGCCACGCAAGGCTGGTACGGTAATCATTAAACAGCTGTTTGCTGCGGGGATCAAGAAAAAGCACTCCCGTTCCCGTAGCCGCGTCCACGCTGGACTTGCGATTGGCACAATGAAAGAAGCCACATCACGGTGATAGCCATGCCTCCAGTTTCGCGGTAACAGTACACACACAGAAAATAAGTCACCCAAAAAATTTGTAATTAACCCACAACAGCCCAAAGTATTTGGAGTGAAATTCAGCTTAAGAGAAATTGAAAGGATTTTTCCCATTAAAATACGCAATTTTAAGCTTTGGAAAATGCCTGAATAATTAAATTTCGGGTTTCTAGAGGGGTGATATTCTTTAAAGTTTGATAATACTGAACTAAGAAGATCCTCTAATATAATTTTTTCTGTTTCCGAACGGCATCGCTGAACGGTAATGGGTTAAATGCTTCCCTTTTTTAAATAACAATAAAGCCAAGACGGATAAAACGATCAAACCGGAACACGCGATGAAAATTAGCACCAGGCGAAATCTCCAGCCAAGGCTTTCGCCAGGGTTCAATCTGTGGGCATGCTTGCTCCTCGATGCCCCGTTGGGCAGATGGAACACGGTGTCCAGAGAGGGTTAAGGGAAGGTTGACGACAAAGAAACGCCGTAAGACGAGTCGTCATAACGACTGCAAAAGTTTGAACATTACTAAACTCCGAAAATGAGTGGATGCCACATAGACTGTGTACCAATAAAACCAGCTTTCACACTACCAAGGGGAAGTTACGAATGCCGCAGCGCAAGACTCCATACTGACGAACAAGCGCACTTTGCCATCGTCTTGTCACACGTGCCGTCGAAATACGTACGAAGCGATCTCGTCGTTTGCCTTCAGCAAGCCTCTCTCAATGTGTCGTTCCACCTGTCCGAATAGGATTTAGACGGAAAATTATCCTTAATGGCATTTTGAAGCGAGGGTTTTGATCGTAGTAACTTCGACCGCGATTTCAGAGAAGGGCGCGTGTTTTAAAGTGAACGCCTTGTCACTCCAGGAGCTCGGCTTTCACTACCGCATTAGGCGCTGACAAGTGAGCTGCTGAGACTTCCCTTCACTAGCTCGCCGCGCTACGAGACGTATAGTCGATTCACAAAAACATGTTACTTTCCGGTCACACCCTGTAGAGCGAGGTTGAGGCATAGATGCTCACTCTTGAAGACCAATTTCTCATAAACTTTGCCGGAACATTACGGCACTGTTTGAATCAGTGAGTGTCTCCGAGATTCAGTGAAAATTCACTGAATTTAACCCATAACAGCCCAAAGTATTTGGAGTGAAATTTAGCTTAAGAGAAATTTTAAGGATTTTCCCATTAAAATACGACATTATATGCTTTGAAAAATGCTTAAATAATTCAATTTCAGGTTTCCAGAGGGGTGACTTTTTTTTGGAATTGTAACAATACTGAACTAAAACATCCTCTTAATTTATTTTTTCTGTTTCCGAACGGCATCGCTGGGTGGTAGTGGGTTAAGTAAATACAGCACCATTCAATTTTTCCAACGGTGCTATATTGACTGAAATTCAGTGGACTCTCATTGAATCTCAGACTCTCACTGACTCAAATTTTGAGTGTCATTATCTAATCCAGTGGTTGTTTTCATTTCCCCTAATTCATTCGTGTAAAATCTAACTCAATGCATGAATCCGACCCTTTTCATATATTGAGCCATTGACAGTAAGACAATAAATGTTGGTTTAGAAATTCCTTGATACAATTGGAGACTTGTAACAGCTTTGCTGCCACAAAGCCAAATGCATCCTACTTTCCTGAGGCAGCGGCCTGCTGTTAAGAAGCAAGCGGCAAGAGGAGTGCGTATCACAACAATACCAGTGTCCCAACAAGAAAGTTCCACGCCTGTTATTTTGTTGAGTGCCTTCTCTTCCCCATGCACTTCCTGATTGATTCAAGTTGTCTACTCGACCGGCATGACTACAGCTAGAACCCCGGCCGCCCGGAATACTTAGTCCCTTGTTCTACACGTTCGCGAGGAATGTATGTAGAGCAGAGAGCAGGACAAGGAAGGAGCGCAGGGCAGGCGGCATTCCGTACGTACCGAGAAGGCTTTGAGGAAGACCAGGCACTGAACGATCCCCTCCATGGTGTCCCCAGTGAGGTGGAAGGTCCCGATGACGTGGCGGCCTTTGCGGCCGATGGCTTGGGCGAGGCTGGCCGACAGGTGGGCGCTCCGGGACCGCGTATCCGTGGTGGGCACGAGGGCAGAGGGCAGCGACAGCCTCTCCAGCGAGTCCATGGTGTCGCCCTCTGGCCAGCCTCTCTCACCCCTCCACAAAGCCTTTGCTTATGGATGGACACGCCGGCATCGCACGCCAAGGTCTCAATCCGCATTATCCATCGCTGGACAGATGATTACTTGCTGTGCGGTCCAAACACGATGTCCTCACTGATTTCGTCAAAATTGCAAACGCACGCGGAATTCCACATGTCTTAACCCATAACAGCCCAAGTATTTGGAGTGAAATCCAGCTTAAGAGATATTGAGAGGATTTTTCCATTGAAATACGCAACTTTAAGCTTTGGAAAATGCCTCAATGATTAATTTTCAGATATCCAGAGGGGTGATATTTTTTAAATTGTCACAATACTGAAATGAAAAGATCCTCTAAAATAATTTTTTTCTGCTGCCGAACGGCATCGCTGGGCGGTAGTGAGTTAAGCAAAATCTCTTTTTTCGATTGAAAACAATCCCTCAGCACGAAGAATTGGAAACATAGCTAACACGCGATACGATTTTTTTAAAAAAATCTACGAATTCGCGGCATAATCAAAATAAAATCAGCAAAGTCATGAACAAAAACTTTTTGATTATAGTCTACATAGCATAGGGATTAAAATGAAAATTTGTAAATTTCAATGGTAAATTTGAAGCAATGGATCTCCGTAGATGTAAAATTTGAAAACGGTCCAGATTTTCGATTGTAAGATTTTTAGTGCTGAAAAGCAGCTTGCTACACTGAGAGGAGTGCGTTAGTGAAGTTCAAAAAATAGTAAAAATAACTAAAAAAGGCGACAGCCAAACTTGGCTATTAGACACTAACAAGTTTGCTGATGGACATTACCGTAATATAGTACTGTTTACAGTAACGTTTACCAGCAAATCTGACAACATTTACCCGCTAAGTTGGCTGTTGCTTTAAAAAAAAAATCGTGAATTTAACGCATTTTCCTCCGAGTAGGAAAAAAAAAAAGGCCACTAAGGTTAGGAGACCAAACATTGAATTTTCGATGTGTAAAGTTACTAAGTAGAGATCTTTTGTCCATGTCACCGAGCCTTTAAACAAATTCCGTGGGATGTAGCTTGGCTCAAAACATGTGGAATTCCAACTTTTGGCTTGTCTACCGATCACCCAAATTTCTAGATAAATCAGTGGGGCAACAAGGGCCTTGAAGTAATGGACTTTGGGACTTAGCAGACTCAAACAAAAGGGCAACCCGCGAAGCAGACAGCAGCACCAGCGAAATCTCTTAATAGATACGTTTGCAGGGAAAAGAAGACGGACTAAATGTCGTGGAAAATATTCATTGGCGGTGTTGGAGATCCGGCCGCCAGTTTGGCGGATTAATTAATTTGCCACGCAGAGCGATTTGGCGAGAAGGCGAAACTTTGTGACAGTCCGTCGGAGACTCACACTTTGCGGAAGATGATAAAAACTCGCCTAGGGTGTAACTTTGAACGCACATCCTAAATCTTCCAGACTTGAATAATATGCCTCCAAGTTTCTTGAGACCGCACTTTGCATTAGCAAGCACGAGTTGCTTATCTATTTTGGATACGAGGCGTCATTTTCTGAACCACTGCACGCACATTCATTAGCGCACTTACTCCCCCTTCCGTCTAGAAAAGGGTTCCAGACTTGAGCCAGCGGAGGCAACCACTTCCACTTATCGCTGGCATGTGTCATCCGCACTTTGTTAGAATCGAAATACTCTTCTTTCACTTTCACGCCAATCTGCCAGAAGCCAATGGCGTTTCCGGGTCAGTTGACATGCATGGCGCAAAAATATTTCCTACGATTACGGCACGCCCGGCCCTGATGATAGATGGCCCCCGGAAATAAAAGTTAAGCGGCCCTTTCAGGTGGACAATAAGATGGATCATGGCGGGAGAGGTTCGTGTGGAAGGTGTCTGGGAACGAATGTGGAGGCACTTGTACTGTGCACAGCCTATCCCACCCAATCCCGGGACTGTATGGCTTGAACGGCCAAGAAAAGTTTCAACACAAACCGGGGCGACGGAGAAAGTTGGAATGATTCACTAAAACGAATAAGGGTCCAATGTCGGCGTAACAACGTTTCATTGAAAAAAGAGTGGAGATAGAAACCTCGTACGTCAACAGCAACTTTTACGGCGGCGTGCGTATCAAGGGAGGGAGTATCAATGGCCGTTATGCGTTGCGTGCAGATTTGTATGGGCGAGCAGTGGCCTGACTTATGGCATCACCTCTCCCTATTCATGGTGGAGGTGACCCTTCCGGATCGGCGTCTCCGAGCGGACGTTGGTCATCTCGCGGTATTCTTCCGGTCGGCCCCCGTCCTTGCCCCTTGGGACTCGCACTGCGCCACTTTTTTCTTTTATCCGGGCTTTATTGTTGAGGGTCGGCCGAGTCCTGCCGACGCAGGTTGAGTCGAGCCGAGCCACGTCGCTACTCCTCGTGGATTAAAGCCTTTGTGCTGCCATATTTGGAGCGGCGTCTCCTACAAGAGACAATTTCCGTAACAACGCAGCCATCATGAGCTTCGATTCCTCCAACAAGCGGACGAGGACGGGGATAGAAATACCTCTGTCCCGATTCGACAAAGAGTGTTCGTTCACAGAGACGCGCGCGGGATATTTCTAGTCAATCAGTGGGAGCTTGCATGGCGAAAATATCCGCTTCCACGCGGCGGACAAACGAGCCCCATTTCGGGCTTCAAACGACAGCCTCCCCCAGCCTGCTGCCTTTCCTTTTCATTACAGAGAGAGGCTATCTCTGGCACACTTATCAGCTTTTCCTCCGAAATCGTAAACTTCTGTGACGAAGGAAAGCCAAACAGTAAGTGGACAGCTACAATGAGTTCCGCGCCGATTGGAGATGCTTCAATGTAGCACTCCGGATTGAAATATAATTGGTATAAATGAAGGACATCGAGGCGATCGTACTTTTCATTTGTGCACGGAGGCCACTCGTCTGTCATTAAAGGGCCGTCCCTTAAGCCTCTCAATACACTTTTTGCTGGCAACGACTAGAAGCGGCGGCCGGATTTGCTCACAAATTACCGAATAATAGGCAGCAGGCGCTCTCCTCTGAACAAGTTTGAAGGGCTTTCAGAGTAATTACATTAATTAAATGGAGTTTCCGGCACGCAACGCTGCACCTTGCCTTAAAAATAAAAGGTGAAATGTAGCAAAAGACTAGTCTTGTGATGCTAGGCGGGCGTCGAGTGACCACGGGGCATTGCTTTGCGCTGCTCTGCAGGTCGTCGGCACTTGTTGCGTCCGTGCCATGGCCTAAATGTAGGCAACGCCTTCACGCACGCCGCGCCTTCTCATTACTTAATCGGACAGAAATATTTGATCGTCTAATCCCCGAATCGCATCGCACAGATACAGCTATCTCCGGCGAACGTCACAAATAGCTCCGTAGGCTACGCCTCACCCGATTTCGGTTCTCGCATACGAGCCAGCAGAGATTTCGTGGGCAAGCGTGCCTCCTTCGCGAGAGGGAATCAGCCAGGGCGGATTTCATCAACTAATGAGGGCGAAAACGTGACCGCTGGCGCCAGAGGCGGCGGGCTCTGTGCGCCGCACGGGGCTTGTTTACTCGCACTCGCACGCCAGACTGCGTTAGGCGTTCACACAAGCACAGGAAGGATCGGGTCGGCACAACACGTGACGCACTTTACCACTGAAAAGGGAATGCAAGGAAGCACCAGCACCACTCGAAGAACACTCAACACTGTCGCACTTGACGAGCGAAAGCAGCACGCCGTTGGCCGCGCCGCGCCGGGTCCGGGAGCCAAGCCGGCGCCCACGCCGGATGCAGTCAGCTGCTTCGGCTGCCAACTGCCTCCCCTTCGATCCCAGCACAGCATCCTGGTCCAGGTCTCCCCCTCCTCACGCTGTATCGAACCGGCAGCGGCGGCGCACTGCGTCCCCGTCTTCGTCCTCGTCCTCACTCACTCGCACCGCCGGCCGCCCCGTCACAGCCGCGACTCCGCCGCGCCGCCAGGACGGCCCACGGTGCCCTTCCTGACCGATGACACCGACCCGACGACGCGAGCACCGGGTTGAATCCTGGCGCAGCCGACGGCTCTGGGCCGAACTTGTTACCGGAATCAACACTAAATATCCCAGTCCAGCAATTAGAGCGCCACTAATGGAGCGCGGCGGACAAAAAACCGCCGCTGTCACCAGCAGGGGCGATGACATACGGCCTTGTGCTTCTTATTCAAATTACGGGCTTGTTTACCGCTGCTTCTTCTGGTGCTTCGCCTCGCTTCCGCTATTCCGGCCGCTCTGTCAACACCGGGACACTGTTTTTGTTCAACACTTCTGTTTTTGTTTGCTTGTTTTTTTCACGGGGTATCTTCGTTGGAGCGGAAAGGGGTCTGGTGACCCTCCGCACCTGAATCCATTTTCTCAGTCCGCTCACTGACTCTGGTCATAAACGCACTTATCCGGTTGATTGCTTTCAGTGTGTTGCGCGCACGTCGTTCTTATTCACAAGGATTCCATGTTTCGGTCACAAAGTGTACCCCGATCCTTTGGAAAGGGCTTTGGCGCGGCTCTGATCCCAGACGGTCGCAATTTACCATCACCTTTCAACTTCCTATACACCTTTTTCAGACCCCTTTATACTTTGATGCCTCTCTCACGCTCTGAAAAATCCCTTACTTTTTAAGCTTTTGAACTGTTGGTGAACTAACAGGTCCAAAAGCTTTGAAAAGTCGAGTTGCATCAAAAAATGGGAAAGGTTGGTCAAGTTTCCCCCTGATAAGAGAATACATGGAAACAATGGTGAAGAAATTAATGTTGCCCAACCCCCAGTAGAAAACAACGGAACCCACTAGAGCTTCCTCGGGTAATTTTTGATATACCTAACTTCCAAAGATCAAAACGAAGTCTAGTATTAACTTTTGAAGAGGCGTCTTGACTTTTCTGGATAAAGTTAAGGTCGGACTCTTATTTCGTGATTGAGGTTGAAACACCGAAAGGAATTATATGTAACGAAGCGAATATTTTATGAGTGACATGAGCAGACAGTCAACTAGGCGCGAAAACCCCGCACTTAGGATTTAAGTGACTTGAACCACTTGTACCAAAACGTGCGTTGATCTTGTTCGTTAACACGGGATTATTTAAATATTCACAAGCAAAACTATGTAAAAAAGGTTTATCTCTTGATTGGTATACATGAACTTGCTCTGATATGTTCATACACGTTCCAAGCTTGTAGTGGCGTGCAAACAACGAACGAACTTTATGGACTATAGCAAATTGCACTATCAGTTGTTTTTTTTGTTTTTTTTCAGCAATTTTTTTCACCAAGTTATGCAACATAAAACAACTTTGGACAAAGAAAAATAAGGTTGACCATACATATATCTATTATGTGCTACTTTTTAAAACCCCCTACGTCGCGGATCCAGACTACCCGTATTCGGTCCAGTGTACAGTACAAACAACATCGTCGCTGGATCTTAATCTTTTTTACTTTCACCACGCGTCAATTCGTTAAGTTTTAAAATTAATTTTTATCATTAAATTTTATTAAACTGTCGCACAAACTATCTCTCCTCAACGTGCAACGGATTTGTGTGTTCTAGGCGTACACGAACCCCATAAGAGTACATTTCTTCTTCATAGTTAAAATTACGATATATAGTGTACGGCGTGTTGTATTTTGGCGAAACTTTCCCATACACACCTCCGCATACGGAGCTTTGCTTTTCATCATGGACGTTTCCCTGTACATCTTATGGTTTCGGCTGTGATACCTGTTGGCTTACGGACGTCATCCGCGTTGAACGCTACACTCGTTCTTTCTACCTATAAAAGGGAGGGTATAGGTGGGAGTAAAGAACGAGTAAAAAGAACCGAAATCAAGAAGCCGTCACGGAGAAAAAGACTTTGTTGCCTTGGCAGAACGTTTTGTTAACATAGCCTCAGCAAACCAGAATTGTTGTGGTGACAGTTTCAATTGTTACAACAGCAATATGAATAGTCGCCACAACAATTACAGTTGTAACCGTAACAGGTAAAATTGTCACCTCAACAATTCTGGTTTGCTGAGGCTATATTAACAAAACATTTTGTTGAGGCAACAAAGTCATTTTCTCCGTGACCTAAACACAATGAAAACGAATTCTCCACGTTTTTCAGTTATCAAGATTAACCTCATAACCTCACAAAACGAAACAGCTCGGCGAGATCTTTGTGTCCAATTGTCGCAATTATAACGTTTATCTCGAAATCTAATTAACATACGTGTCCTGGTCTCTTGAACACGGATGGCGCATCCGAAGTAGGCGTTCGTTTCGTCCGCCTTACGAAAACTCTTTTACCGGGACACGTTTCGAAAACGGCACCCGAGCATGTTCTATCTCTGTCTTACACATGGAGCTTCCAAAAGAGAGAAAGACAGAATACCCTTCGGGTGGTGTTTTCGAACACAGCCCTGAGAGAATTTGTAAGGTGTCACTTTCAACCTCTTTAGTTCCCCCTTCCATAGGCCCAACGTTTCGTTGCCAACCGAGCGGAATCAGGCTCAAGGCACGCAACATAACCTAGCTTGTGCCAAGTTTACCTCAACTAACGGCCGCATAGCCAGATGCCGCTTAATGGCGGCGGCGGTAAGTGCCGCAGAAAAGCAGGCGGCATAGGGCTTGCCAACAACGGAGAGGCACCAACCGAGAGACAACGGAGAGGAAACAACGAAAAAGCGGCAAAGCAACACTCTAAATTTGAAAAAGTCATTTTTTGACTAATTGATTTAGTCGTTTTTGTTTGACTATTTAATTTAGTCATTTTTGAATGCAGTGTAAAATTGTCAAAATTGACAGATTTTAGGGGTTAAAACATTTCTACTAAAACATTTCTACTATGTTTAGTATTATTATTTTCTAGTACCAATATTAGTTTGGTCTCTGAGTCTAAAATAAGTCATTCTTTCTACCCTTACTATTCATATTCAGCGAGTTCTTTTTTCACTAATTAAATAGTCATTTTTTACTAAAGAATAGTCAAAATTGCCTAATAGAAATATTAACATTTTAGCTACCAAACTTTGGTCAAATTTGACTATTTCTAGTAGTAAGCTGAAAATGACTGAATGGTTAAAAAAGACTAAAGAATCGTCATTTTTGGCGAAAAAGAATTAGTCAAAATTGTCTAATTGAAATAAGAAAATTTTAGCAACTATTCTTTAGTCAAATTTGACCATTTCACATTTACATTGAGGGCACAAAACACGTCAACTACAAGCTGACCTTGGTTCACCTAACCCAATTCATGTCCGACAGTTCTACATTGTCCGTCCTCATAGTAGAATGGAAAATCGTCGCAAACCCGGGTGCAACAAAAGCGGTATTACACTTTGGTATTACACCAGTTTTGAGATTTCCACGTGGCGTGGTGTGCAGAGAGATGAGTATTTTGTGTCGTTTTGTGGGAAGCGTTTTCTCTGGGAAATAAAAAATGAAGAGTGGCGCTCGGAGCTCGTCAATCCAAATATTGATCGATTGTGTTGCGATGTTGCGGACGTGTTTTCAAAGCGAAACATTTTGGGAGCGGCGTGCAGGCAGCAGCAGACAGCAGCAGGCGGAGCCGCGCACACTGCTCTCAGTAAGGGCTGCAACAAATGTTTAATAACGCCGTCCTTTGAATACAACCCAAAGGGTGGACACTTCTTCGTGTTTTCGCAGGCAAGGAATGAAAATTTGAAAGGCATTTTGATTATAGTCAAATGGGCACCGTGAAAAGGGGTTTAAACTCACAATTTTTGAGAATATATCAAAATCGAAAAAAATGACTTTGTTGCCTCAACAAAACGTTTTGTTAAAAGCCTCAGCAAACCAGAATTGTTGCGGTTACAATGTCACTTGTTACGGCAACAACAGTGACTGTTGTGGTAACAATGCCGATTGTTGTTGTAACCATTCAAATTATTGTTGTAGCAATTCAAAATGTCACCACAACAATTTGGTTTGCTGAGGCTATATTAACAAACCGTCTTGTTGAGGAAACAAAGTCATTTTGTCCGTGAAGCTATCAATTTTTAACGTTTCTATGGGAGAGCTGAAGATTTTTGTGGGTTCACATTCACGCAATCATAAATGATTTGAGCAAGGTGGATGGATAACGGTGACGACACTGAGATCGGCGCGCCCGTGGACTTTTCTGACCCCTCCACCCCCTAGATCGAGAGCGTTTTAAGTATTTGAATGGTCTCGGAGTGGTTGATTTTGTGTTAGACGGAAACAAGTATAATTGCTTTCTACTAGGAATCCAAAATCCAGTGGCTCAAAGGCCTTTTTGAGTGAAAAAACGGAATTTTAATGAAGCCGGTTCGCAGGTTTCGCGACCTTTTCGAATGTTTTCTATGGAGTAAGTAAGTATTATTTCTGTAATCTTGTTATTGAAGGAATATCTACTCAGATTCAAATAATTCAATATAAATAGGCATCTTTAAGCATTTAAAGTTTATAGTTTACGTTAACGTCCATAACCTACAAATGCATGTGGTTGTCGTTGTCAGGCTAGGTTTTATTTGCGTCTGTATGATTTGATACATCCCTATTCGCTTGTTTACATAAGTGTAAGCAAATTATTAAATATATGAAATAGAGTACAAAAATGTGGGGAAACATTGGCGTTTTCACGTTTCACACCCGTCCTCTCAAGTATAAACATAACCTGTATCACGTTTTAAGCTCGGTTTGCAGTCAGT
>Ga0058701_10004723_pt1 | contig 11127 bp, 6 predicted proteins | sample AgamicOrMae_FD_97039 | JGI IMG/M metagenome (GOLD analysis project Ga0058701, IMG submission 97039) | Agave microbial communities from Guanajuato, Mexico - Or.Ma.e | ecosystem: Host-associated > Plants > Phyllosphere > Phylloplane/Leaf | place: Guanajuato, Mexico | collected 2012-06-04 | reverse complement strand
GTCAAAAAAAAGGTTGTTATTTCAACAGATAAGTTTGTGATCTGTATAGGAATAAAGCGCTTGTCAGTGTCACAAATATTTGTTAGCTTTTTTTTTGCGTGTGGCAAAAAAGAAGAGACCACTTCCCGATCGATGAGAATACCTGGTCACGGTTTCAATGTGGCCGCCAAAACAGCAACCTGCGAACAGATGAAAAAAATATCGTTGCATTAGTGAGTGATGAATGAACGAAAGACCAAAAACCTTCATGCTATAAACCTTAAAAACAAACTAGTTTGGTTTTTTTTTCAGATTTTTAAACATCGATTCCGGAGATATTATTTTTCAAGAAACGGTTAATATGAGTCCATGGCAAGTACTTATTCACTCGTCTAATCGAAATTAGCATTTTTTTAATCTCTCCGGTCAGACCCTCGTGGAGCCCTTTATCATAGAGTGTCTGTTGACCCGATCGCGCCATTTAAGACTCCGTGCGTTCAAGTCAGCCCCCATTTAAAATGCATTAGATTGGTCACGTGTGTTCAATGCTCCCTATATTAATGTATGTCGGGTCAATAGCAACTTATCATATTATAAGCGTTCATTACCTTCAGCTGCATATCTAATATAGGTTAGGTTAACCTTTAGTGGGTTTTAACCGCGGTTAAGAACCTTGTACCCCGCTTCGCTGTCCCCCCACTCGTGTCAACATGCCTCATGCCCAGGGACAGGAACAATATGCGTGACGTAATTTTCACACATTTGTAACTCGAACACGGTTAAAGATAACCTAGCACATTGACCTATTTTTGAAACCGCCAGCTGCTCGCGCATCCAAAAATAGGTCGATATGCTGGGTTATCTCTAACCGTTTTCGAGTAACAATCGTGTGAAAATTACATCTTGCATATTGTTCCTATCCCTACATGCCACATCCTTTGTAGCGAACTGTCCCCGCGAAGAACTAAGCGACATCAGGCTTAGCGGCGTTAGGATAAGTTAACCTAAGCTATGTTTAAGCCATATGTTCCTCGTTCCACTAACGCTTCAATCCCCCTGCTGACGAAGGCTGTCAAACCAAAAGTGATAATGGCGCTAAAAAAAATCTCAAAAATTGCAGGCATAATTGTAGTGGGAAAAAATTAGGTCTCCGTGCGCAAATTTCCGAGATTTTGCAGTTGTAAGAGTCGGGCAATTGGAACGGAGGTGTCTGGGATCTTCCGTCCCGCGTCAAACACACAAGTAACTCTTGAATGAAAGCGCGTAGGAAGAACTTACTCACGACTTCGTCTGGTCACATTAATGATGCGATGTGCTGAATTAGGGATGATCGGGCTAATTAGCAAGCGGGCTTGAAAGCGACTGAAAGCGGGCTGGAAAGCGGACTTAAAGCATCCATGTGACTCATTTCCTGACAACTTGTTCACAAAATTTCAGAGTAGCGAGTCGTAGGTAGCGAAGGCTACCTTTCCTACCTCTGAAACTCCACCTTTCTTCGCTAACATTAAGTTCAGCGATACGATACACGAGCCAAGCTCAGGAGGTCCCTTAAGAGCAAAAAACTAAATAGGAATTGTACAAATGTTTGAAAAATTCGAAGATTGGTAAGTCGACAAGACCACACGGAAAAAAAATGGTTTTGTTACGGCAACAAAATTAGGGAGAACAAATACATTTTTTTGTAGCTGGAACCAAAAATTTTGCTGCAGCAACCAAACGTTTTGTTGATAGAACTGAACATTTTGTTGTTACAAAATATTTTTGCTATCCCTATTTTGACAAATAAGTTTGTTGGTACAACAAAACCTTTTATCCCGTGATAATAAAAGAGCGATCGGAAGAAAAATGCAGCTCATGTTTGGTGCGCTGTGCGATGAAGTCGCAGCATAGATCTATTTACCCACATCTAGCAACTTTCTCGAATAAAAATTCCTCCTTTTTAGCGGATGGATGGTAACTTCAATGCTTACCAATGCTTCAACAATGCTAACATGCTTCCATGCCAAGGCAACCGCAATCCGAATAATCCCGAAATAGCGAGAGGAAACGAAAATCAACCTGGGCTATCGTTAAGTCCCCATCTGATCTATGTTTAAATAAGTAGAAGCCATCGAGTTACTTAATGGATTGTAGGCCTTTAAGAGACGATGTACTCTACCATGGGCCACAAAAGTCATGGCCCCTGCTTCCATGTATTTCTTATGGGAGCAGGAGTCATGAATTTTGTGACATATGTACATCATTCCATAATTGTAAAATGATTAACAATGGGTGTAAGTAGTGAGGCTTACATTATAGGGTATTTAAAACTTCGTCTGTATAAAATCCCTCTACTACAATAAAAATAAACTTTAAACATAGAAAAATATTTTTACTGCTTTTAGACCGATTTTTTTTTTAAAAATATCGGTTTATTTTTGGAGCAATTTTTGAAAAAAAATATATAATTCTTTTTTTAATGATTTTGGAATAAAAACAGTATGTTTTAATTTATTTTTTGCGATTTTTTTAATAATCAAATATTTTTATTTGATCCAACTCGCTTTCATATCAACAGCTCCCCTTTATAAATAAATTCAATAAAAACAAAACAAAAAAACCTCTCTCTTATTGCAAAAAAGAAAATAAAAAACTCCCTTGTATATTAAAAAAAAAGAAAAAAGAACTCACCTACACGAAAAGAAAATTTACAAAGTAGAAAATTTTACGCTGTAATTCTAGAAAATTGTATACATTTCAGCAACATGTCCTAGTCGAAAAAATCAGTACTTTGTTGGATAAAATAAAAATAAGTGCTTCTTCATACTAATAATCATATTAGCTGTAAAAGGCCACAGCGTACGTCGTGTAAGCTACATGCGTGAATAATATACATTTGCTCATCTTAAAGTACGCTTTTCAAAGTAAAAGAGACAATGGATGGTGCACTTGAGCCGGCAGCAGCACGTACCAACTCGGCAGCTCGGCGCTCCGCAGGGCACGCAGCCCACCGCCGGCGACGCCGCCGGCGGCTGCCCCCCACCCCCCCGCAGAGAGGCTCTACAAACACCGCGGCAGCGATTCAACGCAGAGGCGCAACGGCGCACCAAGTCGTCGACGACACAGACTGCGCTACCCTTAGTACGCACGTTTGCATTTCCTAACTCGTGAGTACAATTCAATTTACTATCTTACATTCCGAGAGTTACGTGGATGAAGTTAACCTAGTGTAGGTCAAGCTTAGTGGATTGGCTACGAGCTGCTTACCAGCTGGGGACAGCAGTTAGCAATAGGCTGGGCGACCATTAGATTAAACAAGATCATAAGCCTTGTGCCTCGCTTCGTTACCGCTCCGGTTACTTGGCGGCGAGTGGAAAACAAGAGCTGAAAAGCGTACTTTCCTTAAACGTAGTTCGCCGCACGCTGCTTTTTCTCTTCGCAGCTGCAACTCCAAGTTTAACTACACCTTACACGCAAATGACTTTGTCACATTAACAAATATCTGTCACACGGGCAATCGCGCTGTGTTACTATAAAGACTTCAGCTGTTTCTGTTTAAATAATCATTTTTTTCGCTTTTACTATTTCCTTGTCACTATTCTTTTTTTTTAGTAACTATTACCAGATAAAAACTGTCGTCTAAAAATTGTAATTTTGAGTCTTTTTTTTTGCGCGTTTAGACAACTCCAGTCAGACTAACTCATCTCACAAACGAAAAACCGCAACAGACTGATCTAATTATCAGGAGACCCAACTGTCCCCTTTTCCGTGTCGATTTCGTCTCCGCCTTCTAATAATGACGGAGCGCGTCGCCTTTGAAAAAGAGCAACAAAGAGCCAATCAGAGAGCTCCGCTTTGAAAAAGCCCGCCTTCCGCGAGGTCCGCACTCGACAGATGTCACGAATTAATACTTGCACCAATTTGGTTGACCACCGGGTTTCCGCAGCCACTTCAGCGCTGCTTCAGGGCCCGCTCCAGCAACAATGGAAGTGGGCAGCGGGACGGCGCGGCGCGGCGCGGCGCTCGCTCAACAATGGCGCATTGTTGGCTCGTCCTTGTGGAAGACAAGCGTAACTTCCCGATAAAGGCACATTTAAGTCCATTAAGCCGATTCGCTTTCGTATCCCTTTCAAATTGAATAAACGCACCATTTTTTCGCCAACTTTTAGTGATTATACGCCTCGAAACGAGAGCTACCGCATTCACCGAGTATATCTTCTTTGCAATATCTTTGTAAGGGGATATACACTGTAAAAACTGAACACCCGGTTAAGGGAATACTGTACCTGTTTTGCGTGTGAAACTAAAACGGAGGTAGTACGTATTTTGGCTTTTTTTAGAAGATAGACTTTATGTTCGGCCAAATCAAGGGAAAGCTCTCGTCGAGACCTTTTGAATCAAATGGTTGAACATGGGTCTAAAATAATCAAAATACGTCCTACCTCGGTTTTATTTTCACGCCCAAAACAGGAAAAAAATCCCTAAAACAGGTGTTTCGTTTTAATCTGTGTATGCCTTTCATAAGCCTCGCAACAAGCAGAACATCTTTTGGAATCTTATTGTAAAATTTTCGATAAGAACTATAGCGCTAATAAACAAGGGTTCTTCGGTATCAACGAGGCGGACATGGCCGGCGATAGCGAGAAAAAAAATACAAAAAAAAAACAGATCTTGGCTATTCACAAGCCATTGCAAATACACGGAGACTTAAACGCACATAAACCAACCTAATGCATTTTAAATGGGAGGTGCCTTGAACGCACGGCACCCAACCAAATACATTTTATAGGGGGCTTGTTTGCAAATAGCCACTTCGAAAAAAAATCTCTCGGGACTTTGTGAAAGCAAAACAAAAGTGCTGGGCAAAGGCCCAAGAACTTCGTCGGGCACAGCGAACCACAGCGACTGTTTGCAAGAAATGCGAAGTCGAAGAACTTCAGGAAAATTCCAGTGAGCACATAACGGATCGAATTCGAGATAAAGTATGGGGATCGAGTGAGAAGTCAGAACATCAATTTTTCAATTCCGACCACAGAGTTACACCAATTATCCAGGCGATAACGATCTTGCACATTCCGAATTTTCGACTTATCTAATTAATCATTCACAAATTCCAACAAACATTGTTGGATCGCGAGCAACACAGTAATTTGCCAAATTAACATGTACAGGCTTATAATAATTGCTGTAATTATTATACATTTATTATACAGTGTAATTTCACAATGCATTTATTATACACTGTAATTATTATACAATTGTACATTTAGCAAAGCAAACTGTTGCTCGTTTGGCATTAAAAATCGCCTGCAGTCCACAGACTTGGGATCAAAGTTCGGCAGACGAAAAGGAAAGGTTGTTACCCTGTGAAATTGGTGTTTTCCAAACCATTTCGGATGGAGTGAAATAAGTTCAGGAAGTTCTTCGACGCGGAAGTGCTCAAGTTAATAATAAAACTCTGACACACAAACGACACCTACATTGTCAGAGTGCCTTTGAGGTTGCATCAAGGTATTTTAGTTTGCAGCTTGGGTTGCATTTTTTGCCTTAATGTTTGACGTAATGGCGCGAAGCCGTAAGAGCGACGTGTACTTAACCTATTGACCCAGCATTACGTGCGTTCAAGTCTCCCTATACTAATATATGTCGGGTCAATAGCAACACCTATAAAGAATTCAGAGTCTATAGCCTGTAAATTAGCAAAACACAGCCTGAAGAGGCTATAGCCTCGCACTTTAAAACGGTACACCTCTCAAACTGGGACATGGTGTGAGATATTCTCATAGGCCTGTAACGCAGCAAAAGACCCAATGATAAATCAATAAAATATAGGAGGAGTTTACTGAGCAAACGACTATCGACGGCGTACGGAAGCCAAAAACTTTTTCTGGGGGAAATTTTTCCTGACACCTGTAATTAAACGCTGATAGCTAGAGACTAACTTCGCTTAAAGTGACACATAAAAACTGTGAAGATGTAATTAGTTCTACTTCAAGGAACTGGAATTACTCCATCAAACTTGGAATAGCAACCTAGAACGAGTTGCCACTGGGTTATCCATTATTGTGTTTCATGAAAATGCTAGTGCGAGATATCCCTATAAGTACTTTTCAGCCACTTCTCTTTGAAAAAAGGGGGGGGGGGAGCCCGTTCATACGAACACGATTGTATAAAAATCCAGCTTGAACCGAATTATAATTGGTCTCTATTTAGTGTCGGGTGCGCACTTCAATTTACGGCGTAAGTAGTGTTCACAGATATACTTCAAAAAGTATAATAAATATATAATAATAAGAGCGAGCGAAAGCAAGGAACACAACCGGTTCTTAATAAAAGATAAAAGCAAGGAACACAACCGGTACTTTCACAAGATGCTCTTTTCAAAGAATACTATTCGCTAGCACCTAGCTATCACCAGGAAGATATTTTCGCAATAATATCGAATCATATTATGATTTCTTTGTGTAAAATTCATTGATATTAGGTATTTTTAAAAGGAAGTGGCTACTCACACGCTGCGCTATTTGAAATGTATTAGGTTGGTTTCCGTGCGGTCAAGTCGACTCCCATTTAAGATGCATTGGGTTGGTTTCCATTCGTTCAAGTCTCCCTTTTATTAACATAGGCATGCGAATACCTGTAAAACCTTTTTAAAATACCCGTCTTTTGGACGTCATTTGCGCTCCACGCGCCGGTACTGAGTTGGATAGGCAACCGAAACGACATGAGAGCAAGTCAGGTTGCCTATGCAAGTTCGAAGAACCATCAATTGTTTCGGAGTTTTCCATGACTATTATCGGCTGATCTAATTTACTAATTTCTCGTTTCTCTTCCCCTCTACGCATCTCCCACGTGGACTTCAAAGTCACAAACAATCGTTAGAACAACAACAACCACATAATGGCTGTATATCATTCGGTAAGCAAATGGTAACCCAGACGAATGTCATTTTATGAACATTCAAAAACCTCTTTACCAAAACCATAACCTACGCTATTCAGCCATGAATTTCTTTAAGAAGAGATCGGATCAGACGGTATTGTTGTCAACCCAAGTAGAAAAGACACAAAAATCAGTTTAACCTCCACCTCATCTTTGCACCTGGACCTATCGCTTGTGGATCATGTGCCAAGGAAACTACCTAACGCTGTTGGTTGGAGAGTTCCTCTTAAGGCTTCATATGCATTTACCCTGACAGGGACACTGAAGGAATAAGAGTTCTATACTACATCACAGCCCTAAACGTGATGCTATCCGTCTCCGAAGTTACCACTTCTGGTTTCTGCGCCGAGAGAAAATCGATGGACTCCTCCAGCATTTGCTCGAACTCGCCGAGGAACTTAAAGTCGGCATCGATGATGAGGAGATGCAGAGTAAATCCACTCTCAGGACCATGATGATGGTCATCCGAGGTTTCCAGATGACGTTCGTCTTCGAGGTTTTTACTGTGTGCGGGCAACCAGTTGTGGATGCATATGTCGTTTTAAACGGGATCACATGATTTTAGGTTCTTTTTTTTACAAAAAAATGTTTCTTATAAAATGTCTGTGTGGCGTCTGTGCGGGCGAGGTGTAAAAACTACGGGACAATATTGCTGTAAAAGAGAAAAAACGAGAAAAAATGATGGATGCAGTTGCCAAGGAAACAGTCGAACAGTCCAGATTTTCCAGATTGTTTTCTAACTGGGATATGAACTGTTTCCTAAATGCGCCTGTGATATATATTTTTCATACATTTTTTTCTACTAATGCACAATAAAAAGTATTCAAGCGGTAATGCCATTCACTTCGAAAAAGTTGCACGGAAAAAGAGGTTTTGTTACACCAACAAAATCATTTGTCAAAATACGAATGACAAAAATACTTTGTTTCAACAACAAAATGTTTGCCTCTATCAACAAAACGTTTAGTTGCTGCGGCAAAATTTTGGTTGCAGAAACAAAAATTTTATTTGTTGTCCCTAACTTTGTTGCCGTAACAAAACCATTTTTCTCCATGTGGAACCTTGTTATAACGCGCACTTCTGCGCTTCCACATTATATTTCCCTTTAAAAGTAATGTACACACAAAACACACCTCTTCGTACTTCTGCACGTTGTTTAACTCGGACATTCAGTAAGACATTGTTGGCAAATTGCGCAGCAATATACAAGGAAATGAAAAATTTACGGAGATTTGCGAAGTGAGCAAAACACTGTCAGTTGCATGCGGGAAATCCCCAGTCTACTTCTGGGTCTATTCTGACACCTGTAATTAGTCACTGATAGGAACTAACTTTGGTCGAACTATCATCTAAACACAATGAGTCTACAATTCGTTACATCGAATTTATGCATCAAACTTGAAATAGTACTGCCTATTTTAAACGGGTAGCCTGTGAATTCTTCATGAGGGCACTATGCTAAACAAGCAAGCAATACTGGGCTGTCGTTTTCTAAGCAAGATATATCACTTCCCGGCAATCTCTCTGAAAGAAATAAACTCAATCAAAATTCAAGTTATAGTGAAGTCCCCTTCCGTGCATTATACTCGTATTACGTTTCCTCCAATGACTTTACAGAAATTTCATTGATTTCAATAAGGTTGTTGTTGGTATGGGCCTGTAATTGAGCGGTTTATGCAAACCAGTCGACAAGACGAGTCATGCCTGGGCGTGGCCGACGGACAATTATTCCGTGGTGTTCCATAAGTTATACGACCGACCTCTTCATATCTGATTCACTGACCTCCTTCCTTCTTCGCACCCCTTCCTCGATGCAAGAATTCGCAAACAAACGGTATTAGCGGATGAATCAATTCTACAGATGCATGGGTGCACATCCCTACTCTCATAGAGTTTTAAAATCAAGAGAAAATTTTGGATTAGAAAAACCTCCGACCACAAACTACGCCCTCACCACTTAACCATGAAGTTGTTCAAGAGGACGTCCGATTCGACGGTCTTGATGTCGACCCTAATCGAAAGGACACGAAATTCAGTTCAACCTCCACCTCATCTCCGCACCTGGTCCTATCGCTTGTGGATCATGTGCCAAGGAAACTACGTCTCGGCCATCATGGGTCAGTTCCTCTTGGCGGCTTCATACGCATCTACCCTGACAGGAACACCCACGGAATACGAGTTCTACTACAGCACAGCCCTGTACGTGATGCTGTCCGTGTCTGGAGTCTACACCGTCTTCTGGCTTCTGCACCGAGGGAAAACAGCTCGACTGCTCCAGCACTTGCTCGAACTCACTGAGGAGCTTGAAGTCGGCATCGATGATGAGGAGATCTACATGAGTAAATCCACTCTCAGGACCATGATGATGGTCGTCCGAGGTTTCCAGATGACGTTTGTCTTCGAAGTTTTTACAGTGTGCGGGCAACCAGTTATGGATGCACGGCTGCCCCCATTCATGCGTGGCATGAAGGCGTTCTCTCCTGAAGGCCTCCTCGTGCAAGGACTGCATCTGTTTGCGATGGTACCGATCGCAATCACCACCTGCGGATTCCTCATCATTCAAACGCAGCTGGCGTGTTTCTTAACCGTCGGCTTCCAGATCATCGGAATGAGACTCAGGCGGTCACAGATGACGGACCACAACGAAGTCCGGGACATTCTGAGACTCCACAGCGAATGGGTCTCTGTGTCCGCCGACTGTGAGAAGTTGTTCGCGATGTGGAACTTCAGTTTTGTTGCGGACATGATCACCATTGCTTTGCTGAGCACGATTGGCATTATCTCAGGTGTGACTGATTTTGAGATCGTGATATTGGGACCCTCGGTAGGCTCGTATGTGTATGTGTTGTGTCAGTTGGGAGAAATACTGCAGGCTCAGAGCATTCTGATTGCTGACGCTATTTGTGAGGGGTATTGGTTGAACGGAACTGGGAAACTGAGAAAACTTTTGCTCCTCCCGATCATGCGGGCTAATCGACCGAGCAAAATAGGATGCACACTCATTGGAGATCTTACGCTGAAGACCTTCCTCAAATGTCTCAAACAGTGGTATCGTTTCTTGCAGTTCATGCTTAACATGGAATCTGGTTAAATTCTTCGTTTTTCCAACACAAAAATGGGTGTCATAAAAGGGCGTAGTCGTTTCTTCAACCCTTGAAGCTGTTTATTATGTTAGAAATAGCTTGAGACTGATGCTCAAGAAAAGAGAGCCGACATAGGCACGCTAGGTGCAAAATAGGTTACCACGTAATAGTGTTTAGCGTGCAGGGCATCAACGCAATTCGGAGTTTGGTCGATCTCACCTCTCTCTTCCTCAAACTCCGTTAATTCGCTCGCCATTTGTGATCCGAAGCGTCCTCATTGAATAGGGATCCCTTCGATTACAAATCGTGGACCTCAGCGAGCGAGAAATCTGAGTTTGGGGGAGAGAGAAAGGGGATATCGTGCGAACTCAAATGGAACTATTTCATCTAAGACAGATTGTTGTAGAGCCTCCAGGTAGATTCGCAGTATCCTTTCGGCATTTGAGGTAGGCAACCAAGCTCTCATGAACGTGAAGTGTGTTGCCTAAGCACACAGTATAGTGAAAAACTTCATTCAGCCATGTGAGTTGTGCGACTGTTCCAGCGACAAGTTGAAGCAATGGATTTAGGCGAAGCGCAAGGTATCAGAGGCGTACCAAATCGACGATAAATGTTCCGATTTTCAAGTTCATGACGTCATATATAAGTAGATTTTCCTTAAAAAGAAAAACTTATGGCTTTGAATCGACATTGGATGAAATTCGTTTTGGCTCTAGTTTAGTAACACGATGAGCATACAGCGCGTTACTTGCATCTGGAAGTAAAAAAAAATGCAAGTGCACATAGCTTTCATAGCGATAACAATCAAAATTTTTCGAAAAGATGAGTTTCTTTTTTTCCCCCTTCATTTTTCCACATCCTCGATTTGTCGAAAAAATGGTAATTCTCTCTTCAGAACATTTTCTAAATATGAGATGGAGTTTGAATTCACACAACTTATTTCCGAAAAAGCATAACAAATAAATTACAAAAAATGTTTTCTACACATCGTCCGCGTAGGAAACTATTTTCAAACTGCATTGTTATTTCTTTCACAAATGATGCTATGACGTACTTCTGCCCTTTCTGTTAGGACCGCCGAGCCGCAATCAAAACAGAGGTTGAAAAAAAAGAACATTACTACAAGATTTTTTATTTTTTTAAG
>Ga0058701_10004722_pt1 | contig 11128 bp, 11 predicted proteins | sample AgamicOrMae_FD_97039 | JGI IMG/M metagenome (GOLD analysis project Ga0058701, IMG submission 97039) | Agave microbial communities from Guanajuato, Mexico - Or.Ma.e | ecosystem: Host-associated > Plants > Phyllosphere > Phylloplane/Leaf | place: Guanajuato, Mexico | collected 2012-06-04 | reverse complement strand
TGCTGTATTATGTTTCATCACTGGTCCAATATCGTTGGTTAACTTGATGCGCCAACAAGCTAATTATCATTATCTCTTTGTCTCGATAACCATAATCTTCTGCTGTTCCCTCTCAATGATATTAATATTCAGTCCCAAAGTTGTTGAGTACATGAGGAGACGGAAGAAGCGACGCCACCCGGAAGGAGGCGGATCTACTGCAGCCGGTTCCGGTGGCGGAGGGGCAGGCTCAGGAAAGGGGGGAATGCGAGGCCATGGCTCGGCCTCGTTCAGCCATATCCAGGATGAAAGGTCTAGTCGTGACGACGAGGAGCAATACAACAAGTTGCAGAAGGAGAACAGGGACTTGGCGCAGAAAATCCGCGAAAAGGACTCCCAGATGAAAGCCATGATAGCCCGCATCGAGGAGGCTCGAGAGAAGGCCAACGAAAGTCTAGGCATCGGACTTGCGCCTCGTCGGCCAGAGGACACTATTGGGGCCCCTGGTAACTCGCTGAGGGGTCGCAAATGCATCATGCAACCTCCAATTTGATGTAGATGTAAAATTCTAGCTGTTCAGGTGTGAGTCTGTTACAATTGCAGACTTAAGCCTTCTTTGGGGCTGAAACACGAACAGTAGTACTGGAAAAAAGTAATATATTATTCATAAGTTCCAATGCGTGCATCCTAATTTATGGCTGAATATATTTAATCTTATCTCATCTTATCTGTGCTTGAACAAATTCTCCCAAAGCTTATCCTCTTTTCAAGGGTCGGTATAGACATATTGTCCACTGTAACCATGGGGTTTGGTTGTCTGTGCTGCATTTTATAAACCACCGAACTCTCACTAGTCTTTGAGATCCAGAGACAATATTGACGCTGACCGATTATGAGCGCCGACGAGTTGTGTTCAGACTCCACACAAATGCCTATCTCACTCTTTTAACATGGTCTAGTCTCCTGGAAAGCCATGTCTCCTAGTCGCTGACCCCCTTCTTTTCGGCCAGCCCTTAATCCTGTACAATGCAAGCGAGTGAGCAGCACGCTCGGGCAAACAAAACAGCCGTGTCAACAATAATAGAATCAATCGATTTCCGACCCGACACTTTGCTCCATGCCATTTGCGGATACTGAATGTGGGCTAGAACATTCCTCAGGGTCTTTTTCTGATTTTTTCCCGCTCTTCAACGATTCCAAAGGCCGTTTCGTATCCTTCCGTTCCCGCGATCCTGCCCTAGGACAGTCTTTGCGTCGATGTCGACTCCTGGTGCAAACCTCGAGCGAGTTGCTAGATTGTTTTCTGCTGCAATTATCATAGTCTCTCCTTTCTCTTCTAAGTCTCCCATTCTTCAACCCCGCCGATGAAGAACAATCGCAAGTCTGCTGCTCATCACCGTTGTTAGTTGTGATTATCCTTGGAATAGTTCCAGCATATTGAGGCTCGCCATTTGTCGTGGAGCAACCAGTGCTAGTTGTCTGCTCTGGTGTGTTGATTTCTGTAGTGCTAGCCGCCGCTGTAACTTTGGAGTTTGTAGACTGCGAGAAGCTTGAAATGGGCGGCCCGGAAGAGGAGCAGCGTCTTAGTATTGGGGAGTGTTGGCGCCTAAGCTGCTTAGGCTTACAAGAGGCTGGCTCACACGAGGACTCCAAACTCTTCCCCCCTCTATGTTCCTGCAATTCTGACAATGCCTTGATTGTCTTGAGAATCCGTTGGTTTCTATTTGTCGAACAACCGGTGGCTAGACACTGTTCTTGTGTATTTTGTAATCGTTGGCACTGGCAACAGCAGCAACACCGACAGCAACCTAACGGTCTGGTGGATTTTTTCGCCACAGCGATTTTTCTTCTCACTTTTGGATCGCAAGCATTGATCGTTATGACGTATTTCTGTTCCGACACTTCCACTTTGCCTAGCTCGCAGTCTTTCACCCTTCCGTTGGGTGAGTTTTTGGAAAGCTGCGACGCCTCCAGGGAGCTGGCATTAGATACCTCTGTCTGGCCAGTTCTTCGTCCAGACACCATCTGCTCCTCCAGAGGCTCTTGAACCATTTTGTCTGGCCCATTTTTAGGCTTCAGTCGGGCCCTCTGCTTGAGCGCTCTGTGGACTCGGTATCTGTTCACCCTGTTTGTCGAGCCCAGAACTCGATCGTCGTCCGACACGTACTTGTCTGACAAGATGGTGTGCCTTATTATATACTGACCTCCGTTGTGTGTGTGTCCATTGATGGGACGAGTAGAGGAAGTCTGGTTGTGATTTGGACCATTGGCCGATTTGTTTACTTGCTTTCGGTGAAGACTGTTCACCTGCATCTGTTCTTGATACTGCTGCTGGTGTTGTTGTCTTCGCAGTTGGTGATGTTTCACAGCTGCAACTGCGTCATGCTGTCTGTCGTCACTTTTCTGGTCCTCTCTCTCGAGTGAACTCTTCATTGAGCTCCTGATCCGACCTAATTCTTCGCCAGTCTCAGCATTAATAGGCAATTTGTAGTGGCGCAAATGATCGGCAACTCCTGTGACTGCTGCCACCGCACCAAGATGCGCATTCAATTGGGCCCCCACGGGATATTGCGATAATCCATAGGCCTGGTTCAAGTGATTATTGTAACTGAAGCTCACTTTATCTTCCTGTTTCTTGAATAAATTACTCCTCCACTGTTGCCACTTTCCGGCTAGATAATTGAGATCGCGTCTATATTGGCGCGTGGGTAGCACATAGAGGAATGGATTTGCCATTGAGTTCAATGGATAAAAGAAGACTATGAGTATCTTGGAATTGGTTACACTTATCAGTGGGCGTCCAAGCACTGCTGTTGCGCCAAAGAAAATAATTGGCGCCCAACAGGCAAAATCGGTGCACACCAATAGGGCCATCCTAACGGCCACCGTGCGTTCCTTTCTGGCAGCCTCTGTTTTTTGTTTCCTAATCATTAGGTACATTTTCAAATATGAAATGAAAATAATAAGAAAGGCCATGGAATCAATAATGAGCAATGTAAACAGGAAGACTCGATCAATTTCGTATGTTGTTCTCATTGGCAAACAGATGCTTGTCTTGCTGTAAGAATTAATATCGGCAAAAATGGGCAACATTGCCGAGGCAAATGCATAGAGCCAACCAATTAGCATAATTCTGGCCGCCCAACCCAATTGCAGGCGCATATTCAAATCAATAGAATAGGTTATGGTGTAATATCGTTCAAAGGTTATCACGGTCAATGTAAAAATGGACAATTGACTGGCGAACAAGCTGGCCGCTCCCGCAAGACTGCAGCCTAGTCCGTGTTGCCAGTCGATGGCATAGTTGAAATAACTGCCCACTGTTGTCAGATCGGCAACAGCAAGCATTGCCAAGTAGACTCCCATGAAGAGATCCCCAATGGCTAGATTAAGTTGGAGAAATTTTGGCACTGAGAGGCGCCTAAAGAGGCCCAGATGGACCACAATGACGCTCATGTTTCCAAAAACGGAGGCCGCAACAACAAACCAAACGGCCACTCGAAGCACTGGATAGCCCATGATGTCCTCGCATGGATTGAACGCGTCCGGTTCTGGTGTGCAACTGATGTTTGTTTGGCCAATAGCCTTTTCCACCAGCTCACCGCAATCTATTTGAGTGGCATTGAATTCCTGCAACATGGGCCTATTGAGAGTCATCTCCCAGATGCCATCTATGGACCATTCGGCATTCATTGTTGTTGTGGGCACTGGTGCGCCAGCCACCAATGTCTGGGTCACTGCCTTGCTGGATGCTGCTGTCGTTGTCGACATTGTTGTTGTTGCTGAGGCTGTAGCCGTGGTTGTTGGAGGAGTTGTCGCCTTTGTTGTTGCTGCCTCAGTTTGTGGTCCTGTTGTTATGGTGGCGCCTCCGCCGCCCGCTGCCTCTCGAGCCGCCTGGGTAGAGGTGGGCGTCTGTGTGGTGGCACTGGTGGTTGACCGATCTGAGTTGGGAGCGGCTTGTCTCGAGCCCGCTCCCGAATCCCAAGCTGAGGGCGGTGCTCGGCTGGTGGCCACGAATCTCGAGCTAGGCGTCAGGACTGCCTGGAAGTCGCCCCACTCGTCGAGCGACTCGCCCGTCTGGATGCCCTGCGGCTTCTCGTTCAGTGTGGTGGATTTTGTGGAGCCAAGCTGGACCATTGGATCTGTGGCGAGCGCATTATTGACGCCGTATTGCTTGCTGTTGGCCCCAATGGTGCCTTGCTGCTCGTTGGGCCAACTGCTCGAGCTCCATTGGTTCTTGTTGCGCTTGGACTCGCATATTGCATTGAGCTCCTCCTGGACTCTCCTGTGGCGCTCGTAGGCCATTGGATCGTGCGTCTCTGGATATCTAAAGGAACAACAGTGATAGGCATAGGTGAGATGGGCCTCCTCTAGGACTGGAAACGCGTAGATCGAGGGGATCTGTTTGAGTGCATAATTGTCGCGTATTTTAAGGCTCCTTAGGTTGTGCAAACCAAGCGACGGCAATTGGGCCACACTGGTTCCCGACAGATCGAGTCTGTTGAGATTTTTCAAATTCACAAAGGCGTTCCTATGGATTGAGACCAGCTGCCTATTGCCAAAGAAGGACAGTGTACCGATTTCGCTCCCATTGAAGGTGTGCTCTCCAATCGATTGGATTCGGTTAAACTCGAGGTTTCTGCAGTGTCGTATTTCGTGTCAAGTTTCAGCGGGCCGTTTCTCACGGTTAGATGGTCGCATAATTGGCAAATCTCTCAGGTGCTCCTCAAGACCATCTCTACACTTAGATCTCTCACTTTCGCAACTGATCTGGCTCCTTAGCTTCCGTCCAATTTATAACTGGAACGACTCAGTGCGCTCAGCCTCCTCATGTTGTCAATTTTAAGGCCCCTAGACAGTCCCCAGACACTGGGTTTCGAATTAATCGGCCAGACCACACCGGTGTGGTTGTGTGTCTCTAGGGAGCAGGAGTCAATACTTACAGCAGTTCCGTGCGAATGTTGAGCGGGTTTTCTCCCAGACTTTCGATTTTGTTGTTGTCCAAGTCTCTGTATTTGCGCGCGATTGTGGTTGAAATGTCAACAGGGTCGTTTGGATCAGTAATGTGGACAGAGGCGAGACAGAAGCGAGTGAGTTGGCCAGACGGAAGGGACTGTCTGCGGCGTGAAGACACTGCGGCCAAGACATGGGCCGCTCGTTTGTGGGGGGCCAATGTGTCAGTTTGGGCCAAGTCAGGGAAGTGGACACTCCTACTTACACGCTTGTGAGCAGCTTAGTCTGTTCGAAACGACTCAAGTCTGGCCAACGAAATAGGCCGGTCTGTTGAATTCGGCTGGATTGTTGTGCGGTTATCGTCGGTGGAGTTGGAGTTGTGCTTGGCTATCAGTTAGCTGGTGAGAAGAGAGGGGAGATAGAAAAGGGAATGATGAGATGGAGGGGCTGGAGAAATCGAGACGGGGAAGCGAGCGAGCTAGCAAATGGAAACCGAGTTTGCCCATTGGAGCTGGGCTGTAGTCTTGGCTCGTTAATGGCTCGTTGGGCTCCATTGGAGTGAGGTGCGGATTTGTTTTTGCTTTGTGTGTCTGCGAAGGAGTGAATTTCATTGGATGATCATTCAGCCGTTTGGGCAGACTTTGTTGACGCTCCTCGTCACTTAATTGGAGACCAAATCGTCCACCGCCAAGCAGAGTCCAAAGCGAGACAGTCTTTGACGCGCCACCCTCGCCTAGGGGCCGGCCTACCAATGGACTCGGCAGCCAATCAGGAGCTTGTTTGCCAACCGATAAGGCCCGTCCCGTTTCGCTCCCTGCCACTTGAAGCAGGCCAAATCCCTTCCAATGGCTCGTGGTCCGCCAAGAATCCAGACCGATCGGCCCAATCGAGCGGACCATTGGCAATCGGTGCCCATTGGGAACGGACCCTCGTTTGTGGCCCTTTCAAGCTGGCCCCGCAACGCGCCCTCCAACCAAGTTCCGAGTGTCGGATCCTCCTCGTGCGCCCCTTTAAATCTGAGTCTCTCTCTCTCTTTCTCTCTTTCTCTGGGCTGGCTAGCGATGAATAATCGATCTGGGATGGCAGAAAAAGGGCTCGAGCAAGTGCGAGGTGGTCGACCGCACTTTGCAGAGGCACAACGAGCTGGCTGCCAACTGCACGTGCTCGCAACTGCACGCTGAAAGGCCCCCATGCAATGGGCGTCTTATCGGACAGTTTGCGCGTCCACTTCCGCCTCCGTTGGCCGAGCGAGCTCATGTTCCATTGAGATGCTAACAAGCTCGGCTCCCAAGTGACAGGTCAGAGTTTCGGGCGCCCACCGGTTCTGTTATGCGGGCTTGTTCTCGCAATTAAATTGGCGAGCCAGCTCGCCAGCTCGCCGACTCGCCAACTTGCCAACTTGCAAGCGCGCCTGGCCGATCTCTCGGGGCGCAGATCTGCGGGGCGCGAGTGCGGAGTGAGGGTGCGGATGAGCCAGAGACAAGCCAGAGCCTGCGAGCGATAATCATTAGTGGCGGCACGCGCCCAAGAAGCCCGCGGGGAGCTAAATGGGAAAGTGGGGACCAGTTGGGGCAGAGCAGCGGACAGTGAGCACGAGGGACGCGGTGGGGCGACCGCCGGCGGTCTACATGGACCAGGCAAACAGGAAAGTGGAAGCGGAAAGGAATTCTTTGCTGCTGGAAAGGAGAGAACTCGCGCGGGCATACTTCTGGGGCATTGGCGCCACTTGATTGCGGCCACATCCGTAAAGGCGCTGACCCTTAGGCTGGACTCTGGGGCCACTTAGGTTGCAAGGACGGCGCGAGAGGGTGGCCTTCGAGCGAGTGGGCAGCTTTCTTGACCCGCACTGTTTGGGGAAAAATAGCATCAAGCTGCTAATGGCGTGGCTCTGGCCGTTTCGTTTGCAGAAAGAGAGAAAGTCTTTCCGGGCCAGCTTTTCATCGCCTCGCAAGTGGGGCAAATGTAAAACAAAGGTTCGCAGGACGGAAGTGGAACATTATTAAGCTGGTTAAGACTAGATTACTGGCAACATTTATCAGGACTTTGTTGTTGAGACGGCAATGAAGACAGCTGCTAGGGCAGAGGAGCCCAGAAATAGAGAGAGAGAAGAAGAAGAAAGGAAGTGAGAGACACACTTACATTATTGTTAACTCAGGATGTGGGCCCACAATTGCAACTGTTAGTTTGAGTTAGTGTTCAATTCGATCGGATGGGACGCTTGCTGGTTAGGACTGCCCGTTTGCCATTAAGCCCTTTGCTCCCAGTGACCGCCATTTTGGGCGACGAGGGAGCCTGATTGATTGATTGATGAGTGCTTAGCGAGAGCGGCCAAACTAATGGAAAAACGATGAGCTAACAACTTACAATCGAAAGAGACTAATCTGGGCGCCTGAAAGATATAACTGTCGGTGGGAAATTGGTAGAAATTGGTTGAAATTGGTGGCAAACGAGTGCAGAGTGCAGGGTCATACCGGAAGGTTAATTCGATGATTGTTTTCGCTCAGAGATCATCGTCCAAATTGGTGCCCATTCTATCTGTTTGTGCATCTCTCTCTCTCTCTCTCCCTTGCCCCTGAGGCAATTAAACAGTGAAACACAAAGCCAGAGCAGAAGGTGAAATTTGGGCAAATTCCCGGAAAGAAAGGCAATACTTTGGAAAGATGCCAACACTTCCGTGGAACTCCTACTCACACTACTCGCAATCTGGTCATATTGGCAAACGCATTCCATTCGATGGTGGTCAATCGGGGGGCACTTTCGATGGAGCTGAACGTAAACAAGTGGTTTCCATTCCGTTTTGGTGGCCATTTTGTCCGTTGAGATGGGGATCAAGAGGAAAAAGGATAGAGTTTAGTCTTTAGAGATCAGCTGGAACCTTTGCAATTGCAAGTTGGCTCTTCCAATGGATTGCCGGCTCCAAAGTTGGGCCAGTTGGAGGCGGTGAAGTGGATTTTGGCCTCGGATGCGATCTGGCTGATCGAGCAAGATGAGCTAAGGATACTTACAAATCTCTAAGTGTGTGCCTATAGGGCCTTAAGGCAGCGTTTGGCAGCGTCTCTATGCCAACCTTGGAAAGTCGTCTGCCGGGGATTTAGAGGTTGGAGGTTGGAGTTTGGAGACAAAGACGTGCGGATCGTTAGACGGTCATTGCGAGTGGTCAGACTTCTGAGACTATCCTTCGATGGGGCGCCAAATGATAAGGATAAGATGAAATCCCAATTCGATCTGGAAGCTTTGTGAAAAGAGTCACGAAGCAGGCGCCTAAATGGTGGTTTTTTCTCTGGTGGAAAAAATTCTGCACGTCCTGAATTCTAATACAAATCGAAGACCACTTTTTGCGAGTCTCAAGCTCAAGGGGGGAAGTTCTCATTAGTTTCGGGGGCAGAAGTGTGGCGACAAACTGCCGTTTTGATTTTGAGCCTCGAGAAAGAGGGGCCCCGATGGGAGTTCATAGGAATTTTGATGGTTTTTGCCACGATTTTAATTTGCAATCAGTGCTGCAGAGAGTATGAAATTGGAGCAAGATAAATCTATGAAAAGAGCCCCCGAGACGCCCACCACCAAGGCTTCGGGTTACCAGCTGGAGGAGTGTGTGTGGCTCGCGTTGGTTGGAGGCGAACCTGGAAGTATGCTCTGAGGGTTAGATAGTCAAGATGGGGCGAGCTTATTCCGTCGCGATGAGATGAGCAGCAATCGAGTCTGAATGGGGGAAAGCAGGAAGGAGGAATTCGAATAAGAAATGCGAAAAAGAGCAGCGGTCTGCCACAGTCTGAGGCTGCCATGGTGGCGCCCGGCTGAATAGACCGCGGACAGTTAGCTGGCTCGCCAGCGAGGGGCTTGAAGTGGCGCGACGTGTGTATTTATTTAGGGTAAACAAGAAGCAGGAAGAGGGATCCAAGTGAAAGGGAGGAGAGGCTGAGGGGAGTTAGATGGGCGTCCCATAAGGGTAATTGATGGTGGCGAGAGTGTGGCGCACTAGTGGCGAGCTGGCCGGCGCTTATCTGAGGAGGGATCGTGGATTGGCGCGAGGACAGACGTGATTGGCCGAGCGCTTCCTTGGCCGCTGGCGCCGATCGACCATTCCGGCTGCCAGTTTGCGTTCAGCAAGTGTCCACCAGCTAGCGAAACGGGAAAAGGAAGACGAAGGGGAACGGGAACGAGAAAGAGATCGGAATCGACATTTGTCTCGTTCAGCTCGCTTAGGCTGGCCCCAACGAAAGGGGAGCCGGCGAGAAAAAACTGTCCGCTTGCGCCACTTGCTGACTGGCCCAACTGCAAATGAGCAATGGGGGAATATTTTTTCCAAGTCCAACGACTGTGGCACCAAACAAACTGTTAGTTGGCCCATCGTCTCTTAACTCTTTTGGGCTAAACAAGGATCTCGGATGGCCCGAAAAGCTGCCATCGCGCGTCCGCCAAAGCGGCCGGGGCACGCGCGCCACCAGAGGCGCCCACCCGGGGGAGCCGACGGTTTGGAAAGAACTGTCGCCAACTTTATGGCTTCCTCCTCAGTCCCGTGGCGACGGAAGCGGCCCCGCTGTCAGGCGGCCCATTGCTCGACTGGCCGACTGGCCCATTGACAGACTGGCAAACTGGCGGAGTGGATATTTGCTCTCCTCTGGATAGGGGAAAGCGGGCGCACACTGTTCATAGCGGACAGGCCGCCAGCGGACAGGCGGCCAGCGCACACGAGCGTGCTTTGCCCAGGCTTTGTGTCTGTGTGTGTGTGGTGTGAACGGGCGGGAGCGTGAGATTGGATTGAGCCATAGCTCAGCTCAGTCTCTATCAGATTGTCTATTACTTTGTGGCGTCTAGTTGGCCCAAAGCCGAGGGGTGCCGCGCTAACTGTTGGCCCTTGCCAAGGCTGGCCAGATGGAATATGAATTATGGCCCCTCGTGTCGGCGAGTTGGCAGCTCCCACTGGCAGCCATCTCCTATTTGGTGGTGCCCGTGTGGACAAGTCGACTGGGGATTACTCAGATCCGCTCCACGACGATGAATTGCCTGGTTCGCCTCTGTTGTCTGTGGTACAGCTCGGGGGAAGTGCAACTGGCTGGGGTTATGTGGAAATATGGCACATCAATTACGACAAGCGACATGGCAAATAGCCCCAGACTACAACCTCGGCTTAAAACAACAGTTGCCACCTCAGAGGGGCCCAAAAGAGACAACTGGAGATTTACGAAGACTAACCTAACACCATAACTACAGATTGGCCCTCAATGAATGGGCCAATCTCTTCACAATTCCAGCAACCAATTGCAATTGCAGCCCCAATTGAGTCCAGTTCATTCCGCTCAATTCCAGTCCACTCAGACGTAGTCAATTGTTTTGCGGAAATGAAACGCCACAATTTAGCCGGCCAAGCCAATCCAACGACGAGCAATCTAATAACAACGTCCAGTAGACTCTTTCTGGACCGATGGTCAAGTTGCCGGCCAGTCAAGTTGCCGGCCAGTCAAGCTGCCATCAAAAACCTCTACATCCTCAATGGTTGGTTTTCTGTCCTATTTTGTGGCCCCCGAAAGCTGCTGGCCCCTCAAGTGGGGTCCAGAAAAAGCGCCGCAAATGAGACAGAAAGAGAACCAGCCAGCCAGCCAGCCAGCCTTCTAACGAGCCTGAAGGGGCCACCTCGTTAAGGAGACTTTCAATTTTATGTTGAGCAATTTTTTCCCCTCCATTTCCAAGGAATGAGCATCCCCTTCTGGCTGCGAGTGTCTCACTTGCTTGCTCAGTCAGCTCGTGGTGTGAAGGAAAACTGAACAGCTTGTTACCGTTACTAGAGCTGGAACTCTCGGATTTGATGTCTTCTCGTTCCATCTTTCGACTTTTCCGCTTCTCTCTCCTCCTCTTGCGCTCCTCTATCGCCCTTTCCGAGGGTGAAATAGAGGGTCGACAAGTCTGGAAGCATTACCGCCTCATCCAACTTTAGGCTGGCTGCCGATCGAAGTGAAAGAGCGGAAAAATCAATGAAACGAAGAAGCAGAGAAAGTTCGAAAGTCCGAATTTCTTCTCTCTCTGTCAAGCCTGGTCACTCAAGGTTGAGCTGTTGGTTGACAAGATTGTTCGCCACTCGCTCTCTCGGGGACTTGAGTTTCTGAGAAAGCGAGCGATGGCACCAGAAAGAAAGAGTGGTTGCGAGAGCGTTCCATGAGTGTGGCCTCACAGCCAGTGGCCTAGCTGTTCTCGGCCATTG
>Ga0058701_10004721_pt1 | contig 11130 bp, 8 predicted proteins | sample AgamicOrMae_FD_97039 | JGI IMG/M metagenome (GOLD analysis project Ga0058701, IMG submission 97039) | Agave microbial communities from Guanajuato, Mexico - Or.Ma.e | ecosystem: Host-associated > Plants > Phyllosphere > Phylloplane/Leaf | place: Guanajuato, Mexico | collected 2012-06-04 | reverse complement strand
GACCTCTAAAAGTTATCTTAAAAATCTGTAAAAATTCACAGGGTGTTTTTATAGTAAAAGGAACCGAAAAATGCTTTTGGAGCATAACTTTTTGAAATTTCGTACTTTTTGCAGCACCCTACTCTATACCCTATCACCTATTTGCAGAGTAAACCAATCACTGCTCAATGTTAGTAGCCTACTCCTTGCTACAAAAAAAAAACAAAAAACTATGAGATGTCCCGAAACTTCCCGAAACTTTTGGCCACGATAGTACGCATAAATGTAAATTGCGGTGTGCTCTCATACCACTCTGAAAATCATTAGTGTCGGTGTGAGCTCTTTCTGCTGTCAGTTTAGAGGGACATCACTTACTTCATTTTCATTACTTAAATACCACCTCATAATTTGTCTGGCTGGCATTATTTTCCGGAGTACGACGTTGATGTATATTTGCTACTTCTTCCGAAATCCTGTTAACACTTTTATCGTTCGGCCTTTTCAAGTGATTTTAACAGACTAAAGAAAAATGAAATCATGGCTTTGCATGCAGAAATATAATTCAAAGTTCATCGTGTAAAATCTTTTCTAGCATAGATTTCATCAGAGAAAACTATGAAAATAGCGAATGAGCCAATCACTTTACGTCTTCTACAAAAGCAAACTGATAACTGCTTTTAAACTTTGATGTGTGGCTAACCAAGTTGATGTGTTTTGATGAGATTAATGAATTTCGTCTGCTGATTTGAAAACAGTGCGGCTTACCATGTCGGTGCAAAGGCCCATGTAAAAGAAGGAACAAATAGAATAGCCACAATGAAATAGGTTCATACTAGTGTACACATTACAGGCAACGAATTCCTCATACTAGTTGCGTTCATCGAGTAATGATCGAATATTCTGTTTCATTTAAATCGTATTTCAGGCCAATACTAGCTTTGTATGCATATTGACTTAGCGATTTTAAGTCCTAAATCGAACTCACATCTCGTTTTGTCAACGATACATGAATGAAAAGTAGGGTAAACAGTTGTCTTTTCCTTCAATCAGTCATAGGAGAAAGAAAACGGCAGAAGACAAATACAATCATTTATTTATAATGTTATTGTTTTTCTTTTTCTCCAATTTTCACCTCTGATGTAAAAAAGAAAAAGAAAATCTCAACAACTTGTATTGCATTCGAAAGTGCATCTCAAATCAAAGGTATTCAGAGACTTCCAAACAAGCTGACATATTGCAGGATAAAATCGTCTTCGTATAAACTTGGAGTCAAAAGGCCTTGTTGTATCCGTCATTACAGACAAAATGGAGCACACCAATGCGCCCAGGCAGGTTCGATTTTCCGTTAGTGTGATACCTCGATTAGTGGCGTGTATTGCAATACCTTTGTGGGTACCAGGGTCATAGACGATGCTTTCGGCAAGAGCTTCTCTCATGCTTCTGCAACTTCATCTGCCTCTCGTGGAAGCGAGACTTGTCGTCGCCCTTTATCTCCCTTCCCTCTCTCCACAGGCATTACACAACCACACGAACGCCTTATTTATCACTTGTGCGTGTTTAGCAGTCGCCTTGCGCGAATAAAAGCCACGGGGAATCACAAAGCCAGCGCTTAAACGCGGAATTGAAAAATAATTTAACTGCACACTTCGCGCGTTCTGGTTCCTCTTCAAGACGACTTCCGAGAACGCGTAGAAAAATCTAAGATTCTTCACTACAACTCAGAACTGCCAAAAATTTGAGAAAATAGAGCAGTGTTTTCTTGTGTGTAGGCAGCAATAATGTCGTTAAGGATTTCGTGGAAAAAATGCGCATTGAGGCACATCTGATTTAAGTTGGTCTACGTTTAATGCGATCTTGTGTATTTTGCTCACCTCCACGAACGAGCCACTCGGCGGTCCACAGATGCCACCAACTGCTCGACTAAAGAACTTCCGCGAAGTAATAGAGGTATCAGGCGAGGCAACTTTCAGGTTAGGTTGATGCTGTAGAATAGGTCCCGTGCTCTGCGCCATGTTCCGCTGGCGCTCGCATTTGCTGGGCGACGCTAAGGTGGAACACAAGACGTGGGAGATCCGATCTCTCAAATTCATAGTGTGGGTGTTGACACATTCCTCTCGTGAATTGCTCATGTTAAAGGACGTATTGGTAGAGTTCCCCACTACGAAGTTCGGATGCAATTACTCAGAGGTGTCTGAACCTTAAATTGAATAAAACGCGCGGAGAGACACAACGTTACAGGGTACGCCTCACTACATCCATGAATCTACTGCCAAACCATGAGGGAATTCTTACGGATTCCTAGGTACGCATACAAGAATATAAGTGGATTACACGAATGTTCGTAATTACCGATAAAAGCATGCTAATCCATACTTTACGCTAATGCAGGGTACAACTTCGTGAATTTCCGCAAATCATAATGGGAATTAGTCGATGAACCTATCCATGGATTTGTGAAGTCCAGTCTTCGAAGATTTATTCAATATCATGAATACCAATGCATCGCAATCCAATCTCGGAAAGCCACTTGGCGAAATACAAGACATCGAAGATTTCCACAGATTTGTTTGTATCTTTTTCGGATTGTGGATCTTCGGAGATCTTGGGATTCAAATGAATCTCTTTTTGGGTATTCATTACAATTTACATTTTTTCAACATTAGAGGTTGCATTTGGTACGTCTTCAGAATCTTTTCATCACACCATGAAGATCAACGACATACAAACCAGGTCGGATCAGGTGCCATTCACCCAGCTATCGCTGCGCTCGTCACTTTCTTCTCAGTGGCAGTTATTGCCTCTGAGAAGCAGTCGACATCAGCCTTGACAGGCGACAGCCAAGCAGAGGGATAGCGGAGTGCCAACTGAATCTAACTCAACGCACAGTTAGGTTACTTGCACGTTGCTTCCCTCCGCTCACCTTGGCCATGAAAGATTAAACAGAAGAGACCTAAAACAAAAAAAAATTGAGAGTGTAGACGTTCACTGTAATAGTTTATACCAGCAATGTTCAAGTCTGCCATTACTCATTGTCAGTTATAAAGTTGTTGAACTTTGGAAGATGATCTTTATAAAGAGATAAGCGTCTTTCTGAGATGATGGAGCCGCTGTTTACTCACACAGCCGATAAGGGCCATCCACCCCCTAACAAAGCCTTTTCGGCTTCTTTTATACAGATAAAAGATGGGTGTTATCAGTATTGTTTATCAAATTTTGCCATTTCTGTGATCCGATCCCGGTTTTATTCTGTGAGTACTTTTATTGTTTGCTTCTTATCGGCCGAAAAATCCAGATTGCCAAGGGCACATGCACGTATATCATATCGGCTATTCCCCTCTCTACATCTGTTTTCTTGCATAACCTCCAATGGCTTATCCGCCCCAGGGTAAAGTGCTTTTGTACACCTTCTTCTTTTCTTTTATTCGCTAATTCCACGGCTTCCTTGTTCTTTTCGATTATTTCTGTGCCAAACAAGGGATTGCAATCCAAACAAAGCGTGCGGGTTGATCGGTTTTAACTAAAAGTACTCGAGGAAGTAGGATTCGCGAGCTTTACCAAAAGCTCTTTTCATATATATCTCTGATCAAAAAAAAGAATCTGATACATTAAGTTCATGCATGTACTATACAATAGTTCACTCCCCACCCCCATGCCTGTTTAGATACATCTAAAAAAAAATAAGTAAATCCATCTTGACGACTTTTCAACCGTAGGAACCATTTCTCCACAGTGATTTTGATCCGAATTTTCTACCTTCTCTGTCTTTACCATGTTCATCATCAAATTTGGGTTAAGGATATATTTATGACATATATGATATGAGAGTTAAGGGTTAACGACTGCGCAAGTAATAATATACTAAGTTAAGTCGTCTGCGCGCCTCCGTCGGTACTTTTTTTGTATAAGGTTGCCTTATGCCCTATGCCTTGCTCCTATGAACTAGAAGAGACGTTAACAAAGGAGGCAGAAAACGTAAATTTCGAGATTTTCCGTGCTGACGACACCGAAAAAGATTGTTGGTTGGCCTTATTTCTCGCAGATATTCTGAAGAGCGTAATAGGACGTCATTACGCATGCGGCTTAAACGAAAATAAATAAAAAAAATAAAAAAATGATGCTGATAACGTCAAAATCACGTGGAGCGGCGGCGGAGGAAAAGCATGCAGCGCCATCTTGTGTAAAGTGGCAACAATTTAATGTCAACCTCATGTTAGACGAACAAGTCTCAAGCTGTTCCACTTTTACGACCAATTTTACTCCAAATCTCAGACTTGAAATCGATTGTCTGGCACGATTTTTATTACAAGGCAAGCTGCACGCCTTCCTCTAGCGTACTTCATGTTTTCCTCGACTTTAATGGAATCAAAAACAGCCGCGTTTATTGCTTCAATAAAGCAATAGCTACAAAACAGCCGCCTTTCACTCCCATTAACGATAAGGATACAGCTTAATGTGAAAGGTCTACAGTGTCCCGGAAAAGGATATAGAAAAGCGGGGAGATGTCGAAAAGCTTTCGTGACAGCACTAATTTGCCTCCTGTAAACTTTTGTATAGCACAAGGAACTCTTTTTTTAATTCTTTAATTTTTTTTACGGATTAGATAATACTTGGCTATGCACTCAAAACAGGAGCTTTTGATTTTTCGGCGTATTTTCAACTTGTTTATTTTTACATATTTATTAATTTATTGTTTTTAGATGTGTGTAAAGGCGAAACAGATGCTACACAGTCGCTCATTTTACTAGATGCAATGACCAAAGTTGATCCATCTACCGGGCTATAATGTATTCTGATCGCTCTTGATAGATCAATCTTGAAAATTAGCCCTAAATACAAGCTAGGCCTATACACTACCAAACCGAAAGATGGAAAGTTTCAATTATTCTTTTGTTCCCTTTCTCCACAAAGTTGAGCTTTACAGCAAACCGAGGTGACGCAATCAACCTCAAAATGATCTAACTTAAACTATGGGGCAGTATGCTGTTAATCGAAACGTAATGACGAATTATATCAGGGTGGACATCACAGCTGGAAAATTCAACTCCAAAAAGTTACGGCATGCTATTGGAAAAAAAATCTAGGTATGTTTTGAACGAGTATTTCTATAAGAGTAAGCTTTGGATAAAACAACTACGTTTTAAGAAGAGAACCATTTGTAAGTGCAACTAAAAGAGACGAAATTGCTAGTAGTGTGAGCCTTCCGCGACGTAGACATCTTGGGACTAGAGTAGGGACATGCTCCAGAAAGAGAAAGAAACGCATAGCACGTCTGGTGCTCCGTCCTATTCCAATTTTACCCTTTCTCTTCCTTGTAAGCCACACATTTATTGCAAGCGAGGGGGAAGATGGGGAACAGTGTAACTGATGGGAAGCCCAATTTTGTGCGATGGAGGTCAGTGGGTCCGAGCCGAGGACATGCCGGGGACCCTCGCAAGCGCTCCTCACATTCATTTTCGGCCATGTAAATCTTTCATGTTTGTTAGTGAACTTGTCACTTGCTGCTTGCTGTGCTGTATACGTATACGCAAACTCTAATCTGAAAATGCTTCATTTTCTACCCACCGTTATACCCTGGCATAGTATTCAATTTCATTCGGGGTATTGACGAACGAACTGCGAAATGTTTTATATGAACGAGCGGTATAGTAACGAACTGTGAAATGTTTTAACATGTGTCATCATAGGTCCCTTTATTCGGTTAGGATGAATTTCCTGACGAATTTTGACGTTTGATAAATAATTCGGTGAATATTCTTTTAAAACAATCAACAGACTTCAACGTTGCTACGGTAAAGGCAACACTCAAACTAAGCATGCTCGAACCCACCTTTCCAAAATATACTAATTCTATTTTTTTTCCTTTCCCCCAAAAGATGAACGAGATAATCAACTCAGCTATCATCCTATTTTATGACTCACACATCCGTGGTATTTATCTACGAAAAATTATGTAAGTTGAACCTGCATTAGTGTCTCCCACTTATGATTATGTCGAGAAGTAGCGACCTGCTATTCGGCGAGAGATGCCTACTTTTCGGGGGAGTCTAGACTAGTAGTTGTTAACGCTCCGCGTGTGAGAATTTTAATTTTGTTTGCCATCCACTTGCAGGTAAATTAAAAAACGTCGCCGGCTTGAAGAAAACTCTCAGGCACAACTGGATCAAATTGAAGAACGGACTAACAAGAAGCAACAAGCGACATCCTCCAAAATACGCCAATGTGAATATTTTCTCTTCTTCTTCTCGAAATTCAACTCAAACTCCCTACGTTCCAAATCATTCCTGATCAACAATTATAGTGTAGCCTATATTGTAAGGACAACAAAAGTTTATTACTTAAAAATTAGGTCCCGTAACAAATTAAAATAATTGCGATAAACATAACTTGCATTTGAACTGGTCATATTTGACTTTCTGTGGCTGTGCTACGTTTTATTTTGGCATTCGGAGAAAAATATTTGTTTAAATTAAAAAAAGAAGAAAAAATATTGGCCAACCTTAAAAAAATAAGCTTCAAAACTTAAAAATTACATGAGTGTTCGATATTTAAATTGATGTTTGTTTCCTAGAAGAATTCTATGATTTTCATTTACCAGTGTTTACTTACAAAGGATATGCCACTCTTGTTCTTGTAGCTCAAGTTCCTATAATTTTGAATAATTGTTGTGCGTGTTCGTCTTGAGACTGCCAGTTTCGAACAAAAGTTACCTCCATCCCGTAACGATCCATTTTACCCTAACATTCATATTGATAAATTTTTATGTCACACGCCGCTGAAACGAATCCGCTCACGTTTCTAACAGTAAATTCCAAAACGACACAAATGGTGACTACGTCACCACACACTGATTAAAGCATTGCAAGGCCTGGCGAAGAAATGAAAAGAACGAGGAGGGGAAAAGAGACATCTCATACAAGTGAAAAACGAACAGAGGAGCGCATTTTTCATTTAAAATTTAATCAGCCTTGTCGCTTTTTATAAGTCTATTGTACGAAGTTTCCTTTAGCACCTGTAAAAAGTACACAGTCAAACATTTCATAGGTTGCGTTTTCTATCTCGTGTTCTGGTATATGTTCAAAGAAGAAACGAGCATCATTAACCTTGCATAACTCTCATATCGTCACCAAGCCTGATACAACTCACTTCTCGGTAGTAATTAATACCCTCAGCTATTAATTAAGTAAGATTTGGTTATTTACCTAGTGCCTCGCTTCTATGACCTTGACGTTAAAATATAGAACAGAAGAGAAAAATAGAGCAACTTTGGAAATTTACAGTGGAGTTGGAAATTATGCCGTGAGGTAGGAATATTTTATCTGTGAGGTACGTTGGTAGCGAGCACGCCGCCGTTATCGCAAGTTTCGATTCGATCGCCGTTTGCTGTAAATATTTTCCCATTTGATACTGATAGGTTATGGCGTTCAGTTGAAAGGCTTGTGGAGACATAACTTTACTCCAGGTGGCGCTAGTGTGCTATTAATCTTGTAATAAGTTAGTTCGACGGGGGTAGAGTAATCAATTTGGCACATCGTGTATGAAGTTCCAATAATGGAGCCTCAAATTCCGCAATTCATACCAGCTGGAATTATGAATAGATTGGCTGGGTTACTAACATTCTCGCTTGATCCCTGGCCAAACCGCGTAATGCAATTGAAGGCAAAAAGGAGAAATGATGACTCGATGCTCCCGGGCCCTATTTTAGAGATGTTCACCACAATATATATCGGTCCCTTCCATTCGTCCTCCATTAACAATACGAGTAAGAAGACTTGAGCGTTGAGTTCCGAGAAGAAATACCGTATAGAAATAGAGATACCGGAAGGAACTCATTCTCTTCTCAACTACGTTTCCAACTATATTATTTCGCCGGGTTCTGCAAATTTAGACATGGAAAATGTTCACGTTAAACGAATTGAAACACGATACGAGTCGGGTCAGGGCACAAATATCTTCCTTGCAACGAACAGTGGTCCACAAGTCTTTTGGAAGACTTGTCCAAAGTTGGTCCTGGAGAATTCTGTGAACTCTTCAAGTTTGAATAGAAAATGTTGGATTTGAGACAAATTATGAGCTACCTTTTGAATGAGTCCGAGAGGCTTACTTCAATAGAAGAACAAGTTTTTAATTAAGACTCAACGATTAAGTCTTTTATGAAAGACGAAAAAATGTCTTGGGAGAGAAGACCATTGTTGGGTCCTGGAGGAGAAGAGGAGGAGGGTTAGATATGGTCAGGGGAATAGTAACATCATGGTCCTCATGGAGATGTTTCATATACTTTCAGAAGTCATCCCAGTAAGACAAGCAGTATCGAAGAGGTTTACATTCGCCATCAATTCGACGTCTACATCTCTAGATGATGTCGGTTTGGATCAGATCGAGTTGAAGTCAAATAGCTTCTTAACATCGATATCGACATATTTTCGATTTCTTATCTAAGCGTGCGTTTGAGCGATCGAACTTCTTTCCCTGCTGAAGACTTTCCCGGGCAGCCACTTTGTAACCCGCTTTTGAAATTTTCAAAGGCTTCGCATTATGAGTAATCAAAGCAGCCTAATTCTTTGCAAAAGCGCAAAGTACAAGGTAGGTGGAGCTAAGGGCATCTGAAGACGTTTCTGGGATACATAAAGGAATCAAATGATTAAAAGATTGGTGAGTGCTGGAAAAGATGGCTAGTTTCGTTGCGAGCCTGGGGCGATGATCCGCATCAACTCCTTGCATTTGAAATAAAGTTGAAAACTCTCCAGAGCCTCTCCGATTTGTTACGGCTGTTTTATTCGCATCCAAACATCAAACTTGGATGTCTGCTTTGACAGCTAGCGAAGGCCGGGATGGGCCGTGCCGCTCACTTCCCTCCTTAGAGACAGACGACAGAGAAAAAAGGAAGGACTCACCTCGCGAGAGACAAGGATGACAATGCGAGTCATCGTTGGAATTCCTATGACAACGAGAGACAAAGGTGTTCGTCTATCTCTTTCATGACCGCTCGTTTCATTTTCGATGTAATCAATCTCTCCTTCTCTCTTAGCCGCTTAAGTGTCGCCCGCATTTTTCTCTGTCCTTTTCGACGACCCAACGAAAATGTTCCCAATCTTGGAAGTACATCACTAACAGACGATTTTGAGACAAAAGAACCCCCTTGAAACGGTCGCCTGGAAAGACTACTGCACCACTTCGGAGTGCTTCGACTCTTTCAATATGCAAACAAGACGGGTATCCATCAGTTCAGTAATAGACCTCCAACAATCAAGTGGTTCTCGTGTCTAGAAGGGAGACAGATCCAGGTTACTTTCCTACTATAATTCTTTGACATGCCACATGGGACTTACTAAATGGTCCGTCCTTTCAAGCCCTCGTGCTGCATTGCGATACAACACATAGCTACCAGGGTTTAAGCTCTTACTCAGATGCCATATAGCAACCGGTTCACATACTGTACCATCGCGTCTCTATCCAAACTTCTACCTTCACAGAATCTTCCTATTGCTGGTAAATTTGAAATCGAAGTGCATAGCTCAGAAAGAATATACAGCTTGTTCCTGAATTTACATCATCGGTAAAAAGAAAACGCGTAGAATGAGGCTGGTGCTAGTTCGACCGCACGCCACCGGATGGCGCTGCTCAGATGCAACATGGCGGCAATGTGGCTGCCATATTGCAGCCATGTTTTACGCTTTTCTTAGCAGCGCCATTTGGTGGAACGGCCGAACTAGCCCCCGCCTTGAAAGCCTCATTAAATCGAACCGGACTTTAGGACATCTTGAAATCTTCAATCATATTAAGGAATGATCTGTTGTGTTTTAACCTGTTTCAAAAATTATATGTATACATCATAAGGACTAAAGATATCAAGCTAAACGATAACAGGTCATGTAACATGCCCTGTGCATTTCGATCCACTTGACTTGGCAACGAAAAGTAGAACACAGGTAGAAAAAGCACAGTCCAAAATGATACTTTAGCAGCTATAACAAATGAGGCTGTAGTTCCGGCCTAAACGAAGGACTCCCGCCAGGTGTAAGGAAGAGCGAATCTTTCTGCCTCCTCAGAGCGCCGGAAAAATCTAGGAAAGTGTGAGTCCAGGTGGGCAGCGCGGCTTTGAGTAAGAGGATATCTACCGGGCCATTACATTACTCTCTTCTTTCATCAAATTACTATGGAAACCCCACAAAAGCACCTTCCAACCCTTCAACCTGATACTTTCTCCGGCGCCAAGCAGCCGTTGATTTGAAAACATTTTCCCCTTTTACCTTACACAATGCGACTTGTACACTTCATTAGTGCGTCCCTTTTTGCAAGTCTCATCTAACTGGGCTTGATAATGCGCTCAATAGTGAGATTTGTATGAAAAGAGACGTTTACTAAGATTCGGAAAGCATCGCAAGCGTTGAGGGCCCCCGTCTTCAATAGAGCGCATCTTGGTAGAGCTAATTAAGCTCGTGATACTATAAAGGCTCCAATAAATAATCAGTAATCAATTTTTTTACGGCTAAGTATCTTGCCAACTTTTTCATTCCCCTATAAGGCAAATAAGTAAATCTGATTTTTATGCCTCACCCTACTTGTTAGTTGAGGTCTGGTATACAAAAGGTACTAAATCAAGTAACATTAGCTCAAGTAAATTTGAAAGATAGAGTTTTTTCACCTCAAGCACTTGACTTTTAAACGCCGGGTGTATTATGTTGTAAAGCAAATTCGCTTCACCGAAGATTTTTTTCTTTTCAAGAGTTTTTTTTTATTTAGCACATCAGAACAGGGTCTGAGAAGGTGAAGCAGATAAAATAACGGTTTTCGTCGAAGGTATCCGGTGTCATGCAGTAAACCTCTGAGACAAGCGACTTCTGATATCAAATGACATCTCCGAAGCCAGGACAGCTTTTTATAGCTAATTATCTGAAAAAGAGATGCTGCAGGCAAGTTTTCAAGTAATGGGGTAAGGTTTCCCAGTAAAAAAGGAGGACAAGAGCGTTGCCGTGATGTTCAATTATTTTTACTCAAAATAGTCGAGGCGATATCGCTTGCAAAATCTGCAATACAAAGATACGGAATGAATCATCATTAAGATTTCAGGATAATTGGGAAATAATGTACCTATCAATTTGACTTAAGCAGACTTCGTAGTTGTTAAAAAGAGAGTCGCTAGTCTTACAGAAG
>Ga0058701_10004720_pt1 | contig 11131 bp, 5 predicted proteins | sample AgamicOrMae_FD_97039 | JGI IMG/M metagenome (GOLD analysis project Ga0058701, IMG submission 97039) | Agave microbial communities from Guanajuato, Mexico - Or.Ma.e | ecosystem: Host-associated > Plants > Phyllosphere > Phylloplane/Leaf | place: Guanajuato, Mexico | collected 2012-06-04 | reverse complement strand
CATAGGTATTTGTCTCCTAGAAAAAAATAAATAAAATGGAAAAGGCATTCTTAAGTTTCAAACAAAAAATACCTAAAAAGAACAGCTTATTGGGGCCCGCTGCGAGACTTGGCTATATCCAAGAAGGGACATCGGGTTCGCGCAATGGTGTTCCTCTTCTTAATTTTAATGTAAGAAGAAGGATTTAAACTAGAAAAATCTCAAGAATTCACACCAACAAAAATCAAAATTCAAACGGAAAAAATAGCAAAAAGAATGTATATTTCAAATTGCAAAAAAAAATTACGACTTATTGCAACTCGAGCAATATATCAACGATAGAAAGCTCTCGCTGAGACCTTTTCTTTATGACTATGTGATGCATCAATGTACCATAATTTAAGCATGATACGTGTTTCAGGTCATACTAAAAAGAGAGTAACAAAAAATTGTAATTTTTTGAACGTAACAAAAAAAAATTTAGACATGCGCGGCATCATTTTCGTAATGGCTGCAGCACGATTTCGTTGGTTAGGTGTCATATGCTTCGCTCTACTTAACTCCGCAACGAAGGAATAACACAAGAGAACGTGAACTCTAAAATGTATACGCTGGCATAAATTTTCCATCAGTTTGAGAGCGAATTAAAAGGGCATCTTGAGGAACAGCCAAGCGGTGCAAATTGTCTAGCGCTGAGAAGGCGGTGCTGAATCCTGTTGACTGTGTCAAGGCACCGAAGAGGAGAGGCCAAGAACAACAAGACGGAAACCGGCTCACAAAACATCTCATTACAGTTTCGGCAGGGGGTGCCTCCTCCCTTCCCCCCCCTCCCCCTCCACCACCGCAGCGATCAAGAGGCAGCTCCCTCCGCCAGTGCGCCGCAAAACGACGCTTTCGCGACGCCATTTCCACGAATTACGTCCGATAATCGAAATTTTTAAGTCTCATCAAACGCGAAAGAACTTGAGGGAAAAATCCCCGAAACCATTACGTCTAGAGCATAGTACACGAAAGTATATATTGAGCTCGTTCGTGTATGCCAGACGCATTTCTTTGCATGAGGCTGCGGTTCTCTAAGACTTCAAAACTCGAGCCCTGTCCCGAACTATACAGCGATTCAATCGTCTTGCAATCAATGCCATTTCTGAGGGCTGAAGCTCGAACGGCACGCTCGGTCATCTGTGCGGCGGTCCAGCATAAGAAATGATTCATTATACGATGAGAGATATTACATGAGTAGCTTACGAAATTTAAAACAATTATGTCTATGTTGAAAAATAACAAAAATACGTACTACCCCTGTTTTAGTTTCACACCCATAACAGGTATAGTATTCCCTAAAACGAGTATTTTGTTTTTACTGCGTCCGAGACGTAGATGACAGATTTGCTGACGGCGGCTCATGCTTACGCCAAGCATGTTGCCAAATGAATAAAGCCGCATTTGGTTTGGCGACAAATACAGTAGTTTACATATCCAACTTCTCGTTCGGTTTCTCAACGACGAAAGGTATAATACAAAGGGTAGATAATGCCTTTAAAATTGAGAGCAATGCTTGCGACGCAGATTTCAAAGCTCTCCAACTTCCTTGCGGAGGTTCAACAAAGCCAAAGTCTCCAACGGTAGAAGCCTTCCGGTCCTCCGAGGAGCAGTCCACCTCAAGAAGTGACTCATTATCGTGGTTTCACCCTCGTTGGCCCTCCCCTCCCCGAAGTGCATCTGCTCCGCGGCTCCGGATGTCCAAGACGATCTCAAGATCGCAGCTTGGTCCAGCCCAGCATCTTGCACCCGCCGACATAGGTTGGGTTATTCTCTCTTGTGAATGCCCACTCGTATACCAAATTACTTAGGAGGACAAACTGCCGCGTGTAAGTTAGAAAACTCTTAGTTAAATAAGTTGATTTGGGCCTCGTTTCGCAGTAAAAAGAGAATCTTAATTATTTATTCAGATGCAAGAAATGTCGAATTTCTGGTCTGAAAAAAAAAATTCAGTCCAAATATTCACTGAATTTCAGTTAGATTGTTCTTAAAATAAGAAGTTCATAGAAATTAAAAATGATGTCTGAAATTCAGTGCACAACTGGACTGACTGTTTTTTCTTTTTTTTTTGTTTTTTTTCGTTTTTTTTGTTATTTTTGTTGTTTTTTCAGAACAGTTATTTGACTTTTTTGTAACTGAATTTAAGATTTTTTTACAATGCACCGAGCCGCTTGGCGGATCGTTATGATTGGTAAACCTACCTCAGGTTAGGTTAGTTTAGATCAAGTTAGATTAGGTTTGTTCTTGTGCCTCGTTCCAATCGGCTTGAGGACGAAAGATGGTTCTTGAGAGTGAATTTGACCTTTCAAATAAACAGAGATCAAGAACAGTATCTCGGTGGTGCCCTGAAGGAGGCGAAGGGAGCGCCCCCTATCCACGACAGGCAGAGCCTCGGCCAGAGCAGTCCCCCGCGCCCTTGAAGGGAGGCGCGGGCCCTCTATTACTCTGTCGTTAACCCCACCGATCGACCCTTTTTCTGGAAAGGATTGCGAACTGATCCGTGACATCTCGCTTCGTTTTCATAAAGTTATCCCTTTTTTCACCCTTCCTCCAGAAATCGCGGTTTTTCGAGCTCCCAGCCGGCCGATAATTACGCGAATTGGTGGGAATCGAACGGGTTCTCTGGATTGGATCCTCACCTCTCGGTGATATCTTTGTAACGAGTTGACGGAAATCCGTGAGAAAGGGTGAAAACTGGAAGAGGTTCCGGGCGGGAAGAGGCCCGTTGGCGTGTTTTGACTTCCTGAATTTAGGCTAATCAACGTGATTGGCGGACAAAGACTTTTTGGGTTTTTGGCAGGAAAGGACTGAGAAAGTGCTACGGACGGGAAGACAAACTTCTGTTGCAGATCGTCTTTTTTTTTGGGGGGGGGGCACTTGCAAAAATATATTCGTTTAAAAAAGGCCGTTTAAGTTCCCGTGCGCTTAAAAAATACGAGATAGCTGCTACGATAGCTCTACATTCTAAATTTGAATCAGTGAAAAAGTCTCTGAGATTCAGTGAAAATTCACTGAATTTCAGACTCTCACTGATTCAACGTTAGAGTGTAGTTTAGGATATACACAAAACCTCTGCTGTAGATTTACCCTGGATCGAAGATCCGTTACATGGGTATCGATAATGGTATGATGAATGGAAATATGACTACCACAGAAAACATGGGTGGTAGAACTCAAAGAAGAAACCTACTTAAACTATAAAACAGATACTTTGTCGTGTGGATAACATGAAGAATTTCGTTCTGAACAAGCTTTCGCAGGGGGGGCATTCGATAACGCCAAAAACCACAAGCGCCAACGCCGCAAGCGCCAGTCCGTACCCGCCAAACGAGGAAAGTCGCAAACGCCAAAGTTCGTATAGGTTAGGTTAGGTCAAATTAGGTTAGGTTAGGTTAGGTCAAGTTAGGTTAGGCTGAATTAGGTTTGGTTAAGTAAGGTTAGGTAAGGATAGTATTGCGGTTAAGACCTTAGGCGTTTGCGACTTTTCTCGTTTGGCGGTTACGGATTAGCGCTTGCGGCGTTGGCGCTTGTAGTTTTTGGCGCATATGACAGCTACCCGCTTTCGCGCATAAAACGCGCGCCCATGAACTGAATATCATACAGGACCGGGATTTCTCATCCATGACTTTTCTGTCATGAATTTTTTTACCCGCTTCGTCGTCCCATCAATCGACAAAAATAAAAGAAGAAGAAAAAGACCGGAAATCTGCGTGGACGCACTGGACAGGGTCCAGCGGTTGGAGTTCAGCCTCCTCTGCTCCGGCGAAGGTGCCAATAACCTAGGTAACACAAAAGGAGGGACTGCCTGGAGCGCTGTTGGGCTGACGGGGCGGCTGCCCGCCCGGGCCTTGAGACTAGACTCGGGACTCGCTCCCAGACGGTAGGCAGCCCCGCCCAGCACCAACGACAGCACTATCACAAAGTTGCAAGCTGATAAAAGTCAATTCCGCGAAGCTCTCTCGACCCACAAAGCTATTTCCAGGAGTAGGGAGTTTATCGCGAGGATTGGAGGCTGTGCGTCCCGAGATATGGACCGACGTTTCGGGGAACAACCCTTTCCCCTACATTACCCGTTATTATCTGCACTGACAAGAGTTGCCAGTTTTAAGAAGTTGTATGCTTTAAATTTGAAAGGTGGATCCTGTGTCAGTCGTTAATAGGAACGGAAAACAAATGGAGAAAGACACACGGCACGTAACTAAACTTAACCTAACCTAACCCCACTTAGCCTACATCAACCTACATTCACTTAACCTACATAATGACCTTGGTTATTCAAACCTAACTTAACAGAGGGTACTCTAACCTAACATATGGCAACCTTAACTTAACCTATAGAGCAAGGTTAACCTAACTTAACAAAAGCTAATCTAACCTAACACAACCTAGATTTACCTAAACTAACTTAACCTAACTTAACAAAGGTTGATCTAACCTAACTTAACCTAGGTTTACCTTAACTGAATTAACCTAACCTAACACTGCGGGAGTCAAACCCGGTGTCGTTTACTACTCAGTGGCAGCGACTGCCACTTGTTAAGTTAGAACTAAGGAGGTTAGAGATCACGGGAGGTGTCTTGTGCTCCGCTCCGCTAGACTTGGCGATGAAAATTGGAACACAAGAGGTAGAGAAAAGCAACCTTTGACATATTGACAGTGCAGTCATAGATGCAAACATTTCGGTAGTTGATGTTCGCCCCCACGATGAATATTCCCAGAAATGACAAAAGCTCCGCTGTCGACGAACGGAAGCACTACGATGGAGAAGCGTTCGCGCGAAACTGTTTCCTCTCCCCGAGATAATTGAGTCTTGAGGCTGCGCAAGGCTGGAGGTGGCGCGAGCAGGTGGAAGCTGAATGGAGCCACCCCAAAGACGCGGAAGCGCAAGTCGATTGATTCATCTAAATCTGTCATTGACACACATGTAAATTATGTCACCGCGATCCATTTCTGCAGAATGATATTTACTCATTTTGCGCGTCTTAAAAGCGAGATCAACATGTGTTTTTTTCACCTCTTGTGTTTCACTCCTCATCTAGGAAGTTCCTTTTTTTCCATAAAAATGAGTAGGTCTATTGGAATATTCTGAATACATTATTTTCGAGTAGTAAATATTTTTGGGATAGAAAACCGCGGGAACGTAGACCTAACAAGTAGGACCATGTACGAGATCTGCATTTTTTTTTTTACATCATATTTTTATATATGAATATACCTTTTTTTCTTTGTTTTTTTGTTAGATGAACTATTCAAAAAAACTGGGGCAAGAACATTTCTTTTCCTGTCAAGAAAAATAAATATTCTTCTTTCAAGAAAAATAAATGATCATATTTCAAGAGAAATAAATGATCATATTTCAAGAGAAATAAATATTCTTCTTTCAAGAGGAATAAATATTCCTCTTTAAAGAAAAATCCTTAAAGAAAAATAAATATTCTTCTCTCAAGAAAAATAAATATTCTTCTTTCAAGACCTATCTTTGACTTGAAAAATTGACCTTGCTTAAAGGAAAGTTATTGTCCCAAGAACATAGAAATACACTACTTCAAAAATAGTTTTTCTTGATCTCAGAATATTTTTCTTTTTTTGAAAGCAACAATTTTTTTCTGAGTGTAACGAGCAAACGGAATGTACGATAAGATTACGGCGTCAAAGTCATCTGATGTCGTACATAAAATCTTCCGCAACAGCTGCAAAATGAGCCCTGATTTAAGTACAAGGCAGTTCCGTCTTCGTGTACCTTGTTTAGCCCACCTCTTCTGTTCTGGAGGAGGTTGATTCCGAGTCAGCCCCCTCCTTCTAACCGATAGCATCACCATTCCCATACGCATCATCTGTATATTAGTTCGCCAACCGTCTAAACTTTCCCATAAAAAGAATAATGCACGATCTCATGATCTGCTGTAATTGTTGTGCACTCGAGAGCGGAGCACAGAAGGCGGGGACGGCTGTTGTTCGCCGAAGTACCGGCCTAGTTATCAACGTGATATGGGGGGCGATGGGCGGGGCCCAAGGGGTGGCCGCCGAGCCAAGTCGACTCGGGATCGACTCCGAGTAGTGTCAACGTCTTCGTCCGGTACGCAGAGAACCTCTCCTCGACTCGAACTTCGCGCCCGCCGGTTGGTCTGCGAAATATTCAGAGAAGAATTGGGATGGAAACCGTGATTTTCGTATCATCGCTGTCACAATGGGGGTTATTGACTTGGAATAGGGAGGCATTGTTCAACGTTTCTTTTGTAAGGTGCGGAAATATTAAGGAAAAGCTTGTTATTAGTCGGGATTTTTGTTAACAGATTTCTGGAAATCGAATTTTAGTGACGAAGTTGCGCGATGAAAATTCGGAGGGTTCAGTATTCTCGCTTTTTCGTCGAAGCAGAGTGGCACGGGAGCGAGGCACAGGGCAACAAACCTAACCTTCGTTAGCCTCCAAACGCGGTTAACCATATCTTCATAGTGAAATGAAAGGTTAAATCAAGATGGAGGACCGAGATGGAAAATCTAGGCAGTAAAATTGCGTTATGAGATGCTGGAATGGTGAGAATCAAACTAATACACTAGTAAATTGTCTGCGTATAACGCATAGTACAGGAACTCATGTAAGAGGTTATTTTCTACGACTAAAAATTTTCAATTTACTATAAAATTTTAGGTTTTTAGGGGAAATTTTAGATATGCCTCTAGACTCTCGACGTAAAAAAAAGAGGTCATTAAAGATTTTTAAAATTATATTTCTACATCGAAGTAAAGTTCCTTTCCAAGGGAAGTATAACGTAGTTATTCACTGTGAAGAAAACTGACGTAAAACATTAAGATATCCTTTCATTTCCACGTTTTTAAGTTCCTACACGCTCACTTCCCAAAGGTGAATATACGTTCGCCAATGGTGACAAAGGAATCCTGCTTGGCTTTGAAAACAGGCCCCAACAACGAGCAACTTGGCAATCACGCAAAAAACACACGAATTTAGAAAAGAGATATCAACTGGCACGAGATGGTACGAGACCAAAATCTTCCATAGAAATAAAGGTTTTCACTCTAAATTTGAATCAGTGAGAAACCCTGAGATTCAAGGAAAATTCACAGAATTTCAGAGACTATCACTGATTGAAATTTCGAGTATTCATTTGAGGTCCAAAGCCATAAAGCGGGAGAGAGCGGGGGTAGGGCGACATTCCCACAGTTGATATGAAGCTATCACCGCGCGCGCGGACGCCTTGTGGCCTATCCGCCCGCCATCCGTCGTAGCGGCAACGAGTCCGCCGACGGTGCGGAACAAGGAGTGACCCTCCGAGGATAGGGTGCCCGATGACCCTCCTCGCCCCGCCCCCGAGCCCACACTGATAAACTTGGACTTCACTAAATTAGTGTGCTTTGGCTTACCTTGATCCAGCGCGTTCTCCAACTGAAACAAGAACAAGCAATCATTGGTTTTGGTGTAGAGTAATAAATTTTGTTTATAATCTGTTTTTCGATAAGTATGGCTTGGTGCAATGAAAAGGGGAAGAGGGGTTCAAAATTTGCTTCGTACTAGCCGAAAAACAAAATGAATTCATTAGTGTGCATAAAATTTACCTCGCAGATTTTCGGATTGTATCCCTATTTCAAGTTAAACATGATTAGCGACACACTTCACAATAAAAACAAAACCCCGTTTTGGTGATTGCTATACCTATTTTGAGTGTAAAACCAAAACGGGAGTGGTATTTATTTGGGTTATTTTTCAAGATAGGCCTATGTTCAGCTACATCATTGAAAAGGTCTCGGCGAGAGCTTTCCATTGATGTGGCTGAACATAAGTCTTTGTTGAAAAATTACCAAAGTATGAAATACTCTCATTTTAGTTTCTTAACCAAAACAGGTATAGCATTCCCCAAAATGGGGGTTTTGTTTTTACTGTGTTGGCATGGCTTTTAAGCGCAACCAAGAAAACCGCTTTCCCGAGATAAGAGAGACCACATTAACTGTTAAGACAGAGGTGGGTGCAAATGCATATTTCCTTCGGTGTGGCTGCGTGGGCTGAAAGGAAGAAGCCATGTCGGTTTGGGGGTGCGCAGAGGTGCGGGCTGCACGCAGCAGAAGCTACAAGTGCTCCGCGCCGCGACAAGGAGCCGCCCCAATTGCTTCGGTAATTATCTTGTAACCACAGAGATGAAAGAGTTTGTAGGGTGATGGGCAGGCGGATAGCGCTGCGCTGTTGGCGGGGCGCGGAGTGGCGCCTCCGACGCGTGTATTGCGTGTCATCGCGCCCGTCGCGCCCGCTGAGCGCCTCTGTGCGTTGTCGACAAGGGCGCCCGCCTAAAGTGGGGTGGGCCCTTCCACGCTATTCGGACGAACAATTCAGTCATTAAGACGCGTTAGCCTGCTCTTCTTCTCCGCGGCTTTGAGTGTGCGGGGAAGAGGAACGCGTGGGTGGGGGCGGGAGGGGGTAGAGCTACTACGACGGTATGAAGCGAATGGTCAGCTAGGCGCGGGAGAGAGCAAGATAGAGTTAGTTCATGGGGAGGTGAATTGGTTTGGAGATGTGAGTGAAATTGAAATGTGTTGATGGTGAAGCGGGGAAGGAGGAGAACGAGGCAGAGTTGGTGGTGTGGGGGTAAGTGGTGATGAAAGCAAATGCGGTAAGCGATACCTTTAGGGGCCTTTTAACTACGCAGGGAAGGAAGAAAATTAAAATATGAGGGGGATGGAGCGTGCAGCAGAGTAAAATTTTCATTGTTACCACGAAGTTTACGCATTAACGACTACAAGGTTAACAATTATAAAATAGTTTTTTTTTCCTTAAATTGTTTGGAACTCGACAGTAATAAGAACTGTAAAACGTTTACTTTCTCAAAAGTGAGATTTTTCAGGTTAAAAAAAATAATTTAAAAAAAAGTTTGAGTTTTCAAGTCAAACTGAAAAAAAAATGACTTTACGTTTTGGACTTCTTTTCATGTAAACAATAAATAACTGCGCACCAGTAAGTTTAAAGTAACGCAGAAGGACATATATAAAAGTTAGATATAATGCGGGTACGAATGCATATCGAGTTTAAGTCCAAAAAATTGAAAACCGTCCGTCGAAGCTGTTTCTAACATACAGCTGTATTTCCTGCGGACTTCATTAACATTGTCCTTTAAAAGCGTCTTCAATGAGCCGATTTATTCTACAAGCATGAATGAAATATCACAAGGCGTTTCCCGGCCGTTGCGACGTCCCGGTGTCGTTTAGCGTGGCTCGACTCTTCGTCACGCTTATTTCGAGGCAGACACTTGGTGTGATCCGATGGGTACCCAAAGTCACGTTCGGCGTGAAGCGGCTGGCCGCTCGTCTCGCCGCCAGCGGTCGCCAGAGGTCGCCACTTGACAGCGGAGACGCGCGCGCGTCGAATGGGTCGGGGCCGGGACGACGCGGCGGTCCACTTTGAGTAAAAGTCGTTGCGTTAGTTTCGCTGCCCGACACACGTCACGTGTTAAAACTGGATGAGTCTATCTCACTGTCAGACAAATAAGAACTAAAAGCACTTTTTCAAAAATGACAAAAAGCGAAAAAAAAACTAAAAAATTACAATTGCTCAAGGGAAATTTGATTAGATATCAGTATTAAGCTTGATTGATTGAGCTTCATTTGTAAATTTTACCTAATTTAGGTTTTGGCATCGTCATTTTTAGGGCAGGACGTCAACTCTAGGTAATTATTAAAAATCTGGAGAATTCTTTTTTTTTTACCGTCATGTGATCCTAGACGGTTAAAAATGATTCTTGAGAAGAAATTGTACTTCAAAGATATAAGTGAAGATTGTAGTCACCCATAGCATATAGGTCTATAATAAATTTCAGAGACCCAATTGATTAATCGCCTATTTTATAAACCATTTTTGGAAGGAGTTAGGTAGCACGAAAAAGCTTGTAACGATAACTCAAACTAAAAAAAAGTCATGTAGGTAAAAAAATATAAAAAATAACACAAAACTTTTTTTTCTTGTATTTGGAAAGATCACAAGGTAACCCAAAAATCGGGAGGTAAATAGCATTTCTTTCCTTATACTTGGTCCGAGAACGTCGACGATTTTTTTTATCAGCGAGAATCGGACGCGCCGAATGTACGTTTGTCTTTCTCCATTCCTCGTGGGACTTCTCTCACAGTCCATTCACAATCAGACCCTTCAAGATTGCCCAAATAAATGGGTCCGACGCTCAAAGAATCCTTAACTCCCCTTGGATCTGTTGAGAGCTTTAAAATCTGGCGCGTTCCAATGGGCGAGGCCAATGGGCCAGTCCAATGGGCGCACAACCACGTAGGTGAGTCCGGCTCCAGTATCCCTTCGAGATCTGCCAAATGGCCGAAACGATGGGCACTCGCTTCGCACAAAAGCTTTAATGCCCATGCTCACTTTAAAGAGATACATTGCTGGGATATCAGATAAGCGCGCCCGCCCTCTCTCGGTAAACGTTATTTTCCGACGGAAAATCGCGCGAGGCTTTTAAAGTCTTTTGTGAAGAATGGGACGGTCGGCCAGCGAGATGAAGCGCTTAACAAAATGTCCGCGCGAATCGTCACTTAATTTTTACTCTTTCACAAAAACCGATAGGATATAAATGACGTCGTCAAGTTTATCGTTCACACTAAAACTCGAGGCTCCTAATTCATTCTTAACTTAAAGCTAATCAGAGATTTCGAGCCAACACAAAATATTTGGTGAATACATACCTCCCATCATGCGGTTGTTACAAACTTTTACAGTTTGAACTCCCCTTTTCGTTTTTCCTTGCCAAACTTATATTTCTTGTTAATTTATTTCTTGACCTTTTTTGTTCTTTTTTTTTCTTAGTGAAAATGGATTTTTGTTCTTTCCACTTGTGTAAGTTCCCGAAAGTTTTGGCGGATGGTAGCACCAAAATTTTACTTCCCTAATCCCCACATGAATCTCCACGCATACGCAACACACATTACAAATCTGATCGCTGTTTGCCTACTTTTTCCTACAATCATAAACTCTAAACCAAAGACTGCGTCCCTTAACACTAGAACGCCCGGGATTTTCATTACCTTAGAACGCCCGATGTACCATTTTTGGTACAAGCGGGGAATCCCGTTACTTAAGTGTCGCTGAAGACTAATTTTAGCTTACCAT
>Ga0058701_10004719_pt1 | contig 11132 bp, 3 predicted proteins | sample AgamicOrMae_FD_97039 | JGI IMG/M metagenome (GOLD analysis project Ga0058701, IMG submission 97039) | Agave microbial communities from Guanajuato, Mexico - Or.Ma.e | ecosystem: Host-associated > Plants > Phyllosphere > Phylloplane/Leaf | place: Guanajuato, Mexico | collected 2012-06-04 | reverse complement strand
GAAAGAATAGTAGCCAACGCAGCTCATAAAATGTCGGGAAACCGCGCGGACTCGGATTTCGCCTCGCGCCAGGAGATAGGCAGCCCACATGGCGGTTCTGTATCTCGGTTGGACACACTGTACCATTCTTGGCAAATATACGACCAATCAGAGAGCGCGTGGTGGGTTATGTTTGTTAACTAAGAGCTTTAACGATTTCATGGTTTATTCTTAAGAGATAATGTCGTGAATTAGATTAACTAGCGGGTTCTAGATATTTTAGCTTTTTTAGATTTACAAAATAAAACCGACACAATTTTTTGGTGTGGTTTGACGTCACTTTTCATTTGAAGTACATTGCGGTACTGAAACGGTTATCAGCGCAGATTTGGCTCAACTTGCCCGAACGATAATTTTTTCATCGGTCCCTTCATCCTCAGAGCTGTAATATTATTTTCCTAAAAAAAATCTCTTTTTTATGACGTCGCTCCAGAGTTGCAGGGACTTATGAAAACGAACTTGTACGAGTTGAAGTCGCTGTTCGAAGGGTCCATGTTGATATCCATGTAAGTCCTTGGATAACCTTGAGGACATAAATTGATATCAATAATAGATCGTAATCGATCTGCATGGATATTTATTGATATGGTTATTTATCAAACGTGGATATTATGTATATATCCACCATCCATCATTGATATCCATGCGTACACATCTATGGGGTACTTATATGGCGGTTATGAACGGATACTCCTGGATATTTTAAATTGAAATAGATGTGACAGCCACGTGGGTTCTTCGATCAGAGCGGGGTGATCTTTTTCACCGTTTTTGATGAAAAAATAAGTCGTTAATATTTTTGTGGTTGTTGGAATTTTTGGGTGCTGAAATCAGAGTTGTGACGCTTAAGAAGATACTATATTTTAAAGTAAGAACTTCTGATAGAGGGACCAAAGTAATGCGGTTTTATTTTAGATGTTTATAGATTAAGAACGCCTACTTTCTTTCGCTCTCATTTTTTCCGCGCATCAGCTGACGAGCTGTTAATTTGGCAAAATAAACATACTCGTGTCGCGATAAGTTCACTTCCTGGCAATTATGCAGAAGTTTATCATTAAAGATTATTAAAAAAGAATATCAGGCTTTCGGCAACGTCAGTAAATTCTACCAGCCAACGGAAATAGCCTTTAACACGGTCGTCGTCTAAGGGTACCGTATTATTTTGCAACCTTCATTAAAAATCTTTTCTGTAAATGAACTTTACCTAAAGCAAACATTTTTGTCCGCTCCAAAGTGCCATTTTACAAAATTTTCGGCCGAGTTATTCTTTTTTGAACTTCACAATAAGCATTCCTAACCACAAATTGGCTTAATTTTTTTCTTGAGTCTTGGGAAATTACTCTCCATTCCCACAGGCTCTCCCCAGGCAGCTAATAGTATCTCGACGACAAAAATCTCTTCCCCTTAAATATGGATTTCAATGAAAAAAAATCATCCAATGAAGCAAATATCTCAAAATTCAACTTTAATTTAGTACCTTTAGTTAATTATATCTAAATTTCTTATGGGCATGAATCAGTTAATGCATTGTTCGTATCGTAAGATGGTGAATTGGAATCGTTGGGAAGGCATTGATTACCAGGAGCGGTTTAGGCCTAGTTTATATTGGCATCGCTGGGCACGAAATCCATGTTTGCAACGACTTAATGTATTACTTAAGACTGGGAAGGCTCCTATCTGGTGAATGCATTCAGTGTTATACTTGGGCCGCTTGCGTGCTTGTGGCGTCGTCTCGCTTTGTGTGGGATATTATGCCGCGTCCGGAAGGCCAGCCGAATCTTTCTTTGTCTTTCCAAAATTTAGGAATGCACTCCATATTTGAATCAGTGAGAGTCTCTGAGATTCAGTGAAATTTCACAGAATTTTAGTCGATATAGCACCGCTGAATTTTTTTAGTGATGCTGGCTGAAATTCAATGATGTTCACCGATTCCCAGAGACACTCAGTTATTCAAATCGAGTGTGAGTTTTAAGCTTCTGAATGGCTAAATAATGACCTGCAAATTCTCAAAACAGCCCACCGTTTCGTGAGCTGATATGTCCTCTTTTGGCTTAAAGTAACTTCTCTTCAGCCAGACTCATAGTAGCCTGACCTTCACGTGGCTTATAAACTGACGCAAAGTAACCTCTATTCATCCTAGCCTATTTTATCTTTGGAGCATTTTGTATAACGTAGATGTTATACGAGCAACCGTCGGCAGAATTGAGTTGCGATACTAAAACCAACTGGTTTTCGTTGACGTTTCAAGAATTTTTCTAATTTTTCCCGGAAGAGAGAGACTTGTATCCCAGAAGGAAGTTTTCATGGGGCCATCGGTAAATATCTTGTAAAAATTATGTAAGCGTCTGTTTTGCATAGGGAAATACTGTGTTTTTCGTTAAAAAGAGGGTTATTTTACATTTTTGTTGGATCATCAAATTAATTCCGAATCGGTTAGCATAACTATTGTTATTGTTGAGTCTCGAGGAGCGAATACCTGAGTGTTATTTTCGTTCATATTTCGTTCCTAGTGTAAAAAGGTATTGAAGAGAGTAAAAATCGATTATTTCTCTTAAAATATTAGGTACAGATTTTTCAAAACCAGGAAATCCGACTTTTCTCCTGTGTTTCAATTTAATAAAAAATTGCATTGAAATAAATATTCAATGTGAATAAAAAAAAATAGATATTTTCGTCAAACCCGTTTGAAAGCATCCCAACATTTAATTCATTATTTGGACATTGAAATTGGACATTGTGTCACCCTTGGAGTGGTACGGTACATTTAAAATGTCACATGATTTTGTATATCAACCGTACTATCAGTCCAAAAGGTAGACTATTGTCCGGTTCTGGTCGCTCAGGAAGGCTCCGCCTTATGGAGTAGTACAAACGCCACCGCCTTGTTTCACGGCCAGAACAGGACAATACGTTTTGGACTGATAGTACAAGGAAAATTCATAGTATGGCGCGACGGTTACGACAACGTGGGATAATTTAACATAAGTTAAGTTATCCTAGGTTAAGTTAACCTTGGTTAAGTAAAAGTAGATCAAGTTAACCTAGGTTAAGTTAATCTAGGTTAAGTTGAAGTAGGTTCATTAGTTGCGTCGCTCCGCTTGGATTAGCGATGACAACGGTGGCCCACAAATCAAATTGACTCATTCGGGAAAGAAACTTGGTTGCATGTTCCTGACTCTTTTGGCATCCTTCGATGTGTTTACCTTGAGGTGCATCACGTGACGATATGGCCATTACGGCATTTATGGCAGCGAATGCACAGGAAAACAATCGCAGGACAAAAAGGTATGAAGAGGCGTCACGTCAACTTGTGGTGCCAAGTTCTACTTTCCAGAAATCCTCTCCGAGGAGGTGCTTTCCACCTTTACTTTCGACTCGTAAATCTGGGCTAGACGCGACCGCCACGCCGCGCCGCTAAACGGGCCATGCGCTCACCATGCGCTCACGTGCAGGCTAGCTTAAGTTAGGTTAAAGCCGTCCTCGATCGTGTATTTATTGTAGCAAGCGTAAAGCTTGAAAGACCAGAGAGTCATTGCTACCGGTAACTTACTTTTGTTCATTTTCCGGCCAGGAAAAAAAAACTCAACACGCATTTTTTGGCTGAATTAGCAGGGTTCTTTAGTGAAAGTACGCCACCCACTGGGCGCAAATTTTGAAATATGTATTCCATAAACAGTCATGTTAAGAAAAAGGAATTGCATACTTTTTGACAAAAAATCTCAGGGGTACTTTTTTGAAGTGTCTCAAAAACTAGCAATTATACAACATAAGTTTCGTATCTTTTTTATCTATGACATTTCAGACATGTAAGGACTATCCCAACATTTTTTTATTGTGACACACTCTCACGTCTAAGATTACATTTCTCATATCTCTTGCGATTTTCTTGGTTCAACCATACAGTGCATAATTATGACGACATATATTCACGTTGATTAGGCTAGGTGAAGCACTTAAAACAAAACACTCGTTTCAGGGAATGCTATACCTGTTTAGTGTTTAGGGTGTGAAATTAAAACGGGGGTAGTGCTTATTTTGGTATTTTTCAACAAAGACCTATGTTCAGCCTCATCAATTGAAGGCTCTCGCCGAGACCTTTTGAATGATATGGCTGAACATTCGTCTATTTTGAAAAAATGCCAAAATACGTAATACTCCCGTTTTAGTGTCACATCTAAAACAGGTAAAGCATCCCCTAAAACTGGTGTTTTAACTGCGGAGTCTGGTCTTACTTCTCGCATGCAAAGAGATACCAAGCAGTCGAGATATCAAGCTTGGTACGATAAGGTTATCTTAAGTTCGGCCTATGCTTCACTGTCCCCCCGCTCGGTTTAATCACAAAGTTACAGCAGAGGAAGTCTAAATCGCTACCTTTTAAACTCAGTGCAGCAGTGCAAGCATAACTCTTTGAAAAGAAAGATACTATTGAATAGCAGGTGCTTCGAACGGCGAGGCAGCAACGCTGTGAATGCATGGAGCCTTTTGCACAACGCGATCAGTGTTTCTCAGTCCATGGTTGAGTTGGCCGGTGCTTAGCTGTCGCAAAGTGGCTCTTTGGCTCTTCGGAAGCGCTTAAATAAGTGTTGTCGGTCATCGGCAATAACAAATGTCCGCTCTCATGCTATTACGTAAGAGCAAAGCGTACTTCTTCTATGCTTATTGCTCAAGGACGTATTGATTACCGCTTCCGTTGTGGCCAGGACTAAGTATTGCATCAGTTGTACGCCCTTTTAAATAAGCGTTGCGTTCTTAGTTTTACAGGCTGTCATCAAATACGTTTGGTTATGTAAATCGATCTCAACCCTCGTCTTGTAAAAATGAATTTCCACCGCAGTTTCACGCTTTGTTCATATTAACCCAATCGTTAAGGTTATTCTTTAATAACAGCCGTATGTTAACCATATTCTATTTTTTTTTCAAACACGACATTACTTTCTTTAAATCACCCCAACATTCCCCAAATTTAAATCTTAAGTTGTGTTCTCATATATATTCACGCTAGAATAGCACATGCTCAAACCTAGATTTTACTCGAAATTCCGTGTGCGCATAGGTGAAACATTTTTTTATCGGGGCTTAGAATCCCATTTTTCGTCATTCATCATTGACAAATTATCTTGTAACTGAAAGCATTTAACTTGTGATTCAACCCGAGTTATGCCGATCCATAATCTGGGTTCCGCGTGGAACAGCTGTTTATACGCAATGATCCTTTTTTCCCTACGAAGATTATGTCTGCTTGAAAAAGTAGGCGAATGCCATAGACTAACCGTGTCAGTAACAAGTGTCCGTCTAAAAAAGGCAGGCGGCCCCCCGCAGCAATTCTAATTGCTTCTATGAGATTGCAATCATCAGCCCCCAATCGCCGCTCGACTCAGGTTTATGGGTATTTATTTCATCGGCGTTTTGTTTGCATTTGATGGAGTACCTCAACAATTGACGTATGAATGTAGAAGATCGCAAAGGAAAACAGTCAGTCTAAAACAAAGCTCTAAACAGTGATTCAAAAGGAGAAAATATATAATACAGCTTTCGCTGAAGTGTTGGTAAACAGAAGTTTAAGTTGTAATGATACATGTAGGAGAATACGTTCATTCCGGGCGCGCATCGACGTTGACTCTTTTAGGAAAAAGTGTTTTGTTACGTGTAGATAAGCGTACGGAAACGCGAGGTATTCCACGCCTACGCACTATACTCAGCAGACCTCCGTTAAAACGCAGCAGCGTTCACTTTCTTCGCGGGGACCACTCTGCGTGCGGATTTAGGCTTCTGCTCTCGACACGAACAGAATATCTTGTTTCGAATCTTCCTCACCGTGACTTTGAACAGCTTGTTCGCGGAGGATTTTCGAGGATTGGAGCGGCCGAGTTTGTACACAGTGATCAAAATTTGGGGCAGTCTGCCCAAGAATTCGACAGGAACTTTAATCTTGACGATACAGGAATTGCTTATACAGCTGTGCCAAATGGAAGTGAAGGGGTATAGGTTGTAGCGATCTTTGGAAAAAAAGACCATCGACTGCAATCCCGCCACATTGAACGTGAAATATTGTAGAAATATCTCGGTGCTGAACGTGATGAACGCAGTGGGTTTGCCGGGATCTAATCGTTTTGCATTCTCTACTTCCGATCAGTTCACTTGTATCATCGTGGGTTTCGTGTAGGTTTCTGGTAGGGAAGCGCGGAGGTTAATGACCGATATAGGGAAGTTATCGGATATCGCGGAACAATGGTTGCTGATGAGACCGGCAGGCGCGAGATGGTGGAGCGCTGATGCATTCTAGTCCATCCCTTGCGTATCCCTCGCATCGCCTCAATCGAGACACCGGATTGTCTTGTGTCTCCGCAGCAAAGCATTTGAATTCTCACGGGAGAAACAATGGACAAGGTCGGGCGAGTGGAGACGCCAGCCGGGGAGGGGAACCTCATCAATGCACTATCAATTTTCAGAGTTGCCCTCTCTCTCTCTCGTGTTTAACCCTTTGTCACCGAGCGGAGCAAAGCACAAGGCATCTGAACCAGTTCAATCTAATCCTTAATTAACGTAACTTAAATTATCTAGCTTAACCAAACCCGACTTGAACTAGGGGAGTATTTTTCCTAAAAAAAATATTTTGCGATAAAGAGCGTAAATTCCTACAGCCAAAATCTTTGTGAAATTGGTTAGTTTTTAACAACTAGGATTGTCTGAGCATATTACCTAATAAGTTGTTTCCTCCTTAAAAATTATGTTTCGGTTTAAAAGCTTGGAAATGTCTTTTTATTAACATGAAAGCGTAAAGGGGAATGCAGTCGCGTGCACGTGAAAAGTAAGCAAAAACTGATATCAAATTGGCTTGAACTTACAGTCATTGTTGTGAGTTACTTTACTCCTCCTACCACGGACACGGAATGCCGCGTTTTAACGCTGATTGACTTCTTCCCGAAATCGGCCGCGCTGACTGGCTTGAGCCATTGCTCACATAACTAACGCGTCCCTATGTGGAATCTCTTATTCCAAGAAGTGCCGAGGAAATGTGCTGTTGGGTGCCCTGTGCGTCACTGCGCTAAGGCTCCGCTCGGCCGTGGGGAAAGGCAGAACACATGAGATTAGAAAATCAATCTTGCAAATTTCGAGTGTGCAGTGTAGCGGTAGGGAGCTGGCTTGTTTCTTGAGCAAAAATTTCGTGACTTGAAGCAGTCTGTAATGAAATGTAGTAGTTCTGCAGGAATGAAAAGAATTATTTATCTCACTCGTCGGAAAGTTCTGAAATAAATGAAACTAAAAGGCAGTTTGGCTCCGCTTCGATGCGTCGCTTGTGTTCAGTTTTCTCTGATAAGACGAGCTGAAACAGAGATGTAATATCGTTTACATAATTTCGCGAAAACTTCCGGACCGGTAAATAATATTGTCGTAATTCGGTTCGTCGGAAACTTAAACGCAAAAGAAACCATGTTTCTTCCACAGGACAGTCTGCCTATAAAGTAATCAATGAAAAGAATTAGAAAAAGAAGAAAATAATAATTGATACACGCCGTTTGAAATTACTTTGAACTTTGATCAACTATGAAAAGCACTTTTGCGTTCCAATATAGTAGCGAGATGGATTTGGTTGATTGAGAGTTCCTTGAAAATTGGTTCAGTCTTAATTTCGAGTTATGTTATGAGTTCTAGGTTACCTAAGCTTTCAAAGCTTAGTTGTGGTTTGCTTAGATTAGAGGTAAGGTTCGCTTACTCTCGGTTCGTTTAGCTTAAAGATGGCTTCCTATAAATAGCTACGCTATTACGTAATAGCTACGTTGGATTATTTATAGGTTGCAATGTCAAGGAGGAGTGTCCAGCGATTTGAGGTTTGACCGCAGTTGACTTTTGAAGGATCCTTAGGGGTGAAAGATCCGGAAACGAGGTGTTAGGGAACCTTGAGGACTCAAAAGGAAGGTCGAGTTGAAGAAAGTAACCCATGTACTTCGACCTTGAGATGCTCGCCTCGCGGAATATGTTACTCGTCTTCCTTCCCACAGCCATTAAATTACGCCATTCAGCGTAATTTCCGTGAGAATCGGCGAAGCTTTGATTTATTGTCGGAAAAATCGAACCTAGGCGTTTTGTTCGCAAAAACTTCCACTCAGCTGACTCTGTAAAAGTGCTTTTCTTACGAAAATGCAGGTAAAATGTATAGCACTTTTTTTTTGTAAGTACAGAAAGTGTAGTTTTGATGAGGTTTCTCGGCGCCCCGTGACGAGATCGGCCTATTCGCCCCTGTCGACCAAAATAGCAACTTTATTAGCTAATCGCCCGAAATTTCGACCGATGACTACGATTCATGTGTGTTTGAGCTGCATCCAGTGACATCGCGGAATAATGGATCTGACGCAACCGGAATCATTTAAACGCGATGATTTTTCAAAAGTAAGCCAGTTCCGCGTCCGGCTAAAATTACCAGAATATACAGATGACTTTTAGGTGGCACTATTTTCTGGCAAGGGAGCATCCATAAGTCACGTCATTTTAATTTGTCACGCTTTTACAGCGTAATAAAATCCCCCCTCCTTCACCAAAAAAAAAGAATTAAAAAAATCTTTGTAACATGATTTAAAATAAGAAGCAAACTAAGAGTAAAATTTGAACCCAAACGTACCATTATTTGAAAATGTCCTTTTCTTTCGAAATATAGATTTGGATGTAGTTGGAAATTGGAATATTTCTATTTTTGGTTTTATCAGTAAAGCCGTAAGAAGTTTCCAGCGTACCTCGTAGTCATTTTGACTCACCTCTGATTAACGCGATCATCAATCTTTCGAAGTCGTCATTTTAGGTCCCCTCCCTTGTTGAGTAATAGAGTGTTTTACATTTCGAAATAAATTGAGGGTGACGATATGAAAGTAGCCATTCGAATGCGCATACCCATTATCTGAAAATCGCGAGCTACCCATCTGTTTAAACCGAAGGCCGGAACGGTAACACTGACATTTTCTATCAGACAGGAGTTACACAAAGTTCGTTCAGTTTTCAAGACGTACTCAATAAACTTTATCGACAGCTCTTGTCTTTTCGCATATTACGTTCTGAGTCATACGTATCGGTACTTTAGTTACCTTGTGCTCAGCACCGCAGTCACTCCGCTCAGGTGAAACGAATTATAAAATGGAACCTTTAGAATTGAGCGTGTGTGCAGTCATCCGTTGGTCGTTTGAATCAAAATATGGTCTCTAGGTCCTGTCGCAATAATTAAACAAATTTATTACATCACAAGTGCATGGACATCTTGATGCAAAGTGGCACACCTGAATGAAGATGGACCCGCGGGCTGTAATAGTTTTTCAAAGCTTCGGGCTGTAATAGTTTTTTAAAGCTTGACCCAAAGGAAAACGACCGGTTAACGAAAACTGCGGTCGCTCTGCCCATACGGAAGACGCGCGCTGAAAAACCGCAACATATTTTTCGATTGGTAGTTCTTAAAAGCATGTTTGATTGGCTCTGATATATTTGTTGTTTTTACCAATAAGAAGCCAGGCGTGTAGCATGAAAGGGAAACGTGCATTTGAGTTTCTTTCGAGGAATTTTTCTGGTCGAACGGAAAAATGACTTCAGCTTTTTCTTGTCTTTAAGCTCTTTTTTTTTTCCGTAAAAGCAATGAACCTATCAAGGATACGGCTGTTAACCGTTCGATTTGGCGATACTCTGCGGCGAAAAATCAAGTCTAAAATCACGTTTTTTCTTCCATTAAGGTTTTAAGTCGTGAAATAATCGATATTATATAGCCCCTGTGATTGAACCTAATAACCTCACCAAGCCTGAACTAACTTTAAAACTTAACCTTCTGTAAACTTGCCCAACCTAACTTCATGTTATTTTAACCACAACAAGCCTCATCTAACCTATAGCCTGACCGAGCTTTACGTAAACTTACCTGACCTAACCGTAATTTAACCTAGCCTTAATTTAACCTAACCGTAATTTAACCTAACCGTAATTTAACCTAAACGTACCTGACTCATATCGTACCTGATAAATCCTAATCCAACTTGTGAGAAATGTTGCCAAATTAAACGTTTGAAATAATCGCAGGCAGATGTTAGAATGAACTAATTGAAACGGCCAGTCATGGATTTATAAAAAGAGTTGATGTAATTAACTCTTCAATAACGATGCTCCTAAATAACGTGCGCTTCGTGCAACACTGACCAATCGTTTTGGAGAAACTGTCTTAAAAATTATTCAGTTAAGCTAATCATCTAATATAACGCGAGTAAAATCCTTGACTGTACGCAAGTAGCCTTCAGATATTTGAAGTCATTTCTCAACTCTGAGGATAAACAAATTCCATCCGAAGAAGGATGGAATATTTAAATAATTCATTTCGTAACGAGTACTTTACGCCCAACGCTCTGCATAGCAATCGTTAGGTTGCCCTACCTTTATAGGCATTGTAATTTAATGAAAGTGTTCATATTTCGGGCAGGAACCTATTTTAGAATTCTTAACCGTGTCTTGACGTAACGGTTGCCTACTTCCTGTCACTATACGCATCGATTTTTTTGGATGTATCATATCTCAACCGATCTGTGTTTAGAGAATTCTCTTAAATGCAGATATTGCCAATTTTTTCTTCGTCTTAAAACATGAGAGTAAAGGCGGGGCTGTTCACTCATGCTAAAAATTTCGTGAAATGCTGGTTTTAGAATGATTTTTTTTCACATCAGTTGCGGAAAAGTTAACGGTACGATCGTATTTTTTATTAATAGACTGAAAAAAATCGTCGAAACATTTGAATAAGGCGAAGAACATCGTATTCAAATGCGTTAAAAATTCGAAGATGTATTCCAAATTTTTCGCTAATGGTCAATGAAAATTTTTTGCGAGACATTTGAAAACAATATCCGCTTGCAGTTTTCTAAAATATACTGCCTAAAACTTTTTTGATGTAATGTTCCTGTGTATCTTCGTTGTTGAAAAGTTATATGAACATTTCTCTGCTCTTTCCTTTATTTCTCTCCCTTTCCTGCTTTATTGACCTTAGGGCGAGTCACGGTCTCCTTGACCTTTCAAAATCCGCCACTGTTAAAAATACGAAATATTCGGCATCCGATATGCTTTTTGAATAGTCTTGAAGG
>Ga0058701_10004718_pt1 | contig 11132 bp, 10 predicted proteins | sample AgamicOrMae_FD_97039 | JGI IMG/M metagenome (GOLD analysis project Ga0058701, IMG submission 97039) | Agave microbial communities from Guanajuato, Mexico - Or.Ma.e | ecosystem: Host-associated > Plants > Phyllosphere > Phylloplane/Leaf | place: Guanajuato, Mexico | collected 2012-06-04 | reverse complement strand
TGAAATGAAAAAAATCAATATGTATCCTTTCAAAAGGAAACTTTGGCCATGGCTAAGGAACAGTCAGAGATTTCGACGGAGACACATTGACTGCAATGCATGCAGGACAATTTTTACAGAAAACTTCAATATCCTTGGAATGATTAGACCACCAAACTTTGTTTCTAGCTAATGCTTTTGTGCGTACAATGCCTGGATGCGCTAAATGTAAAATTTTGAGCACTTGAGCTCGAAGGCTGGAATAATTACAGCATTGTTGAACATGAGGCACCCTTTAACAGTGGACAATTTGCATACTCAATTTTTGAAAATACTGTAAATCTGGATGTTCGACTTTAGCTGGCCAACATATTTGGACACATTGCATTTCTTTGTTTAGTAAAGGATCTTTCTTTGTTTCAGCAGCTGTCCTCAATTTATACGGGAAGTTCTTCAAACATTTCGTCACAACAGATTTCATGAATTTTCGCTTCGCATGGTAAGCGAGATAAAGCATCAGCTGGAGCTACCTCCTCAGATTTCCGGTGTACTAAGTCATACTGATATGTCTGCAAAATACACGCATAACGCTGTGAACGATCGCGAGTATAGATCGGAATATCTTTGGCAGGAGAGAAAGTATGTCGAATTGGGCTGTTATCCGTTACTAGAGTAAATTTTCTGCCAATCAAATATTTGTGGGAATGCGTGACCGCAAATTTAATGTGAGGGCTTCTCGATCCAATTGAGAGTAACGCTGTTGACTCTCAATTAGTGCACATGATGCGTATGCTACCGGACGTTCTACCAATTCACCATTAACAGTTATTTGATGACTCAGAACTGCACCAAGGCCCACTGGCGACGCATCAGTGCTTACCAAAATGGGAAGATTTGGATTGTACAACATGAGAACCCGATTAGAAACCAAAATCTGTTTACATTTTTCAAAGGCCTGTTGGCACTACTCTTTCCAGGTAAAATTGACATTTTCTGAGTCAATTCTCTTCATGGTTTGGTGATTGTACTTACATTTGGAATGAAACCGGTACGCAGATGGAGAGTTCATCTCGATTGAAAAGGCGAAACGGATTATGGCAGGGTGCCACTTCATACCGCACTTGGATTCGGTTGTCGTACCGTTCCTTGACTTCAATGTCGCAGATTTCACTGTTGCAGCCTTCACCTGCTGCTCGATAAAAATTCTTTGCATGGGGGTCATTTTTTGCTTGGCTTCATCAGATTCGAGCAAAATTTTAATCCGTGTCGCCAGGTCTTCATCCACTTCTACGCCTTCAGTTCGGATCATTTCGGCAATCTTCGACCGCAAACGACGGTTCTTCATTTTTACGGCGTGGTTCTCTCTTTGCATTCTTTTGAAGGCTTTCTCTTTCTGGGGCGTATTCATTGCTTTGAACGTGGTCGTCTAGGGCGGCGTCTTCGTTGGAGATGTTTTGTGTCGAACGCTCAGCCGTCTCCATAGGGAAGCGCACTTCACGCACCGGCGAACCTTAACGCTGCTGACCAGCATTAAACACGGCTGAACGACAGGTCTTTTAGTAGAGGTTTTTCTTGAAAACGGTTGTGGTCAACTTCCGCGGTCGAAAAATACTTCCAAGCATCTTCGAAGTCTGTCACCCCACGACAAATTTCGAACGAACGCAAGATTAAACCAAACGTAAAACGTTTTCACTAAATTCCACAGAAGAGTCAGCTGACAACTTCACTTCACGTACGGACTTCCAAAACTTCCTCCTGTTGCTCGGACGATATGGAAGGCATTCTTCTTTGTAATAAGTTCCCAAGGCATCGGCAACATCAGCGCAATATGCGTTCGGGCCCTTTCCAAGACGTCCCCTTCTACTCGTGGCGTAGACGGTCTTCTCGGGTGAACCCGGACCACAAATAAAGAAATAATGATTAATATGTTGATAACAGGGTTGTTACAAGATCAGGATTTCAAATTTCCCTGACTTTTCCCGACTAATAAGGGATTTTTCCCTGACCCCTTAGTCCAATAAAATACATATAAAGGTAGGAAGTAAATTGCTTTGTAGAGTTTTGAGTTGATGCAACATAGTAAATACAGGTGCCCTCTTCGGAAGAGAGGCTCTCAAAGCATTTGCATCATAAGATCGTTCTTACTTTTATTTCATGATTGCTATTCCTTACTTAAAAAATGGATATTTTTTTTAATGATTTAAGAAATAGTTTTATTTGTTTTGTTTTTTCTGAAAGGGGGGGGGAGTTGCACGGAAAGAAAGCCCGTGATTGTAACACGGATCCAATTAGAGAAATGCAATAAATCATAAAATTTACCGACTTTATGCCCAATACCCGACTTATCCCTGACTTTCCGGATTTTACTGACCAGCGTTGTTTTTCCCTGACTTGTTACAGTCCTGTAATAAGGATAATTTCAGAGGAAGGGGAAATTGAGGGAAATAGCCTGATGCCTTGCATGGGATAAGGAGAAAGAGATATTGCATAACTTCACATCAAAAGCGCATGAAGCACAGCACTCACCACACTAGCTTCCCCATCTTCGATACTTTCCAGCGTAGAAGAAAATGAAAGACTTTCGTCAACGTCCTCTGGTAGACTGCAAAAATGATTATTAGAAATACATTTTTAGAGTGCCTCCGCAAAATTTCCACTTAATGCGTTAAAATTATAGTTTCTGTCCTAGAGAAGTTTGATACTTACAGATTCAGCCACCACCGTGTTGGAAATAGTCAATGTATCCGGAAATTGAGGACATGGAGCAGGTAAATTAAAACTGATTCCTTTTGATCCTGGTAGAGACATCGCCGGCGTTGGATTCGGGATGAACCATGACTGGCAAACTCTGAAAGAAAAATCGAGAACAGCAGAGTGATTACTATCATCTCAATATGTTACTTTTATTTAACATGCAAACATTAATCTCCTAAACTTACAGAGTCAATCACAGCTGCATCAAAAGCAACCCCTTGATCAAGAGGCACAGCAGATGCATTGGTTGAAAATTCTCTAGACCCAGACAAAGAATTATCAATGTGTGCAGATTCAGTCTCCTTTGAATCCAGAACATGTGGGGTCTTTTAAAATTTACTAACACACAGAATAAAAACTTCAGTTATTCCACAATGAATACCAATATTTGATTTTTTTTTCCTCTCATAAAAATTGTGTACTTACAGAGTCAGTCAAAGCTGGGTTAGAATCAATATCTGAATGGTCAAACACCATGGGCATAGACGAAAAGTCACTAGAGTATCCAATAGATCCAGAGATAGGAGAAATCCCTTCTAGATCTTGGTCATGTGGGTTCTTCATACATTTTCAAAAAACAAACAGAGAGATGATTCCTACTGCTTAGCAGTGAATACCACAATTTCAGGTATAGCTATAAAAAAAACCCTACGGATTCTGCCAAAGCCAAGTTTAGCTCACTTAAGGCATAGTCATGGTCAGAAAGCACAGCTGATAAATTACTTGAAAATTCTCTGGAGCCAGGCAATGAATTATTAATGACTTCACTCACAGTCTTATTTACATCTTGTGGGGCCTGTTAATATTTTGAAACACAAAGTAACAATGACATTCATTTCACATTACATGTCACAATTTCAGCTGTCATATATAATGAATTTTACTTACAGGCACTGTTGAAGCTGAGTTAGGATCAGCATCCGTAAGATCAGTAGGCACAGAGGAAGAATTACTACAAGATCCACTAGAGTCAGAAATTGAACAAGAGGAATCCACCTGCAAAGAATCTTGTGGGGTCTGAAAAAGATAAAATAATACCAAATAATCATTAACAACTGGATTGAATTTAAAACAGTGCAGCGCTATGGTGGCAGCATTACACCACAATAACACTCAGGTTGCACTGCAGTGAACATATCACTAGCAACAAATAAAACCTCCGATTGTGCTATTTCATACTTACAGAATGAATTAGGCATGCTGCGCCAGCAGGAGTTGTGTAACCACATGACACAGTAAGTTTCCCTGACATGACAGTTGTGAGAGGTCTGCAAAACACAGTCACAAGAAAAAGTAGTAAATATCTTACTTGAAACTCCTTTCTGGAGATAGAAAAATTGCAGTAGCGAACTCAGCGTGGGCGCTAGAGCCATGTCGCAGTTAGAACTGAGCCCAGTGTCTACTAACCTTTCTTGCTTTCCGTCCTTCATGTTTCTGCCTAATTAATTTTTTTGTGCCGACAGCTTTTGGGGCCCCTCTTCCTAGAAGAGCCCTTTTGGGCCTCCATGAATTATTATGGAAATATGTTTGCGCTCCTTTCATGAAAACAAATACACAAAAAAAACGTGAAAAAAGGCGTGATATAAGCGTAGAAGAAAGCACCATGATGTGGCATGATGTAAGACTTCTGATTATTCAAAACTTCGAAGTGCAAAAGCTACACACAGAAGACAATTATATTTTATATTAACTGAGTCGTATTGCCTTGGCAAAATGTGATAGTTTACGCAGGGGTATTTGGTAGAAAAATCGTAAAAACCTCAAGTAAACAATGGAGCTGAATCCGGCGCGCATATTTTTGTAACCACTTCAATTGAACCTTTGATGCCCGTCCGCCACGATAAACACAAACAGTTATTTAATTTAGCATAGTATGCACGAATAATTAGGTTTTGATACCTCACAAACATTAACTTACCGGTAAAATCTTCATATTTCTTTTAGTGTTTCACTGCTAGGACCGCAAGGACGCCATGACAGTCAACCAACACCGATGGCTACCTGGTGGAAGAGAAGAAAGACTGGAGCTTCCTTTCCATCAGGCGAACATCATAGGTCACAATAACGGCCGCATACTCACGAATCGTACCTCACCTTATACGACTGATTAATGACGATGGGTACTTCAACGCAGTAAGAAGATTAAATTTATGTGTACAAACGTCTTTCGAGATTGTATATAATTTGCAGTTGTGTGTTTTTGTGGTGTTGGTGAGGAGTTATCTGGTTACAAACGGCAGGGTCTCTTTCCTGCTGCATCTCCATCTACTCCATAAACTGACACTTCACATTCATCTGGCTGCTGAGCGAGCTGCTGGGTCACTGCAGGGGGAATCCGGTCAGCTTCCTTCGACGCAGAGGTTTCTGCATTGCGTATGGCAAGCACGGAATCGTGCGAAGGGTGCCTACAGAACAAAGACGACAGCTAAGAAGAGGTCCTAAATGTAATTGTTGTGATGATGCGTTCGGCAAAATCCACGCACCAAAACGGTCTCCATGGCTGCTTCAACTTCGGCGTCGCTGACCATGGCATGGATTAAGATTCCAGGGGAAGTCATCCACGCGATGGTATGAATGTCCCTGTAGCATAAACCAAGCAACCCATGAACGTTATCAAACTGAATTTCTAACAGGGTTGTTGTGCATTCGGAATAATTATGAAATTTTGAGACACAGAAACTGGAAAACAAAAATAATTCCTAATTAATAACCTGGCTTCTGGATTTCTTTTATCCATTAATTTCGAGATAAAGGGTAGCTTTAGCAGAAGAAAGTGTTTATTAAAAATCAAACACTGAGAGGGGATGAAAAATCATGACCATGTAAGCGAAGAAATTTCAATTTTTAAAAAAATTCCAACAAAAGGGTGGCCTAAACAAAGTCTTTAAACGCATGAGCATTTATGCCAAGAGAAAGAGAAGAAAAGTAAGCGACCCTGAACAAGTTTCTTTGAAGTGAATAACTAAAATACCGCAAAATTACTGGTCCGAAGTTATGTCTTGTTTTTTTCACCCAATTTTTTCACTAGTTTTTGTTTAATTTCCCCTTTTTTCCTAGACTTTTTCCAGGTTTTACATCATCCCTCACATTTCCATATTTTTTGGGTGCGCGATATCCCTGAAAATGTGTCTAACGCTCTTTGACGAAATTCTTCATACCTCTTTCAATGAAGAACCGCACCATGGGAGCAATGGCTCACTTTCAGATGCATTGTGATTTCCACCGATGGAAACGTCCTGGCCCTGGCACACTTCGTCCGACACAATGTTTCCGACCTTGTCCTAAAGAAAACGGTCGCTGTGAGGAAACTGCCGCGAACGAGGATTATGTTAATTTTTCAGCATTACACTTACCTTCATTTTCATTCGAGAAGGAAATAGCGCACGTCTGCAGGGGACTGCCGGTTGATTGGGTTCATCCTCATTGATTGTCTCAGGCGAGGCCACAGGACCATAGACGTCATCCTGATTGATTGGCTGGGGATCATCCTCATCAGCGTCCTGGTCAACACATTCCTCGCACTCAGGGTCATCGTCGCTGTCTCCAACGTTAATTTCAATCAAAATGCGCTCCTTTGGACCGCGATCCAAGCATTCCCTCTTGATATCTTCGAGAATAAGACGTTCCACTTTAGCGACGAATTTGGCCCACAGGTTCTTCTCTTCGATGTACTTTATTGCTGCATTGAGGAGCGCGATGACCGATTTCTCAGAATACTGGTGAAGGCTTCCTATGTGAGCATTGTAATACCTCTTCAGGATGGACCAAATCGATTCGATCGCGTTATACATCGCGTGGTGAGGCGGAAGACGTAGGATTTTATGTGGAGTTCCTTTGAGCTGGCTATCGATGGCATGCTGAACTTCAGGCTTCACTTTCTTCCATTAAACTTTCATCTCCTTAACAGTAAAACCTGTGGTGTCGTGGCCCCTCTTCTCCAGCCACGCCACGAAATCATCTCTTTTGGACTTCGAGTTAGGCTGATCTTCGTCGTCGTCCTGAAATTTTACAAAATATTACTAAACAAGACGAATAAGACATCATGCCGTACACAATGTCAATGTCGCAAGCTTTAAGCTTTTAACTAAGTGACCTAAAGGCAAACCCATAATAATGGCATACAGGTGATAGGCACTAATGGAGGTAAGTTGCACTTTGCGAGGCCATACACAGCAGTTTACCTGTTAAAATAAAATTCCGGCAATAAGAAAAATCACAGTAATCTTATTTTCAACTTAACATGCTTCAGCCTTGCATCATTACTCTTCAGAATACCGGTATGTTCACCCACCGTTATTTAAACCTATGCGAGCTGGCAGAAAATAGTAAAAGCGTGACCGGGCATTCCAAAGAATTTTCACCGTGAACTGACATGCAATCTGAAGCGTGGCAAAGCAAACTTGAAACAACAACTTATAACAGACCACGAATTGGAATTCATACTAACCACTGTACATGCAAAATAGACAATCAGCACTTGAACACCATCTCAAAGTGGTGAAAATCTCCCATTTGATATTCTTTCCGTAATGGTACCTGTAAAGGAGGCCAGTCACCTCTGCGAGCATAGATGACACCTCGTAAAAATAACAATCATAATTACAAAATTACGGAATTTTTCTACAACGCCAACTTTACTATTCCCAAAAAAGCACATCTACAGGAAGCAACAACTTCCTTTGACTAAGCGCAACACACAGAATCGTGCACCGGAAAATCAGCCACGTTGGCTCATTCCATTTCCGAATGGTTTGAGCGAAAAAAATTAATCGACCAGACGTTTTTTTTCGTGTTGCTTTTTTCTGCATTAACACTACCGCAATTATTTCATCTGCATGTTACATGGGTAATTCGGCAGTGTGAAAAAGAAAACCGCAATTGCTGTGAAACAATTGTTTCATAAGATTAAATATGGTTGGGTGCCTGAACATTAAGGCAAGAAGCGTTGTCCAGAATGAACCAAAACGGCCGGGGAACATTAGGCACCAACTTGTTGCCGGAGTAATTCCGGAAGATCTTCCCATTCATTTGCCCATGGTAATCACCGCCTGGTACAGCCCTTTTACCCGTGGAATATACTAAGGCTGCGTTCGGGATAAAACCTTTGCTGCCACCTATAAGCAATTCGTCATAAATCACCAGGTAAGATGTGGGCATTTGATCTTAATTTAAGCTGCAAAGCAGTTCTAAAATTTTCCATTTCTCCTGGACTCACTTTTCTTAGTACAAAACTTCAAAACCGATATCAATTCTAGTGACTTAACGCACGTCAAAAGAACTAGAAGGGATAACACAAAGTTTCGTTGCAGTAAGTGGCATAAATAGCGTCTAAATAGCGTAAATAGCTTCAGCGTTTACATAACAAATAAAGGAAAAATCCCAGCCCCTTGATTACCAACAATTTACGACTAACATGAGAATACAACACCCGTTTGTAAACAGTAGAACTGTAGGACACCAGGAATCTTCCAATTCCATTGTTATTTCTTCCACAATGATAATACAACATTATACATTAGAGAAGTACTAACACAGTACCTTGCGAATACACAGAGCTCGCAAGAATTAAACTTATAACAGTGAGTTTAGATAGACAGCAATTTTAAGATATCCGTAAGGGAATCGCTTGCAAAGAGGAAAACCTTTAATGTACGCTCGATTTTATACTTTCATATCTAAAGATTTGAGGCAGGAAATACTGGAGACACAACATTCTTACCAGCGTGAACCACGATGAATCTTGTACCGCAAGAGATGGTGCGAATGGGTGCCGACATCTTGGCATCGTCGTCGACCCAGTGTTTGGTCGTGAGTGATCCCCCCAGAGAAACCCATGTCTCATTCAAGTATACTCGGTACAGCTGGTTCTGGTCATAGTACTCTTTGAACCCAATCAGAAACCTCCGGCGAAGATCCGCGATTCGTTCCGTCTCCACGAGGTATCTGGTGCCATTGCGGATCTGATACTCAAATTCGAGCTTGCGTAAAATGAGACGAAGACTTTCTTTCCCGCCAGAAAAACCAATCCCCCGTTTCCTGTAAAAGCAATGCGGTTAAATACAATCAGAATATGATTATTTGGTTGCCCCAAAAATAAATATATTCTACCTGATCTCCGTTGAAAGGATTTCCAGCGTCAAGTGTTTTCCTGTTGAAGGAAAAAGAAATAGAAATCACACAGTTGACACTAATGATTGCATTAGGTCAATTTATAGCCAGTGAATATGACGAGATGTAATATAGCATCGTTAAAAATCTCACGTTCGTGATGATACTGGTAGATGATTCCCCGAATAGCGATTAGGTCATCGTCGTCCAAACCTCGCACTGGACTTATCCTTTTCCGGTTTTTCCCCCGGTGTGAGAAGGGGCCCTCCCGAATCTGCCCGTTGTTTGATCCACGTCACTGTGTTTATTCCTATGCCCAGTGACTTGGCAACTCTGAGCCTGCAATAAAAAACAGAAAAGAGAAAGAAAGAATATTATCACAATAATGTCAATACAAAAAAAGGTTTGCATCAGGTTCCAATTATTAAGGATATTCCAGCGCTTCTGACTAGTCAAGTTTATCGAGAAATTCAAAACGCGTGTTAAAAATCTAAAAATTGAGAAAATTATCGCTTTCGACAAGTATTTACACGAGCTGTTCTTCGAATTCAATTTTCCCCTCAGTAAAAAATTATTTCCTAAGTTAAAAAATAGCGAAGTTTCTGATTTGACTCACTTTTCTACAAAATGCGGTTGTTTTTAAAGTTTTTAAAAATAACGGAATGGTGGATTGTCGTCAAACTTTTCTAAATTGTTTCTGAAACTCCAGTCTCCGCTGGAAAGTTTTTTCGATCCTCATCTAATCTCAATCAGACGATATCAATCATAATTTAATAGTTTTAGCCCCTTTTTTCGGAGCTGCCATAAGAGCCCATGCTTTTTTTCCAACTTTAGAATTTAATTGCTTAAAAACGGAACGGTCAAATTTTCTTAGACTTCGCCATTCGATAGACATGCACATTTTGAACTAATCCTAAAAATATCAAGTCCTTGTCTAATTTTAGCCAATTGCGCTGGAATATCCTTAAAAGAAAAGCAGGAATATAAAGACATCAAAAAAAAGAAAAGAAAGAAAAAAGAAAGAGGGTCTCTTACACAATTTTTCAAAACAAAATTTACATGAGTGATGGGATGTCTTAAGTACACTAAACTATCAATCATAACAAAATGATTTGTAGATTGTGATTTTTATTAGATCAGGCTTTGATTTCTTTCTCCACAGTTTTTACAACAAAATCAGGAATTGTTTCTGCTATCTACACATATATTCACAAACTAAATACATTAGCACGTTCCATTTTGATATAAAATTTATCCAGGGCGGAGAAAAAATTTCACTTTTGTTTGTTTCCTAACCATACCCGCTAAATTGATATTTAGTTGCATGAATTATTCCTCCTCATTCCTGTCCATTTCTTTATTTCTTCCTCTTGCTCACTGTATTAGTTTATAATGATTCTATTTTCTTTCCTAGAAGTTAGTTTTATTTGGTGAGTTTATACTACAAACTCGTTTGGAAATATTACATATTCTGTATTGTGCCACTCGCCATGGAGCCATAGGTCACAGGGTTGTGCCTTTCATTTCTAAAATACATAAATATAAATAAAAAGGAAGGAAACCAAGAAACGTTGTAACAATTACCCAGGAGAAACCTCAACAGAATATTTTCTGGTTGTATTTTCTCTGATCGTCTGGGTAAAACTTTTTTTTAAATGCCAATAACAAAAAAGGCGAATGATGGACTTAATGTAGAAACTAGGGGAAAATAAGGAGAGCTTCAGAGGATTAGGATATCAAAAATTGTTGGGCATCCTCTTTATCATTGTTAACAGAGGGTGTGAGTATATTAATCAGGATCTGAAGGTTATTAGTAATGTCGCTGATTTTTTGCGAACGAATCAAAGAACTATTCGGCTGCTACAATCCTATTATCCACTAATCTAAATTTGAGTACTGTAGTCACCCTCTCACGATGCCAAAGCAACGTAAAAACTAGCTAGATGCCAGAAATTACTTCTTTGGTACCTTTAAACACGGTTTACTCTTAGACCGGGGTCATTCCATGCCACTTCGACACGATTTTGAAGTGACCCCCTTCGATTTTGCTCAAAATCGCCTAAAATGTTCCTTTTGGTGGTGTCACCAAAGGTGCCAAAACGTTCCTTCGAAAAAAATTATTTTTCAAGTTATTACCAAAAATCGATTTTTTTCCAAAAAATCGATTTTTTCGACCTCAAAATGGATTTGTAGCTATAAAATCCGTATTTTTTATCCGAATTTGATGTTCGAGGTCTTGTTTTGTTTGGGAGGGACTAAAGAACACGTCTAGACTCTAAAAACGTCGTTTT
>Ga0058701_10004717_pt1 | contig 11132 bp, 5 predicted proteins | sample AgamicOrMae_FD_97039 | JGI IMG/M metagenome (GOLD analysis project Ga0058701, IMG submission 97039) | Agave microbial communities from Guanajuato, Mexico - Or.Ma.e | ecosystem: Host-associated > Plants > Phyllosphere > Phylloplane/Leaf | place: Guanajuato, Mexico | collected 2012-06-04 | reverse complement strand
TTAGGGGAAACATATTTTTCAAATATGGAGTTGGAGTTGGACTATTGAAGCCGACTGACAAATGTACTACTTGGATTCACTTTTCACCCTTAGAGCGTCTTAGTGTGAATGTACGTCGATATCAACGCATGACTCTTTGTTCGGGTATTCAACTGTGTTAGCCACTCTCTTCTTTAGGGACAGCTGCGATGTAAAGCCAACGTTTTGACTACCCGTTCGGAGCACCTCGGAATGCGACGGCAGTTTGGCTTTGATAGACAAGTAGGGAGGGACGTCTGTGATTTAATGCTTTTCGAGCGCTTCTCAACAGATCAGTGTCGCCACACACCGTACTCAGAGCTGCAAAGCTTTTTACCTCTTCCACAGGGGTGTTAACCCTCAACCACCCAGCGATGCCGTTCGCAAACAGGAAAGTTTATACTAAGAGGATCTTTTCAGTTCAGTATTGTCGCAATTGAAAAAATATCACCCATCTGGAAACCTCAAATGTAATAATGTGGGCATTTTCCAAAGCTTAAAATTGCGTATTTTAATGGAAAAAAATCCTTCGAATTTCCCTTAAGCAAAATTTCACTCCGAATACTTTGGGCGGTAATTGGTTAAGTTTTTCCTTCGAAGGATGAATCCTCTCAGATCAATTTTTCTACACGAACTTGGTGTCAGCACTTTTGCGTAAACGTTGAAAAAGTTTTGTTTTACAAACGTAATGTGTATTCAGCTAGTTATGGGATATAATCGAAAACTTCGAATGAGCTTTTTTCTCCATATCACATGCGGTTCTCGAAGCAGGCATGTGAAAATTCGTGGGGGAAAAACAATTTTCTATCCCACACTTTTGTTTCTCACCAAACAATCTTCATAGAACTCTAACGTCTGTCTGGGATTCGGGTTTTGCCTGTGTGCTCCGTGTGGTTTATATGCCAATTTAGGGAGAGATTGGTTTAATGCAGTGGCAGCTTCCAAACCTCCCGCTAGATGGCATTGTGCCCGCTTTCCCCGTCAAATCGAAGAATATATCATCTCAAGCCGATAGTCTAGATCCAATGAATCAAAATATGGCTCTCGAGACAAGCAATCCTTGTATAAACGTCCTCAAAAATAGCGTTCTCTATAGGGTGTGATCGGGAAACGATTTATAGCAATGCGAGGCGGAGGGCCGTCTTGAATGTTGTGAGTGACGTACATAGCAATGCGGGGCCTTCACGTGATACAAAAACCAACAGTCGATAAAGATGTACTTTAGCGCCATCACACAGTCTCTTTCTGCTCGATATGATTATTCTCTTGGAACGAAAACCACAGCGTCTTTCATCTTCTTCACAAAGCAACGTACGTCTTGAAATTTCCGGCGATGCCATAATTACATATATGTTAAAAAGATTACACATTATGTTATAAACTTTGTTTAGATAAGACTAAGAGCCAGGCAAATCAAGCTAATGATGGTTTTTGATGAAGAAAACGTCGCATTTGCAGCTAAGATGAGCTCTGAGAAGAGTGATGCAGCAGCCGGGATAACTGTGATGATGATGTGCGGGAGCATATCGAAGCTTGCGCATCGAAGGAACCGGTGTTACCTCACATATCAGCTCACAGGCCATCGGAAACGATTAACTGGCGACGCGATGAGCGCTGTTTACATGTGTTGAGCTGGACGCATGGATGTAGTACAGCCATCCATAGATCAATAGCGGTGGCTACGAGGTCGAGCACTTCCAATAATTGGTAGATGACTTGTTTGCAAACAACGACGGACTCGATCTATTAATTAACGGTACAACGAAGTATGGTGAGCTTATCGACACTGAATCCCTCGCCGTACGGAAATTTTGTGATTATGTCGGTATCGTGGTTTTTGTCGTCAGGAGTCTTTTGTGACGTTCCGATATTGTCTAGGTCTCTGATGGTGACGTTTAATCATGGACCCTGGAATAGCCGGTGGGTGTATTTGCTTCGTAGTCCGAATGCACTGTCCTTGCAAGCAGACTGTTTGCACTGAAATATTGTGTCCCGAAAGAGCTTCCCAAGTTTAGGTTCATAGACTGGGAACAAGCCGAACATTCGCCGCCATAGTCCCAGACTAAGTGCCCTCAGGGCCCTTGGCACCAGATCATTGTCCACTACTCTTTAGCTCAACCCTTTCCCAAAGACTACTTCCGATTTTCCGCGCGAAACGTAAAGTATTTCAGATATCTCAGGTAGGATTATCGATACTATTTATGAACAATATTTTGTGCTCGCATAACGTATTTTTTATCTATGTTTTTTTTTTCTCTCCTTTTGGAATGGTAAATGTAGCCACCTAGGGAGCTTCTAGTAAGTTTGATCTACTTGTGAACTGAGAAACCATCTAAATTGAGCTTCTGGTAAGTTGACTATCTTTGGAGAAAATCATGAAAAAATGTATGATTGCATGATTACTTTTACTAAACGCACGAAAAAAATATTTCCTAAAGGTCTTGCAATTCAGGGTTCTTTAAGTGCCAACAAGCTTCATACCCCTCGGGCCTTCCTTTTGGGCCACGGTAGCGTACGTGAGCAGTTTGATACCTGTTTGTATACCAACCAATGGTTACTGGTTAGCTTAAATTACGACCGCATTACCTAACCTATAACTTTTCTGATGTGTCTAGCCCAACCAACTTGGCTTACTTTTTTACATGGCTTCCTATGAAAACCCTGCCAACTTAGCTTAGTTTTTCTCATGCGTAGAACCTTTACGAAACTTAAGTTAACTTTTCTTGAGAATGTATCCTCTGTAACTGCCTTTACGTCTAAATCTACGTACCTTTACCTAGATATCTCCTCTCGAGCACTTAAATGCCGATATTATTGATGACTTCACAGAACTAAAAGACGTTAAGAATGAGTCGAATTATTAAAGCTGCCACTTCCATCCCAAAAAAGGGAAGTTTTCGTACTGAGCACTTTCTTTCTTGGCCGCCTCCGCTTTCCTTTTAGCCGCCTCTGTAGCAGCAATGAATTGATCTGCGCATGAAGTTCAAAGAAACTGTCGAAAGTTACAATTAAGGCTCGGAAAAGAGAAATAAATAAAAGGCTCCACTTTCATCAAATTAAATCCCCAAGATTCGCAATATGAACAAGCACCCCGAAAATTGCAAACAATGAATAAGTGAGAGAGTGTTGTTGGAGGGTGAAGCCACGCGTCGGGTTTGTTGCACGAATCTGGTTAAAATTGCAAATCCTTGCGACCGAAATAAAAGTCTAAATGGCCAAACGATTCAGAGACTAGCTACACCGCATTGCGGACCCTGCCCCCGGCTCGCCTTGTAACTTTTACAGCCTTTTTATTTGCAGTCATGCCTTTTAAAAGGAAGATGAGATCCATTTAAGATTTAAGGCAACACTTGAGTTTATCTTGTTCACATTTCCGAAGTCTATTTCCCGTTTGTGCGCCGCAAAAGCATACTTCCTGGCTCAAGTCTTATACGGCTGAGGACCTAATCGCGTTTTTTTTAAACGACTGCTATCTCTGAGCGCGGTTTGAATCTTTGGAGACACCTTCATTCTGAAAGGTCGTTATCATTGGTGGGAACTGCTTATCGTCCGTGAAGAACTGACGCTATTATTTGGGTTATCTTTAAACTATGCTTGAAGTCTCGGAGTTGTTCCCGGGACTGACCGTCGTCTGTAAAGTGACTTTGCTTCCGTTTTCTTCGGGTGTTTTCGTTACTGCTGATCGGCAAAAGTCGGCGAAAGGCGCAAAACGCCGAACATATACGAAATCTTCCGAACCATGACGATCTGAGGAGGTCTTCTAAAATTCCAGTTTGAGGCATTTTCAAGTAGCAGCACTTCTCCAGGGATATCTCCGAGTTGTTCTATGCGAGGAGTGCACATCCCGAATATTTACAGTATACAATATACATTGTTGCGAATGTTTGCAGGTAGGCTATCCATGCGAGTTAAACAAAAAGTCATGAATGATGTGGAACGGTCTTATTAAGAGACGTATATTTAAAAAACCTAAATACCAACCACTGAAGGAAACGTTGTATACCGGTCAGCATCTGCTGAACCTAAAGGATCGCGAGTAACGGAACTTTCTGTCTCGTGAGGTGACTATGGGTACTACGTTTTCCCAATTCTTTTTTAATGTAGTATTTTACGAAACCCAGGCAAGAAAAGGTAAGAAAAGTTGGAGAATTGAGTAACGCTTCAGGATTTTGGATATTCATCATAATTTTCTTAAATTAAATAAAACATGAATGTTTCTGTGGTAGACAGTAAAAGCTTTTCCTTTTCTTACTTTGAACGCCTTTGCTACCAAGACTTCAAAAAATGACAAGGAACTTATCACGCATCACTGTAGCAGTTTCAAGCTCTAGAGTGGAAGTGAAAAGTTTGTGCGTGTGAGAGGAATGGCGTGTCTCCATTTTTGGGCAAATTCAATTAAACGAAACGCAACGATATTGTTTTGGTAGGTGGCTGTTGACCGTAGCCAGTTGCCATTTCCTCTTTGCTTCCTTTTCCTGCTGCTAATTAAAAAAAAGGAAGAAAAAAGTGGACGCAGCGCGAAGTCGATTAGGTGGCTTGTAAAGAGAGAGAGGCAGGGTTTTGCAAAGATGTGTACAAATTACATAAGATTGCCGCGCCTTTTTGTGGCCGGAGCTTTTCATAGCGTGCGTTTTACACCCCCACAATTTATTATTTTATTTTGGCCCGCCGGTATATTATTCAAATTTCGCGCGCGAAGTTGGAATTACACCGGCGTGTTCACTGGTCTGTTCGGACATTTTGAAAGTGTTAACAGGTGCGTGGCCTTCCGAAAAGGTCCGGAGGATAAAACAGTTGCAGACGCCTTGCTAGAAAAGAGCCTGCGCCTGCTGAATATGCCATTAGTTTGAACCGCGCGCGCTCCTTGGGCTCCTTTGGTAGGCTCTGCCGAAGGAGGACTACGTGAAAGAGAGAGGTGGAAAGGCGAAGAGAGGGGAAGAGTTAAGAGAATGTGATTTATAAACGTGAGACTCGCAAGGAATGCTGAGAGTCGATGGGTACAGATTTTGCATTAGCAACAAGCTCACCTGTGATGGCGCATGTGTCTGCCTCTTGAAATTATTATGGCGAATCAGACATTAAGGGCGCACTTTCCAAAGTGTGCGCATAATCGGAAGATCGTGTTCATGCCCTCGAATTAGAGCTAATTTATAGCCTGAACGTCTAGAAGAATCCACAATTGATTGATTTATTTTAAATCTACTGTATTATTTGAAGATTACCTCCAGGTAGACTAATATATCTCAAGTACTCGCGCCTTTACTTTTTTTGCGTGAAATCATTTTTGACTTGTTGCTGCCATTTCCGTGGAGAAGCGGGCCAAGTTCTTGGTTTCCAGTGCAGTGTTAGTGTTCATGACAACAACCAAACGTCGGTAACTTTCATCAGTGAGGAATTTTCAATTTTTTTTTCTATTATACACGAGCGTCCGTTTTAGGTTTTCCGCTCATAGAGGAAAACTATCAGTGTTTTTCTTTAATCATATTAGTACCTACAATACGAAGAGATGATTTTGTATCATTTTTCAAAAACCTGACCGGAAAAGGCGAGGTGTGGAAATAATTTGAGTTTTCCAGCTAACGAAGAGAGACGGCAATGTAGAATCGCACCCACCCTTTCTAAAGCCCCGCTTTAAAAAAAAGGGGGGGGGGTCGAACATGATTGCACAGCTATTTTTATAGGTTTTGTTCCTTCTTATAAAAAAACGTTTTGATTGAGATAAATTTCTACGTACAAACAATATATAAGTGATAAAAAATACCCTCCTAGAATCAAGTGATCATTTTTAATAAAGTGACGATAATTGGCTGTTGCTTTTGAATACAACCGTTAAATAAGGCGTTATTCAAACGCGAATCACTTGATATATAGAAAACACTGTGACACCGCGAAATTCACCCAAGTTTTGTCGACATTCTTCGAATCTTTCATCCCTGTCACCTCGACCCTCTCTCCCTCTATCCACATCCCGTAACAACACTGTTCCCCTGGCGGTTCAATGGTCTACATGTATTTTGCAGTCGTCAGCTATCCAGGGCTGAGCCACGGGATGAATTAGTTCCGGGAGTCCCTTTTTAAAAGAGATGAAGGTGTATGCCTCTCGGCCCAGCATCAGAATTATGCGGGACCGCTTCAAAAATAAACACCACCTCTGTTTGGCTATTTGAGGTAGTGCTATGTTTAGAAAGGTCATTTCACCAAAGAATCCAATTTTAGGATAATGGAATAGAAATAATGATGGCTGTAGAGTAAATGAAGGGGAGATGGAGCACTCACACGAGGCTCCTTTGGACAGTTGCAATTTCGCGATGTTCGTCAATGTGCGAAGTAATGAAAAGATATTTTGCCGCCTAACGAAGTCTTAAATGCCGTAGGCAATGCACATTGCTGTTCCTGCAAATGAGATGTGTTTGTCTAAAAGACCCCCCAAATTGGGTAAAGTTAGTTTTTATTTCGTACTTGCTTTATTTTGCCCAAGCTAGGAATTCTTTGTGATTAATCGAACGTGATATCGTTATCTGTGAGGATTTGACTTCATGTTGGTGTATTGAAAGTTATCTTACGGCAGCTGTGTGAACTGTAAAAGCAAATTGACTCAAGTTAGTTCAAGTGTGGTAACTCTGGGACCCATGCTGTTCTATTATAAATACAATTTTAAAAAAAAACCTCACAGACTGGTTCGATTTTATGGAAGAAACTGAGGCTTGGCTATTCTTAAAAGAAATGATGCATTTTGAGACAAGCTTCTTCAATGATTTTTTTAAACGCTTTTTGCTGTAACACTTATTAGCCAAATGCGGAAAGATCTAAGGACAGGGGCATTTCAATTACAGCCAAAGATTTGACCAGTCGTACTAAAATTCTGCTGATAACGTTCCGGTCCGCCAGGAAGGGATATTTTTCAAGCAGTAGTTCGCCTTCAGATTTCCAATTTCTTTGAAGTATGGAGGTTTTTTTTTAGCTAAAAACTGAAGCACTAACTTCCAACTTAAAATTGTTTGAAGTTTTCCTGTCCAACGTGTCTCAAACTCAAACCTCTTTCAAGGTCGTCTATTTTACACCGTTTTGAGTGAAATAATTAGTTTTGGCTCCTCTCACATGGAACAGTTCCATCGAAAAAGGATTTCTTGGAAGGGAGACAATTTCTTGGGCGCGATTAAAGTTTCGGCAAAGTGGCAAGCGATTTGCTGAGTAAGCCTTTTGAATTCGGCGCCATTTAATTGGTCGATTCGTTACCTGAATACTACTTTAATGCGTATTGAGGACAAACTGTATGTAGAAAGTTTGGTCTAGGCGACTGCTTATGTACCCGTGCTACAGTTAGGGCTTTTCAGCTTGAAACCGATGATAATTACATGATCCTCTTGAAAGTTGATCAGCATCGCAGTCACCTGCTAGTTTAGGGTTACATTCAACAAGCAGAGTTCTACTGCCTATGATAAGAACGCTTTTCAAAGTATGCGCTGTTAAAAAATTTTACAATCCCGGATCTGGAATAAATATTCAATACCGGATTGTAAATTTACTATCCTTTCCCTTAGTAAATTCATTAAACGGGAGTTGAAATTAATGTTATTTTGAAAATCGCTTTGGAAAATTCAACTCCCGTTTAGTGAAATTACTAAAGGGAAAGGAAAGTATATTTACAATCCGGAAATGAATATGTATTCCAGATCCGGGATTGTAAAATTCCATTTTTTTAACAGTGTGCGTGATAAATAAAGTCTAGAGCCGAGATCTTCATGGTGGAGGTGCGGCAGGATACTTGGGTATCCTCGACGAGGCAAAATTCATCACTTTTTTTTCGTTACCAAAAGAGACGTCATCAGATATAATTCCTGTGCATTGAACCTGACCTAGCTGACCTTAAGTTTATCAAACTTATTTTTTTAAAGACACCCACCGGAACCACCTACAACAGCTAAACGACGCATAATAAGGAAAGAAAGTATCTCAGGGACACTATGATTTGTTAAAATTACATATTTTAAGATCTTTTCAACGAAATTAGGATTGCGAAAACGATTTTCTCGAATCTGTAGATGTATTATTTTGAAGTAGTAGTTACTGCTGATCAGATCAAGCAGGGGTTGGAAATACGTAGGATACCGGATACATAACGGATTCATAAACAGATCAAAACCCCCTCCCCAAATAAATTTCCTCTTTTCTCCAAAATTTCTCACGCTATGCCCTTTTCCCCACGCTTCACACCTTAAGAATTTGTAGGCTGAAAATTTTTAATGCAAATTCGGATTTACAATCACTGATGTTAGACTGCGCTGAATTCTCGCGCGAAGTGGGATATTGGTTGCCTAGTAACAACGCTTCAAGTGCCGTGCCCTGACGAGTCGTGCCATGCCATCAGCAACGACGCTGGAAAGGTTACCCGCGGCTGAACGTTGCCGCAAGTTTTCCTCGTTGCCAGACCAGGGTACTTGTGCAAGAGCCGGGGTGTCTGTCTTTTCACGCCTGTAAGAGCTGAATTTAGCTCCAGACCCCTAGGCGCAATTTCGGCGTACTTTGCAAATCTGACATCTTTATCTTCCTCAAATATTCGGCAATCTGCATTGCTGACCGACCTTCTCGTAACGGAAATTTAGTAAACGTTCCAAGAGCAGCTTACCGACAATGCCGATATTGTCGAGAAGCTTTCAAGAATTAATTTTTAGGGGCCTCGAATGTCACCTCTGTGATTTATGGAGTGATGAGGTAACTTAAAAATGATTTTTAATGAGACAAGAGGCGTAATAAAAGGTCGCTTAAAGCCTTCTCTTCTATGTAATAGTTTTTGTAAGGACCCAAAAAGCATCTGGTAAAGAAATCTCCGAGAACTGCGAAAGGAAGCCCCTGTTTGTGGGTTTCGTGACCCGAAGTGTTTATGAACAGTGGGCCACAAAAGTCATGACCCCAGCTTTCATGTATTTCTTATGGGAGCAAGGGTCATGATTTTTGTGGCCCACTTCACTGTTTTCACAACATCTACATTCGTCTAGGCGAACCCGGCACACAGTCGAGATCAAAAGGGTTTAGCCATAGGATTTCGAATCTCGAAAAGAAGACGGTTGGCCCAATTGAGTAAAAGTTTCAAAAAACATGTTTATAGATCCTACCGTATAACAATAACTTTTCCCACCATTCAGATGCGATTACACATTGTCAAGAAATCAAAAAGCATTAAGCTGAATGGCCACAAGGTTGTTCCTTATGAGTTTACTTTACGTCTATTATGCCCAAAATTTTTATGGACAACGTAAGTTGGAAAAAGAGATAGAGTATGCAATCTGCAATAATGCATGGTCTGATGTGATGAGACACGGAGATGAAAGTAGTTCTGAAGAGGTGCTGAGTTGAAGAGTAGACTCTTGAGGAAAGTTTAAATGATGAGTGGTCGCTTCATTCGGAAATCTCTTCCTGTAAGTAGTGTTTCCTTTGAGGATGATACGGTGGTATCGCGGCGATCAATCAATCTGGCAAGCACCGCGTTAGCCTATCTCAAGGCTCCAACTTTCTATAGGTTTGACGTTCTACTGAATGATGGTAACTTTCGCCATGAAAAATGCCAACCTTCCTGCCTGAGACGGCCTAAAAAAACAAGGATTTTGAGCTCATGTTTTTGCGTTGGAAGCATACAATCCTTTTCAGGAACCATAATGGCGTTCTTCACCATTAAAACATTTCTCATATATCCGCACAGCTCCATCATTTTTAAACGGGGTGCAGTGCCATTGTGTTTCTGCTGAAGTAAGGTTATGGCCGTATTGACATATTCCTATCTCTGTCTCTCTCGTTCCAGGATTGATGGTTAAACCTCAAATTACTCCTGAATCCGCTTTTCTAATTTCTATCAGCATTACGGCGATTTGCCTAGAACGCCAAAACAATTTGCTGTGAAATCCTAGAATTCATTCCTTTAAAATGGGCTTTTGGAATCGACTACTTTACTGAAAGCCGATAGTTTAAGTCACTGCCTCTCAACTGTTTCAATTTAACTTGCGAGGATTCTACCAGATGTCATTTCCTTGCCGTCACAGATTTTCCACTCGCTTGGGAATGAAGACGTTCTCCTTAAGATGGCTTTAGCATAGATCAGGTTACTTTGCTTTGTTATATTGGTTGGGTTGCTGGTTTTTGAATAAATTCCTGTCAGGAAACATTTATGTCAACTCGTTTGCTAACTACAAGTCGAATACGGGCATATTATCTTCGCTTTTACCCAGTTTTGAAGGCCTTCATATTTTTGCCTTTCAAGGGACGGCAAAGACAGAATGTTTCTTTGAGTATAGATTAATAAAAAATGCAATGCCCGGTTGATTTTTTTATTTTAATTTGTGTTTTATTTCATCGTACCCCTTTTCAGTTTGATTTTTTCAAATCGCATCGACGTGAAGTATCAGCATCTGGGTCGGATCGAATCGTGTGTTTGCTAAGCTTGCTTGTTTGAGTGCAACAATGTCTTGAGACTTGACAAAACTTTTGAAAGGAATATTGATTCAAAATGTTTGCGATTCAAGCAGAAGACATTCGACGGCCAAGAAAAGCGATCCCTTTTACGACCCATATAAGAAAAAAAATCGTTCTTTGACGGAGGGTGGGGCCTTAAGCGACAGGGGCACTAATTGTAATGTATATTTAGAAATACGAGTGCTTTCTGGGCTCTCTAAAAAGAGAACAAGCGATTGGAGCACTGACTAATTGGCCACAAGGCGGATATCAGGTAGATAACGTCTAGTACGGCTGCAGGTTAATTAGAGGTTTGAAGGTATCCTAAAACATATTTATATATAAGAAATATTATTTTTAAGCGATTCACCAAACAGGGACTGTCAATTTATTTTATTGAATATTACTAAAATTGACTGAAACCATTACGGTAACATTTCGTTTGAAAAGAAACATCGCAAGTGATTCCTGGTGGCAATCTTACCCGATTTTCTTCTGATTTTGGCTGACTAATTAAAGGAAATCACTTGACTCCTCAATTTTGGTCACCTTAGATACCCCAAAAAGTGAAGATTTTCTGTTTTATTTCCGAAGTACAGTAAATCCATTTTGCTCAATGTGCAGTTCGTTTTGTCGATAAAAGCACATAACATGTTTTGATATTCTTAAGC
>Ga0058701_10004715_pt1 | contig 11132 bp, 9 predicted proteins | sample AgamicOrMae_FD_97039 | JGI IMG/M metagenome (GOLD analysis project Ga0058701, IMG submission 97039) | Agave microbial communities from Guanajuato, Mexico - Or.Ma.e | ecosystem: Host-associated > Plants > Phyllosphere > Phylloplane/Leaf | place: Guanajuato, Mexico | collected 2012-06-04 | reverse complement strand
TTTTTAACCGCTTCAACGAGCGTGATTTGATTTACTTCTGTTGCAGAATAAGATTATAAAGTTTCTTTTTGCATTATTAATCGTTTTGATGGTAATTTTCGAAAAGCAAAAATCCAACTAGTGTCTCTCGGTTTTTATTAAAGATCTACATACATCTACCTTCCTTGTATGTGCGACTTGTTTATTTCGCAAATATTCCAATTCAACTTGTTTGCACTCTAAAAAGTCGATATTTTTGTGAATGTCATGCTCGCAAGAGATCATTTTTAGTTTCAAGTTTATTTAAAGAGATTTCATTTCAATAAAAGACTGATAATTCTGCCTACGAATGCATAAAACTGTTGTGAATGCTAGTTTCCTTTTTAATTTAGGATCATTTTATCTTAAGATTCCACGAGGAAATCGTTCTTAAAAGTATTTATCAAATAAGTCAACTTAAATGTGCATTTTTAAGGTTAGTTTGTTGTTTATCAACTCTGTTCTGAAGAACTGTTTAACAAACTTTTTTTATACATTTTCTTTTTTTTACTTTGTGTTTGTGTCCATTTTTTGCTGCCTCTGGTCGCGAGAAAAATCATTTTCTAAGCAGTAGTTATTTTAAAAAAATATCCAAGTGAACCATCAATGTCTGTAAAAACATTCTGGTGCGATGGGATGTCTAATCTCAATCTCTATTATGCATTAGTCAATTTGTGATTTCGTGAGCAAAAGAAAGTTTTCAAGTTTGCTCTTTTTAGAACTTCATTTTTCCCTGAAACTCTGCTCTGTTTCGACAAATGAAACAAACGGGAACTCCGTTTCTTGCTCTAAAAAGTGATGCTAATTTGAAAACGCGCCAGTAGAAAGCACCCCTTTCTTCTGCTCATGATATTTGAAGGCACAGCAAGCCACATTGACTTGGGCAGTCAATTCTTTCCTCTCACCTATTTCATGCTGTCTTTGAAATTATAGTGTGCGTATTCTCGTGTGCAATGAGATATTAAGAGACTGCTCCTATGTACGCGTGGTTTTAGCGTAAATTAAAAGTAAAGAGAGCAATCAAGCCTCTAAGTAGAATTCGCTCTACTAGGAAAAAGACGTTTCTTCGAGGATTTCTCTTCGTTCTTCTACTAGTAGACCAATCGAGTCGAATGAACTTTCTCAGTGTTTTCTACATTTTCATCTCTCGTACTAGTCTTCAGTCCAAGCGGTGTCTTTTCCTTAGCTTGTACTTTTAGAAGTAGAAACAAGAATGTAGGCTTCTTTTGTGATACTAACATATATTATCGTCTACATCGGTGTTCTACTCGAATGCTCTCTTCGCTGAAAGAGTAGGCTGAAATTGTAGGCAATCGTAAACTTTTAGCTGTCTTAATACTTCTTAACGACAATGCGTCGTTTTGAACAATATGTTACGTTATTTTATTTAATATGTAAAATTCATGTAGCAAAAACTCGTCGATTTTACGTGGTCACAAATATATTCAAGCATTTAGATATTGTAAAACGTGTGTGGTTTTACTGCCCTGTGTTCCCTGGCAACAATTTTTTTGTACGGTTTGAAATGAAAAGTCACTCTCATACTCGGAAAAGTCGTCAGAAAGAATGACATGACTTTTAACCTCGACAATGCTATTCACAAATGGAACCACACTATTCCCCTGATACCTCTCCAGCTAGGACTCTTTAGAAATTGGAATAAAACAACTGCTTGGTAAATCAGACCGTTTAGATTTATTTGTCACTGCAGTTAAAGGCCATTCATTTTCTGCATTGGAGCGAATAGTCAATTTAAGTATTCTTTTCATCAGCCACTGGGTTTTATTGGAGCCCCTTCCAAGAGTTGAGTAGGCAAAGGCTACACTCCAAAGGAATGCGTGTTGCCTAACCAGCCGCTTGCAGGCGCCTACCGTGGACCTACCAGTCGATGGCAAGCGTATGATTTAGAATTTGGACTGAAGTCAGAAGTTGTTGGCCCGCCGTGGAGCTGTGTAAGAATTCAAATTACTCACGTCTTTACTACATTTTTAGCGACACTTAGCGATCACTTTACGTAATACGTCAACAACTCCTGCAGTGCCGCGTTCAGTGTAACGATGAAAAATTGTTCCAAGCAGCAAATATTTACAATATTTCCAATTTTAATTATTTTCCCCGCAGTTTTGACGTTGAGGACGACGTTTCTTAGGTTCCTCGCTTGATGGTTCGAGACTTGCTCTCGACCCAAGGTACTTCAGGAAAAACCTTTGAACCTTTGAAGGGCCCAAAGAAAAAGGAATATTTGGTCGGTGATGCAGTTAGTGCGGGTCCTTTCAGATCTGAAAATAAATGCGGCTCCTTGCCTTAAGTTTTTCAGGTTTCAGGTACATTCGGTATGCGTAAATTTCAAAATTTCGCGCGCGGGATGAGCATTTCCATAGACTATGCATAGACAACGGGTTTAGTTTTCACGTTAAAATTAATCGGAAATTCAGGTGTGTAGATATCAAATAATGCATTGGATAAAGAAGAAAACATTTATTTTATAAATTATGAAATGTTTTTAACTATAGATTCGCTGAAACTTTCCACACGCCTGAAAGATTTGAAAGCCATTTTTAGCCGTACTTTTCTTTGTCTACGATGGTGTGTTGCCAGTTCATTGTTTTCTTCTGGAACATACGGATGGGTGTTTATTTTGTGTGAAGACGCTGATCTAACCTCAATTATATTTATCTTGCTTATACTGATTTTTATGTGTGTATTGATTAAGCACTAGCGGTCATTTTGTCAGTCGGATCTCAATATGAATACCTTTGGTTTAATCGTCTCTGGGCGCATTGTAAGTATCTCCTTTAATTATTATAATCGTAACCTAAAGGCGCTGAGCTGAGTATTTAGTAAATAATTTTTCATCAGCGTTTGGTATCAAATCTGATGAGAAAAATTATTGAAGAAAAGGTGTTGAAAGGCCTTCTGCTTTATCTGTTCTGATTTGGTCTCGATTATAAAAGTTTGTGTCGCCAATAATATACAACAATGAAAAACATAACCTCATTAAGCACCGGCGTATTTAACACTCGAAGTTGTTTTAGAAGTGAAACCTCTGTTTCCGCCTTCATCATTCGTAGTTTCGAATGTCCTAACTTATCTGGTTCTTGATATTAACTATTCAGAGAGATTATGTGGTTAAAATATTTGGGTGATCAAGCATGCTCAGATTTGTTTGTATTTTCTCTAATTACTTCTCAGTGCATATTGCCAAGCTGTATCAAGAGAAATATGTGATTATGAGAGTCTAGTTGAAGTTATCAATTTATAGATGGTTGTTAGTCTCTCAATCAATATTGAATTCTTGTTTCAGGTTCAGACTGACTTTGAAGCACTCACTCCCACTAGTTTTGTGATAAATGTTCCAAGTGCTGAAACCATCAATCATGTGGTTGTGTTCCTCACTGGGACCACCCCCTTTCCTGTAGAAATGGGAGGTCTAGGTAATATTTTGAATAGCCAGCTTTGAAGCTTTCAATTCTGAATATATTTTCAATTGCATTTTTCCTTTGTTCTAGTTTTCCTGGGATGGCCAGATGAAAACTCTGAGACCAGATGGCAGCTGCTGGGTTTCATATCAAATGACAAACCATCAGCAATATTTAAAGTATCTAATCAAAAGAAGGCATCCTCTTTAGGAGATAACTTTCAAAATCCCTTTACCACTCAGGTAAGCTACTACATCTTACTGACCTTTTCCATAAAGCAATAAAGCGCAATAGTAATCCCATTCAATTTTGGTTTTCAGGCTTCAAAGAATGCTCAGATTGGCATATCTGTTGAGCCACTTACATCAATACAGCAACAGACAAGCCAGTTAGTCACATATTCAGATGGGTCCACACCCAGTAACTTCCTTGAATTTTGTACAAAAATGTTGCAGAATTTTGTTGATTATGCTAGCAGTTTTTCCCAGACTCAAGCTCAAATGGTTCCTAACCCAACAGAGACCTATGTGCCATTGTCCACCCTTCAGTCGTGGTTTAATAATTTTTCACGGCGTCTCGAGCAAAACCCTTTCTTCTGGCGGTCATAATGGCGACTACCTGTACAACCGACGTTCTTCTTTCCATGCTTGATCTGTTTTCTTTTTAGGATTGCATTCGTTTCGCATGTAGTACTATCAATGTTTCGTAACATGGATTTCTTGCTTTGTGAACTTTGCTTCTTGTTTAATGTAAGTGTTTGATGCACTAGAAAACTCTGTTGGATCACTCCCGAAATTTAGTTAAGCGACCGTCTGCACCTGAAATAGCAGATTTTTTCAATGTCAAAAATTGCAGGTATTTTAATGTCAAAGCGGGTTGTGTCAGCATTCAGCTCACAAACTTGCCGAAAATCCAAATCCTGTTTTACGCCAATTCACTAAAGCTTTAAGCGCCTCAGTTAATTTCTTTTATCGGCGCAACTGATCTGAGTTTTCATTGTAGATATAAAATTGATAACTAAAAAAAAATTAAGTCAAGAATATTCTGTAGTGTGTGAAATGTTGTACAACTAACTCCTGATTTGATAACAATAACGCAGTCGAAATCCAAAATAGTTATCTGCGAGTTGATAGCCTTTGTTGTTTTCGGAAGCTTCGAAATTTGGCCGTTTAATTCGGATGGCCGAAAAATCTGTAACTAACGAGGCATGATCTAGACTTAAGATCGATGGCAATTTTGATATTTCTGGGTTTGTCTGTGAAGAAATAGTGTATCTATGCGGGTGAATAACAAAATGCGAATTGGGTAGAAGACGGGAGCCGTCTTCTACCCAATAGAGAAATTTTGGAGACCTCGGATAGGCCATGTTCCGCCGGAATATGTAAATTTGGGCAATCATCATGGTTACCGATTGCCCAGAACTTGAGAGTATACGAAGATATCGGCTTTATGCTTGCATCGTACGGTCATCCCAAACCTGCGCTCCGGCGAAATTTACCTCCCCCGTTACCTCACCTATCTACTTATTTGGAATTTCGAGACAATTTGTAAATTTAGCATGTGTGAAGAGGCATTTTGGTGTGTTAAGTTAATGATGTTTGTAAGACTGTTCATCAGTGATAAGCCCTTGTGCCTGCACTTTCATTGGTGCAGTCATTATGTTAATTATATGATTGTACTACTTTTTTATTGCAGTTTACATTTATTATCTATCCTCATTGTGCTATCTTTTGCTCTTTTTTTTTACTTGCAGCCAGGTGAGGGTTGTTAAAAGTTGGAAAAATTAAAAATACGCGAGAATAGGCGAGAGAATTTTCTGATTGTAAATAATTTTTGTTTGAAAATGGTAGTAAACATCACTTTTTTTTTTCAATATTCCCAGGAAATTTATGAAAGCTGGGAATGGATTTCTGAGACAGGTTGAGAGAATTGGAATCAAATTGATAAGGGAATTTGTGAATTTCGATCTTGCAACAACCCTGCAGCTGCTCTCACAGATCAGTCAGTTTAAAGTTTGAAATTTTTAGGTGTTGAGCTTATACATGATTTAAGTAGTAGCTGTTCAAATGCAATGTAATACTTTATTTCATTCTTTTCTTATGCCAAAGTAACACAGGATCTTCATCACAGGACTAGTACACAACATTTAAACACATCATAGCCATTGCGTGGCAAAAACTAGGGATTTGCAAAAATTGTTTTTTTAAAAATAAATGCAATATATATTATTATAATATCATCCTACAAATAAGCATGAGGAACAGGCTTGCAAGAGAAACTGAACTGAGGCAAACTCTGAGAGCTTTGAACCATGGAGGGTAGCTGCTCATGAGTGTGTCATGGTACACTGCTGCAGCGATTCCACCCATTAAAGTAAAAGTACCAAGCACTTCTGGTAAACACATGGCACCCCAAGCAACCAGTGGCCATGTAATACTAATACAGAGATTGTTATATGTCGGCTTATCTCTGCTTTCTGGTGGTAGGGTATAGCCCCATTTCACTCCTCCAAGGAAAGCAAGTATTGTACAACCATATGCCAGCTGGGCAAAAGCTAAGTTCGGTAAAAACTCTCCATTCATCAAGGTTGCCAATGGTGGTAGAACAAAGGGTATGAGACCAGAAAATCCTAAGGTCTGAACAGCTTTGGGTGCTGTCTTTATATCTTTAAAATTTACTTCCTTGAAAACTTTCTCTGCTTCAGTTTGGATATCATGAATGATAGACTTGGGAGAAGGCAAAGGCTTGTCGAATCTGCTAGACGAAGTGTGGAAAATGCATTGACCTGGTCTTATCAAGGTTGTGGGACGCAGCAACTGATTTCGAGGTGTGCTGTACAGATGCCGTTTTTCATCTTGAATGCATAATGAGCCCGTATACAGGAGAGGACAGAGGTTCGACTGAAACGGTTTGAACCCAATTTGGCTGACCAATGAGGCCGTTGAGCGGAGAGGTAGTCTCAGCATGGTGAACCTACAAACAAACGGAATACTTGCATCAATACTTGCTAATTAAATTAGACTCCCACGGCGATCTTGACGCTTTGTCGCGTTCTCTGACGATGACATTTCAATCCATTGTTTAAAATTTCAAAAAGGAACAAAATGTTTTCATTATATCATACAATGACCAATTAGGGATTAAGATTACCGTAAACCATGCCAAATCTCATACCGCAAAGCTATACAAGCTACGGGTGCAGTGTGGTAAGTCCACACTCGCAGAATCGCTCTCGGTTCGTTGAAGACGAAACGCAAAGTCATTACATACTTAGGATCATGAAAAACTGCCAAAGATAATTTTTTTCAACAGAAATCACTCGACCTTTGGGATAAAATCACAAGATAACTCACAGCGGTTAGCGTTGGGTTAGCGGATTAGAGCAGAAAATTTTTATTGTTGCCCTTGTTTGGTATGTATGAAAAACTTGTTGAGGAGAAAGTCGAAAATGCTGCTGATTTATTGGGAAATCGTAGAGCTTATTCGGGTTAAAATTTCTGGCTTTTGACAAAGTATTAATTATAAATTCGTTATTATTGTAAAGAGCTAATCAGTTTTCAATACCGATTCATTTAAATGACATCGTGTAGGAAACTTTGAAAGTTAGATTTCTTATACCTTCGCCATCTTTTTTTATTATTTTTTTTAAGCAGCAGCGTGGCAGCTGAAAGGCGTCTGTCTTAACATCACAAATATGCAGTATTATCTAAGTTAATTTTTTCTTAAACTCTCATGTTTTTTCTTGGCGAAAAAAATCGTGCAGGATTTCAATTTTATGCTTATTCCATATTATTAGTTTGTGTTAAATCGGAAGATTGGCGAATAATTTAGAACAAGCCGATCGTTAACAGGTTATATCGCTTTGTTTACTCTTCCTTTCAAAATTTCAGTGTTTGGAATGAGGTAAAAAGGGGTTGGAAGTATTGTATCATAGATGATTAAGTATCTTAGTTTTCACCCATTCCCATGAAAAGAAGTGACAATCAAGAAGTTCGGAGATCAAGACTTGGTTACTGCCGACCAAAGACGCCGACTCAGCCCTTTTATGCGCAAAAAAAAATATGTACATGCATCCAGAGGGAGTTTTTATGACTGACAACAGGTAAATATGACTTCAATGGAATCATGTAACTTTTCATGGCTTCATCAAATTTTTCTAGGCATCCAGAAGCTCCCCCAAATTTGCTCTGATTGATGCTTTGCAATTAATTTTTATCTCCTTTATTTTTCAGGAATAAGAATTGACAAGATACTACAATGACAAAGTCACCAGTATTCCATTTATTCTTAATAAGCTCATGCTTTTTAGGTATACTTATTTTTATGTATGGATTTTTTCCTCTGAAGTATGTGAGTAGAGACATCTCATCATTAGATGATCTTCCAAAACTTGTCCAAGACATCAGGTAAAAAAATCTTGATAGCCGCTTCATTGCTAGGAAGCCTTTTCCAATACACATTGTCATTTCTAATTTCTCTTAATTTCAGAGTGGAACCCCAAGATTTTTATTATCCAAGAATAGGCCAATTAGTTTTTATTGTTATTGATGCCTTAAGGTGGGATTTTTTGACAAAACCAGAAAATATAGAAAATGTGCCATACATCACCAGATTACTAAATTCTGGTCAAGCTTGCCTGTATCATGCTGAGAGCAGTCCTCCAACTGTGACTATGCCAAGACTGAAGGTATGAAATGGTTTAAACTTTCTTACTCAAAATAGTGTTAAATTTTAAGCTGCCAGTAATATTATACATTTTTCTTTTTTTTTCTTTCAGGTGTTAATGACAGGTTCAGTACCAAGTTTTATAGAAGTTCTATTAAACCTTGGAAGCAGACAAATTAAAGGAGATACCTTGTTGAAGCAAGCCCTTCAAAGTAAAAAGAAAATAGTATTTTATGGTGATGACACATGGCTCAAAATGTTCCCGTCGGCATTTTTACGAAGTGAAGGGACAACATCATTTTTTGTGTCGGACTATGAAGAGGTATCCACGTTGTTCAAATTTGCCATGTGATCGATTCACATCACTTAAAAATTAATGTATCATTTTTAAGGTGGATTCAAACGTGACTCGCCATATTCCTCCCGAACTAAAAGCGTCCGATTGGGATTTAATGATCCTTCACTATCTGGGATTGGACCATATTGGCCACTTAGCTAACCCTTTCAGTCCTTTGGTCGGTCCAAAACTCCAAGAGATGGACCGAGTCGTTGAAATGGTCATGGAAGGCTTAAACAAGGTAACTATTTTGCGTTTCCACGTCGGCTTCCACTGCCTTTTTTTTTTCTTTCAATTTTTTGTTTTTTAGAGCAAAGACGGCTTGCCACCCATGCTAGTTCTACTCGGCGATCATGGTATGAGAAATTCGGGCGGACACGGGGGTTCCACTCTCGATGAAATCCTTACGTCGTTGCTGTTCGTACAGCCCGGCTGCAGCAAATCGAAGTGGTAAATTAGCTCTCCGAAGCAGTATGTAAAAAATTGAATGGTTAACTTAAGTGAACCAAGAGGCAGACTGTAACAAGTCCATTGGGCAAATTGGAATGCAAAGAGACAGGGTGAAAAAACTCGAACGGGTGACCAAATAGGTTGCTCATTTGACTAGACTCATTTTTTATCGAGTTATTTTCTCTGGAAAATATTTTAATATTTATTTTAAACCACAGGTTTCGGCAGCGCGTCTGGCAGACTGACGTTGCTGCTACGTTGGCTGTACTCTTAGGTTTTGCTATTCCGCACAATAGCCTTGGGAGTCTGATAGACGGAGCTCTTTCGTCTTTACCACCTCTACATCATATTTATGCTCTGCATTATAACGCTCAACACCTAAGACGAATATCTACTTCCTCGAACTGTTTAGACAAAGGTAATTAGATATTTTGGTTTTCCTCTTACGCTATTATAACCGATTTGTGCCGAAGAAATGGTTAAGTTTTACTCAGAGCGGTGTCTTTGCCAAAGCTGCCGCAATAAAAAATGGGTGTTGCTATTGACCCGACATGCATTCAAATAGGGAGACTTGAACGCACGTAACCAACCTGATGCATTTTAAATGGGAGGTGACTTGAACGCACGGAACTGCACGGAACCCAACCTAATACATTTTGTATGGGGCAGTCGGGTCAATTGTGTCTGCAATAACAATAGAACTTTGAGAATACAACTCGTCTGAGTCCTTATTACAAAAACTTTTTTAATTTTACGAAGTCTATTTTGCTCTTTTTTTAACAATTAAAAATATGGTAAATTTTAGCTTACTAGTTTGGGCAATTAAGAATCAAGTTGACAAACCCCCTCTAACTAGTTACACGCAGTTCAAACTTATTCCTTGGTCTCATTTTTTATTCATTTTCAGAGTTGACTACGCAATTCCAAGAAGCCGAGGAAGCGTTTGCGCGTCTGTTAAAATCAGACCTCATCGATAAAAAATTGCACGATCAAGCAATCGGTTCATATGCGGCCGCGTCGCATAAGCTGAGCGAATGTCTGGCGCATTCTGATGAAAGTTTTCATGTCGTAGAAATCGTTGCAGCTTCCAGTATCTTCCTTGCTGTGAGTTAATGTTTTAAATAGCCCAAAAGCTCTTTCTTAAAAATGTCACTAAGCACAGTTTCGTTTACTTTTCAGATTATTATCACGCTAATAGCCAATCTTCTTCTTGGTATTAAGGATACCATCACGCCGAAGTCATTATTCTTATTTTTATCAGTATCAGTGATCGTTTCAGTATTTTGTTGTGATTCCCTGGTCTCCATTCTAGTCTTAATTTTTACCGTAATTTTTATCACTTCTCTACTAAGGTTGTGGTTAAACCCGCAAGAACCTGTGATATCATCAATTAAAAAGGCAAGTCTATTTCACACTTTTACCAGTACCGGCATGCTAACAGTATATCTAGACCACATCAGAATACAGTTTATCTTTGTAGAACGATGGCTCGTTTGCAAACTTCCATGGCCTCTATTCATAGGGATATCGGTAAATTTAACAAAGTATCTTCAACATAAATATGTTTAAAAAAAATCGACGGTGGGAAATTGATACCGGGATTTTGGTCCTCATTTTTTATAATGTGTAAGAAATAATCTTGGCTCGTTCAGTATTTTTATGTGATGACGTTACTCAGCTGCTGTATTTCCTCAAATAGACCTTCGCTTTAAGAGTTTTTCTGTGTATCTCAGGTTCGAGCAATATCTTCTTCCAGCTGTGGTTTTCTTCTTACCGGAACAGTACTTCATGCCATATCCCTACTCGGATCAAGTCTGGTTGAAGAAGAACACCAGACCTGGTATTTCTTTTGGACAAGTTTGAATTTGATCAAACTCTGCACTATCAGGTTTGTTTTATTTCTTGTCCACGGCTTTTGCACGACCTTGAACGACCTCGTAAACTAATATTTTGATGGTTTACAGTGCAGAAATCTACACCAAAGCTAGAGAAGAAAGACTGACAAAATCAGCATCTCTGGTGATATCATTACTAATTGCTCATCGATTCCTGCGAACGCTCAATCAAACCGGTGATGTGTGGGCTGATCTCCCCGATGCGAGCGACTGGCTTAACCTCCCCGAAAACCGATTGTACCATTTACTTTTCTTTATTGCAGGTAAGCGATTTTAATATTGTAATCATTCTGCATAGAACTCGAAAATTAAGGACTTTCGGTGGCTAATAAAATCTTTGCCACCCCT
>Ga0058701_10004714_pt1 | contig 11135 bp, 8 predicted proteins | sample AgamicOrMae_FD_97039 | JGI IMG/M metagenome (GOLD analysis project Ga0058701, IMG submission 97039) | Agave microbial communities from Guanajuato, Mexico - Or.Ma.e | ecosystem: Host-associated > Plants > Phyllosphere > Phylloplane/Leaf | place: Guanajuato, Mexico | collected 2012-06-04 | reverse complement strand
CAGGTACAAGACTACCAAAAAAAAAAACAGGAATAATTTTTTACTACGCAGTTGTACTTGCTGTTAAACCTAAAAACACGAATGACCCACAAAAAGAACGCGTCTTTGAGAGTTCACTCGGACATTCCTAATCATTCTCCCGATACGAAAAATTTCGAGGCGATTTCCACGAAATTCGGAATTCATATTGTTACTGGTTAACACCATCATGGTCTAGCCAATTACGGTAAGCCCAAGTTACACGAAATTCCAGGCCGTTTCCAGGTTGGTGGACATTCCGGCCGCACTCTCACCAAAGGCACCCAGCCCAATACGTACATCTCCTTCGGCTCCTCGAGTTTAAAAATGTGCACCGTTTCCGTATTGCTCGAGCAGCACAGGAGACTGCCGTCCTGGCTGAAGGCCAAACAGCTGATCGTGACGCAGCGCTTGACTCCCCGCCGGAACTCGTACAGCTTCATCCCGTCCGCCACGTTGAACACCCGGATCACGGTCCCCTTCTCCGAGGCCGTGGCTATCCTTGTTCCCGCGTGGTTGAACATGAGCGCCGCCAGGGGGCTGTCGTGAGCAGCGATCATAATTTTCGCGTGCTGCAACACAAAACCGCAACTTCGAATTGAATCACTACTCGCAATTGCAAGAGGAAACACTATCCTGCAAATTTCAAAGGTTGATTGATGAAATATTCTACGTCTTATGTTCCATCTTTCGTCGTCGCGCATAGCTGATAGCGGATCGAGACACAATTCATGTCACTTAACTTAATCCAAGTTAAGGTAGTCGAGACCGAGCTTATCTACAACAATGACTAATCCTGATGACCCGTTCTTCTCAGAGGCCGTTACTGAGTATTATCAGTGGCAAAAGTATTGCCCCCTCAAAAACGGAAAGAGAGACGACAAAGAAGCATTGTATCAAGTCGATAGATAAAGCAAAAATCTAACGAATTCATTTCGTGCTCCTTTGTGTTTCTCTTTTCGTTCCCAAGTTATGAAGGTTTGAAAAAAAAATTAGAGGGAGCAATAACTTTGCCACTGATAGTACCATCAGGATTAGCGACAGCTGCGCAGAGCGGAACAAAACGAGGCACAAGGCATGCGACCTTAACTAGCCCTGATTTACCAAACCTAGGCGATTTATAAGTTATCAACCCTCAGTGTAAGTTATAATTAAACCAAAGGAGAACACAAATGGTGGACAATTCCACGATTAGAATATGTGTATCCTCTGAGGAGTAGATATAAATATCACACTTGATCCTTTAGCCAATTCGTAATTCAGGAATATTTTCAAAATTTCCAACAGAAAAATGCAAATCTTTTGTTTGGAAGTTAGTGAAAAGTTCTAGAACTGATGAAATGTTTGCTTAAGGCCGCTAGAAAATGTATACGCTGTTTTATTCCAATTTGCGCCTACAAATGCTGAAGAAGTTTTAATTAAAAATGAAATCGGAATCAATTTTGGCTTACAATTACATACTTGACATTCTTTCAGAGGGCGAAATTGAGGCCACATTTTTTATTAAAATACGCAGATTCGGAAAAAAAATTCATCGTTGAGAATTTTTAGTGGATAAAAAGCAATCTATTGGGATCCATTTCAAAAATTCGAGATGGTAATTGTACTTCGTTTAGGACCAGTCGTCACCGCCACGGATATCCCACGAACATCCCAGGATACCTTGGGATATTATCGAAACCATAATTCACCACGGAGGGCAAAATCCTACGAGATTTCGGCTCCAAAAGAGAACTTGATGAACGGAAAAACGCGTTTAGACAGTTGATACCAGTGGCGTAACTGCGGGGGGGGGGATAACCCCCCCCCCAAGAGAGTGTCTAGTAACGCCACTAGTTGATACCCATGAGATTTGAGTGACCAAACTTACCAGATTATTGGCATCAAAGATTTGCACCTCCCCGATCGAATTCGAGCCGGGATACGACAGGTACGAGTTTTCCGAATTGACCGACAGCGTGCAGATTCCGTTAGGGTTGGGAGGAGTGTCTCGTATGGCATGGAGAACTTTCATCGTTTTTATGTCGTGGATATAAAGAGCCTCTTCAAGACATACTACTAAATGCTGGAAAATTAAAAAAAGCCATTAATGCAGGTTTCGACGCAGTAACCCGTATCGACAGATAATCGGAGACACATTCATATCAGAATAAGTCGGTGGTCATGCGGCTACAAGGTAAAGTAAGCTAGCGATTCTCTAATACCAGAATCATTCTTTCTTGTCTATTTTGCTAACAGCAATTATGACACTCTTAAAAAATGCCTTGCCCACTTCTGAACTACCTCACACAATCTGTCTACGTCTAAAAATCATCTGATAACAACACTTGGCAATTAACATGTCTTAATGTGTAAAACTTTGACAATTTTCTACATGATTTTTATCTCAGTTACAACACAACTAGTTTTCCTTGATCAGAAAAGGGTTTTAATCTTTGTAAAAATGATTAGCAATCCAAAACTTTTTTTGTTTTGTCAGTAATCTGATCAACACGATACAAATACAGCGCTCAAAAATATAGCGATAAAAATACACGGGATCACCGAAAAACTTTAGTTTTTCGGTGATCCCGTGTACAGTTCTACTTGTAGATCATTTTGCCAATCAATTATCTTTATGATAAGGTTTCTGATCTCTACTGTGCCTGAGACCATTTCACAAAAAGATTCTTTGTAAAACGCATTGACTTACCACTCTGTTCAATTTCACAGCCAAAATTGTATTTGAGTAACTATAGTTACATATTTCTGTCCCCTTCTTAAAATGGCACACTTTCAGCTTGCGGGGAGATGACAGGCTGACCACTGCCACGAGTGAACTACTAAATAACCTTTCCACAATGTATATGTCTTCAGTGTCTATAACAGATATAAGAACAAAAAAAAATTGTGTTAGAAGATGTGCATTACTTTTGATTGCATTTCACTAGGGCTTACATTTGCCAAAAGCTGAGCTCTAAATATACTAATACTTTGAAATTTGGTTTTCAACATTGTGAGATTTTAAAATTATTTTTTGAGATATTGAAATGCATTAGTCAATATTTTGACATTTTGTTATACAATATCTGTCTGAAGGAGAGCTTTTATGAAGTGAATTTTAACAAATTGAGAAAAGAATAAATAAATACTGCGCTAAAACATGTCAAAGGGATCTCAGAAAAAGAGTTAAGAATTATTGTTAATTCATGTGCTGTAAAGCCTCTCAAATCTTTGGAGTAAATGATTCAACTGAGCAAAACTATAGAGAAAGTAACCTGCTTCTTGGCATTAATGAGGAAGTAAAACACTGTCACTTATAATGAATCCTACTCAACAGAACTCCAGAATATAAAAAATAATAATTAAAGATCAAAACAGACAAAAACCAATATTTACGGGGCTACCTATAATAAACCCACTGACAGCACCAATTATAGACTAATTCCATTCAAAATGACAATTTCTACCTTAAGTTATCAAAATGCTGCCAATAAATGCCCTGCTTTCAGTAAATATGGCCATAATTTTCTCTTACCATCTTCATAGATTTGTTCAATGTTATCAACAAAGTGGATAGTAAATAAGCGATACCCAGTCTTTGATCCAACTGATAATGACCTGAAAACATTACAAAAGTTGAATTAGAGGACATAAAGTGAAATTCTCATGCAAAAGCATTTGTACCAGAAGTGACCTGGACCAACAACACCTTCTATTAATTTTCAACAGCAAAAGGAAAATCTCACGTCAGTACTTAATAAAGGGCTTTAGAGAGACTAATCATTTTAATCCCATAGACTCTTGGTTTTCAATACACAGGATAATTCACTTGAACATTTGCAATTCTTATTGTGGCACTGCTTAATATTTCAAAGACAAAGAATGTTTGGGGAAGGTATTTGTAGGCCACACTATCAGACACTTTCACTCTATAATCATGAACCACAGAGACAACCTTGTATGACCATAAACACAATGTTTAATTAAAAGCATTTGAATTGTAAGCAAAGCATGACAAAAGTTAAACAGAAGTAAAAGCATTAGATGAGAATTGCTTTAAGATAACAATGGGAGGTCCAAAATACACCCATACAGGAAGTAACATGAAGCATCATTTCAACCTTGACATATGTCCACCCACAAAACTATCAATGCACTTGGTTTTGAAAATTAACAAAAGGTATTCTGCATAACCTTTTATTTCATTGCATGAAATGAAGCAAAATCGAGGAAAAAAAGAAGGCTTGAACAGGTAGGGGTGGAAAAAAGAGAGATTAGTGATAAATGACAAAATTTATGGTGCATTGACAAACGCGTAGTAAGCTGTCAAGCTGGTTACGATTTTGGAAAATGTTAAATTACGAGCGTTAAGATAAAAGAACGGTTATACTATCAATATGGACCATAAATTTAAGTTCAAAAGATCTTAAAACAAGTCGAGAGCGTAACTGACAACTTCGAATAAGAAGCAGAAGAGGGACGATGTAAACAAAGTATTTACAAACAGTATCAACCATCATTGAACTTTATTATGAGCTACAACAAAGGGTTACTTTCGAGGAAGCTGGTCAGGGTGAATGACTTGGAAGATAAAAATTATTGCAGCCAGGATAACAATAAGAAGACATACAGGAGAAAAGGGATTTTTGGGGAAATAGCAAACAATAAGCTGGGATAGACGACAAAGGAGAAGTACTAGAGGCAGTTTTGAATTCGTTGTTGTTGTTTAGCATAGGTTTGACTTACGTGCAATCTTGATTAAAATTCACAAAAACTCCGTTCGCCTCTGGATCGGGTGTCTGACTTGGTAGGCTCATTAGTCCAATTATATTGGTCTTCAATCCTTGTGTTAAAGCATCTACGTGCTTGACCAAATTTTGCATATATATATATATTGCGTAAACTAAGGCGACCTTGGTAGATCACTCCATTTTTCCACTCACTACCAATCCAAGCATTCATTCGTTTGTTGTGCAAATTTCGACCAATATGCTTAACACCACTAAAGCTTTTCTTCATATATTTGTTTCCACCGCAGAAACGTTTTTCTGTTAAGTGAATCACTAACGAAGCAAAGATCTCCAAACTGTCAAAAAATTAGGTTTTTAACGGAATAATACGAGAATGGTCACTCTTTCCTGGCCGCATCAAAACAGAATATCCAAGTACGGTTAACAAAAAGTTAAACAACACTTCGTTGAACGCACAGAGAGGCAACTAAACAAAAACTAGTTATTAAAAAAGAATCCAGATATTTTTAAATCGTACATTTGATTATAATATCTCTATTTTACCACTACGCTGCGTCTGCTTTTCTCTTTATTTTTCTAAAAGGCTAATATTACCAAGAAAAAATAACATATCTTTTTAGGGTGTTAGTGTGGCTAATATGTCTCGAGTGCAGACGACAGCAATGACGTCATGTGTTGCCATTGGCAAAGTTGTTGTTGTTAAATGGCGTGCGAATCTTTGAATGTTCGAAATTCTAACCATGTCAGCTGGGGATTGTGATATTGGCAGCGTGCTTATGAATAAGCATTTAAATTCTCTTGAGAGTGAAGACCGAGCCAAAAGAAAGTCGGCCCTTCAGAGCATTCAAAAGCATGTTTTTGAAGAGGGAGAACGCACTTCAGAGGAGCTGTCACGCATGTTTGATGAATTAGGAAAGCCTTTAATCAAGTGTTTCAGCGACCCAGCGGAGTCTTGTCGGGAGCTGGCTGGGAATATTACACATGAATTTTTCAAAAAGCTTTGTCCAGATGATAAACATCTGGTTTATTTAATTCCTGCGTTGGCTCGCAGGTTGGGTTCCCCAGAGCGGCTCGAACAGTCAGAAGAAGTGAGGCTTGTTATGATATGTTTACTCAGAGAAGTGGTGAATAGATATGCATCATTTCTTCCCTCATACTTAAATGACATAATCTTAATATTGGCTAAAGTTGTCCTTGACCCGTACCCGAAGATTAAAAAGGAGAGCTGTGAATGTGCATCTGATTTAGCTAAAGCAATCCCTCGTCATTTCCATATGCAGTCTGAATCCTTGGTAAAGCCAATATTGCAGAATTTCTCACATCAACAGTTCAGAATCAGAGTTGCTTCCATAGGTGCTATCGGTAAGGACTGTTTTATTTCTCGTTTTGTTCGTGAGTTTATTGATGACAACTATCACTATCCATAATTTCAGGTGATGTTGTGCGCTATGGTAACAACAAGTCTGTCTCAGATGTTGTTGTTCCACTAGCTGAGCGATTATTTGATCAAAGTCCAGTTGTCAGATTGGCTGTCACCAAAGTGATTGGGGACTGGATGATAAATCTACCAGACAGGTATTCATATTTCTCAAGAATGCTGCCAGTTATGCTAACAAGGTAAATTATACTACAACTGCTGTATAGTTTTGCTAATGATGTCAAATATGTAGATCTGACCTTTTTTTTTTTGTTTTTTGCATAGCTTAAATGACCAAGATCCAAGTATACAAAAAGAAGCCTGGGATCTGTGGGATAAGGCAGGCACACAGTGGCTACAAGAAAATGAAAGTGATGTAAAAGATAAACTGGATTTTTTGAATAATCACCCTGATCACTATCCTCCCAATGGTACGTATATAAGACAGAGCTTTTATTTGTTATGAAGTATTGGTTTGTCTGCTGACAAAGCATGTGTCCAGTTCTTCGGCCCAACCTTGGTTGTCGGACTCTGGTCAAGAGGTATCTTCATCACATAGCCCCAGCATTAGTCCGAGAGATGGAAGATTGGTTAGTTGACGTCAGGATCAAAGCGTCTCAACTTCTCTGCATTTTAGTAGTGAATGTTGAGAAAGATGTTGCTCAGTATCTGGAGCAGTTGTTGGCTGAGATGTATCGGGCAAGTTGTGATTCTGATCAAAGGGTTGTTGAAAATGTAAGTATACAGTAATTTAAAAAGACATTATTTTAGCCCTTTTTTAATTATTATTTTTTTAAAATTTTGTTTGTATATTTTAGTGTATTTAATTTATTAAGTAAGTTGTCTTTGATACATCATTTTCTGGTGGAGAAAGATTGTGTCTTGAGCTAAGTGCTCACAAGGAGCACATGTGTGTTCTTCATATATTATATTTTTGCTGTAAATATTTCTATCCCTTGTATAAGGTATCGTCCCATGCTAAGACAGGAAAACAGCTTGTTGAGCAAAGTATGGTAAAAGTACTATTCCCAAGGAATGTTATCCTGCCCGTCCATTCCGTTATGTATGCATAGGTAGAGAGAGCTGCCGAACTGCTGGGTTATTTCGCTCCACCAGCGAATTTTTGGTCACTCATGAAGCCCATAATGGAAAATTCATGCCATAAGGGCCATCTGCGTGTTCTGGCAAATCTCATGACTGGCTGCAACAAAGATCTTTCTATCACCGCTCCAGACATAGTCGACTTTCTTCACCTCCCTAGCACATGCTACAGTAAAGAAGTAAGTAAACTCAGTGTGCTCAACATCATTGGTACATACTGATCTCCTTCTCCTCTCCAGTGTGTTTATCAGATGCAGATCGTGCGTTGCTGTTGCGCGCTTTTGAAAACGTGCGGGCCCGACTGTCTGCCTCTTGCGCAACAGCTGTTCGATATCCTTGTGTCCGTTGACAGTGTAACAACTAGTGAAGCTGTACACGAAAGAGTTGAAGGTATTTGTGTTCTAAGTACATTTTCTTTAAGCATCATGTATTATTCACTTGACATGTATTACTGATTTTTAGATGGGCTGTGCCAACTGGAAGACATTGCCGGAATGGGAAGCCGAGCCGGCCTTTATAACAAATTCACTCACGAATTATTACGAGAAGTGACAGCAAGTCCGGACTCTTGGACTGTTCACAGCCCTCAAAGATTTATCTTTCAGCATATCCTGCTTAACGCAGGTAATTATCTTGGTACCTTTATTACAGCGATTCCAAATACTTCAAGCATGTCATATGGCGTTGAAACGAGGGTCTGAAATTTCAAATTTCAAGCCAGCATTGGCACGGAAATAAAACTAAGAATATTCTTACGAAACCAATCCGGAAATGAAGTGTAACATACGATCAATTACGTTGATTAGCGCACGGAAAGCCGTAATATTTTTAAGACAGCAAGAATGATCCTAGACATTTTTAACACCGTGTCTATATGAAAACATACGTTGTTTCAGAAACTGAACAGGTTTTGCCTTTTTTCAGGAACGGCAATCAACCCGGATCTTGAAATTGTGTTAAAAACTCTTAAAGTAGCTCTGAGTCCAGATAACCCAGACGCGGAGCTGAAGCTGAAGTTAATGACTACCCTCGCCACTTTATTGCAGTCAAAAAACCGACAGTGGCCTTGGACTCCACAACTCCTCGAGAACTATCTACGACCTCTTGTGGAAGGTGTAAACTCTAAAATCCCGTTAAAACAACGTTCATTTTTTTATATTGTTGTTGACATACCCATTGTTTCAGATGTGTTAGCTCCAAGCCTCGTTTGGAAAGCCGGCCGAACTGCTGAGGCCCTTAGAACGATATCGATAGCGTGTCTATTATCAGCCCTACAAGAAACTGAAAAAGAAGATCCAAAGTTCGTTGCAAGCCTTCTGGATAAGCTGCTTCCAGTGTTGTTGGGTTTAGTCGAGGATCCGGCGCGCAAAACAAGGCTGTTTTCTTGTCAGTCTCTGGCGATTTTGATTGAGACAGCGCAAGGAGCAAAATCACTCACCGCTGAGCATATACACAAATCCTACTTTGGTAAGATTTTTTTCGCTCAACTAATCTGAATAAAAAAAGAATATGAAAAAAAGGAAGAAAATAGCTTTTCCGTGGTTTAAAAGTAAGATTTCTTGTTAAAGCGTAAATCAGCTTGAAAAAAAACACATTTCTCAAGAAAATATACTTTCTGCTACCCAACTCTAAAAAACCGCGAAATGTGAAAAGGGCGGTTATTTCGCACTCCAAAATTTGCGGATAACCGCAAATTTTCTGCAGATTTTCAATTCTTTTTTTTATTTTATTTTTAATTATTTTTTTATTTTTTTTACGATTTGCAACAAAATTTTGGGGATCGGCAGTTTTTTTTTAGACCTGAGAAGTCTCGATGTAAAAGTTTATTTAGGCATCCTAAAAACATGATATGAAATGACATGAGCAGCGAAAACTTTTTGACTACTGTATTTCCCAGTGTATCATGCGCAATTTTTCCTGTAATTTTAGACCTGAATAATAGGGGTGCGCACTATGAACGGGTACTATTACTCACGGGAAACAAAAGGAGTTATCCTTACATCAGCCAGCAGTTGAAAACCTAAGTGCGGATGGTACACGGGGGCGCACTCTACACTGGTAAATGCTGTAACTAATATCGACTCAATGAATCTCAGAAAATGTAGTGCAATATGCACACTGCAAGTTCGTCTTGAATACAAAGTCAGGAAGAATTCAAAACTTACGTCATGTTCAACAATTTTGATGCGTTGTTGATATTCTCCTCCGACGTAAGGACTCGCTCTGAATTCCGTTCGTGAACAGCATTCACCCAATGTTCTTCGTTTTATTCAATTTTCCAGCAACAATTGTTATGTTGTCCTTTTATCTGCTTTCAGTTGTTTTGAAACGTTTGGATGATGTAGCCGATGACGTGCGGTGCAGCGCAGTGGGCGTTCTCCGGTTGATGTTCATTAATCTGCCTGAAGATTATAGCATCGAAACTTCCTTCTCCCATATAGAGGCTCTTTATGCTACGATGCTTATTCACTTGGATGACCAAGAAGAAAGTTTCCGGATGCTTATTTTAGGTAAGGACTGCAGAATAAGACAAGTTGCCTATGGGATCGTCAGAGCGAGAAAAGCTGACGTAAGTTCCCGCATCAACCGATTTGTGTCCCAAAAATGCTAGAAAAGCTTTCACACAACGAAAGATGAAACACGGAAGTGGCCTAAAATTTTGTTAACGGACCTGTGAGAATGATTGAATTTTAGCTTCAATCCAAGGTAAGGATCACATAGTTTTCATTACATAAATCGAGAGGATGTTTTTAATTTTAAAAGTTTTTAGAACCCAGATCATTTAGGATGAAGAGGGTCGTTATCGTTAACCAAATGTCCTCAATGGTTCAAACACTTGTGTGTTAGACAATTTGGGTCCTTCTGTTTAGTATTGTTCAGCGTAAGCATTATTCGTGTAAGGTGTGATAAGAGTGAGGTCAATGCAAGTATGCTGAAGACGCATGGAGGTGAAGGAGCTAGGTGCAAAATCGACAACTATGTGTTTTTTTTTCTTTTTTTCCGATTTCTCTATAATAAGCAGTCCTGACTCAAACGCATTGATTTTCCTATCTAAGGGCACTATATATGTCAACTGTAGAGTACGCAAAGAGCGTGCATTTTTGCCTTCGAATTTCTCAAGTTCTACAAATTACCTTAGTTCAACAACGGAAATATTTGTGGTCAGGAAACGGTTATCGTGTGCCCCTCTTCCCCCTCCCCCTCAGGCCGAGAACTAACACATGGCCTTAAAACTGATACATTCCCTAAACATGGCACAGTTATTTCTAAAATCTTATCTTACCTTACGTTTTTGAATGATCACTAATCAGTTCCACACAGTTCCGTTGAGCGTTAAGGACTTTTTCCGTTTCATTACGCGTTTAAACACTCTCCAACTTCTCATTTCAGATGTGCTGAAAGATTTGTCCTGGCTGAAACCTTCTTTCTTGCATGAAAGACTTTCGGCAACGCAGGCCCAGTTCCGAAACCAAGACGGATGTCAGCAACTTTTGCAACATGTCGCGAACAAATTATCTAACGTATAATCACGGTTTTAATACCTCCAACGTCATGAAGGACGAATAAAATTTTTGCACTCAGTAAAGGAAAGATTCGACGTTTTTATTGAAGTAAACAATACTGTAACGTCGACGTAAAGCACAAATTTAATCATGAAAAATACACGAATATTTTTATCACGACATTAAAGAGCTAACAGAGTTCAGCAAGAGGCACTTCTGGTTGAACGCAACAATATACAAAACAAAAAAAAATTGTACAACTTGTAGAAAGAAAGCAACTCCTTAGACTTCTAGCTGTACACATAAATAATTTTAAAACATTGAATGGTTCGAACATAAAATATTGAACAATATTTACAAAGT